>Ga0335074_10014116_pt1 | contig 11214 bp, 10 predicted proteins | sample Lox_Sample_23_FD_206715 | JGI IMG/M metagenome (GOLD analysis project Ga0335074, IMG submission 206715) | Soil microbial communities from Loxahatchee National Wildlife Refuge, Florida, United States - Lox_Sample_2.3 | ecosystem: Environmental > Terrestrial > Soil > Wetlands | place: USA...
TCAACATCGTCGTCCCCGACCACAACGCGGCCGTCGAGCACTGGCGGCGGCTCTTCGACGCCGAGTTCTTCCTGTTCATGTACGTGCCCGAGCAGGCGACGGTCAACAACCTGGCGGTCGTCGGCGGCACCTGCATCGAGCTGTTCGCCCCGTGGGACCCCCAGCTGATGCTCGGCCGGACGCTGGCCCGCCGCGGGCCGGGCCTGTTCTCCCTCCAGCTCCGGGTCCGGGACTACGATCAGGCGGAACAGGCCATGACCAGCCGGGGCCTGCGCGTCACCCAGGCGGATCACGGCAAGTACTTCTGGGTGCACCCGGCCGACCTGGGCGGCATCTCGCTGGAGTTCTCGCCCGCGCACTTCCGCGGCGATCCCCGGGAGGCGCCCGGCTGGTCGACGGCCAGGTGGGAGAAGGGGCCGCTCGGCATCACCGGCCTCCGCTCGGTGACGCTGAACGTCACCGAGCCGCCGGAGGTCGTCGCGGGCCGCTTCCGCGAGCTCCTCGGCGCGGAGGTGACCGGCGCCGGGCGGGCCGGCGGCCGGGACTTCACCGAGGTCCGGATCGCCGGCGATGCCTACCGGCTGCTGGCGCCGCCACCGGGCCTGCCCGCCCGCGGCGGCGTCGGGTCGATCGACTTCGCCGTGGCCGACCTGGCGGACGTGCACCGCTGGGCCCGCGCGGTCGGCGTGCCGGTCGTCACCGTGCAGGAGGGACGGCTGGCGCTGCCCGGGCAGCTGAACCTCGGCACCCGGGTCGAGTTCGCGCAGGATTGACGGGGGATGGGCGGAAGGGAGCAGGCGATGACCGTAGCCGGAGCGCACGAGTACACCATCGGCGACATGGCGGCCGAGCTGGCGCAGCACTACCCGCGGGCGACCGCGACCGTCTGCGGGGACGTCACCCACACCCACGCCGAGCTCTTCGAGCGCGCGACCCGGCTCGCCAGCGGGCTATCGGCCGACGGCGTCGGCCCGGGCGACCGGCTGCTGTGGCTGGGGCAGAACTGCCACCGGCTGCTCGAGACCCTCGTCGCCGCCAGCCTGCTCGGCGCCTCGGTGTGCCCGGTCAACTGGCGGCTGAGCGTCCCCGAGCTCCGGTTCATCTACGCCGACCTGGAGCCGGCCGTGGCCTTCATCCAGGCGGTGGACGCGCCGCCGGACGCGAAGGCCTTCGTCGGGCAGCTGCCGGCCGGCCAGCGCGCTTATTACTACGACGGCGACGGGGCGGGCAGCTACGAGGCGCTGCTCGCCCGCGGGCCGGCCTCCGTCGGGCCGGCCGGGCCGGCCGGGCCGGCCGCGACCTCCGGGCCGGATCTGCCTGACGTCGCGGGCCGGGCGGCGGTCCTGATCATCTACGGGATGGCCTGGGACGGCGACCCGAACGGGTCGATGCTGTCGTCGGACAACCTGCTGCTGCACGCCGCCGTCCAGGCCGACCTGCAGGAGATCGACCGGGACACGGTCCTGCTGGCGTCGGGCCCGCTGTTCCACATCGGCATGTGGCAGACGCTCATCCCGGTCTGGATGTACGGCGGCACCCTGGTCATGGCGGCCGACGCCGACGCCGCCCGCACGGCCGAGCTGATCGACGCGCACCGGGTCACCCTCGGCTACCTCATGCCGCCGACGGCCGAGAAGATCCTCGCCCTGCCCACGGTGGACGACTACGACCTGTCCACCCTCCGGAGCAGCCTGCCGGTGCCGGGCTGGGCGGACCGGGTCCGCCCGGACACGTCGCCCTGGGCGGCCGTGCTCGGCCGGGTCTACGGGCAGACCGAGGTCGGCGGCTCGATGGCGTACGGGGCGCTCGGGTACGCGGCGGCCTACCGGATGTGCGGACGGCCCGCCCCCGGCTACCGGACCAGGATCGTCGGCCCGGACGAACGGCCGGCGGCGGTCGGCCAGGTGGGGGAGATCGCGGTCCGCGGCCCCTACGTCAACCTCGGCTACTGGAACCGGCCGGAGCTGAACCGGGCGCGCTGGCGCGGCGGCTGGTGGCACACCGGGGACCTCGGGTTCATCGACCAGGACGGGATCCTGGTGTTCGTCGGGCCGCGGGGCCGCCTGGTCAAGTCCGGGGCCGAGAACATCTTCCCGGCCGAGGTCGAGCGGGTCCTCGAGTCCCATCCGCTGATCCGGGAGGCCGCCGTCATCGGGCAGCCGGACCCGACCTGGGGGCAGAACGTCGTCGCGGTCGTCGTCGCGTCCGGCCCGCTGACCGAGGGCGAGGTCATCGACCACTGCCGCGCGCACCTGGCCTCCTACAAGAAGCCGAAGGTCGTCATCTTCCGTGCCGAGCCGCTGCCGCGCAGCGCCGCCGGCGCCAAGAGCCACGCCCCGCTCGACGCCGAGTACGGCGGCGGCGGGTACCCGGGCACCTGATCCACCACGATTGATCCACCACGATTGATCCACCGCAACCGGTCCACCACAACCGGTCCACGACGGCAAGGGAGCTGACTGTCATGGGCTTGCTAGACGGCAAGGTCGCCATCATCACCGGCGGGGCGTCGGGGCAGGGCGCGGCCGAGGCGCGCCTGTTCGCGGCCGAGGGCGCGAAGGTCGTCATCGGCGACATCCAGGATGAGCTCGGCGGCAAGCTGGCGGCCGAGATCGGCCCGTCCGCGATCTACGTGCACCTCGACGTGTCCAGCGAGGACGACTGGGCCGAGCTGATCCGGCAGGCCGGGCAGGCGTTCGGCGACGCCGCCATCCTGGTCCAGAGCGCGGCCGTCGTGCACCACAAGCTGATCGAGGACAGCACCAGGGCCGAGTTCGACCGGGTGCTGGCGGTGAACCTGGTCGGCCCCTTCCTCGGCATGCTCGCGGTCCTGCCCGGCATGCAGCGGGCCGGCGGCGGGTCGATCATCAACGTCGGCTCCGGCGCCGCGTTCTCCGGCCTCGGCGGCCGGCCGCTCTACGGATCCGCCAAATGGGGCCTGCGCGGGCTCACCAAGTCGGCCGCGATCGAGTTCGGCTACCACGGCATCCGGGTGAACTCGATCCAGCCCGGCGCGATCGACACCCCCATGCTGCGCCACAGCGACCAGGAGATCCCCCCGCCGCAGATCCCGATCCCGAGGTACGGCACCCCGGACGAGATCGCGCAGGCGGCGCTCTTCCTCGCCAGCGACCGCAGCGCCTACATCACCGGCGTCGACCTGCCGGTTGACGGCGGCTCCACGGCCGGCGGCTGGGCCCGGCCGCGGGACGTCATCAAGGCGACAGCGGCCGGCTGACAGCGTCCTGGTCCCGCAGCCACTCCCGGTGCCGCTCGAAATGCTGCCGGGTGCGCTCCAGCCACACCCCGTGCGCGCGGGCAAGCACCGAGCCGGTGGACTCGAGCGTGAGGGCGCCGGAGATCTGCCAGGCGCCGTCCGCGCGCGCGCCCAGCCGAGCCTCGCCGAGCAGCCAGCGGCCGACCGGCACCGGGCGGGTGTACTCGACGGTCAGCGTCTTGGTCACGGCGAGCACCCCGTGCGCGGCCGGCAGCTTCCCAAGCACCTCGTCGAAGATCGCGGCGGTCCAGCCGCCGTGCGCGACCCCCGGCCCGCCCTCCATCGACCGGCCCGCCCAGATCCGGGCCCGCGCCACCCCGTCACGGTCGAGTTCGTACGCTGTCACACCGAACTGACAACGGCCGGAAACGCCGCATCCAGCGCACAACAGCAGGCGCGAGTCGCTCATTCGGTTTCCCTTGTCCTCTCTAAATTGTACTGTGTAAAGTAATCAGGATTCCTCACCACCCAGCAGCAGAGGGGCGGCAGTGGCCCAGTCAGCACGGCGGTCCGGCGGGAAGGCGGAGCGCCTGACCGAGAACCAGATCGTGGAAGCGGCGCTCGCCATCATCCGCGAGTCGGGGGTGCAGGCGCTGTCGATGCGCTCGCTCTCGCAGAAGCTGGGCGTCTCGGCGATGGCCGCCTACTACTACGTCACCGACAAGCGCGGCCTGCTCGACCTGGTGGCCCGGCACGCGCTGGGCGAGATCGAGATCCCCGAGCGCTCGCTCGGCCCCTGGTACCTGCGCCTGCGCCTGGTCATCGACCAGGTCGAGGCGGAGCTCAGGCGCAACCCGGGGATCGCCGAGGTGCTGCTCGGCCGGACCATGTTCTCCCAGCGCCGGGTCATGAACGCGGTCATGGAGATCCTGGAGGAGGCCGGATTCGACGGGCCAAGCGTCATCAACGCGTACGCCCTCATCCACACCTACCTGTTCGGCCGCTACCGCGTCGCGATCAGCCAGCACGAGGTCGAGGGGGCCGGGCACGCCGACAGCGACGGCGACGACCCGCAGGACGCGGTCAGCCGGATGGCGCCGTTCACCAAGAACCTGGTCGGCCGCGACTACTACAGCTTCGGCATCGAGACGCTCATCTACGGGCTGCGCAGCCAGCTCAGGCGGCAGAACGCGGCCGACGACGTCGACCCGGGCTAGCCCGGCGGCCGATCGCACGCGGTACCCCTCACAGCAGGTCAAGGACCGGACCCGGCCGCCCGCAGGCGCAGCCCGGCAGCACCGTGCCCGCCGCGGTCACCTCCGCGCCCGCCAGCCGGAACTCCCGGGCGGCGGTCGTGCTCACGGTCATCGACCGGGTGCCGGCCAGCTGGCCGACGCTGAACTGGCCGCCGTCCACGTGCGAGCCGTCGCCGTCGGCGCACGGCAGCGCCAGCGCGGGGCCGACCGGGCTCATCGCCCGGGCGGTGATCCCGGCCCCGGCCAGCGCCGGCACGGCGGCCGGGAGCGCGAGGACGTACGGCACCTTCGCGACCAGGGCGGCCAGCTCCGGGCTGCCCGCGACCTTGACGGCCAGCTCCGCGCTGAGGCCGAAGACCGCCTTGGGCGGCAGGAAGCGCAGGTACACGCTCAGGCGCCGGTCCTCGTAGCCGGCCGCGCCGATGTTCCCGATGAAGCCGCCGAGCCCGGTGACGGCCGCCCCCAGCTGCAGCGGCCAGTACTCCGAGCCGGTCGTGGCGAACAGGCAGTGGTCGCCGCGCCCGATCCCGTAGCCGGCCAGCAGGCCCGCCGCCCAGGCGGCATCCGCCTCGGCGTCCGCCCAGCCGATCGGCGCGAGCACCCGCCCCTCGGCCAGCTCCGCCCAGCCGACGCCCGCCAGCGGGGCGCGCGGCAGGGCCAGGCTCGCGCTCAGCGTGTCCCGCAGGTTCATGCCTTCACCACTCTCTGGATCTTGCCGGTCGTCGACCTGGCCAGCAGCCGGCCGGTGGTCATCAGCTCCAGGTCCGCCTCGATCCCGAGCTGCGCCCAGATCGCGGCGCCGACCCGGTCCCGCAGGCCGGCCACCTCGGCCGGGCCCGCCGCCTGATCGGCGTCGTAGCCGACCCGGATCGTCAGCCGCTCCATGTGAGTGCCGGTCTTGACGATCTGGAACACCCCGGCCGAGGTCTCGGGCACGGTCTCGAGCGCGCGCCACACCTCGCTCGGGGTGACGGAAACGCCGCGCACGACCATCAGATCGCCCAGCCGGCCGACCGGCCACTGCCGCAGGTGAGTGCGGCCGCACCCGCACCGCTCGCGGCTGACCCGAACCAGGTCCTCGGTCCGGTAGCGGACGAGCGGCGCGATCGTGTTGCAGAGCGACGTCGAGATCAGCTCGCCGACCCCGCCGTCCTCGACCGGCTGCCCGGTCTCGACGTCGAGGACCTCGAAGAAGCCGGTGTCCTCCCACATGTGCAGGCCGTCGTGCTCCAGGCACTCGAAGCACAGCGCCACGTCGCCCGCCGTCGACCAGGTCAGCAGCTCGATGCCCCAGTCCGCGAACCGCTCGCGCATCGCCATGCCGAGCGGCTCCCCGGCGAAGCCGATGACCTTGAAGCAGGAGAAGACCTCCTTCACGTCCACGCTCTTGCTCAGCTCGAGCAGCTCGAGGGCGGTGAAGCCGACCAGCGTCATGAAGGCGGGCCGGTACCGCTCGATGACCTCGAGCAGCTGCGGGTCGGTCAGGCCGACGAAGATCGGGACCGCGCCGAGCAGCTGCGCCAGCTGGGCGTGCGGGCCGCGCATGCCGGACGACCCGACCAGCAGGTAGTCGCCGGGCCTGATGCCCGCCCCGTACAGGGCCCGGGTGGCCCCGATCCAGTGCGGCGACCAGCCGTCGGGCCACTCCTCGGCGAAGAAGGTGGCGTCGCCGGTCGTCCCCGATGAGGTGAACACGCCGTCGAGGGCGGTCAGCTCGCGGCACTCGAGGCCGCCGAACGGCGCGCCGGAGGCGGACCGGTAGTCGCGGATCATGTCCTTGGTCAGGAACGGCACCCGGGCGGTGAAGTCCGCCCGGCCGCGGATGTCGGCCGGGCGGATCCCGGCCTCGTCCCAGAGCCGGGTCAGCAGCGGGGCCCGGCCGTAGCCGAGCCGGCCGAGCTCGGCCAGCTTGTCGTCGTGGTAGGCGTCGAGCTCCGCCCGGGGCATGCACTCAACCGCCGGCTCCAGCATGCCGGACGACCGCGCCGTCGCAGACGCCATCGTGCCTCCTCAGATCAAGGTCAAAGTCAAAGTCATCCGCAGTTCGAACGGTCCGTTGCTTCGCGCCCAAGCTCCAGCCGTCTGCTCCGGCCGCTGCAACACGTCAAGTTCTTACGCCGTATCACGATAACTGCCGCCCTGCTCCGCGGCAATAGCTCGTCGCTGCGCACCGTCATGGGAGCAGCTAGGAGGCTCGACGCGAGGCATTGACATCCGACCGGCGGTGTTTCATCATTTATACGACGTAAGAATGATGAAGGAGATCTCGTGACAACGACCGTTGACGTCGGGCTGCTCATCGTGCGGCTGGCCGTCGGCCTGACGATGGCGGCCCACGGGTACGCGAAGATCTTCCGGGGCGGCCGGCTGGCCGGCACCGCGCGCTGGTTCGACTCGATCGGCATGCGCCCCGGCCGGCTGCACGCGCCGCTCGCGGCGCTGACCGAGCTCGGCGGCGGGATCGCGCTCGCGGCCGGCCTGCTGACGCCGCTCGCGGCCGCCGCGATCGTGGCCGTCATGCTCGTCGCCGCCTGGACGGTGCACCGAGGGAACGGCTTCTTCATCGTCGGCGACGGCTGGGAGTACAACGTCATCCTCGCGATCGTCGCGGCCGGAGTGGCCGTGGCCGGAGCGGGCACGCTCTCGCTTGACGCCCTGATCGGGCTGGGCGCGCTCGGCCGGGGCTGGCCCGGCCTGCTGATCGTCGCCGTCGCCGGGCTCGGCGGCGGCCTCGGCCAGCTGGCGCTGTTCTTCCGCCCGCTCGCCGCCCGCGGCCGGGCCGCGGCCGAGCCGGGCGTGTCCGCAACCTCCGCCAACGCCACCTGACCCCTCAGGAAAGGAATCGCCATGACTGCCACCGCCGACCACGACGTGGTGACCGGCACCCCCTATGTGCTGGTGAGCACCGACGGGCACGTGGGCCCGTCGCTGACCGGACAGCTTCGGGAGTACTGCCCGCAGCAGTATCTGGCCGACTTCGACGCCTACGCGGCCGCGAATGCGGGCCCGGTCGCGTTCGTCGGCGCCAAGGAGATGATGACGGAGCGGGATCTCCCGGAATCGCTGGTCAGGGCGCGCGAGCTCGCCTTCGACTGCCCCGGCCAGCAGGACCCGCACGAGCGCATCAAGGACATGGACCTGGACGGGGTCGCGGCCGAGGTCATCTTCGCCGGCGGCCAGAACGACGAGGTGCTGCCGTTCCTGTCGCCGATGGGGCTGAGCGTGGCCGGCGTCGACGCGCAGCTGCAGCAGGCCGGGCAGGAGATCTACAACCGCTGGCTGGCCGACTTCGTCACCGTCCAGCCGGAACGGCACGTCGGCCTGGCCCACATCCCGATCTGGGACATCGGGGCGGCCGCGGACGCGGTCCGCTGGGGGCACGCCCACGGCCTGCGCGGCGTCAACTTCCCCGCCCCGCGGGCCGGCCTGCTGGCTTACAACGACCCCGCCTACGACGAGCTCTGGCGCGTCGTGGAGGAGCTTGACATGCCGCTGTGCTGCCACAGCGGGGGCGGCGAGACGCCGCTCGGCATCACCGGCCCGGGCGGGGCCGAGATCTTCATGAGCGAGGCGCTGTGGCTCGGCCGCCGGGCGCTGCACCAGATGATCTTCGGCGGCGTCTTCGAGCGGTTCCCCGGCCTCAAGCTCGTCTTCTGCGAGCAGCGCACCGCGTGGGTGCCGCAGACGCTCCCGGACCTGGAGTCGATCTACTACAACGCCGGCGTCTCGCCGTTCGTGAAGGGCCTGCGGCCGCCGTCGGAGTACTGGCGGCGGAACTGCTTCATCGGCGGCAGCTTCCTCGCGCCGTTCGAGGTCGCCCTGCGCGACCAGGTCGGGGTCGACAACCTGATGTGGGGGACCGACTACCCGCACCAGGAGGGCACCTGGCCCAACACCGCGCTCGCCGTCCGCAACACGTTCCACGAGCTGCCGCAGGACGAGACGCGCAAGATCCTCGGCGAGAACGCGCTGCGGGTGTTCAGCTTCGACGCGGTGAAGATCCGCGAGATCGGCAGGCGGATCGGCCCGCAGCCGGCCGACGTCGCCCGCCCGGTGCTCGCCTCCGAGCTCCCCGAGCACCGCGGATTCGCGTTCCGGGAGCGGGGCCAGTACTCATGACCGGACGGGTGGCGGGCAAGGTCGCGTTCATCACCGGCGCGGCCCGCGGCCAGGGCCGGGCGCACGCGGTCCGGCTCGCGGAGGAGGGCGCCGACATCGTCGCGCTGGACATCTGCGGCCCCGTTAAGGGCCGGGAGGGCATCCCCGCCTCCTCGGCCGAGGACCTGGCCGAGACCGCCCGCCTGGTCGAGGCGGCCGACCGCCGGGTGCTGGCCTTCCAGGGCGACACCCGCGACTACGACGACGTCAGCCACGCGGTGGCGGCGGGGGTGGCCGAGTTCGGCCGCATCGACATCGCGATCGCCAACGCGGGCACCAGCGGCGGGTCGGCGCTGGCGCACGAGATCTCGGAGGACGACTGGCGGACGACGCTCGACGTCAACCTGACCGGCGCCTGGCACACGGCCAAGGCGGTGCTGCCGTCCATGATCGCCGCAGGCAACGGCGGGTCGATCATCTTGACCAGCTCGGCGGCCGGCGTCAAGGCAATGCCGCACCTGGCCGACTACGCCGCCACCAAGGCCGGCATCATTATGCTGACCCGGGTGCTCGCGCTCGAGTACGGCCGGCACCGGATCCGGGTCAACTCGATCGCCCCCGGCAACGTCGACACCCCGCTGCTGATGAACGACGTCATCTTCGCCCTGTTCCGGCCGGACCTGGAGCATCCGCGCAAGGAGGACGTCCAGCCCTTCTTCGAGGCCATGAACCCGCTCAAGACGAAATCGTGGCTGTCGCCCCGCGACATCGCCGCCGCCGCCGTCTGGCTCTGCTCCGACGAGGCCGCCGCCGTCACCGGCATCACGCTGCCGGTCGACCTCGGCGTCCTCGCCGGGTGAGCCCGGAGTCTCCTCCGGCCGGTCCGGTCAGCCGAAGGAGACGCCCTGGGCGAGCGGGAGCTCGGTCGAGTAGTTGACGGTGTTGGTCGCCCGGCGCATGTAGGACCGCCAGGCATCCGAGCCGGACTCGCGGCCGCCGCCGGTCTCCTTCTCGCCGCCGAACGCGCCGCCGATCTCGGCCCCGGAAGGCCCGATGTTGACGTTGGCGATCCCGCAGTCCGACCCGTCCGGGGCCAGGAACCGCTCGGCCTCGCGCAGGTCGAGGGTGAAGATCGACGACGACAGCCCCTGCGGCACGTCGTTGTGCAGCGCGATCGCCTCGTCCAGGGTGTCGTAGGCGAGCACGTACAGGATCGGGGCGAAGGTCTCGCTGCGCACCACGTCGGTCTGGGCCGGCATCGACACGATCGCGGGCTCGACGTAGTAGGCGTCCGGCGCCTCGTCCGCCAGCACCCGGTGCCCGCCCGCCACCAGCTTGCCCCCGTCGGCCTGGGCCCGGGCCAGCGCGTCGTCGTAGCCGCGGTAGGCGGCCTCGTCGATCAGCGGCCCGACCAGGGTCCCGTCCGCCAGCGGCGATCCGATCGGCAGCGTGCGGTACGCCGCCGCCAGCCGCCCGGTCAGCTCGTCGGCGATCGACGAGTGCACGATGACCCGGCGCAGGGTGGTGCAGCGCTGCCCGGCCGTGCCCGCGGCCGAGAAGACGATGCCGCGCACGGTCAGGTCGAGGTCGGCCGACGGGGCGACGATCGCGGCGTTGTTGCCGCCGAGCTCGAGCAGCAGCCGGCCGAAGCGCCCGGCCACCACCGGGGCGACCGCCCGGCCCATCCGGGTCGAGCCGGTCGCGGACACCAGCGCCACCCGGTCGTCGGCGGCGAGGGCCTGGCCGACCTCGCGGCCGCCGAACACGAGGGCGCTGACGCCCTCGGGCGCCCCGACCCGGCGGGCCGCCTCGGCCAGCAGCGCCTGGCAGCCGAGCGCGGTCAGCAGCGTCTTCTCCGACGGCTTCCAGACCACGGCGTCACCGCAGACCAGGGCGAGGGCGGTGTTCCAGGACCAGACCGCCACCGGGAAGTTGAACGCGCTGATCACGCCGACCACGCCGAGCGGGTGCCACTGCTCCATCATCCGGTGGCCGGGGCGCTCGGAGGCGATGGTGAGGCCGAACAGCTGCCGGGACTGGCCGACGGCGAGGTCGCAGATGTCGATCATCTCCTGGACCTCGCCCAGGCCCTCGGAGCGGATCTTGCCCGCCTCGACCGACACCAGCGCGCCGAGGTCCTCCTTGTGCTCGCGCAGCAGGTTGCCGAACTCGCGCACGAGCTGGCCGCGGACCGGGCCGGGAACCAGCCGCCAGGCCGCGAACGCGTCCGCCGCCCGGCCGACGATGTCCGCGACCTGGTCCGGCGTGTGGGCCGCGATCCGGCCGAGCTCCCCGCCGGTCACCGGCGACCGCGCGATCAGCACGGTGTCGGCTAGACCGGGATCGGCCGGGCCGCCGGCCGTCGGCAGCTCGACGCCGAGCCGGGACAGCACGTCCCTGGTCTGCGCCCGCAGCGTGTCATGGTTGAGCATTGCCGTTCTTCTCCAGTCGTCAGCGCCTGGTCAGCGCGGGTGGCGGTCGATCGCGGCCGTTCGGGCCGGGTGCTACGAGCCTATGCTCGCCAGCACCCGGTCCAGCGCGGCGAGCGCGCGGTCAAGTTCCTCCGCGCCGACCGTGAGGGCCGGGCGGAACCGCAGGCTGGCCGCGCCGCAGCCGAGCATGATCACCCGTTCCTCCGCGCGC
>Ga0335074_10014117_pt1 | contig 11214 bp, 9 predicted proteins | sample Lox_Sample_23_FD_206715 | JGI IMG/M metagenome (GOLD analysis project Ga0335074, IMG submission 206715) | Soil microbial communities from Loxahatchee National Wildlife Refuge, Florida, United States - Lox_Sample_2.3 | ecosystem: Environmental > Terrestrial > Soil > Wetlands | place: USA: Florida...
AGCGGTCCGTCAGCAGCCGCGCGTTCCGCGCGTCCGGCCAGAACTCGCCCGCGAGGAAGATCGGGAACGAGATGCTCCAGACCGCGTGGAACGGAACGATCCACTCCGCCCAGATCCAGTTGACGCCGGCCGCCCGCCCGTAGCCCATCAGCGCCCCGAGCGCGGGCCAGTTCGGGTCGAACAAGGAGTGGGCCGCCATCCCCTCGTTGACGACCCCGAACGCGAGCCCGAGCAGGATCACCGTCGCGGGACCGCCGTGGATCCGGACCGTGACCTCGCGGATGACGAGCGCCGCGATCCCGTAGATGAGGGCGAAGGCGAAGACGACCGGGGGCAGGATCCAGAGCTGGGGCGGGGTCGACCCCGAGACGAGCTCCGCGAGGAACGGGGCGAACAGGACGAGGGCGAACGCCCGCCACCGGTCCGAGGCCGCCAGCGCGGACCTCCCGGCTCAGCGGATCCGCTCGAGCGCGAACGACCCCACGATCAGCGCCCGGTTCGTGGTCCGGCACTCGATCCAGTCGCGCGTGGCGACCTCGCCGAACCCCTTCACGGAGAGGAACGTCTTGTCGCGGTCCTGCCGGAACAGGATCGCGCCGTCCATCCGGCTCAGCATCGTCTCGACCTGGGCCTCGGAGAGCGCCCCGCCCTCGAGCGCGTACATCGCGAGCGCCGGCCGCGGCTTCAGGATCCCGACCACGTTCTGCAGGAAGGAAAAGCTCGCCCGCTCGTCGCCGTGAGCGAGCGCGGCCGAGAGCCCGAGGAACGCGGTCCGGAACGCGGTCGTCCCGTCGCCGCTGGCCGCCTTGGCGGCCGCGACGAGGTTCGAGAGGATCCCCGCGCGGTCGTCGGACCCCTTGGCGACCAGACGGTGCGGGCCGGCCGTCGGGGTCCCGCCCGAGGCGTCGATCCAGGTGACCATGCCCATCTGCTCGTACTCGCGGAACTGCGGCAGCACGACCCCGAGGCTCTCCGCGACCTCCTCGGGCGGCCGGGCCGCGGTGACGATGACGACCGGCTCGCCGCGCTTCAGCCCCTCGGCGAGGAACGCGTAGACCACCACCTCCTTCCCGACGAACGGGTCGCCGAGCACGACGGCGTGCGCCTTCGGCGGCAGCCCGCCGAGCAGCAGGTCGTCGAGGCGCGGCGTTCCCGTCGGGAGCCGGTCGGCGAACCGCTGGGCGACCGGCGCCCGCAGCGACTCCGCCGCGGCGGCCGACCCGCCCGTCGGGTCCGCGAGGTCCCGCACGCCCGCGTTCCGGCCCGCCCCGAGCGGCTGGTCCCGCCGATCGGCAGCGGCGACCGCCGCGAGGCCGGCGAAGGAGAGGTCCGAGCCGCGCGAGAGCTCCTGCCGCCGCAGGCCGATCTCCGCCTCGTTCTCCGCCACCGCCCGTTCCCGGGCCGTGACCTCCGCCGAGCGGCGGTCGAGCCCGCTCTCCGAGGCACGGAGCCGGCCCTCGCGGGCGGTCAGGGCCGCCTCGCGGTCCGCGATCGACTTCAGCTTCCGGTCGACGTCCGCCCCCTTCTCGGCGGCGTCGACCTGCTCGCGCCCGATCTGGGAGACCCGCGTCTCGTAGTCCTTCACGGCGCTCTCGTAGACCTGGCGGCGGTCGTCGATCGTCGTGAGCTGGTCGGCCAGATCCGCCTCGCGCTGGGCGATCGCGGTCTCGCGCGCGGCGACGGCCGCCTCGCGGTCCGTCGCTTGCTTCTGGAGCGCTTCGGCCGCCGCGGACTTCTCCGTGAGCTCGCGCGCGCGCCGTCCGAGCACCAGATTCTGCTCGTCGAGGACCGATTTGAACTGCTGGAGCTTCACCTCGCGCGCGGCGATCTCCGACGCCGCGGCCGTCGGCGCGGCGGACCCGGACTTGACGGCGATCTCCCGGGCCGTGATCTCGCCTTCGCGGCGCAGCAGGTCCGCGGTCTTCTGGTCGAGCTCCTTGCGCCGGGCCTCGAGCCGGGCCTCCACGTCGGCCCCGGTCTTCGCCTTCCGCGCGACCTCCTGCTCGCGCTGCGTGAGCTCGACGTCCCGCTTCGTCTGGGCGCTCTCGCGCTCCACGAGCCGCTGCTCGCGCGTCGAGATCTGCGGGAGCTGCCGGGCGACCTCGGCCTCGCGCAGCTCCACCGCCTTCGTGCGGTCCTCGATGAGCCGGCTCTTCGCGTCGAGCTCCGCGATCCGGCCGGCCGACCCCCGCTCCTTCTCGGCGAGGGCGTCCGACCGCTGGCGGTAGTCCTCCTCGAGCTCGTCGAGCTGCTCGCGGGCCTCCTTCAAGGAGTCGGTCTGTCGCTGGATCGAGAGCTCGCCGTTCTCGACGTCCGCCTCGCGCTTGACCAGCGCGGCGGCGCGGAAGCGGAGCGCCTCGTCCTTCTGGCGGACCTCGTCGGCCAGCCGGAACATCCGGCTCTGGCCCGAGGTGATCAGCTCGCGCTCGTGCGCCCGGGTCCCCGAGGAGATGAGATGGAGGAAGGAGCCGCTCGTCTGGTAGAAGATCGCGGAGAGGAACAGCGAGATCGCGAGCGCCGTCGACGCCTGGGCGGTGCCGGGCGGGTGGACGAAGACGAGCACGGCGGTGGCGACCGGCAGCACCGAGGAGATCGCGCTCGCCCACTGGCGGGTCCCCCACCCGCTCCAGGTGAGGGCGAGCCCGAGGAACCCGGCCGAGATGCCGGCGAGCGCGAGGGGATAGAACCCGGGCAGCAGCGCCAGGTTCGCGAACCCGCCCAGACCGGCGATGCGGCCGAAGTAGACGACCGCGAGGACCGCGTTCAGCACGACCGCACCGACCGTCGCGGAGAAGTGCGCCTCCCACGGCCACAGCTGGTAGACCTCCCACTTGGTCACCAGCGCGAGCACCGACACCCCGAGGCCAGCGAGGACGAGGATCGCGAGGTAGTACGACTGCACGAACGCCGCGAAGCCGGTCGTCCCTGCGGATAGACTGGGCAGGGTCGGGTCAAAGGCGAGGACGAGGATCCCCGCCAGCATCAGCGCCCCGGAGACGATCACGGCGTAGAGGTGTGCGGAACGGCCGATCTTCAACTGGAGGAGCGCGTCCTCCTTGGCGAGCTCGAGGTCCTCCGGGGCCGGGACCGTGACGGCCCTCGTGCCGGGCGCCGGCTTCGCCGGCGCGGTTTGCTTCGCCATCGACGGATCGTTCAGCCGGAGGATGGGTCGACCGCCTTACTTGAGGGTTCGCCTGCGCGGGCGGGCCGCCGCACCGCGAAGAGCACCGCCGCGGCCCGCGGCCAACGCGCCGGCCGGCGGCCGAGCCGTTCTTCGAGCTCGACGAGGTGGGCGAGCGCGCGCGGGTCGGCCGCCACCGCGGCCACGCGATCCGGTTCCCCTCCGAGCGCGGGCGCCACGGCGAGCGTGTCGAGGACCGTCCAGCCACGCGCCCCCCAGCGGTCGATCAGCGCGCGCGGCGGGTGGCGTCGAAACGTACCGGGGCCGACCTTCCGTTCGGGGAGCGGCGCGTACCCCTCCCGTTCGACCCGGGGCGCGACGGCGGCGACGGGCGCGCGGAGGAGCCGGGCGAGGCTGCTCACCGGGAGCCGGGCCAGGTACCGGGCCCGCTCGCCCGGGCCCGGCGCGACCTCCACGAGGAGCGTGCCGCCGGGGGCGACGAGCTCCTCGGCCGCGGAGAGGATCCGATCGGCGTCGGCGCCGGCGAACCCCAAGGGGTTGCCGAGGAGCGCGACGGTGCGGAACGCGCCGGGTGCGAACGGGGGTCGGGCGGCGTCCGCCCGGATCGCCGCTGCCCGGGTCGCGCCGCCCCCGCCCCCCCGCACCCCGCGGGGCGGCACGAAGCGGAGGGCCTCGAGCGACAGGTCGACCGCGACCCGTCGTCCGGGGAGGCCGCCCAGATGGTCGGAGAATCGTCCGGGGCCGGCGCCGAGATCGACGACCCAGCCGTCCGACGCGGCCCACCGATCGAGAAAGCGCTCGCGCACCGAGCGGAAGAGGTCCCGCTGCGGGGTCCCCTCGTACCGATTCCACTCCCGTTCGACCCGGTAGCGGTCGAGGCCGAGGAACCGTTCCCGCGGGGGCGGCGTCGCGGGCGCTAGGCCGCGGCGCACCGGGGCGCGTCGGGGGACGGAACGATCCGACACCGGCCCGGGAAGCCCGCGCGGCTTAACCTGCTGTGCGGGGGGCGGCGGCGCCGGCGCGTCCGCGCCTTCCTTTATATTCCGCACGTGGCACGTACGGCGCGGAGCGCGCGATGCCGTACTACGAGTGCCCGAAGTGCGGAGGCGGCTACGTCCTGGGCGGGGCCCCGAGCGCCCGGCCGATCTGCGATCGGGACGGCGCCCACCTGAAGCGGGCCCGCGACGCCTCGTACGAGCGCCACGCGCGCCGGGAGTAGCGCCGTGTCGGGCGAGCCCGCGCCGTCCGAAGCCGCGGTCGGGGAACGGCGCGGACCGCTGGTCCACCGGGCGGTGCACCACGGCGCGTACCTGCTGATCCTCGGCGCCGTCGAGTTCGTGGTCGCGATGGCGGTCACGCAGTGGGGATGGAACAGCAGCGCCCCGTACGGCTCGTACAGTCTGCTCCACAACTACATCAGCGACCTCGGGGCGGTGAACTGCGGCGCGTGGCCGTCGGGTTCGACGCACTACGTCTGCTCGCCGTGGCACCTCGTCTTCAACGCCGGGATCGTCGCGCTGGGGCTGTTGCTGCTGCTCGGCGTGATCCTCATCCGGACCGGGTTCCCGGCCCGGCGCTCGAGCTCGCTCGGGCTCGGGTTCCTCGCCATCGCCGCCGTCGGCGCGATCGGGGTCGGGCTCTCGCCCGAGGACGTCAACTACTACGTGCACGCCGGCTCGGCCGTGGTCGCCTTCCTGTTCGGCAACCTCGCGCTCATCCTGCTCGGCGTCGCGATGTTCCGCGATACCCGCTGGGACGGCTACCGGGCCTACACGATGTTCTCGGGGCTGGTCGGCCTCGTCGCCCTCTTCCTCTATCTCGGCCATGCGTGGGGGCCGCTCGGCGTCGGCGGCATGGAGCGGTTGATCGTGGCCCCGCTCCTCCTGTGGGCCGTGGTGGCGGGAGTCCACCTCGCGCGGGTCCCCACGTACGCGCCGACGCGGATCCACGGCACCTCGACCTAGGGCGCCGGGCCACGCTCCCGGTGCGCCGGACGAGACGGGGCCGACTCCGAAGATGCCGGTCGAGATGGACGCCCCGGGGATCGAGGGGCTCTTCGGGGTGATCCGCGCGCTGCGCGAGTGGCCGCGCGACGGGGCGCCGATGCAGCTCCACCCCGGGGACCTCGGCTGGTTCGGGCGGTTCGGCGCCGCGGAAACGGCCGCGGCCGTCCGGACCTGGAGCCGCTCGGGGGCGATCCTCGCGGTCGGTCTCAAGGACCATCCGGGGACGGTGCGACTGGCGATCGCGCCCGACGCGGTCCGGGACGAGGAGCTGGCCGATCGGCTCCTCGACGACCTCACCCGGCCCGAACGGGGCGTCGTCGGCGCAGGGCGCGCCTCGGTCGAAGCGCGGACCGACGCGCGGATCCGGGGGCGGCTCCTCGAGGGGGGATGGTACCCGGCCGACCCGTGGGTGCCGCTCGTGCGGGACCTCGCACGGCCGGTGGAGCCGGTCGGGCTGCGGGTCGAACGCGTCGGGCCTTCGTGGGTCGACGAGCGGGTCGCCGTGCAGCGCGCCGCGTTCGACGGCTCCACGTTCACGGTCGCGCGGTGGCGGGCGATGGCCGCGGGGCCTGCGTACGCCGACGCCCGGTGCCTGGTCGCGTTCGAGCCCCCGGAGACGGCCGTCGCGGCGGCGACCGTCTGGTCGGCGGGCCCGGGACGGCCGGGGTTGCTTGAGCCGTTGGGGGTGCACCGCGACCACCGGGGGCACGGCTACGGCACCGCGATCGCCCGGGCGGCGGCCGCCGCGCTTCGGGAGATGGGCGCGTCCAGCGCGGTCGTGGGCACCCCGGCCTCCAATACCCGCGCCGTCGCGACGTATCGAGCGGCCGGGTTCGCGCCGGGGGCGTCCGTCCGCGACCTCGAACGGCCCGCGTGACGCGGGTCGCCCCTCGGAGCGGCCGCCGCGCGCGACGCGCCCGTGCCGGGCGGAACGGGTTCGGCCCCGCCCGACGGCGGGGCCGCGGCCGACGGGGGCCCGGCGGCCCTACGTCGTCTCGCCGAACCGCTTGATGTCCTCGGGGCCTTCCTTCTTCTGGACCGGTCCCGCGCCCTGCACCTGGACCCGGATCCCTTCCACGACCTCGGGGTTCGAGAGCGTGGTGATGTCGCCGTAGTCCATGTGGTTCGAGATCGACGCGAGCACGCGGCGCATGATCTTCCCGCTCCGCGTCTTCGGCATGTCGGGGACGATCCGGACGACGCGGGGCCGCGCGATCTTCCCGATCTGCGTCTCGATCGCGTGCGTCACCTTCTCGGGGACCCCCTCGGGCTTCATGCCGGGCTTCAGCGCAATGTAGACCTCGGGGACGCGGCCTCGCTCGGGGTCGACGATCGGGACGACCGCCGCCTCCGCGACCTCGGGGACCGTCAGGCAGGCGCTCTCGAGCTCCTTCGTCCCGAGCCGGTGGCCGGCGACGTTGATGACGTCGTCCACGCGCCCCAGGATGCGGATGTAGCCGTCCGCGGCGACGAGCGCTCCGTCGCCCGCGAAGTACGGCCAGTCGCGCCAGTCCTTCGAGTTCTTGTTCTTGTTGTACTTCGCGTAGTACGTCTTCACGAACCGGTCGGGGTCGCCCCATATCGTCTGGAAGACGCCCGGCCACGGGTTGCGGATGCAGATGTTCCCCGCCTTCCCCGCGCCCGCCGGCACCTCCACGCCGTTCTCGTCGTAGATCGCCGCGTAGATGCCGAGCATCGGCGGTCCCGCGCTCCCCGGCTTCATCGCGTCGAGCGCGGGCTTGGTCGTGCAGAGGAACCCGCCGGTCTCCGTCTGCCACCACGTGTCCGTGATCGTCGCCTCGCGCCGACCGACCACGTTGTAGTACCACAGCCACGCCTCGGGCTCGATCGGCTCGCCGACCGTGGTCATGGTCTTGAACTTGTAGTGGTACTTCTTCGGCTCGTCCGGTCCGACCTTCCGCAGCATCCGGATCGACGTCGGCGACGTGTGGAAGATGTTCACGCCGAGCCGCTCCGCGATCCGCCACGGCCGACCCGCGTCCGGGTACGTCGGGACCCCCTCGAACATCACCGTCGTCGCGGCGAGGGCGAGCGGGCCGTAGACGATGTACGAGTGGCCGGTGATCCAGCCGATGTCGGCCATGCACCAGTAGATGTCGGTCGGATGGATGTCCTGGATGTACTTCGACGTCCCCGTCACGTACGCGAGGTAGCCCCCGGTCGAGTGCTGGCAGCCCTTCGGCTTCCCCGTCGAGCCGCTCGTGTACATCAGGAACAGCGGCGCCTCGGCCGGCATCGAGACCGGCGCGACCAGCTGGCCGCGGAACTTCTTCAGCACGTCGTTGACGATGAAGTCCCGGCCCTCGACGAGCGGCGCGCTCGTCGCGGACTTGTCGCGGAACCGTCGCCAGATGAGGACCTTCTCGACCTTGTGGCCCTCGTCCTCCGACTTCTTGACGGCGATGTCGGCGTTGACCTTGTGGTCGAGTACCTTCCCGCTGCGGTAGTACCCGTCCATCGAGATCAGGATGCGGCTCTTCGAATCGACGATCCGGGCGCCGCACGCCTCGCCCGAGAAACCGCCGAAGACGACCGAGTGGATCACGCCGAGGCGGGCGCACGCGAGCATGGTGACCGCCAGCTCCGGCACCATCGGCATGTGGATCGTGACCCGGTCGCCGGTCTTGAGGCCGCAGTGGTCGCGGAGCAGGGCGGCCATCTCGTTGACCTGGATGTACAGCTCCTGGAACGTGAGGACCACCGGCGCATCGTCCTCGTTTTCGGAGACCCAGATGATCGCCGCCTTGTTGGCGTACTTCTCGAGGTGCCGGTCGACGCAGTTGTAGCTCACGTTGAGCTTGCCGCCGACGAACCACTTCCAGAACGGCGCGTTGCTCGTGTCGAGCGTCGTGGTCCAGTACTGGTCCCAGTGGAGCAGCTCGGCGTACTCGCGGAAGCACTCGGGGAAGTTCTTCTCCGAGAAGCGCTCGGTCGCGCTGGGATCGGTGAGGTTCGCCTGCCCGACGAACTGGGGCGGCGGGTAGAACTTCTCCTCTTCCTTCCAGTGGACGGCGATCTCCGCTTCGCTGAGACGCATCTCCTCTTTCGCAGTAGCTTCTCCCCGGGCCTCTGCCATCGCCGAGAACACCCCTGTGCCGCGCGCCACGTACCCATCCCTTATACTTGTTACGCCATCGCACGGCGCGGTCTCGCACGGCCGCCCCACCGCCGGGGGCGCGGATGAGGCCCGCCCGTCGCATGCTTAAAGGGAGCGTCCGCGTACCTCTCCCCTCGGAACCTCATGCCCGGATCCGGTCCCGCGACCGCTCGGCCCGAGAAGACCGTCCACCTGAGGATCGACCCCAATGACGAAAGCACGACCCTCGAAGACGTCCTCACCCGCATCGCGGAGCTCCAGCGCAAGCACCCGGACCGCGAGGTCTTCTTCGACGGCGACGAGTACGCCATCTGCTCCCGGCCGAAGCGCGCCCCCAAGGCCGTCGTCCACTGAACCGCCGTCGCTGGGGAACCCCCTGTTCCTCCTCAACCTCAAGGTCTACCCGGGGACGGCGGGACCCGCGGCCGAGCGGATCGCGGCCGTGCTGGAGGAGCTCGGCGCCGCGCACGGCGTCGCGGTCGCGATCGCCCCCGCGATGCCGGACGTCGGGCGTCTCGCCGCGCAGGTCGCGCTCCCGGTCGTCGCGCAGCACGTCGACCCGTTCGAGCCCGGGGCGCACACCGGCTTCGTCACCGCCGAGGCGCTCCGCGCCGCCGGCGCGCGGGGGAGCCTCGTCAACCACTCCGAGCACCCGCTCACCCGCCCGGAGGTCGGCGAGGCCGTCCAGCGGCTCCAGGCGGCCGGCCTCGCCGCGGTGGTCTGTGCGGGCGACGTCGAGCCGGCGCGGGTCCTCGCCGAGTTCCACCCCGCGTACCTCGCCGTGGAACCGCCCGAGCTCATCGGCGGGGATCTGTCGGTCTCGACCGCCCGGCCCGAGATCGTCGGGGCGACGGCCGACGTGGTGCACACGGTCTCCCCGACGACCCAGCTGCTCTGCGGCGCCGGGATCCACGACCGGGCCGACGTGAGCCGCGCGCTCGAGCTCGGCAGCGAGGGGGTCCTCGTCGCGAGCGCCGTCACCCGCGCCCGCGACCCCCGCGCCGCGATCGAGGAGCTGCTCTCGGGGTTCTGAGCCGCGTCGCCGGGGACGGAGCAGCACCGGCTTCAAGTGCCCGGCCCGGATGGGCGCGTCGTCCGGGACCGAGGGCATCTCGATGAGCAGCGCCTCCACGCGGTCGGACGAACGGGGGACGCGGCGCAAGAGTTCGCGCGCGAATCGCACGAGGTCGTCGACGCGCGGCCACCGCGCGGGCCGGGGGCGGGGCTCGCCCCGCGTGCGCCGCGAGCGGCGTCGAACGACGCGCCCCGCCGACCTGTCGCTCCCCCCGGTCGCGCACCGGGTCCTGCCCCCGCGGGCGCCACCGGGCACGAACGGCTCGAGCCGCCCGCTGCGGATCCTGATGATCGGCTGGGAGTTCCCCCCGAGCCACACCGGCGGCCTGGGGGTGCACTCCTACGAGGTCGTCCGCGAGCTGGCGAAGCTCGGGCACCGCGTGACGTTCCTCACGCCGTTCGCCGGCCCGTTCACGCCGGTCGAGGGGGTCGTGTTCCGCTACCCGGGCGAACCGCGCGTCGGCGAGCCGGGGCCGGTCTATCCGCCGGCGTACTGGACCGGGGGCACGGCGGACAGCCCGTTCGCCGACTCGGTCGACGGCTACAACGCCTGGATCGCCGCTCTCGCCGGCGCCGAGGGGTTCGACCTCCTGCACGTCCACGACTGGTTCGGCACGGTCGGGGCCGCCGCCCTGGCGCGGCGCCTTCGGAAGCCGCTCGTCATGACCGTCCACTCGACCGAGTACGACCGCTCGCTGGGCCATCCGTGGGACCACATCCTCGGGCGGGAGTTCGTGGGGATCCGCGCCGCGACGCGGATCGTGGCGGTCAGCGCCCACCTGCGGCGCCAGCTGATCGACCGGTACGGGGCCGACCCCGCGCGGGTCGTCGTGATCTACAACGCGGTGCGGCCGTCGGGGCGCCTCGAGCGGATCGAGCCGACGCGCCGCGTCGTCCTCTACGTGGGGCGGCTCGCGGTGATGAAGGGCGTCGACACGTTCCTCCGCGCCGCCGCCCGCGTGGTCCCGGTGATCCCCGACTCGCTGTTCGTCATCGCGGGCGAGGGCCCCGAGTACTCCCGGCTCGTCCAGCTCGCCGCCGCGCTCGGGATCGGGGACCACCTGATGTTCCTCGGGAAGGTGAGCGAGGAGGAACGCGAGGTGCTGCTCGAGGGGAGCTCCGTCTTCGTGCTCCCGTCCGTCGTCGAACCGTTCGGCATCGCCGCGCTCGAGGCGATGGCGGCCGGGATCCCGACGATCGTCTCGAAGACGAGCGGCGTCGCGGAGATCTCGTCGGGAATCTTCCGCGTCGACTTCTGGGACGTGGAGGAGTTCGCGAGCCGGATCGCGGAGCTGCTCGAGTATCCGACCCTCCGGCGGGAGATGGGCGAGCAGGGACGCTGGGAGGCCCTCAAAGAGGGGTGGCCCGAGCGCGCCCGGGAGCTCGTCCACGTCTACCTGGACGCCCTGCGGGCCGGACCGGGGGACCCCGCATGAGAATCGTCCTCGATCCGCGGACGGACGGCCCAGGGCAGCGCGTCGGCCGAGTGCGCGCCGCATCGTAGGGGGCGTCGGGCCCGTCGCGGGCGCGGCGGCTGCCCACGGGCGTCGCGACGCGCGAGACGATCTCGCACCGGCCCCGAGGACCGGGACGCCGCAGAGGAGATCGCCCGACCGAGTTCCCCCCAACGAGGTACCGGTCGCACCGGCGGGTCCGCGCGGCGATCGAACGGGGCCGCCGGTCGCGTGCGTTCGAACCGGATCGTCGACGCCCCAGCGGGCGGCACGCGGAGCGGCCTACTCACGACGGAGACGGCCGTACCGCTCCGCCTCGCGCGCCCGGGAGCGAAAGTCGGCGAGGATCCGCACGACATTCTGCTTCGGCGCCATCTCGTCGAGGTACGCCTGGTCGAACCCCGGTCGGGCGAGGAGCAT
>Ga0335074_10014118_pt1 | contig 11214 bp, 6 predicted proteins | sample Lox_Sample_23_FD_206715 | JGI IMG/M metagenome (GOLD analysis project Ga0335074, IMG submission 206715) | Soil microbial communities from Loxahatchee National Wildlife Refuge, Florida, United States - Lox_Sample_2.3 | ecosystem: Environmental > Terrestrial > Soil > Wetlands | place: USA: Florida...
CCAGGTCGTATCTTCTAATCTTATTGACGCCGGACGTAAAAGACCCGTTTCGCGGGTCGACGCACCACTTGGTACTGGCCGTCAACAGATTAGAACAATTTTGCCGGATTTGTTGGTAGTTGTAAAGACTTAATTCAAAATGGTCTGGCGCTCAACCGCGTGGAGTGCTTGCGCTACAATTCGGCTTCCTGTACGAATTTTCATGAAGTATTGCGACGTTAGCCTGCCCGTGCCGCTGGATCAGGTGTTTACCTACCGGCTGCCCGAGACGATGCAGCATCGGGTGCAGCCGGGCTGCCGCTTATTGGTTCCTTTTGGGTCGCGAAAGCTTACGGGCGTAGTGCTCGCGTTGAGGTCCGAAGCGCCGGAGGGCCAGATCAAGGAGGCGCTGCGGCTGGTGGACGAGGAGCCGGTCCTCGACGCCGGGCTGCTCGCTCTGGGCGGCTGGATCGCACAATATTATTGCGCGCCGCTGGGTGAAGTGCTGCGCGGGATGACGCCGCTCTCGGGCGAAGTCCACAAATCGAAGCTCTATTCGCTCACCGACGCTGGCCGCGATGCTGCGCGGCAACTGCTGCTCGCGGCCGAAGACGAAGACCGGGCTGTTCAGCTTCTGCGATTGCTCGAAGCACGGCCGCTCTCGGCCGCCTATTTGAGCAAAAAGGTGCCGAATGCCGCGAACGCCATCCGCTCGCTCGAAAAGAAGGGTTTCCTGGCCGTCGAAAATCTGGAGGCGGAGCGTGATCCATTGCGTGCTTCCTCAGCACGGCTGCGCGCGTCTTTTCTCAAGCCAATGCCGCTCAAGCCCGCGCCCGAGGGCATGAAGCTGACCAAGCGCGAGCGCGAACTGCACGCGTTTCTCGAACTGCATCCGGGTACGCACAACCTGGAGCAGATCGAGGCGCAGGTCAAGGGCGCGAGCCAGGCAGCGCGATCGCTCGCGCGCCGCGATTTGATCACCCTCGAACCCGAAGCGCCGACGGGCGTATTCGCCTCCAGCATGGCGCCCCGGACGCTGAACCCGCATCAGCTCGAAGCCTATCAGCAGATCGAGGCGGCGCTGGCCTGCGCTAAGTTTCACACCTTCCTGCTCGAAGGCGTGACCGGGTCGGGAAAAACCGAGGTCTATCTGAAGTCGATCGACGCTGCGATCGCGATGGGCAAAGGCGCGCTGCTGCTGGTGCCCGAGATCGCGCTGACGCCCGCCGTGGCCGGCCAGTTCTTCCAACGCTTCGGCGATCGGGTCGCGATTCTGCATTCGGCTTTTCACGACGCCGAGCGCGCCGAGCAATGGCGGCGGATTCGAAACGGACTCGCAACCGTGGTAGTCGGCACGCGCTCGGGCGTTTTCGCGCCGGTGCAAAACCTGGGCCTGGTGGTGATCGATGAAGAGCATGACGCGAGCTATAAGCAGCAGGAGACGCCGCGTTACAACGGCCGCGACGTGGCCATCGTGCGGGCGCGCGAATCCGGCGCGGTGGTGGTGCTGGGGTCGGCCACACCCAGCCTCGAAAGCCGCTACAACGCCGAGCGCGGCAAGTACACTCTAATTCGCCTGCCCGAGCGAATCGAACAGCGCCCGCTGCCGGATGTCGAAGTGATCGACATGCGCCAGGAGTTCCTCGAAACCCGCAAGCTCGCGACGTTTTCGCGGCGCCTGGTGGAATCCATCGAAGAGCGGCTCAAGAGCGGCGAGCAGACCATGCTGCTGCTCAACCGGCGCGGGTTTTCGAGTTTCGTCGCGTGCCGGGCGTGCGGCGAGCGGGTGGAATGCGTGAACTGCGCCGTCACCCTGACCTATCATCGCCGCGACCGGCGCATGCTCTGCCACTACTGCAACTACGCGCAGAAGGTGCCGTCGGTTTGTCCCAAGTGCGGGAGCGAATATTTGAATTTCATCGGCACCGGATCGGAAAAAGTGGAGGAGGAGCTGCATCGCGATTTTCCCCAGGCGCGGATCGCGCGCATGGATCGCGATACAGTCGGCGGCAAGCGCCACTTCGAGAGCATTCTGCACGGATTCCGCGAGGGCAATTTCGACATTCTGGTGGGCACGCAAATGATCGCCAAGGGCCACGACATTCCGAACGTCACGCTGGTGGGCATCGTGTCGGCGGACATTGGCCTGGGCCTGCCCGATTTTCGCGCCGCCGAGCGCACCTTTCAGCTTCTGACACAGGCGGCCGGGCGCGCCGGGCGCGGCAACCTGCCGGGCATCGTGCTGATCCAGACCATCAATCCGGAACACTACGCGGTGCGGCTCGCGTCGGAGCAAAATTACGAGGGCTTCTATCAAAAAGAGATCCAGTTTCGGAAGCTGATGCGCTATCCGCCGTTCGCCGCGCTGGCGAATGTGCTGGTGCGCAGCCAGGATCAGGAGCAGGCGCTGGCGATGAGCGCGGAGTTGGGCCGCAGGCTCGATCCGGCGCCCGAAGGCATCAAAGCGCTCGGTCCGGCCGAAGCGCCGGTGCCCAAGCTCAAGAGCGAATTTCGCTATCAGCTATTGCTCAAAGCCGCCGATCGCAGGCTCCTGAACGAAACGCTGCGCGATCTGCAGCGCTTCGCGCGCGAGCAGAAATGGCCGGCCACCGCGCTGGTTATTGATGTGGATCCGCTGACGTTGCTGTAAGAACGCCGCGTGCGAGCGTGCTTACGCGCGGGCCGGGCAAGATGATGCCGGCCAGATTCAGGGGATCGGCGTTTGAAACATCCACCGGCTCGTCTGTTTCGGACCGGCGGACGGCGCGCAGCAGATCGAGCGCCTCCGGCCTGGCGAACTGTTCGCCGCTGAATCCGGATACGAAGCGGCCGCCGCGAATCTCGCCCTGCGCTTCCTTGCGGCGCAGCACCGGCAGCAGATCGCGCCACGGCGGGGCGAGAGATTCGCGAGCCAGGAGATCGCGGAACAGGACGCCCCAACGCAAGAGGAGCTGATCGGCGAAGGCGGCGGCGCGGGCATCGCTCGAAACAGCAGCTTGGCCGTGAAAGACCAAAGCCCAGCGTCCGGCCGCATGGCGCGGGCGAGCCAGCCTTCCCCGCCCTTCTCCGCGGCGGCGCTTGGAATCCACCAGCGAGCGCAGATTCTCGAAGCCATCGGCGGTTACAAGGCCCGCTGTCACCAGTTCCCACAGCCCGTCTTCCACTTCACTTGCCAAACGCCCGGTGGAGCGGACAAGATCCGCAAAGAACGATGCGCCGCGCTGCTCGATCTCGGCCAGCACTTCGCGAGCGGGGTGCGAGAAGGCGGGCGTTTTTCCATCGGGATCCGCCGCTGCCAGCCAGTCCACGCTTTCGCGCAGAAAAATCGCGATCGGAGCGGTGCGCGTGGGACGCACCCTGCGCGGCTCGGCGGCTTCGAAGGCGGGATGCGGCGAAAGACGCGCCCACATCACCTCGCCCGACAAGCACAATTGATCCAAAAACTCCGGCTCATAGCGAGCGATGCGATGCGAGAGGACTTCGGACTCCCAGGCCGCGGCCGAAATTTCATACCCCTGCAATTGCTTGACGATTTGCAGCGTGCCGTCCACTCCGTGCAGGCGGCTGCCCGGAACCAGATGCTGCCAGCGAAACAAAAAGCGCTGGAATTGTGCGGCGGTGACCGGTTCAATTTCGCGCCGAAGCTGGCCCAGCGTCAAGCGATGGATGCGGGCGAGAACGCGCCGGTTGCACCACTCCGTTTCGCCCTCTGGCAAATTGGGCGAGAACCGGCCGCGCATCACCTGGCCCTCGGATTCCAGCTTCAAAAGCGCCGCTTCGATTTCGTCCTTGGGAAACGCGAGCGTCCCGGCCAGCGACGCCACAGTCACCGGCCCGAGCGATTCCATCCATCCGCGGACGGTTGTGAGGACGTCGCCGGCGAGATGCAGGCGCTCGGTCGCCACCCAAAAACGCTTAGGCTGTTGGCTATTGGCGGTTGGCCCCCAGGCACGCTCTATAATGCTTGCCCGTCCCGTCACGCTTAACTGCATAAAGAATTCGAGCCACTCCTCGACTGGCGGCAGTGTAATCAAACTCAGCAGCGCGTCGTGCAGCTCGTCGGCATCGCGAACGTCCGGCCAGGATTCAGCGGCCACGGTCGCGATCGCGGCCGGATCCAGGATGCCCGCGCCGCCGGCCGCATCGGTCCGCAGAGTGCGTCGCAACTGAACCGCCCGCGCGCGGCGTTCTTCGAGCGGTGCGTCGTCCAGGTACGCGTAAGGATTGGCGTTCAGGATCTCGTGCGAAAACGGCGACGGCTCGGCGTTATCGATCGCCACCTTGCGGATCGCGCCCGATTCCATGTCTTCGAGCACGCGCATGAGCCCATCCAGATCCATAGCTTCGTGCAGGCAGTTGTCGATGGTCTCTTCCACCAGCGGATGGTCGGGGATGCGGATCTCGCCGGTCAGGTTTTCGGCGCAAGCCACTTGATCGGGGAAAACAGAAGCCAGCAGATCCTCGGCGCGCATGCGCTGGATGGGTGCTGGAACCTTGCGGCCGCCGCGGAAGCGCGGGATGGCGAGCGCGCGCGACGCATTCCATCGCCAGCGGGCATTGAACATCGGCGCATCCAGCATGGCCTGGGTGAGCACGTGCTTGACAGTCTGCGGCTTCAAAAACTCGAACACCAGCTCGAGCGGAAAGGCGTGCTGCTCGGTGAGCGAGATATTGATCCCGTTATCAGTCGCCGCCGCCTGCAATTCGAAGTTGAACGAACGGCAGAAGCGCTTGCGCAGCGCGAGTCCCCAGGCCCGGTTGATGCGCGACCCGAACGGCGCATGGATCACCAGTTGCATCCCGCCGCCTTCGTCGAAAAACCGCTCCGCCACCACGGTTTTTTGCGTCGGCAGCGCGTTCAGCGACGCCACGCCCGCCAGCACGTATGCGACGGCCTGTTTCGCGCCGCCTTCATCCAGTCCGCAGTCATTGATCAGGAACTCGTGAGCGCGGTCCGCGTGCGCCGCAATCTCTTCGCGCACTTTTCCGACCGCCTCCGACAGCTCGAACGTCCGCCCCGGCGCTTCGCCATTCCAGAACGGAACCGAGGGCGGCGCACCACGCGCATCCTCCACGCGCACGCGCCCCGGCTCCACGCGCTTGATCCTCCAGGAACTGGTGCCGAGCAGAAAAACGTCGCCCGCCAGGCTTTCCACGGCGAAATCTTCGTCGACGGTTCCGACCTGCTTGCCGTCCGGCTCGGCGACTACGAAATAGTTCGCGGTATCCGGGATCGCGCCGCCGGACGTGATCGCAGCCAGCCGGGCGCCACGCCGGCCCTTCACCCGCCCGTTCACCTGATCGCGATGCAGGTACGCGCCGCTGCGGCCGCGCTGCGTGGTGATGCCATCGGAAAGCATCGTTATGATGGCATCGAAGTGACCGCGATCCAGGTCGCGATAAGGATACGTGCCGCGGACCAATTCGAAAAGCTCATCCTCCTGCCAATCGCGAGCCGCGCACTCGGCCACGATTTGCTGCGCCAGGATATCGAGCGGCGCACGCGGGATTTCGAGCCGGTCCAATTGGCCGGAACGAATCGATCGCACCAAAGCCGCGCACTCGATCAGCTCGTCGCGCGTGGTAGCGAAGAACCGGCCCTTGGGCACTGCGCCCACCCAATGCCCCGAGCGGCCCACACGCTGGAGCGCGACGGCGATGGATCGCGGCGAGCCGATCTGGCACACCAGATCCACGGTGCCGATGTCGATGCCCAGCTCGAGCGAAGCGGTCGCAACCACCGCCCGCAGCTCGCCGCTTTTGAGCCGTGCCTCCGCATTCAGGCGCAGCGCGCGCGCCAGGCTGCCGTGATGCGGGAGCACCACGTTTTCGCCCAGCCGCTCGGCAAGCGCATGCGTAACGCGCTCGGACAGCCGCCGCGTGTTGACAAAAACCAGCGTGGTGCGATGGGTGAGGATCAGCGCGGCCAGGCGATCGTAAATCTCGGCCCACATCTCGTTGCTCGCCACGGGCCCCAGCTCATCGCGCGGCACTTCGATGGCCAACTCCATCTCGCGCCGGTGCCCGATATCGACCACGCGGGCCTGGGGCGAGAGAAACTGAGCGACCTGTTCGATCGGCTTTACAGTGGCTGACAATCCGATCCGCTGGGGTTTGACATTCGTCAGAGCGTCGAGTCGCGCGAGTGAAAGCGCCAGGTGCGATCCCCGCTTGTCGTCAGCCACGGCATGGATCTCGTCCACGATCACGGTGCTGGTGGTCGCCAGCATGGCGCGCGATTTTTCCGCGGTCAGAAGAATGTAAAGCGATTCCGGAGTGGTCACCAGAATGTGCGGCCGCTCCTTGCCCATGTGCTGGCGCTCGGACGCCGGCGTGTCACCGGTTCTCACCGCGGTTCGAATGGGCGCGAAAGGAATGCCGTGGCGCGCCGCCAGCTCAGATATCTCCGCGAGCGGCACCTCCAGGTTCTTGTGAACGTCGTTGCTCAGGGCCTTCAGGGGCGAAACGTATACCACCTGAGTTTCATTGGGGATATGTCCGGTCCGCGCCGCACGAACCAGTCGATCCAGGCAGACTAAAAACGCGGCTAACGTTTTGCCGGACCCGGTCGGCGCAGAGATAAGAACATCATGACCGGAGAAAATTTCCGGCCATCCCAGACTCTGTGGTTCGGTCGCAGCGCCGAATCGAGTGGTAAACCATTCGGCGATCAGAGGATCAAAATTCGCCTGTAACGGCGCCGTTACCCAAGCTGCTGAGCTCACCTGCTATCATTAGACCTCAGTTGGCGGTAGTTGGATAGGTCCTGTTCCGGTACCATGACTATTGTCACGGTAGTAGCGGTACTGTAAAATGGTACGCGACCTTGAGTTGTAGGGAATGGCTCACGTAGAATCTGAGATTGTTATGGAAAGTCATTGGCAGGATAGATTCTAACAATGAAGATTCGTCTCGTGTTCGAATGCTCCCGCTGTGGATCCAAGGCTTTTCGTCCTTCCACGAAGTGGACTTTCAGGGACACGATTCTGCGCAAGATCGGTATAACCCCGCAACGTTGCTTTCGTTGCCGCCGCCGGTTTTACCTTTACCGGCCAGTGCTGATTCATGCGTTTTTGAAAACCTTAGTAGGTCCTCCTCAGGAAGCTCCTGCCGGCCGTCAAGTGCCCAGCACGGGCGTCGGAACGGGCGTGCTCTGGAGTTCGATGCTCAAGGCTGACCAGCGCGAGCCGCGGCGGTAGGCGACGGCTGCAGGCGCCTGGGGCGCTGCGTCTGCTGGTGGCCGGCCGGCGAACAACTCTTGAAGATCTCAGCCATCCGAGCTAGGATTGCGAACGAAGATATCGATCGCCAGAAAATGGCCATGGGAACGAACACAATCAGACAAGCTGGTTTGGTCGTATTCGCCGCGGCCCTTTGCTTAGCCCAGCAGCCGGCGCCTTCTGAAAGTGCAGTCATTTCGGGTCTCGTATCTGGTACGGATGGAAGGGCCCTGCGACTCGCGACCGTGCGCCTCACGCCTCTGTCTTCTGAGCCCGCTCGGCCATCGGATGCCTCGCTCTCGGAGCGTGTGACCGAGACGGACGCACTGGGCAGTTTTACATTTGATCAAGTCGCCCCCGGCCGCTACACGTTGGCTGCGGAGCGGACCGGATACTTGAATTCGCTTTACCAAAGCGCCAAGGGTCTGGTTCTGACAGTCAAGAGCGGCGAGAAGATAACCGACGTGGTGGTAAAGTTGGCGCCCCAGGGCATTATCGCCGGCAGGGTCCTCGATGATGAAGGTGAGCCGCTTCCCGGCGCGACCGTCAGCATCGGTTCCTATTCACCTCCCAAAGACTGTCGGGCCTGTGAAATTCGTGGTGGGACCGGAACGACAGATGCAGACGGATCGTTTTCCATCGGAGCATTGGTCCCAGGCCGATACCTCGTGTCGGTTGCCGTGCCCGCAAAGCTCGCGCCGGCCTTTCAGTCGGCTTCATCGGAAACCCGTCATGAAGTCTACGTCACTACCTATTACCCGGATGCCACTGACCGCGCCGAGTCCACTCCCATTGAACTAACTGTCGGCGCCCAGGCTCGCGGACTAGAGATCAAGCTACAGAAGACCGCGGTTTATAAGGTGAGCGGAAAGGTCGTCAACGGATCGACGGGAGAGGCAGCGCCCATCGACGCGCTCCATCTCATTCGTCAGGGCAGCCGCCCTCCAGGCCTATCGGCCCGCTCGGTAGGCCTTGGTCCCGGCGGAGAATTCTCGTTCGATGCAGTCTTGCCCGGCAACTACTTTCTGGAAGCGAAATCGAGTACGGATACGGACGATGCGCCTTCCTTGGTCGGCTGGCAGCCGATCGCCGTTGGCGATGCTAACCTGGATCGCGTTGTCGTCGAGATGAAGCCGGCGCTCGAGCTAAACGGAAAAATCGTCGCCGAGGGTCCACCCCCGTCCGCATGGCCTCAAATAACCCTGACACCAACCGACGGCCTGAATTATCTCGACTCACCGATGGTTGACTCGGAGGGCCGCTTCCGGTTGACGGGCTTGGAACCCGCATCTTACAACCTGACGGTCGCCCCGATGCCTCCGCCGCTGTACGTAAAGTCCATCCGCTTCAACGGGCGCGAAATCGAGAGCATCTTCAACTGGCCGGATATCGGCGGCGTCGTCGATGTCGGTGCATCGCCGGCTGCGTCTTTGGAGGTCGTGGTCTCCCAAGCGACCTCAACTTTGAGCGGAGTGGTTAGTGATTCTGACGGGCCTGCACCCGGCGTCTTTGTTTTTGCAGGCAGTGAAAGGCTTCCCCCTCACATCACGCAAACAAATGAAAAGGGACAGTTCTCCTTGAAAGGGTTGCCTCTGGGCCGATATTTTGTAGTTGCAATGAACGTGCCCGGAATGCTGCCGCCCGATGTCATCGCAAAACTGGGAACGGCCGTCAACGTGACTGATAGCGCAACGTCGATCAACCTGCCGCTAACTACCGGCTTCGGGCCCCCGGAGACACAATGAAGTGGAATAGGGCTGCCTGATTACTGCTGCTTCTGTCTGCGGCGCCGGTATTCTTCCAATTGTTCGAGCTGGCCCCGCGCGACAGCGTTGGTCGGGTCAAGTTCCAGCGATTTTTTCAAATTGACGATGGCCGAATCGTCATCCAGCTTGCGCGTGTAGGCGAACGCCAGCATAGCGTACGTTTTTGCCGACTGCGGGTTGAATTCCAGATTCATGCGCAGCAGCGCGATGGCCGAATCAGGCGCGCCCTGAACTACGCGCTGGACCATTGCAAGCAGCGCGTCTTCGGTGAAATCGTATGCGGCCCGGCCGAAGTAGCGGCTGCGCAGGTCGCGATACTGGTCGGCTGCGGCCGCGCCTCCTTTTTGCGCCGCGGTTCGCAGGATGATAGCGGATAGCGGCTGGGGAATCGCAACTCCGTGATGGCAGGTGACGCACTCCACGCGCGCGGTTTCGCCCGGCGGCTTGCCGGTGGCTTCCTGGATTTTGGCGTTGAGATCGCGCGTCATCGCCATCATGGCGAGCGCGATGTCTTTTTTGGGCTCGGCCGGCTTGGGTTCGGCTGCCTTGGACTCGGCTGATCCGCCGCCTCGCGGCGCCGAATGGCAGTAGTCGCATTTGACGCCCAGCGCCTGGTCGATCTCCTGCATGTTCATGGTTTGGGCCGGCGCGAGCGTCGCAGCTGCAAAGAACATGAAAAGATATCCCGGCCGCTTCATCTTATGGCCGTACATTCATGCGATCGAGGACTGCCAGAAATCGCGGCTCGGTGCGTAGCGGCGCAAACACCGGATCTTTCTTCAACTCGATCATCAGCGCGGCCCCGCTGACACGGCCTTTCTCCAGCCAGTCCAGTGCGCGGTCGCGCTCGCCGAGAATTGCGTAACAGGCGGCCACCTCGCTGGGCGCCGCTCGATCTTCCCCGCGCGTAGCCAGCTTCGCCAGCAGCGCCCTGGCCTCGGTAGCATCGCCGGCCGAAGCGTAGGCTTGCGCCAGACGCGCCACGGCGATGGCCCGCTCATCTTCGTGAACCGCCGCCAGAGCGGCCTCCAGGGCCTGCCGCGGCTGGCCGTTCAACATGTAGGCGTGCGCCAGGTGAAAGTGCGCGATGAAATAATCCGGATACATCTCAAGCACATAGCTGCACGCGGCGATCGCCTCCGTGTAGCGCGAGGCCAGGTTCAGCATCTCGCATTTATCGCTCCACAAGATGGGCGAAAGCGGTTCCAGCGCGATGGCGGCGTTCAGCTCGGCGGCCGATTCGTCGAAGCGGCCCATATAGCCCAAAAAATCCCCGAACCACTGATGTGCTTCCGTCAAATTCGGATTGAGCGCAATCGCCCGCCGGAATTCCCGCTCGGCCTTGGCCCAGTTCCACTCATGGTTGACGGCGTTCAGGCCGGCCAGCGCATGCGCCTCCGCCAGATCGGGATCGAGCTCCAGCGCGCGATTCAGAGCCGCCTCGGTCTGCCCGATCGGTTGGGAAGAAAATGCCAGCGCTTCAGCCAGACCGGCGTAGGCCTCCGCGTAGCGCGGATCGGCTGCGACGGCCTCGCGAAACATCTGCGCGGCTTTCTCGAAATCCCGGATAGTCCGGCGGTTCAGATAATAGCGGCCTTCCAGATAAAGCTGCAATGCGCGGGGATTCGTCGCCAGCCGCGCCCGGATGGTCTGGCTCTCGGAGGCCGGTTTGCGGACGCCGAACGCCATCGAGCCCAGCAAAACCAGAACCGCGGCAGCCGCAACCATTCGCCCGATGGAGCGGTGCACGGGAGGGCTATCCGGCTCTCTTCGCCCTACCTTCTCCACCAGCTCGACGAAGCGGTAGCCGTGCTTGGGGACCGTCTGGATCACCGAAGCTCCCAGGATCCGGCGCAGATCGGAAATATTGTGCGCCAGATTCACTTCCTCGACGCGCACGCCGGGCCAGACAAAGTCCATTAACTCCGGCTTACGCACCAGGCTGCCGGCGTTTCGGATCAGGATCAGGAGTGTGTCGAATACTCGCGGAGCCAGGGCGATGGCTTGGCCATCACGGACCAGAGACCGCTCGTTCGCGTCCAGGGTGAAGTCGCCAAAACGATAGATTTCAATGATATCAGGTGCTATAAAGCCGCTGCCCATAAAAAATCCAAGAAAACTCCACGCTTTCCAAAAGACAGGCCACCGATTTTACCACAGTATAAAAGCTGTTTGACCGAAGACAGATAACCCTCGGAGGCAGCATTGAAACTCTCTTTGATTCGATTCACAGTAGCTCTAGTACTGTG
>Ga0335074_10014119_pt1 | contig 11214 bp, 7 predicted proteins | sample Lox_Sample_23_FD_206715 | JGI IMG/M metagenome (GOLD analysis project Ga0335074, IMG submission 206715) | Soil microbial communities from Loxahatchee National Wildlife Refuge, Florida, United States - Lox_Sample_2.3 | ecosystem: Environmental > Terrestrial > Soil > Wetlands | place: USA: Florida...
CGAATCCCGCCGAGCCCGCCGAGCCCGCCGAGCCCGCCGAGCCCGGCCAGGCCGCCGAGTCCGCCAAATCCGCTGAGCACGTCGAGCAGTCGCGCGACCGACCTCACCCGGTCGATCACGCCGAGCGCCGCTTCCCGGTCGCCGTCGAGGCTGGCTAGCAGTTCCAGCCCGAGGAATCCGGCCAGCAGAGCCCGCGCGGCGTCCGCGGGCGGCAGGATCCGGCTGGCCGGGGAGCGCCCGAGTGTCCGCCCCATGACCTCCTCGGCCAGGTCGCGCCAGGGTCGCAGCCGCTCCGCGACCTGTTCCCCGAGACCAGGGACCGCCTGAGCGCCGGTGATCATCTCGACGAGCACGCGGACATGGCCGGCGTCCAGGTCCTGCTCGAAGATGGCGCGCGCGGACTCGGCTAGCGCGGCAGCAGATCTCGCATCCCGGAGCAGGCCCTGGTACGCCTGCATCCGGCGGGCGCTCACTTCATCGAGCGCCGCCAGCAGCAGGTCGTTCACGGAGCCGAAATGGTAGAACACCAGGGCCTGACTGCACCCGGCACGGGTGGCAATCTCACGGGCGCTAGCGCGGGCGAAGCCGACGTCGCGCAGCGCATCGACAGCTCCGTTCACCAGAGCCGCCCTGACCTCTGCCGAATGAGCGCGAGGGCCGGTTGTGCCGGTACCCGGCCGGGGTCCTGCCTTCGCCATCAACCCACCGCCGTCGAACGATCGCCAGGTGAAGCAGTCAGCTTGAGCAACTGCTCAAATACTAGGGCTCGCCCGGATCACCGCGCAACCGGCTCTTCCGCGGAGTCGAGGGACGCAAGCCAGCGCCGTGTGGCAGCCGGCGAGGTGAGCCGGATGACCTGCCCGCACGGCGGGTCCGCTGCCCACCTGCGCACCTGCGCGCGCTTGCGGGCGAACGACCGGAAGTGCCAGGCGATGATCGAGTCACGGGAGAACGTCTGGCGGAGCGACTCGGTATTTCCGTTGCAGATCGGCTGGTGGTCAAGGTTCCGCCACGCGGTCCGGCGGATCAGGCGGCCGAGCGAGAGCCAGCGCGGGTAGTCCAGCGCCACGATCAGGTCGACTCTGGCCAGGACGAGATCGATCCAGCTGCTGTACCCGTGGTCGAGGATCCACTGGTCTTCCGCGCAGACCGCGGCGATGCGGCGGCGCTGCTCCTCCGGCGGGACCGTCACCCAGCCGGGTTCCCAGGTCATGTCGTCGACTGGGTACCACGGCAGCCCGGTCCGCTCGCTGATCTGGCGAGCGAGCGTCGTCTTGCCAGAGCCGGTGACGCCGTAGATCATCAGCCGGTCAGGCACACCATGGCTGGCAGCGGGCGCTGGGCGGTCAGCGGGCACCGGCAGATGGTAAGCCGACGTGTCGCGGAAAGCTAGCGATATCGGGCCGCGACGGGCACCATCGGATCATCCGGCTGGCGGGAGGAGACCAGCCATCCGCGCTGAAGGAGTCCATATGCCCGTCGTGCAGGCTAACGGCATCGAGATGTACTACGAGGTTCAGGGCGAGGGCGAGCCGCTGGTGCTCATCCCCTATCTCGCGGCGGACCAGGCGTGCTACGCCTTCCAGGTCGCCGATTACGCCAAGCACTTCACCTGCTACACCGTCGACCTGCGCGGCGCCGGCCTGTCTGGCAAGCCAGACGGCGACTACACGACTGAGTTGCTGGCCGACGATGTCGCCGCGTTCATGCAGGCAGCCGGGATCGGGAGTGCTCACATCTCCGGCCTGTCGCTCGGTGCCGCGACCGGCATGTGGCTAGCCGCCAAGCACCCGGAACTAGTGAAGTCGCTGTCCCTGCACAGTGCCTGGGATGCCACCGACCCGTTCCTGCGCACAGTCGTCGATGGCTGGCGCATCATGGCGACGGCCCTCAACAGCGTCACCGACATGGTGATCAAGGGCATCTTCCCGTGGTGTTTCACTCCTGAGCTGTACGCGGCGCGGCCTGAGTACATCGGCTCGCTCGCGGATTTCGTCCGAAGCCGGCCGATGCCGCCCGTCGACGCGTTCCTGCGACAGTCAGCCGCGGTGCTCGGCCACGACGCGACCGCGGTACTGGGCTCGATTAAGGCGCCCACGCTCGTCACGTTCGGCGAGCGCGATATGTGTACCTCGACCAGGTTCGCCGAGCCTCTGATGGAGGGCATTGGCAGCGCCGAGGAGCTGATCGTCTTCTCCGACGCCGCGCATGCGCCTATCTACGAGGTCACCGAGGAGTTCAACCAGCGGACGCTGGCGTTCCTGCGGGCGCACCAGGACTGACCGGATCGCTGCCCGGCGGCCGGTCCGGCCAGGCCAGCCGCCGGGCAGCGGCATCACGCCGCACCCTGGCGAGCCGCAGCAGCCATCCGGCGATGCCCGCCGCGCCCTGCATCCAGCCGGCCGATGGCGGCAGCTCGGGCAGGCTGATCCGGTGCTCGGTATGCGACCAGCGGACGCCGTCGGCGTCGGCGGTGCTCCGAGCCAGCACGTCAGCCGCGAGCTCGCCGGCCCAGTCCAGCCAGGCCGCCTGACCGGTGTCCTGGTAGTAGTCAAGCGCCATCTCGCCGACCCCGGCCGTGCCGCAGCACTGGCCAAGGTTGTCCCAGAAGCCCGGGTACGGCCGCGCTGGCAGCCCGCTGCGCCGCACAGCCTGCCGGCTGGCGTCCGCGCGGTCCGCCCAGCCCTGACCGGGATCGGCGGCCTCGAGCAACTGGAACAATCGCAGCGTGCCGCACGGCCCGTGACACCAGCCGTAGCTGATGGCCGCGTCCGGATCACGCAGCGGGATGCTGTGCGGCACCGCAATCGTCCCGTCCGGCCGCGCGCCAAGCCGTGCCAGCCGCTCCCCCGTCGCCTGGGCCACGGTCAGCAAGTCGGGCCGCTCGAGGGCAACGGCCGCGGTTGCCAGAGCGAAGCCAATACCGGCGGCACCGTGCGAGAAGTTCGGCATCTCATAGCCGATGGATTCACGCGCGCGCCACGCTGGCCCGCCGTCAGTCCAGTCTGCCAGCGCCACCAGCCGGTCCGCGATCACCGCGGCCGCGCGGCTCTCCTCAGGCCTGCCAAGCCGCAGCAGCACGAGCAGGATGCCGGCCTCGCCGATCAGCAGGTCGTTGAACTCACTGAGGCGGCTGCCGGCTGCGGCGGCGGCCGCGATCGCGGCGGCTACGTCCCCGGCCGTGTCAGCGGCCTCGACGTCACCAGTGACATCCGCCCAGATCCGCAGCGCGACCGCATGGCCGGCCACGCCGCTGTACAGCGCCGGGCCCGTGCCAGCCAGCACAGCGGAGTCGCCCGCTCTCAGCGCCCGCGCCGTCGCGGCGGCAACGTGACGCAAGCGCCCGGCGGCAGCCCGCGCTGTCCCGTCGAACTCGGTAATGCCGCTAAGCCGCGCTTCGGCGAACGCGACAAGCACCCCCGCCGCGCCGTAGTACAGGTCGTCGGACGGCTCCTCGCCGGGCTCGCGGGTTGGCGGCCAGGCCAGCCCGCCCTCGGCCGGAACAGCACTGGCGGCAACCCAGCGCAGCGCCCGCGTCGCAGCGCCTGCCGCCTCGCTGACCGGTAAGTCCGCCACACCGACAGCTTAGGATCGGCGCACAGCTCAGGATCGGCGCACAGCTCAGGATCGGCGCACAGCTCAGGAGCCGCGCACCGCCCGGATCGACTCCCGGAGGGATGATGTCGTCGCGAGCACCGCGGACGGCTCGTACCCGCAGTGCGCCATGCAATTCGCGCAGCGCGGGTCCTTGCCGCGGCCATAGGAGTCCCAGTCGGTGGTCTCGATGAGCTCCTTGTACGTCTGCACGTACCCGTCGGCCATCAGGTAGCAGGGCTTCTGCCAGCCGAGCAGCGAGTAGGACGGGATGCCCCACGCGGTGCAGCCATAGTCGACCTTGCCCTCGAGGAAGTCGAGGAACAGCGGCGTGTGGTTCAGCCGCCACCGCTTCCTGTTGCCGTCCCCGAATGCCTTGCGGAACAGCTCGCGCGTCTCGCCGACACCAAGGAAGTGCTCCTGGTCCGGTGCCTTCTCGTAGGCATAGGCGGGCGAGATCTGCATGTCGTCGACCTGGAGGTCGTCGTTGAGGTAGTTGAGCACGTCGATGACGGTCTGCGGAGTGTCGGTGTTGAAGAACGTGGTGTTGGTGTTCACCCGGAAGCCGCGCCGCTTGGCATCCCTGATCGCCGCGACCGCCTCGTCGAACACGCCGTCCTTGCAGACCGACTCGTCGTGGCGCTCTTTCAGGCCGTCGATGTGCACGACCCAGGCGAAGTACGGCGAGGGCTTGAACTTCTCGATCTTCTTCGGCAGCAGCAGGGCGTTCGTGCACAGGAACACGAACTTCTTCCGCTTGATCAGCTCCTCTACGATCACCTCGATCTGAGGGTGCATCAGCGGCTCGCCCCCGGCGATCGACACCATCGGCGCCCCGCACTCCTCGATCGCGCCGATCGCCTGCTCAACCGGCATTCGCTGCTTGAGCAGGCTGGCAGGCTGCTGGATCTTGCCGCAGCCAGCACATTTCAGATTGCAGGCGAACAGCGGCTCCAGCTCCACCAGCAGCGGAAACTTGTCCTTGCGGCGCAGCTTCTGGCTCATCAGGTACGACCCGACTCGCAGGCTCTGGCGCAGTGGCATGCTCACGATGACACCGTCTTTCTCATCAGTACTACCGTCACGTCGGTCGTTGCCTGTCGCCGGCCGGTCCGGCCACGCCAGCAGGGTCGGCCATGCTGGCTGGGTCAGCCGTGCGCTGCCGTAGTTCCTTGGGCAGCCCGAACTGGACGGTCTCAGTGGCCACGACCACTTCCTTCGTCTGCACCTCGCCAAGTCCGCCGAGGGCTGACACGATCTGGCGGACGATCGCGGGCGGTGCCGAGGCACCTGCGGCGAGCCCGATGGTCGACGCTCCGGCCAGCCAGCCGAGCTGGATGTCCTCCGGCCCGTCGACCAGGTAAGCCCTGGTCCCGGCCCGCTCCGCCGTCTCGACCAGGCGCTTGGAGTTCGACGAGTTCGCCGAGCCTGCCACCAGCACCAGGTCCGAGTCCGCCGCGATCGCCCGCACAGCACGCTGCCGGTTGGTCGTCGCGTAGCAGATGTCGTCGCTGCCGGGTCCGGTCGCCGCCGGGAACCGATCGGTCAGCGCGTCCACGATGCCGCTCGCCTCGTCCGCGGCGAGCGTCGTCTGCATCAGGTAGGCGACCTTGTCCGGGTCGGACGGGCGCAGCCTGGCTACGTCGTCAGCTGTCTGCACGAGTGCCATCGCGCCGGGGGCCTCGCCCATCGTGCCCTCGACTTCCTCGTGGCCAGCGTGGCCGATCAGCGCCACCAGGTAGCCGTCCTGGGCGAATCTGCGCGCCTCCGCATGCACCTTCGCAACCAGCGGACAGGTCGCGTCGATGGTGGACAGGCTGCGCCTGGCGGCTTCCTGCCGCACCTCTGGCGACACGCCGTGCGCGGAGAACACGACCATCGCGCCGTCCGGCACCTCGCCGAGCTCATCCACGAAAATGGCGCCGGCCCGCTCCAGGTCCGCGACGACGGTGGCGTTGTGCACGATCTGCTTGCGCACGTACACCGGAGCGCCGTGCTGCTCGAGCGCGAGCTCCACGATGTCGATGGCGCGTTCGACGCCTGCGCAGAAGGACCGCGGTCCGGCCAGCAGTACCTGACGCGGTCCGGCCGCGGCCGCCAGCCGCTCGAAGACTGGCGCCGCCTGCCGCAGCGACCGCAGCGCGGCCAGCCCGCCGCTCACGATGCGCGGATTGACCACCGCGTGCTCCGGCGTGTCGGAGATCGCCCGCACGACAACCGCAGGACCGCCAGCCGCGCCCGCCAGCAGCGGCTTCGACTCCATGTCGACCGCGATCGCGCCGTCGGCGGCGAGGCGCGCGTGCTGGCCGTGCCGGACCAGGTGCGCGACGGTCGCGATCGTCCCCGTCGTCACCCGCAGCCCGGCCCGTCGCAGCTCGCCGGCCAGCAGCGGGGCGGCCGGGCAGCTCACCGTGGCGCCATCGCCGGTCACCTCGGTTGCCACGACCAGGTCGCCGACCCGCAGGTCGGGCGTCAGCGCACCACCGACCCCGGCGACCGCCAGCATGGCCGGCGGGCTGGCCGCGATGCTGGCGGCGGCGGCCTCCGACCGCCGCGGGCCGTAGCCGGTCCGGACGACGCGGACCTGTCCGCCGGCGCCAGGAACACCGTTCATACCGGGAACGTGGCCGTTCCCCGCGCCGCCGTCGTCAGCCGGCCGTCCGGCCGGGGAACTGCCGGCAGCGCCGTGCAGACCCCGCCGGAGCGCGCGAGCCTCGACGCGCAGCGGCGCACACACGGTAAGTCCGGTCGTCGCGGGCAGCCCCGTCGTCGCGGGCAGTCCGGCCGTCGCGGGCAGTCCCGTCGTCGCGGGCAGTCCGGCCGTCGCGGGCAGTCCGGCCGTCGCGGGCAGTCCCGTCGTCGCGGGCAGTCCGGTCATCGCGCATCCTCCGGAGTTGCGCCTTCCGGAGTTGCGCCTTCCGGTACAGGTCGCACCGCATCCAGGTACCGGCCGAGGGCGCTCACCGGGAACACCAGCCGGTACAGGTGGTAGTTGATGTAGAAGTCGCCGGGGAATCCGGTGCCGGTGAACTGCGGCTCGTCCCAGCTGCCGTCGCCGCGCTGGGTCGCGGCCAGCCACGCCACGCCCTTGCCGGCCGCGCGCATCGCGTCCTCGCTGCCGGCCGCGAGCAGCGCGAGCAGTGCCCAGGCTGTCTGCGAGGCCGTCGACTCGCCCCGCCCGGCCCAGTCCGGATCGGTGTACGACCGCAGGTCCTCCCCCCAGCCGCCGTCCGGGTTCTGGTGCTCGATCAGCCACGTCACCGCGCGCCTGATGCATGGCTTGTCCGGCAGCACCCCGGCCGCGATCAGAGCCGGGACGACCGCGCCGGTGCCGTACACATAGTTCGCGCCCCACCGGCCGAACCACGACCCGTCCGGCTCCTGAGCCCGCAGCAGCCAGGCCACGCCGCGCCGGACGGCCCTCGTGCCGCGCAGGCCCGCGGCCGACAGCGCCTCCACGGTGTGCGCGGTGACATCGGCCGACGGCGGGTCCACGACCTCGCCGAAGTCGCAGAACGGAAGCTTGGTCACCAGCCGCGAGGTGTTGTCGGCGTCGAACGCGCCCCAGCCGCCGTCGCGCGACTGCATGCCGACGAGCCAGTCGAGCGCCCGGGCAGTCGCGGCACCAGCCTGTGACGCGGTCGCGTCATCCGGCTGCTCGACCCGGCCGAGCGCGAGCAGCACCTCTGCGGTGTCGTCGATGTCCGGGTAGCCGTCGTTGTCGAACTCGAACGCCCATCCGGCCGGTGCGAGACCTGGCCTAGTGACCTGCCAGTCGCCGGGGCCGCGGATCTCCTCCTCCAGCACCCAGCGGGCGGCGGACTGCAGCGACGGGTGATCGGCCGGCACACCGGCGTCGCCCAGGGCGACCATCGCCAGCACGGTGTCCCAGACGGGCGACTGGCACGCCTCGAGGCGCCGCTGCTTCCCGTCCTCGCCGTCCTCCCAGATGGTGAACCGGTCGAGGCCGGCCAGACCGCGCTGGATGATGGGGTGCTCCAGGCCGTAGCCGAGCAGGTGCAGCGCCAGCAGCGAGTAGACCCATGGCGGCTGGATGCCGCCCCAGCAGCCGTCCCGCTCCTGCCTGGCGATGATCCACTCGGCGCACCGGCGGAACGCGGCCGTCCTGATAGCGGCCGGGCCGCGACGATGGCTGACGTGACGCTCGTACCGGTGCAGCACGCGGTCGAGCCCGCCGAACACCGCACCCCACGGGTCTCGCTTCGCTGTCGCGGGCTCGGGTGTCCCCGGCTCCGGGGCCGCGTGCCGCCGGCCAGCTATCGGCTGGCCGTCCGGCCGCCGCGGTACGCGCACGCCCGCCGCATCGAGCTCCTCGAGGCCGAACGGCAGCGGCCGGACCGGCCGGATGGAGCAGACCACGGTGAGCGGCACGATCGTCTGGCGCGCCCAGCAGGCCCAGTCGTACACGTTCAGCGGGAACCACCGCGGCAGGTAGATCAGCTCGGGCGGCATGACCGGCAGGTCGTCCCACGGCCATTCGCCGAACAGCGCCAGCCAGATCCGGGTGAACACGCGGGTGGCCGCGATCCCGCCGTTCTCGCGGATCCAGGCAGCTGCCACCGCCATGTGCCCGGCCCCGGGCTCGTCGCCGGCCAGCCGCAGCGCGACGTAGGCCTCCACGGTGGTGGACAGGTCCGCGGGCCCGGCCAGGAAGTTGGCCCAGGTTCCGTCGTCGCGCTGACTGGAGCGGATCCACCGGGCCGCGGCTTCTGTCTCCTCGTCGGTCCTGATCCCGAGGAACTCACGGAGCAGCAGGTCCTCAGCGTCCATGGTGACGTTGGTTTCCAGCTCGCCCTGCCACCAGCCGCCAGGGTTCTGACGTGCGGTCAGGTGACTGACGGCGCGGTCCAGCGCCCGCTGGATCGCCCCCGTGCTGGCAACTACCGTGCTGGCCGCTACGGTGCTGGCCGCTACGGTGCTGGCGGGCAGCGTGCTGGCGGGCAGCGTGCTGGCCCGGCCGGGCTCGCGCCCTGCCTCGGCGGACGGATGCGCGTCATCCGCGCGACCCGGCATCGCGACGCCCTGCGTCACCATTGCCGCGCCGTGATGAACTCGGCGATCATGGCGAACTCGGTGCGGACGTCCGCTGGCATCTCGGCCGCCTCCAGGCAGCTCAGCGCCGCCGCAAGCTCGGTATCGGCCATGTCCTCCACCCGCTGCTTACCGCCGGCCTTCTCGACCAGCCCGGTTGCGTGCAGCACCTCGTCGTCCGTCAGCGGCTCTGGCTTGCGCAGCAGCGTGCCAAGCTCGCGCCCTGCCTCGGTGCCGCTGGTCAGCGCGGCCACGACCGGGACCGACTTCTTCCTGGCTCGCAGGTCCGAGCCGACCGGCTTACCGGTCACCTCGGGCGCGCCCCAGATGCCGAGCAGGTCGTCGGTGAGCTGGAACGCCAGCCCGATGTGCGCGCCGAAGCCGCTCAGGTTCATCGCCAGCCCGGCCGGCGCGCCGAGGTAGATGACGCCGATGCTGCACGCACAGGCCATCAGCGCCGCGGTCTTGTCACCGGCCATTTCCAGGCACTCGTCGACACCGACGTCCTCGCGCCGCTCGAATGCCAGGTCGGCACCCTGCCCGGCAATCAGGCGCTGGACCGCCGCTGACAGGCAGCGCGCCGCCCAGACGCCGTACGGCGGCGTCTCGAGCAGGATGTCCTGCGCCAGTGCGAGCAGCGCGTCGCCCGCCAGGATGGCTGGGCCGACACCGAACACAGTCCACGCCGTCGGACGGTGCCGGCGCTCGGTGTCGCCGTCCATGATGTCGTCGTGCAGCAAGGAGAAGTTGTGCACGAGCTCCACCGCAACGGCCGCCGGGGCCGCGCGCTCGGCGCTGGCGCCAGTCGACCGGGCGGACAGCACGGCCAGGGCGGGCCGCAGGGCCTTCCCGGCGCCGCCACCGGGGGGGACCGGACGCCCGTCAGCGTCCGCCAGTCCCAGGTGGTAGGCGGCCACGGTGCGCACGGCCGGGCTGAGCCGGTCAACCGCCTCGGCGATTGCCGGGCCGACGAGGTCACGAGCCGTCTGCACGCCCGGAGGCATGGTCACTGTCATGACGCACCCGACCAGGCAGCGTCACGGTCCGAAGCCTGACGACCAGCAGTATCGAACTCGCCCGCGGGTAGCGAGGCCAGCCCGCGGGCCAGAACCTGCGCAGCGTTATGTCCGCTTCGCACGGCACCCTCCATCGTGTCCGGCCAGCCGGTGTCAGTCCACGCACCGGCCAGCGCCAGGCCCGGCACCGAGGTCGCGGCGCCGGGTCGCAGGGCGCCAGCACCTGGCGCCTGCCGGAACGTCGCCCGACGTTCCCTGGTGACGAAAAAGTCGGTAATCCCTGCTCCGGCTGCTGCCGGGAACAGCTTCTCCAGCGCAGCCAGGAACACCTCGCGCAACTCTGCCGTCGGCGTGTCCACGATGTCGTCGGCGGCCGACACCGAGACCGCCAGGTACTGCCCTGCCGACAGCCCGGCTTGCTTGGTCTTGTCGAATACCCACTGCACCGGCGAGTCGACCGCGGTCGCGAACGGCAGGTCCATGACCTGGCGGTCATAGCGGACGTGCACGTTCACGATCGGCGAGTAACCGAGCCGGTCGAAACTGGCCGCCTCCGCCACCCCGGCACTCGCAGCCAGGCGCGCGGCCTGCCCCGGCGGAACGGCCAGGACCACGGCATCGGCGAGCAGCGCCTGCCCCGCAGCATCGCCAGACCTGGCAGACCCATTAATACCCTGCGTACCAGCAGCACCGCTAGCAATATTGGCACCGTCAAGATCAGCGGCATCACCAGCAACATCGGCGGCATCACCAGCCACGGCGTCGGCGGCATCGCCCGGTCCGGCCAGATCGCCCCGGCTCAGCCCGATGCGGAAGCCTCCGGACGGCAGCCGATCGACGCTGGCGGCCCGTGCACCGACCCGGATCGTCGCGCCCAGCTTGTCCAGCAGCACGGCCGTGGCATCGGCGTGGAGCTGGCCGAGCGGCACCCGTGCCATGCCGATGTCTGCCGCGTCCTTGCGGCCCAGCAGGGCGGTCTTGATCACCTTGGCCGCGAGCCCGGTGCTGGCGTCGTCACCGTTGATGTTGAGCGCCGAGATGATGAACAGGTCCCACAGCCGCCGCCGGGCGCGCTCGTCCTGCCCGCGGGCCGCGAGCCAGTCCCCCAGTGCCTGCCGGTCGAGCTCCGGGCTGGCCGGATCGGCAAAGCGGAACGCGAGCGCCGCCCTGGCCACCTTGACACGCTCGGGCAGTGAGAGCAGCGGATAGCGAGCCAGCGCAGCAGTCAGGTGCAGCGGGCTGGGCAGTGAGCTGCGGCGGAGTCTGGCTCTGGCCGGGCCTGCCGCGGGCCTGCTATCGGCCAGCCCAGAATTGACCGGCCCAGAATTGACCGGCCCAGAACCGGCCAGCCCAGAACCGGCCAGTACGGTCACGTCGAAGCGGTCCTGGATCGCCACCTGGCCGGCGACCTCGAGCCTGGCCAGCAGCTCCTGATAGAACGTGCAGCAGCGCAGGAACACGTGCTGGCCGTTGTCGATCGTCAGGCCGGCGCGCCGGTAGGACGACGCGGCGCCGCCCAGCCGGGGCCGCGACTCCAGCAGCGTCACCGCGT
>Ga0335074_10014120_pt1 | contig 11213 bp, 9 predicted proteins | sample Lox_Sample_23_FD_206715 | JGI IMG/M metagenome (GOLD analysis project Ga0335074, IMG submission 206715) | Soil microbial communities from Loxahatchee National Wildlife Refuge, Florida, United States - Lox_Sample_2.3 | ecosystem: Environmental > Terrestrial > Soil > Wetlands | place: USA: Florida...
AATCGGCGGCATTCCATCCGAAAAAATTGTGCCGGAAATTCGCGAGCAGTGCGGGATAATCGTTGGCTCCCCAGCGCCTGGTGATGGAGTCGCCTTCAAAATAGACATCAATGCGGCCCTGCTTGCTTTTGGCGAGTAGTTGCTGGTGCGCGAGCAGCGAGTTTTGGTCTGTGCGCGGCGCAGGCACCTGAGCCAAGAGGGAGCCGGCGAGTGCGAGGGCGGGGATGAGCGTGATTGGGCTAATTTGCGGACACTCCGCCGACGGTAGAAGATCCGGTCCCGCTGCATCCAGTGGCGCCAAAGCGGAGAAACTTCTGGATTCGTTTGGCGGTGTCGACTTCGCCGGTATAGATGTTGCCCTTGCTGTCCACGCTCACCTGATGCAGATAGTGAAATTCTCCAGCGCCGCGCCCGCTTCGGCCGAGCTGGCCGAGCTCCTGTAAATTGGACCGGTTCAGAATGTAGATGGTCATATTGGCGTTGTCGCCTACATACAGGCAGCTCTGGGCCTTGTCGGCGGAAAAATTCATGGAGACGGCAGTTCCGATGATGTTGGTGTGATCGCTGACAAAGCGCTCGGCAAGGAAACCGCAGGCGCCGGCCTTGCCGGACGGATTTCTACAGGGCTTGCCGAGAGCGGGATCGTTTTTATCGAAGACCTGGATGCGATCATTGCCGCGATCGCAGACATAAAGCTTGCCGTCAGCGGCGATCTTCACACAATGCACGGGGTTTCGAAAGAAAGCAGGTTTGCGGTTGCCTTTGGTGGAGTCCGCAATCCAGGAGCCGGCGGCCGCAGCGGCTGCGTCGTCCACGGGATTGCTTCCGTAAGCGCCGAAGTGGCCGATATATTTTCCGGTGTTGGCGTCGACAATCAGAACGCGGCGATTTCCGTAACCGTCGGCGATGTAGAGGCGATTGGTTGCGGGATCGACCACCATGTCCGCGGCCTGATAGAGCAGCGGCGTGCCGTTGATCCCGCCATTCTTGTCGTTACTGTTCGGCCCGTTGGGTGTTCCGCCGATCCTCATTTTGAAGTTGCCGTTCATGTCGAACTTCAGCACAAAGCCGTCGCCGCCTTTGTTGTGTGTGGTCCAAGGGATCAATTCGCGCCCCCGCACGACCCCGCCAGGTGGCGCCGCGGAGTTTCCCGAGATCCAGACGTTGTCGTTGTGGTCGACATAAATGCCGTGCTCGTTGTTCGGCCAGATGCAGCCGGCCTCGGCCTTACATTTGCCGCCGATGAAGCCGGGATCGGACGGACCACCCCAGGCACGCAGCAGCTTGCCATCGGAATCAAACTCCAGAACCGAGGGAGCAGCTTTGCAGCAATCGGAGACGGGCCCATAAGCGCGCTCCTGGCCGAGGCCGTCGATCGGATGACCCTTGTCGTCGGTCGCGCCCGGCACGGGTCCTTCGAGTCCAGCCTCGTCGGTGGACATAGTGCGCGGCCGGTTGTAGACCCAGATGTGATCGTGCTGGTCAACGTAGAGCCCGCCGATTTGGCCGAGCAGCCAGTGGTTGGGCAGGGGATCGGGCCATGCAGGATCGACGACGAAACCTGGCGTCTTGCCGGTGCTGGACGCGTTGTAAACGCCGGTTTTCTTGAGAAGGCGATTCAGAGAACCGCTGGTCTTCAGAGCGTCGTTACCGGGGTCGGCGGCGCCGAGGAGGCAGGTCAAGGTCAGAATCATCGCAGGGAGTGTTGCCGAAAGTTGCATTATGGTTCTCGCTAGCGGAAGAGTATATAACGAATCGCCGGGAAGGGCGTGCGGTGGCGGCTCAGTAAGCGGCGGTAGCGGCACGGGTGGCTTGGCACGGGATGGGCGGCTGCATGTGGAAGAGCACATGTTCGATGTGGCGGGACTCGTTGAGGCGCATCAGGCGCTGTGCGTAGGCTGCGATTTCGTCAGTCGAAAAAACGAAGCCATAGTGAGCGGGATCGTACGGGATGCCGTTGTGTTTATGGAGTTCGAGAAGGGCGGCGGCGCGCTTGAGGTCGCGCTCGTGCTGGAGGCGGCGCTCGGCTTGGATTTCGCGGAGCGTGTCGAGGGTCCGCTGGAACTGGCGGGAGAGCCGTTGAGAGTGCAGGCTGAGGGTGGCGAGCGACGAGACAAGGGTTTTGGGATCGGGGTCTTGGGAGAACAGCTCGGCTTCGAGCAGAGGGATGCGGTTGAGGCGCCAGGCGGTGTCGGCGAGTTCCTGAGTGAGGTGGGCTTCGGTGGGAGTGGCGGGCTGATACTCGTCGAAGAACTGGCGGCAGTGATTTTGGTGGGCGGCCGGATCTTCGGAGGGAAGGACCGGGGAAGCGGCGGTCAATCCGTGGCGCAGGGCGTTGAGCGAGGAGCGCTGTTTGCCGGCGGCGGTACGGGGTCCGGTGGAGCGGAGGGCATTGGCACGATTTGCGGCGGCGCGGTTCGCGGGATCGCGATTCGGAATTGGGGCAGGGAGCGGGTTTGTCATGAAGGGATCTCCGGTGCGGTTTTAGCATGGGCGGAGGGCGTTTTGGTGCGCAGGGCGGCGGATGTTGTTGGATGGGAGGGGGAGGATGGTGGGGGAAAGGCGTGAACGGTGGGCGGGGCACGCCATTGTGTTCCTCAGACACGCTTTACAAGCAATGATACCAGATAGGCTTGGGCGCTCTGCTCTCCGCGTAAGTTGGCTGAATGCTTGAGCGACGAAGCGGAGGTTGGCCACGACAACGGGGTCCTCACCGGTGAAAGGGAAATCTTTGGCGTTGAGGATTCGATTGGAAGCGGTCTTCATGACGCCGTGATCGTAGGCTCGTCCGAGAGAAGTGCGCAGGGGAGCATTACTCCAATTAGAGGTCGCTTCTGCGATCAAGAAGTGGAATACGGCGTAGTATGCGGCAGATACCGCGCGCCGTAAGGTTAACTGGGTCGGTGGCGTGACGTGTACAAGCTGAAGCACCTGGCTTAGCAGCTCGTCATGGTACGCCATTTACATCCAGCTAGGATCATGGCGCCGGTCCTGTTCAGACTTGCTCCTGAAGTTGAAATACGGTCGCAGGCCCCAGTTCTCGATGGGGCGCACCGCGTCGAACAGCGCTGCTGTGATCCGGCCCGTGAGGTCGGTGATGGTATCTTCGCGGATATAGGCATCGGCTAGCAGGATGCGGAAGAACAGCGACGGTTCTCCGGTGGAATCCGGTCCCAGAGTGTAGGCGACGTGCACGACCTCCGGCCCTAAATGTTTCGCCGCCTGGGTAATAATATCTCCAAGCTGAGCCTGATTGACGTAGCCAGTGGGTACCACGAGTTTATTATCGCGCGTCAGTGCGGCTGAAGCGAGCCGACATCGCGCTTTTCGGTACCGGGCCGCTATCGCGAGGGGGCGGCATCGAGCGGGTTCAGGCCTCGTTTGTAGCCGGGGTCCATGGCGGCCAAGTCCGTCCGATAACTGACCGAGCTGGCGGTGGGAAAGTTTGCGGGAATCTTCTGCGTCACCGTGCCGGTTGCGGCCCATTCCGTTCCGCGCTGGAACGTCACCACGAAATCCACCGAGCTGAGCGCGTTGATGTCGTGCCCCAGCGTGGTATGGAACACGCGGCCGCGGCCGTAGCTCAAGGCCATCAACATCGGCTCATCGTGACCGGTTCCGTTGTTGGCGGGATCGGAATACGCGGTCGCAAGAACCGACATATTCTTTCCGGGGCCGCGGAGCCGGGCGTAAAGTTCATCGCCCTGATGCATCCAGACCTTGGGCAGACCGTGCGTGATGGGATGATCCTCGCGAACCACAATCTGAAATGGGATGCGCCGGCCGTGGCTGCCGGCAGGGCCCGGAGCAGGATCGGAAACCAGCTTGCCGTCTTTGTAATACCAGAACGGCCCATTTTTCTCGGTTCGGCCGCGCCACCCTCCCACGCCGATCATTTCGTTAAATGCGGGCCAATTGGGGAACGCGTTATCGGAGGCGTGCACGCTGACGAATCCTCCGCCGTTGCGAACGTAATTCTCAAACGACGCCTTCAACTCCGCCGGCCAGCGCTCGTCGGGTGCGTCGTAATTCCACACCACGACCGCGTACCTGGAGAAATCGGGATGAAAGGCGCTGAAGTCGCCGCCCGCGGGAGGCGCCGTTACGACATCTACCTGGAACAGCCCGGTCTCTTCGAGTTCCTTCTGGAGCACCGGCGTGGTCAGCTTCCATTTGTGATAGGGGCCGCCGCTTTCGCCATCGAGCAGCATCAGGTGGATCGGGGGACGAATCGGGGCGCGGGCCTGCTCAGCGGCTGCCGGCAGGGCGAACGCGTACAACGAACTGCCTCCGCCTACCAGCAGATACTGCCTGCCGTCGAGCTCATAAGAGATCGGGCCATTGCCAATCTTCCCGATGGCCTGCTGCCAAAGCGTTGCGCCGTCGCTGGTGCGCAGGGCCATCAGGTTGCCCGAAACATCGCCGCTGAAGGTCACGCCAGTCGCGGTGGTAAGCACGCCGGCCGTGCCTGCGCCATCGCCGATCGGATGGTTCCACACGATCTTTCCCGTCTGGTAATCGATGGCGCGCAGGAAGGCTCTGCCGGCGACGCCATAATCGGCGCCGGCCCAACCGTAGGCGCCATCGGTGTGTTTGAAGAAATAGATTCCGTAGCCGTCCTGAGCGCTCACGATGAACAGGCCGGTCCGTGGATCAAAACTCGGAGGGCGGAAGTTGGTGGCGCCGCTCTCGTTGGGCGCTACCAGGACGCCGCTCTGCTGTGGAAACTTGGCCGGATTCGGAATCGGGCGTCCTTGCGGATCGATTCCCTTGGCCCAGTTTACGGTGGCGAACGGAGTAGTGAGCAGGCTTTTGCCGTTGGTTCGGTCGAGTACGAAGAAGTAGCCGTTGCGCGAGGCCTGCATCAATAGCTTGCGTGGCGCGCCATTGAAATCGGCATCCGCCAGCACGGGGACTTCGTTGGCATCCCAATCGTGCGTGTCGTGCGGCGAGACCTGGAAGCCCCAGACCAGTTTTCCGGTGTCGGGGTTCAGAGCGACGATGCTGCAGGTCCAGGGATTATCGCCGGGCCTGGCTGCTCCATTCAGCACGGGCGTGGGATTGCCGGTGCCGACGTAGACCAGATTGAGAGCGGGATCGTACGTGCCGGTGGTCCACATCTGGCCGCCGGTTGCGCCGCCGCTTTTTGATTCCTTCGAATCCGGAGGAGGCGTGCTGTAGAAAATCCACTGGGTCGCGCCCGTATCGGCGTCGATCGATTTCAACTGGCCCGGGAGGTTATCGAAATCGCCGGAGACGCCGACTAACACGTGATTGCGGACGATCAGAGGGGCGTTCGTCGACCAGTACCCCTTGTTGGAATCGGCGATCACGACGTTCCACTTCACCTTTCCGTTTTTCGCATTGAGCGCGACGAGGTGGCAGTCCGGGGTGGTCAGATATACGGTGTCCTTATAAATAGCGGCGCCGCGGTGGCCAATGTGAAACGCGTTGTTAGGGGGATTCTGGTAATGCCAGAGTTCGGCGGCGGTGCGGGCGTCGATGGCCCAGATGTTGTCCGGCGTGGTGATGTAGATGATGCCGTCCGCGACAATCGGTGAAGCCTTGATCTGTTGATTCTGGCCGGTGTCGAATTGCCAAACTTGCTGGAGCTTGCCGACATTTTCCGGAGTGATCTCGGTGAGGCTGGTATGCCTTCGGCCGGAGTAATCGCCATGAAACGTGAGCCAGCTATCGGTCTGCGCGTATGTCAGCGCAGTGAGGCAGATTCCGAGCAGGAGGCGTCTCATTTCAACGTCACCAAATATGCATAGACGTTGTGCATGTCTTCGTCGGTGTATTTCGCGAGTTGATTGAAGTGCGCCGAGAGGTCGATGTCTTTCGAACTCCCCGGAGCGGTCCGATCGGTGGGATAGAGCATTCGTAAGAGCAAGGGCAATCCCTGATAGCGGGACGCGATTCCGGCCAGATCGCCGGTCGGGGAATGACACGCGGAGCAGCCACCCGCTCCGTTGAAATACCGACGGCCAGCGGCGGCGTTTCCGGTTGCCAAGTCCGAGGCATCTACGGAGCGACGTCCGCCGCCGAGCGATTCGGACTTGGTCTTCTGGTCGTGAATGAAGGCGACGATCGCGGCTAAATCCGCATCGTTCAGATTAAAAGCGGGCATCCCTTGGTCTGGGCGTCCGCGGCGAACCAGCGGTCCGATCTTATCGCCGCGATTGTCTTGGGCGACGAGCTTCGAGCGCGTGAGGTCCGGTCCTGTTTCTCCGCCCGCGGCGTCACGGCCATGGCAGAAGCCACACAATGAGGCAAAGCGCAGTTCACCGGCGTGAATTTGGCCGATCGAATAGGTCTGGGGCGTAATTGTTTGCGGCGGACGCTCGGAGGCTGGGCTTTGTGTGGGATCGCGGGGCGGGGCATTAGGTTGGCTTCCGGACTGGACGTGAGCGTCTGGTTGCGGTGCGGGGGCCTGCGCGAGAGTGATGCCGCCTGCAATTACGGCAACCGGCAAGATCCAGAGAATATGCCTCATCCTCTCAGCAATACTGTCGAAAATCGGGGCGAAATGCAACTCGATGTGCGCGGTTTCGTGGGTCACCGCTTCAAGTCAGTTAGAGTTTCGGACTTTACGAGGCGCTCGCGATCCGGACCTGCCATCACTACGCGCCACGGCCAGACCAGAGGCGTGGTTCCGGTGAACGCGACCGTGGGATCGGTGGCGCTTCGCTCCAGATTCGTTACCAGACCATCGCCCGACCGGATGAGAAAAGTCCGCGGATATTTCCCGGATGAGAGTTCAGGCGCGACCGCGGTAATAACGACCGAGCCGATGCCAGGTTCATTCAAGACGAGCGGCAGATCGTAATCGTGATTGGCAGTTAGATGGCTGAGCACGGCCGCGTGAGCGAAGTTGAACTCCGTGGCTTCGTCTCGAATAAGAAGGTCCTCGAGGGGAGTGGATCGCGGGAGCCTATAGCGAAAGGCAACCGCGTCGTTATAGGCGCGAATCTCGATGTCCAGGCGGCGGCCAAGCGATCCGTTCTGCATATAGTGAACGGTGAGGGAATTATAGTGGGCGCGGAGGTTGGAAGCGGTGTCGGCTGAGATCAGTCCCGCATTCTCTGCGAGCAAAGGTTCCTGGCCGCGAATATCCAAACCCAACCAGGATGTCGCGACGAGGGGTTTTCCGCGCAAAAGGACCTGGTATCCGATGCGGGGCCACAGCCCATCCTTAGGCTGCCCGACAAAGATCTGGAACTCGAGTTCGCCATTCGGCGATACAACACTGCGCTCGTCTTGCCCGTGAAGCACCATTGGCGCAAGGAGCAGGACGAGAAGAAAAATGCGGCGCGTTATAACGGGCAAAACTGCTTACGCCCAGCTAAATTTGAACTCGGACCTGGCGATTGGAAGCGAACGAACGCGTTTGCCGGTGGCGGTGAAGATCGCATTCGCGACCGCGGGAAGAACGGGCGGCAAAGCCGGTTCACCCAAACCCGTCGGAGGATTGTCGGTAATCAGGTAATGCACTTCGATCTCCGGCGGCGCCTGTGTCAAGCGAACCATCTTGTGCTGATGATAATTGGTCTGAACGACTCGGCCCTTTTCGACCGTGATCTCCTGATCCATGAGTTCACTCAAACCATCGATGATGGCGCCCTGAATCATGTTTTCAGCCGCACTCGGATTGATGATTTGCTTTCCTACATCCGCGGCGACCCAAACTTTATTGACCTTCACTTTGTTGGCGGCGCTAACGGCGACCTCAGCGACTTCGGCAAAATATCCGAGGTGGCTGTAATGGAACGCAACGCCCATGGCGGTTCCCTGCGGCAAGTTCTGTTTACCCCATCCGGACTTTTCGGCGACCAGTTTCACAACACCCTTCATGCGGTCCGCATTGATTCCTGGCCGTCCGCGAGCATCGAGCTCAACGCCTTTGGAAGTTGCAGAATCAAGCAAGGCCAGGCGGAATTCGACGGGGTCTTTACCCGCCGCATGGGCCAGCTCGTCGATGAACGACTGAATGACGAACGCGAATGCATTGCTACTCGGCGCGCGCAGCGACCCGGTTTTGATGCCGAGCGGTTGCACGGAAGACTGCAGATGGTAATTGGGAATGAAGCGCTGCGGGAACTCGGTGGGACCCATGGCGCCGGCGGAAACGAACATGTCTCCTTCGCCGTAGCTAATGAAGTGGTTCTGCCAGGCCGCGATCTTGCCGTTGGCGTCGAGCCCGGCTTTCAGGTACTGGAAGCCGCCGGGACGATAGTAATCGTGCGTAGTGTCGTCTTCGCGGGCCCACAGCAACTTCACCGGAACGCCAGCCTGTTTGGAAATGAACGCCGCTTCAGCCGCGTAGTCGTTCGTGAGACGCCGACCGAAGCCCCCGCCCCCGCGGACCATATGCACCGTGATCTCGCTTTCGGGGATTTCCAAAACCTGGGAGGCGAGGCGCCGCGCATTCCCTGGAATCTGGCTGTTGGTCCAGATCTCGCATTTCCCGTCGTGGTAGTGCGCCGTGCAATTCTGCGGCTCAAGCGGGGCGTGCGCGATGAACGGATACGAATACGCGGCCTCGATTACTTTTGCCGCGGAACCCATGGCGGCGTCGGGATCGCCATCCTTGCGGATGGTCCTCTGAGGCGGCTGCTTGCTCAGCTCCTCAGCCTTCTGGGCGAAACCAGCGCTGCTCATGTTGGCTCGCGGACCTTCGTCCCAGGTAACCTGGAGCTTCTTGCGAGCCGCCTGCGCGTACCACCAGCTCTCGGCGACGATCGCGATGCCGTTCTCCAACCCCGGATCGCCGGGAATCACGCCGTCTGTAATCGCCGGCCGCTCGACCACAAACGCGTTCTTGACGCCGCGCAGCTTCTTGATCTCGTCCAGGTTCGCGCTCATGACCTTGCCGCCAAAAACGCCGCATTTCTCAAACACGGCAAACTGCATGCCTGGAATCACAACGTCGATTCCGAAGATCGGCTTGCCGGTAACGATGTTCGGCACTTCGCGCTGTTTCTGGCTGACGCCGATGATTTTATAATCCGCGGGATCCTTCAGTTTGAGCGTCCTGAGGTCCGGCATGGGCAAGGCCGCCAGTTTTGACGCGAGCTCGCCGTAGCCCAGGGAGCGGCTGGAGGCTTTGTGATGGACGCGGCCCGCAGACGTTGTGCAATCCGATTCCGGCACACTCCAGGTTTGAGCGGCCGCGGTGATGAACAGCGCCCGCCCGGCAGCGCCCGCCTGACGCATCGGCGTCCAGTTGGTGGGCGTCGCAGTACTGCCACCGGCGATCTGTGCGGCATACCTGGTGTCATCGAAATCCGCCTGCTCGATCTTTACCGACTTCCACTCGACATCCAGTTCGTCGGCGATGAGCATCGGAAGCATGGTCTTGATCCCTTGGCCCACTTCGGGATTCTTGGCCATGATGGTGACCGTGCCATCCGCGGCGACCTTGATGTAGGTATGCGGATCCGGTGGGGGCGCGGGCGGTCCACCGCGGCGTTGCGCCACTGCCTTCGGTTCTACATAGAGACCGATCAACGCACCACCGGCGCCGGCGGCGGTCACTTTAAGAAAGAAACGACGATCGATGCGCTTCATTGTCAAATCTCCTTCTGAACCTACTTCACGGCAGGCGTAAGCTGCGCCTGCTGGCCGGTCTTGGCGGACGCATTGGTGGTCAACGCGGCGGCCTTGTGAATCGCTTTGCGGATGCGGAGATAGGTTCCGCAACGGCAGAGATTGCCATTCATGGCGGAGTCGATATCGGTATCGGTCGGGTTCGGTTTCTTGGCGAGCAATGCCGCGGCCGCCATCATTTGCCCCGCCTGGCAGTAACCACACTGGGGCACGTCGATCTCGGTCCAGGCGACCTGCACCGGATGAGTGCCGTCGGCGGACAGGCCCTCGATGGTCGTCACGGCCTGATTGTGAACGATGGACATCGGCGTCAGGCACGAGCGCGTAGCTTTGCCATTCAGTTGAACGGTGCACGCGGCACATTGGCCGATACCGCAGCCGTATTTTGTGCCGTGAAGGTTCAGCACATCCCGAAGGACCCACAGCAAAGGCATGTCGGGAGGTACGTCAACAGTGTAGGATTGCCCATTTACATTGAGTTTGTATGCCATAAAGGTTGGCTCCGATGAATTAAGGATATAGCATCCAGAGCCGCTCCGGATGAAGCCGGCTCACCTTGGAACCAGATTCGCTAGGCGGCCTTCAGTGGCAATCGAACCTGAAAACTGGTTCGCCCGGGCCGGGACTCGAAGGTAACCTCACCGCGATGAGCGCGCACGATCCGGTAGACGGTGTCGAGGCCAATGCCAGTGCCTTCGCCCACGCCTTTGGTGGTGAAGAACGGCTCAAAGAGATGAGGCTTCACCGAGTCGGGAATGCCGGGGCCGTTGTCGATGATCTCTACCACAACGAAATCCAGCTCGCGGGACGTTCGGATGGTCAACTGGCCCTTACCGCCCATGGCATCGATGGCGTTGTCGATCAGATTGGTCCAGACCTGGTTCAGTTCGCTGCCGCGCGCAAACACCCGGGGAAGATCGGGATCGAACTCGCGCTTCACTTCGACGCCGTGTTTGAGGCGGAATTTCAGCATGGTCAGCGTACTTTCCAGGCCGCGGTGAACATCCACTTCCTGCTCCGGCGCTTGATCCATGTAGCTGTATTCTTTGATGGCCCGGACCAATTCGGAAATCCGGCCGGTGCTGGCCTCAATTTCCCGTGTCAGCCTTTCCGCTCCGACGGAAGAGACGACACGCGTCAGGACATGCGACAGCACGCCCTCGCGGAACCGTGCGCCAAGTTTCTCGAGCGCCGCGCAATCGACTCCAGCTTCCACCAAGCCCGAAGCGAGCCGGGACGCGTTTGCGATATTGCGGCGATTCAGCCAGGAAGCGAGTTCCTCCTCCAGGTCGCTTTGTTCGAGCGCGTCCCGTTGCGCGGGCCTGGACGTCAATTGGTCCAGCAGATTTTCTTCAATCGCCGCCAGCTCTGAGCGCTCCTGGCAAGAGAGCGAATCGTCGTCGAGCAGCTTATTGGTTTGGCGAAGCTCCTGCATGGATTCGCGCAGCCCCTCCGCCGCGCGGCGCGCCGCGGAAGCGGGATTGTTCAACTCATGGGCTAATCCGGCGGAAAGCTTACCGAGCGCGCTCAATTTGTTACGCTGCTGTTCGGCCCGGCTGAATTCGCGAATTCGATCGGCCATCACGCCAATCAAGCTGGGAAGC
>Ga0335074_10014121_pt1 | contig 11212 bp, 10 predicted proteins | sample Lox_Sample_23_FD_206715 | JGI IMG/M metagenome (GOLD analysis project Ga0335074, IMG submission 206715) | Soil microbial communities from Loxahatchee National Wildlife Refuge, Florida, United States - Lox_Sample_2.3 | ecosystem: Environmental > Terrestrial > Soil > Wetlands | place: USA...
AACTTAATATGTTTTCAACTCCCATGCGATATCCGGAGCAACTCATTGCTCGCATGCGGGAAGACTTGACGCAATATGGTGTCGAGGAAACCCGCACACCTGAAGAAGTAAACCGCAAGCTGGCGCCCGGAAGCGGCACGGTGCTGATGGTCGTCAATTCCGTGTGCGGCTGCGCGGCGGGAAAGGCGCGCCCCGCCATCGGCATGGCGCTGGAACACACTGTGCGGCCAGACACAACAGCCACGGTATTTGCAGGCGCCGATTTGGAAGCCGTGGCGCGTGTCCGCGAGTTGCTGACCGGCGTGCCGCCTTCTTCGCCATCCATGGCGTTATTCCGCGATGGCAAGCCCGTTTTCGTGCTTCACCGGCACCAGATCGAGATGCGTCAGGCGCCGGAGATCGCAAAGCTGTTGACCGAAGCCTTCGATCAATACTGCGTCCCAGCGAAGCAGTAGTTCGCGAGCGCAACTCCTATTCAGTTCCAAATCGATAGAGGCCGTTTTCCTCAATGAACTGGCGCACCGGACTGGGCAGTTCCGGCGTAGGCTCTCCCGCTGCAAGGCGCGCGCGGATCGTAGAGCTCGAGACCGGTAGCGCCAGGCCAGTGAGCCGATGTAATCGCGCATTCTGGGGAACACGATAGTCGGCGCCTGGCCGGGAGACCACGATGAACTCTGTCATCGCTACCACTTCCCGCCATTCCTTCCAGCTCTCCAGATCCTCAAACGCATCCGATCCGATCAGGAAGAACAAATCGTCAGCGGGTGAAAGCTGCGTTCTGAAGCGCCGCAGCGTATCGACGGTATAGCTCTGCTCGGCGCCTTCTTCCAACCGTGACGCCTGAAATTGCGGATAAGGCGCGCAGGCGAGCTCCACCATCCGGAACCGCTCTTCATAGGGCGTCACCGCTGCAGGATCTTTGTGGGGTGGATGGGCGGCCGGAATGAAGAGAATCTTATCCAGTGAAAACGTTGTCAGCGCCTCTTCCGCAATGCGAAGATGCGCTTCGTGGATCGGATCGAAAGTGCCTCCGAAGAGGCAGATTCTCTGGCCTTTACGCTTCGGCTCTGGCATGCAGTCGATAGGGGTCGCTCGCTGAATTATGTTCGCTCGCGGTCTGCTCTTCGGCCGCGCGGCTCGCCAGCTCGTCGCATCGGTTGTTATCTTCGTGCGAGGCGTGCCCCTTGGTCCACTTCCAATGTGTCTGGTGTGCGCTCACCAGTTCATCCAGGACAGTCCAGAGATCCCGATTTGTCACCGGCTGCTTATCGGCCTTCTTCCAGCCGTTTCGCTTCCACCCGTGTATCCATTTCGTGATCCCGTTGCGCAGGTATTCGGAATCCGTGACAATCTCCACAGCGCAGGTCTCTTTGAGCCGCTTCAGACCCTCGATGGCGGCAGCCAATTCCATGCGATTGTTCGTGGTGTGAGGGCTCGACCCAAACAGCTCCCGCTCGTAGTCGCCATAGCGAAGGATGCAAGCCCATCCGCCAGGACCTGGATTGCCCTTGCAGGCGCCGTCCGTGATCAGTTGAACCTGTTTCAAGCGACTCCAGCGCACTCCAGCGCTGAAACCGGCTCCAACTGTTCCCTGAAGAAAAGCTCCACGATCTCAAGAATGCGCACGATGTCGTGCGCCCGGTAAATCTCCGTTCGCAGCTTGGAGCCATTGCGCACGCCATGAGTGAAGTACGTCGCGAACTGCTTCATCTTGCCGATGGCATCGGCTTCACCATGCTCCTGGAGCATCAAATAGTACGTCTTCATCATGCTGTACCGGTCATGCTCGGGCGGCACAATGTAGGATCCCGTGCGCAGGTACTCGTCAATCTGGCGGAAAATCCACGGGTTATAGGAAGCGGTGCGGCCGATCATAATGGCGTCGCAGCCAGTCTCACGATGCATGCGCAGCGCGTCCTCCGGCGTGACAATGTCTCCGTTGCCGATCACCGGAATCTTCACCGCCGCCTTGATCTGCGCAATGCGCGACCAATCGGCCCGCCCGCTGTACCCCTGTTCGCGAGTGCGCGGGTGCAACGCGACCGCCGCCAACCCGCAATCTTCCGCGATTCTTGCCATTTGCACCGCAACCAGTTCCTGGTCGTTCCAGCCGGTGCGAAATTTGCAGGTCAGTGGAATCGAAATTGCCCCTCGAACTTTGCGAAGAATGGTTTCCACCAACGGTAGGTCTCGGAGAAGCCCAGACCCGCCGTTGCATTTCACTACTTTGTTTACCGGGCATCCGAAGTTGATGTCTACGATATCGAAACCGCGGTCCTCGCACACGCGTGCCGCTTCCGCCATCACGTCCGGATCGGACCCGAATAGCTGGCAAGCGATCGGATGCTCTTCCGGCTCGAAGTACAAGTAACGAAAGTTGCGATTTGGTTTCTTGGCATGGCGGGTGCTTACTACCCCATGCGAGCTGGTGAATTCGGTCATCAGCAGCCCGCACCCGCCCTGATTGCGGATCAAGCGCCGGAAGACGGTGTCGGTCACCCCTGCCATAGGAGCCAGCACAGTCGCTGGGCGAATCGGAACGGGACCGATGCCGTAAGCAGAAGGAAAATCGAAGATATAGCGGTCCGTCATGCTGGCGAGATTGTGCGCGACCGGAAAGTGGGTCGAATGACCTTATTTTAACTGTCTCGCCCGAAACGTTGCGGCCACGCATCGCGTTTTCACATATAGTGGGGACTGGCCGTGATAGTTGTGTCTAACTTGCTGAAAGTCATCGCCGCTTTTGTAGCCGGCGTAGTTGTCGCGCTTGGCGGGGCACTCATTTATGTGCGGGCAAGCGAGATGCTTCATCCGCCTCCCGTCGTTCAGCCCGTTTCGGCGAACGATCAGTTGGCGCAACTGCCCGTGCAACCGCCTCCGCCAAAACAGGTGCCGGCAGAGCAAGCCCCGCCCCCGCCCGCGAACGAAACCGACGAACCCAAGCCTGTCTCCAAACCGGTAAAACGGACCGCGCCCGTCGCCGTAAAGGTCCGGGAAACTGCCCCGCCGCCGCGCGTAACTAAACCGGCGCCGCCACCTAGCGAACCCATTCAAATTGCACAGAATACTCCCCCGGCGATTCCCTCGCAGAACGCCGATAGTAACCAGTTGACGTTGCCTCAACCGCCCCCGCCCGGCTACTCCGATCAGCAGCAGCCAAACGCGGAAGACAACGTTGCTGCTCCCGCTCCCGCCCGCCAGCCGCATGTGGTGACCCTGCCGGCCGGAACGGTCTTAAACGTTCGCCTGGGTGAGACGCTGTCTACCGATCACAACTACACCGGCGACACGTTTCGCGGCACGCTCGAGACGCCCATCATCACGGGTGGCTTCATCATTGCCGACCGCGGTTCGCGCGTGCTGGGCCGAATCGTGAACGCTCAAAAGGCCGGCCACATTGAGGGCGCATCGGACCTGAATCTCACCCTCACAGAGATCAACACGACGGATGGGCAGCGCGTCGAGGTTCGAACCAACACGAATGATCGAAAAGGGCCTGCGGGCTCGAATCATAGCGGCGAAAAGATAGTGGGCGGAGCGGCGCTGGGTGCCATCATCGGAGCCATTGCGGGCGGTGGTAAAGGTGCAGCCATCGGTGCTGGCGCTGGCGGTGCGGCTGGAACTGGTGCGGCCATGGCGACGCACGGCAAAGCCTGCGTCATCCCCACCGAGACCCGCTTGAGCTTCAGCCTCCAAGCTCCGGTCACGTTGACCGAAAAGCTGAATTAGCCGGCCGTTGAACGGGCCGCATGAATCAACCGCGCTTGACCGCTTCCAGCATCTGCCACTTCGAGCTGTCGAGCTTGCGCGGCGCTGGTTCGATCTCCACTATCTCGTCCAGTTGATCCGGCGTGGCCGGACGCAGTTCTCTGAACTTCCGTGCCGATGAAAGCACGTTGCGCTCGAGCGATCCGACCGTCTGATTGTAAGTCTCAACGGTCTTCTCAATTGCATCGCCGAGCCTCACAAAGTGTTGACCCATGGTGACCAGCCGCGAGTACAGCTCGATCCCGCTGGTGCGAATTTTCTCGATGTTTTCTGCCAGCGCTTGTTGTCTCCAGCCCTGTGCAACCGCCAGCAACAGCGTAATCAGTGTGACGGGAGTCGCAATCATGACTCGATTCTTGACCCCGTAATCGAGCAGCTCGGGGTCCTGCTCCAGCGCTGCGCTGAATAATGATTCGAGTGGAAGAAATGCGACTACAAACTCCGGCGCGCACGGCAGCCGCTCCCAATAAGCTTTATCGCCGAGCGACTTCACGTGGGTTCTGACCTGCCTTGCATGATCGCTGAGGCACCGCAGCCGCTCGCCGTCTTCCTGCGCTTCAATAGCGCGAAGGTACGCTTCGAGTGACACTTTCGCGTCGATCACCACCTGGCATTGATTCGGCAAGCGGACGATCAGGTCCGGGCGTAGATTGGTCTCGCCGAAAAGCGTCTTCTGTTCGGCGAAATCGCAATACTCCAGCATGCCGGCAAGTTCCACCACGCGCCGAAGCTGCATTTCACCCCATCGCCCGCGCTGGATCGGCGACCGCAAAGCTGTCTTCAGTTGATCCGTTGACTGCCGTACGCGCTCCTGCAGTTGCATGAGCCCTTGTACCTGCGCGGAAATGTCCGCGTACGCTCCGGCGCGCGAACGCTCGATCGCTTGCACTTGCTCCTCGAACCGGCGCAGGCTTTGGTTCACCGGCTCCACTACGTGCTGAATCTGATCCCGGCTGCGATCGAGAAAAAGCTGGCTGTTGCTCTGCAGCGCATCGGCAGCCAAAGCGCGAAATTTCTCTTCGAGCTGCTGCTGCGTCTTGGTTAGCAGGCTTAACTGCAACTCCGCGAGTTCCCGGTTCTTGGCGCTCTCGGCTTCACTCTGAAGGGCAGATCTTCTTGCTTCTTCGAGCGCCCGAGTTCGCTGTTCCGATTCCTCCCGCGCCGCCGCAGCCGTCTGCCGCCAGCGCCTGGCCTCCGAAAGCTGATAGGCGGCAACACTCACGGCGGCGAACAAAAGCGTCACTAGTACCGAAATAAAGAAAGCAGGCACTCTCTCCAGTATCTCAAACAAAACCCACCGGTTTTGTTTAAACTTCCAGCCCGATGGCCCTCATCAGCTCGAGCGCGTTGCTGTGTGTAACCACACCCGGCCGTAATCGATAGTCAAACTCGATGCGGCCGTCCAGAATCCGGTCATCAAAATGTACGTTTGCGGCTACCGGTCCAAGATCCTGTTCGATCTCTGCGAGAGCCAAATCGTGCGTAGTGATCAGGCCGATTGCGCCCGCTTTTACAAGCGCCCGCACAACGCCAGAAGCCCCGATGCGCCGGTCATGCGAATTCGTTCCGCTCAGCAGCTCATCCAGTAAGAAGAGCACACAGTGCGAGTGCGTAAGCTCCACGATCTCGCGAATTCTTGTGATCTCTGCGAAGAAGCGCGACCGATTGTCCTGAAGCGAATCCACCACGCGAACGGATGCCCCCACGTGCAGTGGCGAAAGGCTCATCTCTTTGGCGGCAACCGGGCCGCCCGCCCACGCGAGAACCGCGTTCAGCCCGACTGAGCGCAAGAGCGTGCTCTTGCCCGACATGTTCGATCCACTCACGATCAGAAGGCGCAGGCCGCCGCTGATCGCTACATTATTGGGAACGCACTTGGCCTGCGACATCAAAGGATGCTGCATCGCTTGCGCTTCGAAATATGCTTCGCCATCGCGAAACGACGGGAACGACCATTCGGGCCGCTCGAATTTGAGCGATGCCAGCGACGATAGTGCTTCGAATTCTGCAACCGCTCTCACCCAACCCCCGACGTGCTTTCCGTTCACGCGGCGCCACGCCTCAATGCCCATCGCGGCCTGCTCGCGCCACAGTACAAGCACCCGAATGCCGCGAATCAGGCGATGCTCACTCGAATCCAGCACATCCATCCAGCGCTCCAACTGTGCGATGCGCCGGGATGCCGCCGAGCCCTCGATGTCCAGCGCACCGCGGAGCTGTTGCAAGCGCGGTGTCTCGAACTGCTCGTGCTCAAGACGCTGCAGCAACAGTGAAAGAATTCGAAGATCGTGCCCCGGTGTGTCCGCAGCCTCTACGATCTGCGTCACCCGCTTGCGAATGACGTACCAGATAACGAGATTACAAGCGAGCACGATGGCGAATGGGGCCACAGGAAGAGTTCTTATAAGGAGCGCTGGAGCCGTGATTAAGGCGGCAATCGCAAGAAGCGGCGCGACCACTCGCAAAGAGGGCGGGATAAATACCGGGGGCGCTAATCCCCATGCCCCTAGAGCGGTTTCATGCACCTCCGCCCGCACGTCCTCGCCCAGCAACGCGACATCTTCTCGGAGATCCAGGCGGCTGGTCAGCTCGCGGACAGCTTCCTGCCGCAGAAGCGCCTCGTCATGGTCTGCGGGTGAGCGAAACCAATCTGCAAGCGTCCGTTCGCCGCTCGCGGTCCGCGCTGTCGCAATCAGCTCAAACAGCGAACCCTTCCCGAAGACATCCAGATCGTCTGAATACACGTGCCCCGGATCGCGAAACTGGTCGCCTGAATTTCCGGTCCCCATCCATTCATCATTTAGCCGCGCGATGCCATGCTCGTAAAATCGCATGCCCCGTTCGGCAAACGTGCGGCGTCGCACCACGCGGTAATGCAGGATCACCAAAGTCACAAAAACGAGGGCCGGAGCCAGCAGCCACCACGCGCTGAAAGCCTCGCGTGCGATCGAGAAGAATGCCATCACGGCCGTTGCCGCGGCGATCCCTAGCCGCCAGTTCCCGAGTTGAATGAACTGGTGCTGAGAACGCTGTTTTTCCGCTCGCCAGCGGTCTCTGCGCGTGACATATTCGTTCAGCGGGTCCATCCAGTCAAAGGATAAGGGCAATGCACTCACGCCACAAGCAATTACCATTTGAATAGCAATGAAACGCTCGGGCTTTGCCGATTTGCCGCTGCATGGCGGCCGCGTTCCGGCATGGCTCGCAGAGCGCATGCAGAAACTGGGGACCGCGATCGTCGCAAGCATCATTCATCACTACGGCGCGGCCGAATTCTTATCGCGATTGAGCGATTCGTTCTGGTTCCAGGCGCTTGGCTGCGTTATGGGAATGGATTGGCACTCGTCGGGAATTACAATTTCCGTGTTCGGCGCATTGAAACGCGGCTTGAACCCCGGCGCCCATGAGCTCGGCATCTACATCTGCGGCGGCCGTGGCAAACAGTCGCGCAAAACGCCGGACGAACTGCTGGCCGGCGCGGATCGCATCAGCCTCGATGGCAATGCACTCGTGAGAACCGTCGGCTTACCCGAAGATCGACAACAACGCCATCTCGTTGAGCCTCTCACTTTGCCGGAGAACGGATACTGGCTGGCAGTCTATGGCGTTCCCAGCGCCCACTTCGACAGCAATCCAAAGGCCGCAGGAGACCCGTTGAAAAAGCAAGCGGCTCTGAAGCGCGATGGAAAGAGGGACGTAAGAACCTCGGCGGTTCAGGTTCTCCAGCGCGACGACGGATTGGTCGTTGTCTACCTATTTCCCCTCTCGGCCGAAATCACCAAAAACGACCGGCGTATCGAATTCGACGCACAGATCGGCCGGGTGTCCATCCCGCAATCTTTCGATCTTGCGGGGTGTTTCAACGGCAAGCTCGAACTCTGAGGCTCGAGCGCCAGCTCAGATCACATCCGCACCGCGTTCGGTCAGGAGTTCCCGCAACACGGAGCGGTGGCAAAACCTTTCATCTTCGCAGTAACATCCCAGCGACAGATTCGTTTGATGCGACAACGCCGCGAGGAGGTCCAGTTCCCGGCTCGGGCCGGGCTCGCTCATCTCGCGCCGGAACTTAGTTTTGAACGAGGTCCAGGCCCGCTCATTATCTGATTTCAATGCATGCTGCACCAAGTCGGCGCTGGGCGACAGATTGGGGAACCAGACGTCATAATAATCGAGCCGAGCAAAGTCGGCCTTGTGAACGCCACGCGGGGGCCGCCTTACGGTTCCCAGCCGCAAACCCTCAGCCGCTTTTCGCGGCGTCCCGAGCCGGACGATAAAAATCGACATAGGCGCCCACTGCCAGTCTGCCACGAAATACCACTTGTAGTTACACGGGCCGGCTTACGACTCAGTCAACGGCAAGCCATGTTCGACATACGCCGCGAAGCCGCCCTTCACAATCGCCAGTTTGCGGTAGCCGGCCTTCCACAGCAGGCTCGCGGCAAAGCTACAGACTGCGCCTATTTCGCAAATCAAAGACAATGAGGTTTCGAACGGCAGGCCCGCAAGCGCTCCGCTGAGGTCGTTTAAGGGAATCCGGATCGCGTCAGGGATGTGCGCGTGCCGAAATGCGGCCGCGTCCCGGATATCGGCGACTATTGTTTTCCAGGCGGCGAGCCGGACTGCCAGGGTGTCAGGCGTGATCTGTTCGATTCTTCCGAGCATGCCATGAATCGCCTGCCAAGCTTCGACAGCCTGGGACGGAAACCAGCCCGCAATCTGCATATCGTTACAGCGGTCGAAGAATTTCGCCGCGCGCTCAACCGCATGCGGTGAATCCGTAACCAGGTAAACCCTTCGCTCGCCAATCAAGCCCACGGTACGCAGTAAAATCGGCGACTCGAATTCGGGCAAATTGATGCTTCCAGGAATAAACGCGCTTGAAAACGCAAGCGGAGAGCGCAAATCGAGCAGGAGCGCTCGGGGAGAGTGAAGCAAATCGAAATCTCGACTCGCCAATCGGGGGACTCTCTCTAACGACCTCTGCGCATGCCCTCTTAACGGTCTGAAGACACTCTTCACGAGTTTCTCGTTCAAAAAGCCTCCAGGAAAACTTTTGAATTAAGGATCATATAAGGGCTTGCAGATGTCCAGTATTTTCCAGAGGCATGTACCCGGAATATGTTAATTTAATGCATTGATAAGGCTCGCTATAGGGGAGCTTTACGCACACAGGGTGCCCGGTTTAGCAATTGTGAGCTGCCGTAATCTTAAATATTCTAACGGCTTTGGCTGGATGGTTTCGCAGGCGCGCTGTGTACTTCATGTATAGAAATTCGAAGAATCTTAACTGGTGTGAGCGGCTTGTCCTCCGAATCGCGTGGCACTTGCGAAATGGAATCCGCGATATCCTGGCCCGAAACTACCTCGCCAAAGATGGAATAATGGCCGTCTAAGTGTGGCGCAGGAGCGACTGTAATGAAGAATTGAGATCCGTTTGTATTGGGGCCTGAGTTGGCCATGGCCAACAAACCAGGCTTATCGAAATGGAGATTGGGGTTGATTTCATCGTCAAATTTGTAACCTGGATCGCCCTCGCCAGTGCCCAAAGGATCGCCACCTTGGATCATAAATCCCGGAATGACGCGATGAAATGTGGTACCGCTATAGAGAGGCGTGTGCTTTGTTTTTCCTGTAGCCGGATCGGTCCAAGCTTTGCTGCCTGTAGCTAAACCGCGGAAATTTGCGACGGTCTTAGGCGCTTCTTTTTCGAACAGACGGCAGATAATATTGCCCATTGAGGTGTATATCACGGCGTAAAGGCCGGGTTCGGAGGGCAGGGTAACGGTGGGCTCGCTCGGTTTCGAGTGCAGCGGGGCTTTTGCGGTTTGGGCGCAGATACCAGCGGCGAAAGCAAGAATCGCAGTGCTATAAATAGTGAGAAGACGCATTCAGGGCGATTATAACGGCAGCGGGCGGAAGGTTGCCTCGGAGATCTCCGGCTACTTAATACCTCGGCCTGATTGTAACTTGCGCCCCGGATCTCCTACAATCCAAATAAGAACCTACGCCATGAAGTACCTATCCGCGCTGGCGCTGATCTGCGCCTTTTTGTTTTCGGCCGCCTGTAGCCAGAGTCCGCAAAAGCTCATCTCGGTGGCCAACAAGTACCACCAGCAGAAGAAGTATAAAGAAGCCTCTATCCTATATCAAAAAGCAATCGCGAAGGAAAAGACCAACGCGGAAGCATACTACCGGGAAGGCTTAAACCTGCTCGATGACCACAATGCGGGAGAAGCGGCAAAGTACCTGCGCCGCGCCATCGATCTCAAGCCGGACAACGTGGACGCGGAAACGAAGCTCGCGGAAATCTATCTGTCGGCCTACGCCTACGATCCGAAGAAGTTCAAAGCGCTGGTACCGGAGATACGCGATCTCACCACGAAAATACTGCAGCGGCAACCCAATTCTTTCAATGGAACCCGGCTTCAAGCGTTCGTCTACTTGACGGACCAGGACAAGGAGAAGGCGCTCGAGGAATTCGCAAAAGCGAACCAGATTAAGCCCTACTCCCGCGATCTGGTGGGTTGGTACGCGGAGGCGCTATTCTCGGCTGGCCGCACGGAAGAAGCCGAAGCGCTGCTGCGCGGCATGATCGCGCATGACAAGACCTGGGAACCGGCTTACGATCTTTTGTTTGTCCAGTACAACAAGGCCAAGCAGGCCGACAAAGCTGAGGCGATCCTGCGTGAGCGTTTGGAGAACCAGCCGAAGAGTCCCGCGGCAATTGAAAATCTAGCCAACTACTTAGGGGCAACGAATCGCTTTGAGCAAGGCGAGGCCGTTCTTCGCCGGGCTGCCGAGGACAAGACGGACTTCCCGAACGGCGATGAGATGCTCGGCGATTACTATTTCCGGAACAGAAAATTTGACCAAGCCCTTCAGCAATATCAGGCGGGCGTGACTGACAACCCCAAGAACGCGCTGCGCTACCAGGAGCGCGTGATCGCGGTGTATACCATCACGGGCCGGCAAGACGAGGCGGTGACGCTGGCAAAGAAGCTCGCCTCGGGGAACCCCAAGGACGCCTCCAGCAACGAAATCTATGCGTCGCTGCTGTTGCAGACGGGGCTCAAGACAGATGCGGCGCGCTCGCTCTCCGAATTGCAGACGCTGGTGAAGAATAATCCCAGTAATGAAGTCTTGCACGTCGACCTGGCTCGTGCGTACTTCGGCCTCAACAATACGGATAAAGCTTTGAGCGAAGCACTGGAGGCTAGCCATTTAGATTCCAAGGCCCTTCCGCCCCGCATTATCGCGGCGCGTATTTATGAAGACCGGGGCGAGCACGGAAAAGCGCTCGAACAGACCGACGTGATTCTGGCCGCTGAACCTCGCAATCCGGAGGCGCGGCTGGTTCGAGCACGAGCTTTGATCGGGATCAACGAAGGCGACAAAGCCCAGCCCGAACTGGAAGCGCTGGTCAACGAATTCCCGCAGATGCCTG
>Ga0335074_10014122_pt1 | contig 11212 bp, 15 predicted proteins | sample Lox_Sample_23_FD_206715 | JGI IMG/M metagenome (GOLD analysis project Ga0335074, IMG submission 206715) | Soil microbial communities from Loxahatchee National Wildlife Refuge, Florida, United States - Lox_Sample_2.3 | ecosystem: Environmental > Terrestrial > Soil > Wetlands | place: USA...
GCCAGGGCCGTAGCCGGGCGCACTGGGATGCGTGCTGGTCCCGGCGGGTGTCGGTCAGTTCGTAGGCGCGGTTGCGTTCTGGGATGGTGTGCTCGGGACCGCAGATGAGGAATGTTCCTGGCTGGGTGAGCTTGTGCGCGTGCCAGCCGGATGTGACCATTCCCTGCCCGAGTACCAGGTCTGTGTCGCGCGATTCCCGCACGCGCAGGCAGATGCGGATGTCCATTTGCGAGCGGACAGCGGTGCTGCCCATCGCGGCTTGCGTCGGCCGCTGGGTCGCGGCTATCAGGCTGACCGCGACCGCGCGCCCCCGGCGTCCGACCGAGTCTGCGAACCTCTGGGCCTCATAGGGCAGTTCGGCGTATTCGTCAACGATGATGATCAGGGCTGGATCGGCGGGGGCGGGTTCCCATATCCGCTTGCCTTCGGCGGCCATCCGCGCGGCCCGCTCGTTCAGCCGCTCGACCGCGTCGCGGAATAGTCCTGTTGCCTGCTGCGGGGTGAACGCGAGCCGACTGAAGCAGTCCGCCCAGGGCCGGAGTTCCATTCCTCCTTTCATGTCGATGCCCCACAGGATCACGTCGCGGCAACTGGCGAGATTGGCGATGATGAGGTTGAGTATCCCCGATTTCCCCGACCCCATGATCCCGCCGATCAACGCACTGCGCCGCAAGAGCAGGATGCGTGCCGGCCGGCCGCCCTCGGACACTCCGATGTCCATCGGCATGGTTACTGACGTGATGCACTGGCCCGGCCACGGGATGGGTTGAGCGTGCGGGTCGGTCTCGATGACCCGCATGATGAACTTGTCGGCGCGGGCCGGGTCGGGGAATACCCGCATGCTGCCCGGCCGCAGCCCCAGGCCGGCTTCGAGCGCGGGTATCCGGCTGATCGCCTGCTCGGTGGTGTTCCCTTTCCGGAGCAGGACGCGGGCGGTCCAGCCCCACGTGTCCACCACCAGTGACAGGATGTCCGAGCCTGGCAGGCCGGAGTCGTCCGCGACACGCGGCCACGCGCTGATGGTCTTCTCTGCGCGGGCTCTGGCGCGGCGGCGGCGGTGGAACCACCACGGGATAGCCGTGATTACTGTGGCGACGCCCGCGACTAGCGGGAGCGGTCTGGTGCGTGGCCCGACCGCGATGGCCGCTGACAGCCATCCGCCTGTGACCGCGACCACCACGGCGGCATAAGCCTGCTCGGCGCCCCGGTCGATGCCGCATTCAGCCCACAGCCGCGCCAGTGCTGCGGCGGCGGCCATCCCGGTCGGCCTGGCCCGCAGTATCCGGTGCGGGATGCCCAGCAGGACCACGGCCAGCACTGTCACCCCGGCTGCCGGCAGCCAGTACCGGGCATGATGAGGATGAGTATAAGACGCGACGGCGAACGTGGCGGCGACAATGCCGAACGGGACGAACGCCGTCCGGTGCCGGTAGGCCCAGCGGGTAAGCCACTGCGCGGCGGCCACGGAGACGAGTTCAGGGAACTGGTCACCAGGGCTGATGATCAGCGTGGGCTGCATGCCCGCGCGCCGCGCCCGGCGGGCATGTCGGTGCATCTGCCGGTACCTGGTCATGCTGGCCTCCCGCGCCGCTGGGAGGCCGCCTGGCGGGCCTCCAGTTCATCTCGCAGGTACCACAGCGGGTCGGCCTCGCCGTCGGCGCAGGCGGCGAGCGTGGCGCGTGCGGCGGCGAGCAGGTCGGCCAGGTCAAGACGTGCCTCCTTGAGTTCAGCGGTCAGCCTGGCGACCTCGTTCACCAGGACGGGAATGTCTCCGAGTGCGGCTTGGAGATGCCGCCATAGTTCGGACAGGGTGGGCATGCCGGCGGCGAAGCCGGCGATGATCTGCCGCGCGGTGTCGTTGCGGGAAATGATCGCCGGGAGGCCGGCGTTCGTGTCTGGGAGCGGATTGGTCACTGGGCATCACTCCCTTTTCATAGCCGGGTAATCCAGCGGGCAAATCCGCTGAGGATGTTGTTTATCTCTGGCCCTGCTGATGTCGCGGCGAGTAGGACGCCAAGGGCAACGCAGGCGAGTAGTTGCCAGATCTTCAGGCCCGTGTAACGCCATGAGAAATACACCAGTGCGGCGACCAGGGCCCAGAGCGGGACGAGCATGTGGCATCATTCCTCTCCGGTGTGGTGACTGGGTGATTTGCGGGTGCGCCACGCCTTACGGCGGTTCCAGCGTCCGCGTGCGGAGCATTTCCGGCAGCGCTTACCGCCGCGCCGCGCGCCGCACGCGCAGCGGTCCTCGGTAATTGCCGAAGAAATTGCGGGAGGCGGAATCGGGACGCTCATCAGAACGGCCACCATCCATCACGCGTGATGCGGACGTCGCGATCACCACGGCGGCGCATGCTGCCGGCGAGCCGCTCGGCAGCGCGCCGGCCGGTTACTTTCTCGGTGACCTTGCTCTCGCCGAACCAGCCCTTCTTGATACCGGTTACCCGGTACGTGTCGTTGTCATCGGTGCCGAACCAGCCGCTCATCAGCTCTCGCCTTCCTCGCTGGTGCCGTTGCGGGTGCCGACCCCGGCAGCGCGGCGGCCGATGGCGTCGATGCGGTTGTGAGCAGGCCTGCGGAGGTCACTGCGGTCACCCCGGCGAATGCTGATAACGACAAGGACGAAAAAGACGGTGACGGTCAGGATGAGGACAGGACTTGCGAAGAGGATGATTGTGAAGACGTTCATTTCAGTCACCGCTTCCTGGCGTCGGCCGGGATGGCGACAGCGCGGTATTCGACGGTGCCGAAAACGCGCGACGTGACGTAGTGGCGGTATGACGTAGTGGTCGTCCCTGAGCCGATACGTGACGCGATGGCGTCGATTTCCCGCCAGTTCTCTGCGTCAGAATTAAACGTGGGGATAACGATAACATCGGTGAATAGCGGGGCCGGAACAGCGGGGTTGCTCTCCAGGAAGCGGGCGAGCGCGCGAAGCCCGGATATCAGTTTCCGGCGCTGGACGGGATCGGCGTAAGTCATAAAGCATCGGTTCCTTCGATGGATGAGGGTGTTTCTCTTGCCTCTAATTCCACCGGGAATGCCGTACACGAGCCATGCACCGGCAGTGCGCCTCCAATGCGGCTCCAGTGCATCAGCAGTGCAGCTTCACGCATATCCGGCGCAATTCACCCCCGGCCGTCAAATGCGCAGCGCTGGTAAGCTGGGGGCAGCGTCGTTCCCGTCCCCGGACTGGTGGAGGGCGGGTGAGCATGGCGAGGCGTCAGCAGTGAGCATGGTGACCGACTGGACGGGGCGTCTCGCGTGCGCGCTTCAGGCCGCGCTGCATGTGAGCAATGAGGCGTTCGCCGCCCGCCTGAGTGTGGGCGTGCGGACGGTCGCGGCCTGGCACCAGAAGCCGGATATGCGGCCCAGACCGGACATGCAGCGGATTCTCGACGCCGCCTTGGCGCAGGCACCGGCCGACGCTAAGGAACGTTTCGCAGCGCTGACCGGTCGAACCGCGCAGGTCGAGAGGGGCAGCAGGGCAGAAGGCCTTGCCGCGTCGGACGATGTCGTCTCCGAATCCCCTGCGGCCGGCATCCGCACCAGCATCATCAGCGGAGACGGGGTGACAATCGATGCTCGCACTATCCACCTGCCGGCTGAGGCAATCCAGCCGCCGGCCGAGATCACGGCAGCTCAAGGGCTGCACAACCTGCCCGCTCCGCGTAATCCCGTCTTCGTCGATCGGCACGAGGACCTAGCGCGCCTAGATATGATCATGAGCCAGCAGTTGCCCGCTGCACCGCCCGTGGTGCACGGCCTAGGCGGTACGGGTAAGAGCACGCTAGCCCTGCACTTCGCCCACCAGAGCCGGGAACTCTACAACCCCATCTGGTGGATACCCGCCGATTCCCCCAGCAGCGTCACCACTGGACTTGCCGAGCTTGCCGCCCGCCTGAACCCATACGAGAACAACACCGCGAAGACCAGCGCTGAGGCTGCCGCGTGGGCTATCGGCTGGCTTCAGACCCATCAGGGCTGGCTGCTCGTGTTCGATGATGCGGGCTCGCCGGGCACCATCGAATCACTGCTCGGCACGCTGAGCACCGGCCGGCACTTGATCACGAGCCGCCGCGCCATCGGATGGCATCGGGTTGGCAGGCCTCTGCCCCTGGCCACGCTTCCCGCCGATGCAGCGACCGACCTGCTCATGCAGATCGCCGGTCCTGGCGAAGATTCTGATCAGGCCGACTTCGAGCGCCTCGCCGATGAACTCGGCTACCTGCCGCTCGCGCTGGACCAGGCAGCGGCATACATGCAGTACACAGCGATAAATCCAGCCGCCTACCTGGATCGGTTGCGACGCTACCCCGCCCGCATGTTCGCCGCCGTATCTCAGCACACTGGCGAGGCCCACGACCAGCGCACCATTGCCCGAATCTGGCAGTTGTCGCTGGAAGCCCTGTCAGCAGCGGAGCCGCTGACAGGCGAACTCCTCCGCACCTTCGCGTGGTTCAGTCCCGAACCGATCCCCCGTGATCTGGCCTACCGGCTAGATGAAGATCCCCTCAGAGTCGATGAGGCGCTTGCCCTCTTGCACGCCTACAGCGTGATCACGTTGACTCCGCAGTCAGTCACCATCCATCGCCTCGTCCAAGCCGTCGCGCGCATCCCCGACACGGCCGACACGCACCGCACCCCCGACGCGATCGCCCACGCTCGTGAGCGCGCTACGGACCTCCTGCTAGAAGCCCTGCCCGGAGACCCTCTGTTCAACGTCCCAGACTGGCCACGCTGGCGTGAACTGCTCCCGCACGTCCTGGCCCTCGCCGACCACATCGGCCCCGGCGAGGAAACACCAGGCATCGCAGGCATCCTTCGCGCCGCATCGGGATTCATGCAAGGCGACGGTCACTTTGACCAGGCCATAGCGTCCGCTCACCGTGCGGTAGGCGCCTACCAGCGCATGCTAGGCAATGATGCCCCCGACACGTTGAAAACTCGCAGTTTCCTGGCCAGCGCCTACCGTGCCGCGGGCGACCTAGCCAGCGCCGCTGTCTTGCACCAGCAGAACCTGACGGACTGCGAGCGAGTTCTAGGTACAGACCACCCCGATACCTTGGTCGCGCGCGCCAACCTCGCCTACCTCTATGCACTGCAAGACCGGCCAGCCCGTGCCCTTGACCTGCATCGGCGCAACCTTGCTGACTATGAGCGAGTCCTCGGGCCTGACCACCCCCACACCCTCAACGCCCGAGCGAACCTGGCCGGCTCCTACCGCGCTCTCGGCGACCTGACCCGCGCGATATCGCTGCACCAGCAGTCCGTGTCCGACTACGCCCGCGTCTTCGGCCCCGATCACTCCGAAACCATCACCGCACGCAGCAACCTCGCCTACGCCTACCAGCAAGCGAACGACTTCGGGCAGGCCATAGCACTCCACAGGCAAGTCCTGGCCGACCGTGAACGACTCTACGGTCCAGACCACCCCTACACCCAACTGGCCACCCGACTCGTCGCTACAGCCGAGCACCAGGCATCCGAACATAAGCCGACAGACCGGAAAGCCGGGGAGTAGCAAGACCAACCAGCGTCGGCAACCGTTCAGCCGGGCGACATCGTTCCGGATTCCGCACTCTTCTTGATCGCGGCCAAAGTGACGGGAATGCCCTTGTGCGCGGCTTCGGTCCGGTCAGCGATCTGGGCCGGGGCATCATCGCCGAACCGGTCGCGGAACCTGGCAATACCGTCGGGAAGGAACTCCCATGACTCCGTTACCTCTGTCCCCCCGTCCACAGGAGCAAACGTGTAGCTCCAGCGCACCCACGAGCCGGCGACTGCGAAGGCGAACTCCCGGCCACGGTCTGCCGCCACGACCTGGCAGCGGGTTTCCCAGGTCCGATCCGGAAGCTCATTGCGGCCGGTGAACCAAGCTCCGGGCCGGGGGCCGTCGCCGTCGTCCCACCAGCATGCTTTGCAGACCGGGCTCCACTCGCCGGTGCGGGTCACGTCACTGACCATGTCGTACAAAGCTTCCGGCGAACTGCTGATGACAATGGATTCGGAGTAGCTCAGGCTGGTCATGCCGCAAGTATTTCCTACAAGCCCTGCTAGGGGTAGCCGTTGATCGTTCGACGTGCTTCAGGCGTGGCGCATCAGCCGGCGGGACTGCGCCGGTTATCGCCTGTACCTATGCCTGAAGCGCTTCGCGCGAGTCTTCGAGTGGCCGCTTCAGGTGTCTCGCCGCCGCCTACCGGCCCCACGCGTATTGAAACCAGACACCCGGGCGGCTACCACCAGCGTCTCTTGACGATGGCCAGCAGGACCGGTTCGCCGTTCACGGTAAGGGTCATGCTCCAGTTGCCGTGAGCAGTAAGTGAGTGCTCAGCCGCGCCCGACTCGAAAGCCTGGTTGGCCACGATGGCATCCCGCGCGACCGCTTCCGGGTCTTGCGCCAAGAAGGTGGTTATTGCCTCTGCGACAATAGGCCGGACATCCCGGAATTTCTTCACCCGGACAGTCGTGCTGCCCACGCTGACCCTGTAGCTGCCCACCCGGCCAACGTTATCCCTTGACAACCACGGCCGACCACAGTCATCTGCTGACATGTGATCAGCGCGGAAACCCCCGGCGGCAATCAGCTACCGGGGGTTGCGGCTTCTTCGTGTAGGGTGCGGTCCTACAGGTCCAGTTCTCCGCGTTTTATGCTCTCCAGTAGCGCACGGAACACCCCGGGTGTAACCGCGAGGTGCCCGCGTTCGGGTGACCTGGAGTCCTGCACCATGCCCGCCATGAGCCCGTCTGAGCTGAACGCCACTGCGACGCATCCGCCCCCATTCGAGCCGCTACGCGCGGCCTTACGCCACGTCACATCTTTTGCTTCCATCGTTCGCCTGCTTCCGTAAGAAGATCCCGCGTCTGTGTCCACGGTAGCGCTTCCGTGCGAAAGCTATCGATTACGCGGACAGCACGTTCTATCAGGTCGGCATCGGTGTAGACGGCGCCTTTGACGATCGATTCTGAGTACACGGCTATGTCGGCTGTCCTCTGGGTCGCGATGGCGAACGCGCCGCATAGTGCCCCCGCTACCTCGGGGATGTCCGGCACGATCTGGAGCGTCACCGATGGACGCACGCCCACGTCTAGCAGGTGGGCCGTCTGTTCGCACATAACCGCCGCGTTGCCGACCTGGCGGTCAAGCACCGATGCCAGTATGAGCACGCGTAGTTCTGCGCGGTCCAGCACCGACTGTCGCGCTAGACGCGTCTGGAGGTTCGCCTCGGCGCTGGGGCTGTCCGGTTTGAACGCAAGCACAGATCGGGCGTAGCTCTCTACCTGTAGCAAGCCAGGCACAAGAAGCGGCTCGAACCACCTGATGAGCGTGGCGCGCGACTCGAAATCCTCTGCCCATCGCGCGAACCATGACCGGGGGGACCTGGCGCGCTCTGCGTAATCGTTCAGCATAGTTACCTCAGCACTCGTAGCTTTTGCCCATCTGGCAATTAATCCTGGACTAGGCACCGGATCACTCGGATTCTCTGCCCGAGAGATGACCGGACGTGAGACGTTGAGCACCTTCGCCAGGGCTCGATGAGACGGATAACCAGCGTCTATACGTGCTTGACGTAGAGCATCCGCTAGCTGCTCACGTGGTGTTGCCATGGTGTGTTACCTCCAGTTACCGTGTTCATTGATTGCTCAGTAATTATGTTGCTACTAGGCAATTATGCGTGCTCGCTGGCACTGTGGCTACAGGATCACGCGATGAACGCTTTACGGTCCCGTGTCGCGCCGACGCCGCGTGATCCCTATCAGAGACTCAAGGGAAGGGGAGACCATGCCCGAACCGATGCCGATACGGACGCCTCACCAGCCCGACGCGACCCAAAGGACGGAACGCATGGGGAGGGACAAGCCGTGCTGAGGCTACGGAGCGACTGCCGGGCCGCTGATTCCCGGCCGGCTATCGTCAAGATTTTCCGTACCTGCTCGTGCGGCGCCGCGTTCGCCGACGTGGCCACGCTAGATGAACACCTGGACGAGTACGGCGACGGCAGCAGCCACACCGAGATCGCACTCGACCTGGATACGCTGGTCCGGCTGGGCATCCGCCGTATCCGCATAACACGCGGATTCACGATGGATCAGATGGGCGAACTCCTGGGCGTGAGCACCGGCACCATCTCCCGGATCGAGAGCGGCCAGCGCCACGCGATCGGATGGGGGCGCACGCCCCGGTCGGTGGCTGTCCTCCTGGGCGTCGAGGTCAGTGAGCTGCTGCGCATCTGCGGGCGCTGCGGCTACCGGCCGCCAGAGGGTTACCAGTGTCACTGGTGCGGCATGTCCGGTGAGAGCAGGTAGACGCCATTGCTGCGAAACTGGCTCACCAGTGCCGGCGGGCGCATCTGGAGGTACAGCATCTCCCTCACTTCCAAGGCAGTAGGCCACAGCCGGATGCTCACGGCCGGGATCGATACAGCGATCACCGAGCACGAGGCCTGGAAGGCAGCGGGACGCCCGGGTGGCACTGTCCCGCATGAGCAGGTCATGGACGAGCTGTCCGGAAGTACAGCCGCCGGTTACCTCGCCCGGCCCCTCCCTCGGGATGAAGATGCCGTGACCGGCCAAGGGGGTCTCTGCCGGGATGACCTGATCGCCCTGGACCTGCTGGGCCAGATCTGGGGGGATGCCTACGACATCGGCGTCCGCGATGACGGGGCCTGGTGGTGCCAGCGCAAGAACGGCACCAGCGGCGCTCACACCGCCGCGTCCCCGGGAAAACTGCACTCGATGATCAACGCCGGGCAGGTAGCGCGCCTGCGCCGCTTCCGTGAGCAGCACCCGGACGTGAACATCTACACGGGGCTGGAGTACTGGCAGGCCACCATTCCCCAGGCCAGCGGGGAGACTGTCATCACCCGCTACTGTCTCTGGGAGCTGCTCGACAAGCTCAGCACGCTGGTTGAGCCGCAGCAGTTAGAGCACGAAGGTCAGCAAGCCCCATAAAAACAAGCTCTTCGTCAGCCAAGGAGGAGATTACCATGACAGAGCCAGCGTCTGATGAAATCGAGAAAGCCCCGATAACTGGGGACTTGAGGCTGCCAGAGCCGGATCTCACTGAAATGTGGGACGCTCTTGGCGATACAGTCTGTCTACGGCTAGCACTCAACACGCTGGAAAGCAACCTGCCCGCACGTTGGATCACGTATGACGCCTGCGATGCGCTGAATGCGCTGCGGATCAAGCTGGAAGAGGAGGAGCTTTCCCAGATCCGCTCCTGGGGTCCCCGCGAATACCTGCTCATCAAGCCTTTGCGTCCTGACGCTGGCGTGGTCCTCGCCAAGGAGGCCGCAGAACACGTCAAGGCGCTCGATGACCTAGGCCTCATTGCCAGGATCACCTGATAACGCCTGGTCTTCCCCGTCAGCGTACTGGGCCGTAAATGGGCCGCACGCAAAGGTGAAATTACCTGGAATCCCGGCAGGCAGCCGCTTGGTCCATGACCGGTCGATGCCGATACCCTGGATCAACTTGAAGGAGATAATCATCTATCGGGATTCCATCGCCTCCTGGAAAACGAAGGACTGATTTACGATATGCATGGTCTCGGTTACTATGTCACCGGCTGAACCTCAACAGACGCAGATGACCGGCATCGAGCACCCGGACTTCCCGCTGCTGTCGAGCTGCTGGCTGCACTGCCCAGCGCGGAGACGAGCAGGCGCCCCCGCCATCGGAGAATGACGTGCAACTTAACATCTTCACCGGCAATTCCCGTTATGCGTGCTCGATGTCCACCGACGAAATCAACCAGGCACTTCAGCACGCCAGGGCACTCACGGCAATGTCGCCCGAGATGGCAACCGCACGGCCACTGACCCTGTTCATCGGGGAATGCCTGACAGAGCTATGGAGGCGCGAGGAGGCAGAACCGGGCGAACGGCCGGTGACCGAACTCAGCCGCAAGGAACTCCGCGACCTGATCGCCCATGCGGCAGCCCTTCGCCTGCTAGAGCCTCGCCGACAAATACAGGACTGCATGCTGAACTGCATGCTCGCGGCCGCGAGCGAACTGGAAAGCCGTAGCAAGACCAAGGGCATCCATATGGCCCGCGTGGTCGACTGCCTAACTGGCGGTCGTCAGGACGGACTTCCAGCGTAGCGACCTTCGCAGAACATGACCGGCCGGGGCGCAGGTCGGAGTCTTTGAGTCATGGGAAAGTCAGGGTCGCCAGTCGCCGCAACCGCCGTAATCGGACAAAATACGCATGGCGATAGCCGGGTCTTTGTGTTCGATTTAGATAAATTTGACTGCTGATAGCAGTCCTGCCAGCAGTTAAGCATGCTTGCCTGACTTAGGATTGACAAATGGTGCCATTGACACGTTAAGGCCCTCCGGAGCGGGCTCGATGGTGCCATTGACACGCTGACATCGCTACGGGCAACGGGCGACCCGAAGTTGGCGCCATATGAACGTGAGGGGTTACCCCTTCGCGAGGCGCTACCCCTTGACCATGACGGGTAACACCTCACGTACGGGTAACGCTACGTTGTCCGGCCTCACCGCTGTGGCGGAGGATGCACCACTGCCTGTTCTGCTGCTAAATGCCCTTTATGTGGGAGGCGCGGGACGGCAGGGAGACAGGCGCGCGGGACGGCGGGCGCGGCGGGACGACATCGGGGGCACCGGTGTGGCGGGACGGCTCGGGCGAACGGCAAGCGCGGGTCGGGCCAACGACGCGGGTCGGGCCAACGACGCGGGTCGGGCCAAGGAACAGACGGCGAGGCGCCCAGACACAGGTTCATCACATTCCACGGGCTGGCCGGTCAACGACCTTGACCGGTTCGGGCGACGGATTTAACGTCTGGAGCGAACGTTCGCTCATAGTCTGGGTCTCATGGCCTGGGTGCGGCCTGGAGTGCGTTGGCGAAGGCGGCGGTGATGAGATGGCGCGACGGCGATACGCCTCGATCAAGGAGGTCGCCGCGCGCGCTGGGGTCAGCTTCCAGACGGCCAGCAAGGTGCTCAACGGCGGCGACGTGCGCGTATCCGCGGAAACGGCGCGGCGCATCATGGCGGCGGCCGCGGAACTCGGCTACCGGCCCAACACGATCGCGCGGAGCCTGGTCCAGCGCGCCAGCGCCACGATCGGGCTGGTGGCCAGCGACGCGACGGATGTCGCCGTCACGCTCGCGTCGGTGGCCGCGGAACAAGCGGCGCGTACGCACGGTCACTCCGTGCTCGTCGGCCACCTCGCGGCGGG
>Ga0335074_10014123_pt1 | contig 11212 bp, 13 predicted proteins | sample Lox_Sample_23_FD_206715 | JGI IMG/M metagenome (GOLD analysis project Ga0335074, IMG submission 206715) | Soil microbial communities from Loxahatchee National Wildlife Refuge, Florida, United States - Lox_Sample_2.3 | ecosystem: Environmental > Terrestrial > Soil > Wetlands | place: USA...
CTCCGCCCGGGACTGCTCGCCTCCGCCCCGGGCTCAACGCCCGGTAGGCCGCTGCACCAGCCCGAGCACCTCGGCCCGCGCCGCCGCGCTGGTGAGGAAGTGCCCCCGTACTGCGGATGTCACTGTCATGGCACCTGGCTTGCGCACGCCGCGCATGGACATGCACAGGTGCTCTGCCTCGACCACGACCAAGACACCGCGAGGCCCGAGAGCTCGCTCCAGGGCGTCGGCGACCTGCGTCGTCAGGCGTTCCTGGACCTGCAGTCGCTGGGCATAGCCCTCGACCAGGCGGGCCAACTTGGACAGCCCGGTAACCCGGCCAGTGTCCCCAGGGATATAGGCGACGTGAGCCTTGCCCGTCCACGGCAGCATGTGGTGCTCGCACATGCTGTAGAGCTGGATGTCGCGCACCAGCACCAGTTCCTCGTGCCCGGCGTCGAAAGTGAGGGCCAGGTGCTCGGCCGGATCTTGCTCCATGCCGGCAAGGACCTCTGCGTACATGCGGGCGACCCGGGCCGGGGTGTCACGCAAGCCGTCGCGGTCAGGATCCTCGCCCACTGCGGCGAGGAGCTCACGCACCGCAGCCACCACCCGGTCGTGGTCGAAGCCCCTCCGGAGCAGGGCTGGCGGTTGGTCCGCGAGCCCGGCGTCCGGGTAATCGTTGCCGGAAGGCTCCGCCCCGGGAGCCTCGGCACCCCGCGCGTCGGCACCCAGCCCGTCGGCAACCCTCGCCTCGGCAACCCTCGCCTCGGCACCCAGAGGCTCGGCACCCAGAGCCTGTGCGCCCCAATTCCGCGCCGCGGTCACGGCACCGGTTCGTTATAGCGGCGGATGCAATTGAGGTTGCGATAGCGCTCGGCAATGTCAAGGCCGTAGCCGATTACAAAGTCGGACGGTATGCGGAAACCAACATAAGCGAGCTCAGGTACCGACTGGGCCGCCTCCTTGGCCAGCAAAGCGCATACTGCCAGGCTGGCTGGATGGCGGGCCGCCAGGTTACGCAGCAGGAAGGCCAGCGTGAGCCCAGAGTCGATTATGTCTTCGACGACGAGCACGTGACGGCCGGCCAGGTCGGTATCCAGATCCTTCACGATGCGGACCACCCCGCTGGTCCGCGTGCTACTCCCATAGGACGCAACAGCCATGAAATCGAACTCCACGGGGAGCGCGATGGCGCGAGCGAGGTCGCTCATGAAGACGAACGCACCCTTGAGCACACCCACCAGCAATGGCGGACGGCCCTGGTAATCGGCCGTGATGCGGGCGCCGAGCTCTTCAACTCGGCGCCTGATGTCATCCTCGGCTACCACCACGTCACCGATGCAAGGGTCGTCCAGCGCCCAGGCCTGGCGGCCTCCCGCCGCACTCGTGGTTGCCGGACCGACCTGGTCGGGCTCGTGTGACAAAGTGGTCATGGACCTGCCAACCTACCCGCCTCCAGGCGCAGCCGGCCGGCACGGCGGCTGAGCCGCTTGCCACCGGCGATCTCGCACGCCTTGGCTTGGCCGGTGACCACAGCCCAAGCGCGTTCGATGTCGTCTGACGACGGTGGGTGGAGCTCCACCCCTTCTTCGGCACGCAGCCAAGCACGCAATGCCCGGCTGGCAAGTGCCCTGGGCGCGCTCCGGAGGCTGCGCGTGTCGGTCGGGTCGAGTTCCCCCGCGAGCTCGGACAACAGGGCGGCGTCGGCGGCCAGCAAGGCCGCGGTGCGGGCTAGCACCGGGACCGGATCTCGGCCGGAGACATCCGCGAGCAGCGGTAGGACCTCGTGGCGGACACGGTTGCGGCGAAAGGACGGGTCGAAGTTGGACTCGTCCGTGGCTACCGTCAGGCCGAGGGCGGCGACGAGGGCAGCGGTCTCGGCCCGGCGCAGCTTGAGGATGGGCCGGCGTGCACGCCGCGGACCACCTCCCTCGGCTCGCAGGCCACCTAAGCCCTCCGCGCCCGCCCCCCGCAGGAGGTTGAGCAGCAGCGTTTCGGCCAGGTCGTCGGCCGTATGAGCCACCAGCACCCCCTCGGGCAGCGCTCCGTAACGCGCCGCGCGCGCCCTGGCCTCGAGGTTTGGGCCGGCGGCAACTTCCACTTTGACCACTTCGAATGTCGCCCCGAGCCGGTGGGCCGCCGCCTCAACGACGCCGGCGTCGGCTTCTCCAGTCGTGCGCAAGCCGTGGTCGACGTGAACGGCGTGAGCGCGGCAGCCAGCAGCGACGGCCAGTGCGAACATGGCGAGGGAGTCCGCGCCGCCCGACACTGCACACGGTGCCTCCTCTCCCTTGGCCGGGAAGGTGCACCGGCGCAGCAGCCGGGGTACGGCCGCGGGCCAGCCGGTGGGAAGCGGGCCAGGACTAGCGAGCAGTTGGCACCGCCGCTCCGGGCTGGAGCCGGTCCGGTGGGGCACCAGAGCAGCGCTCACCGGCAGGGCCGCGCTGACCGGCGGCGCCGTCGACGGCCGGCCCGCGGTCACCCGAGGTTCGGCGCTCCACAGCGCGCCCGGTCCCGGGTAGGGGCCGCGGCTCCCACTCGCGCCGAGCATTCGCCGCCCGCAGGGCCTGGACGAGGGCGGTACCACTGGCAAAGCCCAACCGGGCCCCTAGCCGGCGCAGCCGTGCGTACAGATAGCTCCGGCTCACGTTGAGCCGGGCACGGGCTTCGCCGAGGTTGGCGCACGAGACGGCCGCCTCGAGTATCTCGCGGTCGCGGGGCGTTAAGGTTCCCGCCGCCACCCAGCTGGGCCAGCCCAGGTCGTCGGCGCGGGCCCGAAAGCCGCCGCCAGCACCTTGGCTAACAGGTTCGAGCCGGCTGATCCGGGGCTGGGCACCGGCCACTGCGCTCGCTCCGGCACCCCGTTCAAGCTGGGCTAGCTGTACTAAGGCAGCACGCTGAGCGGCTTGGCGGCGCTCGGGCTCGGGTTGGCCGCCGACCGCACTAGCGACGACGGCGCGCAAGTCGTCGATGGCAAAGGGTTTGGTCATGTAGCGCACGGCCCCCTCGATGCCACCCCGAATGACGTCGAGGTCGTCGGCGCGCGCCGTGAGCATGACAACCGGGATAGTGGCGACCGCCGGGTCCAGGTCGGCCTTCAGGGTGCGCAAAACGGTCCAACCGTCCAGGCCGGGCATCATGACGTCGAGCACCACGAGGTCCGGTCTCAGCTGCCGGGCGGCTTGCAGGCCAATCCGTCCGTCTGGAGCGGTCATGACGTCGTGCCCGACCAGGCTCAGGCTGAGCCGCAGGAGCTCCCGCAGGTCGGGTTCGTCGTCCACCACGAGGACGCGCGCCACGGACCTGACTCTAGGCTGTCAAGCCGTCTTGCCCAGGTCGGCCGTGCGCTCCGCCCAGCGAGATGGCTCCCTGATCTCGGCAAGCGTGGGCAGCCACTCCGGGCCGGTCCAGACCCGCTCGAACAGCTGCCGGCCTCCGGCCTCCTCGACCGCCTCGATGAAGCGCTCGCCCTGCTCGTACTGTTTCAGCTTGGCGTCCAGGCCGATCAGCGAGCTCACGACACGGGCGGCACCGTGCCGCTCTCGTCGCTGCTGGAGGGCTGAGGCGAAACGGTGGGCCTGGGGGATGCGGCCCAGTCCGGCCTTGTTCATGACGATGTCGCCATGGCCCTCGAGCAGGCTCATCAGGCCCCCCATGTGGTCGAGCGCCTCACGCTGTTCGGGGGAGGCCAGCAGGGCGACCAGACCGCCCTCGTCGAGCGGGTTGTGACCCTCTCGCGCCATCGCCGCCGCCCGCTTCAGGGCGTCCAGGAGACGCCTGGGGTCGGGGTCCACTCCGTCGATCAGTGACCCGACAAGGCTGAGGAAGTACGGCCGCAACCATGGCACCCCGGTGAACTGGGCGCGATGCGTCACTTCGTGGAGCGCGATCCACAGCCGGAACTGCCGTGGTTGGAAGCCGTACCGGTCCTCCAGCTCGATCACATTGTGGCCCACGTAATAGACGATGTCCTGGTCCTCGGGCGATTCGTCTTCGATCAAAAGCTGGTCGTACTGCCCAAGGACCCGGGTCGACATCCAACCGAGCAAGACCCCTAGCTGCGCCCCGCTTATGTTGCGGCTGACCGGGAGCGGCACCCGCATAGGCACCGGGCCGAGCATCGGTACCGGTTTGGCCTGTGCCGCCTCCAGCTTGCGGGTCAAGGGCCGCAGCAGACGCTGGAACGAAGCGATATTGGCGAGGACCCAGCCCGGGCGGTCCGTCACGCGGGCCCGCGCCGGCCCGGCCGCGGAAGTCAGGCCCGTCTCCTCGTGAACAAGCTGTTCAGCTTGGGCCGTCAGCTCAGCGAAGTCCTCCTCGAGCACGCTCAGCCGCCCGGGTGCCAACCAGGGCTGGCGCTCGGCGATGCGCGTGGCCACCCTTTCGGCTGTCTCCCAGGCGATCGGGCCTTCCGCGGGCGCCGGCGTCATGGCCGCTCTGCTTGCTGGCGCTGGTGGCCGCCTAAGCGATCTTCCGCCCGCGAGTGCGCGGGACCGTGATGGGCTCGTGCTGGAAGCAATACTTGCCATTGTTGTACATCGACAGCTTGGTGTTGCAACCAGCCTGGCGGCAGGTCCGGTCGCGCCCGAACGACTTGGAGGGCCGCTCGCCCCCGCTCAGCATGTGTCCTCCCAGAGATCGTTCGCTCATCACAGTCCCCAACACTCAGGAGCGCTACTTCCTTCCCGGATGGATGCCGATCTACCCCAAAGCAGCTTTCCCTATTCACGACCGCACGTCTTCGGCCCGAAGGGCCTCGGCCACCCTTTCGCGAAGTGCCTCGGGCACTTCGTCGCGGCACTTGCGGGCGATCAAAGCCTTCAGGTCGGACTCGAAGTCGAAGGCACCGAAGCATGGCGCGCACTCGTCGAGGTGGTGCTGTATCCGCGCCCTTTTGTCCGCCGTCAGTTCGCCGTCCAAAAAGCTATAAAGCGTGGCGACTGCCTCATGGCACGGGTCGATGATCGGGCGGCCCCAACCTGGTGCACTCGAGGGCCCATGGCCGGTCAATGGCGTGTCCTCCATCAATAAGTCAGCTCGTAGGTGCCAGGTCGGCTAAGACGGCACGTCTGCTGCCGCCCACAAACGCCGCTCCTGTGCAAATGTGTGCAACGTCTTCTGCAGCGCCTTTCTTCCCCGGTGAAGGCGGCTCATTACGGTGCCGATGGGAACGTCGAGGATCTCTGCGATCTCCTTGTACGAAAAACCCTCGACATCGGCCAGAACGACAGCCAGGCGGAAAGGCTCGGCGAGGGATTCGACCGCCGCCTTCACCTCGGCCTCGCTGAAATGATCGAGGACGAGATCCTCGGCACTACGCCCCATCGAGGCCGCCTCCAGGCCGCCTACGCGGTGGTAGAGGTACAGATCCTCGACATCGTCCAGCTCGGTCTCGGCCGGCCGGCGGCGGCGCGCCCGGTAGGTGTTTATGAAGGTGTTGGTCAAGATCTTGTAAAGCCAGGACTTGAGGTTGGTGCCTTCCTCAAAGGAACCGAACGCCCGGTACGCCTTTAGGTACGTTTCCTGGACGAGGTCCTCGGCATCGGCGGGGTTGCGCGTCATGCGCAGGGCGGCGCTGTACAGAGAGCTCATAAACGGCATCGCTTGGTCGGCGAAGCGCGCCTTGTCGGCCATGCATAGCACCCTAGAGCGCAGCCGCCCGGGGGAGCGGCCATTTCAGCGAAGCTTTAGGCTCGGCGGCGCAGTCACGCATGAGGGTGCCGGGCCTGGGCCGGTGGCGTCAGCGAGCGTGCGTGGCGCTCTCAAAGGTGGCCGTGCGTTCCCCAAACGCCAGCACCGTCCCACCGGGGACGGCTTGGGGCTGGCCGGCAACCAGCCTCTGCCAGGCTCGGCTGCCCTCGTCCCAGGCGAAGGTACCGTTGGTCGACCCGCGGTCGATGACAAGCACGTCGGTGCCCCTGGGGCGCAGCTCGGCATGGACCCGGGACATGCTGTCGTTCTGTCCGCCCGGTGTGAGGCCCATCAGCTCGCCCGCCAGCACCCCGTCGTCGGCGGCGACGTCTCGGCCGACCAGGACGGCACCATGCAGTTCGTGGATTTCCCCGTTGTCCCAGGACAGGCGCCCGAGCACGGCTGGACGGACCGCGCCGCCGCCGACGCCGCCTCGCGGCGCGCCGCCCGCCTCGACCACAGTGGCTTCGTAACCCGTTCCCACCTGCTCCCTTACCGTTGGGCTGTCTGCGTCGAGCACTCGCTTGGCGGGGGCCGGGGCCGGATTGGAGGGCGCGACTAGAGGGCGGGCGGCGGACGAGCTGCGCTCACCCGCGACGGGCGAAGCGCCTTTAGAAAAGTCTGAAGCGACCGCGGCCGCCGTAGGGGCCATCACATCAGCACCGCGGGCCCCCACCGACCGTGCCAGCGCGCCCACAGGCAGGAGCAAGAAGCCCCCTGCACGTACCACGCCCTCGCGCAGGTCCACCAGCCCATCGTCAGCGACCTCGCGGGCCCCCCGCACGCTACCGGCTCCACGGACCATGCGGTTCAACCAAGACCCCGCCTCGTCGCCGCCATAGAGGCGCACGTCGTTGCCACCTTGTTCGGCGACCACCTCCACCGGCCCGTGGACGACGACCACGAGGTCGGGCCCGCGCTGGGCGACGATGGCGAAGGGCGGCCACAACGCCGCACCCGGGTCGGCCAATCGCGAGCCCACCTGCCCGAGCAGCTCGGAAGGCCCCGCTGCCGACAGCAGCGCACCGATCAGCTCGCCCGCGTCGCCGTTACCCTCCGGCAGCCAGACGACGGCGCCTGGCAACCGGCAAAGCCAGCCATCGGCGCCGCCGGCCGGCACGAGGCGGGCACTCCCTAGGTCCACGCTCACCACGGCCCAAACCGTACCGCGCCGTCGCACCTAAGCGCGCGTCCTACCGTCGCCTAACCGATGTCTGGCGGGAACCGCCGGGGCAAGCGCTGCTGCGGGCCGGTGGCCGGCGTTAGCTTTAGCACCGTGGCATCTGGCGGTTGGGAGTACTTCGACAGCCCGGGGCCTTTGGCGATCGCCCATCGCGGGGGCGCGGCAGAAGCCCCCGAGAACAGCTGGGCTGCCTTCGAGCGAGCGGTTGGGCTCGGGTTCACTCATATGGAGACCGACGTCCGGCTCAGCCGGGACGGGGTCGTGGTGGTCATGCATGACCCCACCGTCGAGCGCGCCACCGGGCGCCCCGGGCGTGTGAGCGAGATGACCTGGGCGCAACTGCAAAGGCTCCGCCTCGCAGACGGCCGGCCTGTCCCCCGGCTCGAAGAAGTGCTCGAAGCCTGGCCAGACGTGCGCTGGAACATTGATGTCAAACACGAGGCCGCCATCGGGCCTGTAGTGGACTTGCTCCGCGACCATGGACGTGGCCGCCGCACGCTGGTGGCCTCGTTCTCTACTCGCCGCACCGCCAAGGTACGGTCGGGCCTCGGGCCCGAGGTTGCGACCGGGGCCGGCCGGGTCGAGGTGGCGCTGTTGCTCGCTGCCAGGTGGTTGCCCTTTGTGCGCCCCGAGCCGCGGGCGTCGGCCGTCCAGGTGCCGGTAAAGAGGAAAGGGGTACCCATCGTGGACCGGCGCTTCGTGGGCACCTGCCACCACGCCGGAGTCGCGGTGCACGTCTGGACCATCAATCAGGCCGCCGAAATGACCCGCCTGCTCGACCTCGGCGTGGACGGGATCATGACCGACCGCCCGAGCCTGCTGAAGGAAGTGCTGTGCCGGCGCGGCGAGTGGTTTGGAGGCGCCTGAGGAGCCTTTAGGGGACCGTCGCCTCCGGGACCAGGTCCTGGCTCCACATGTTGACTACCTCGACGTCGGAGCCCGTATGGGTGGCCTGCACGGTCCTTTGCCCACCGAGCGATATACCCACGTGGTAAATAGTGGTCGGGTCGCTCGGGTCCGACGCCCAGAAAATGAGGTCGCCGGGCTGGACCTGGCTGAGCGGGACGTGGGAGCCCGCGTAATACTGCTCGGCTGCCGTCCTCGGTAGGTACACCCCGGCCGCCTGCCAAGACGCCAACGCCAGCCCTGAACAGTCGTAGCCGTAAGGACCTATGCCACCCCAAATGTAAGGTTTACCAACCTGGGACAAGGCAAAATCTGCTGCGATCTCGCCCGCGCGCTGGGCTAGCTGGTAGGCCTCGGTCTGCGCCACCCGGGCACCAGGCACCGCCGCCACCGAGACCCTCGGGACGACGGCTGCCGGGTCGGCGACGACGGCTACGGCGTGACGGGCCACGAGCCTTGCCGACGTGTGCGAGGCGCTCCCAAACCCATAGGTGTTGCCCGAGGAATCGACAAGCCAGTAACCGCGGCCGCCCCGCGCCGCCGCGAAGCCCACGAACGTTGCCCCGGGAGCCACATGGGCCGGAGCACCCACAGCTCGGGCGTCGCCAAGGGCTAAGACCTCGCCCCGCGACGTTGCCAACCAGTACCCCCGGCCATCGGGTGTGGGCGCAAAGCCAACCACGTTGTTCGCCACAGTGCTGCTCGCCGAGCCTGCGCAGCGGGCATCGCCGAAGCAGTACACGTGGCCCGACGACGACACCAGCCAGTACCCCCCGCCCTCGGGCGTCCCCGCCATGGCCACGATCGGGCCGCTCGTACCTTCAGCGTGCGAGCCGAAGTAGCGAGCGTCGCCGAACTTGTACACGGCGCCGGCGGACGATGCCAACCAGTACCCGCGGCCGTCACGCGTGGCAGCCATAGCCACGATCGGCGCTGGGAGGTGCGCTGCGTGGCGGGTACCGAACGCCCCGTAGAAGCCGGCATCGCCGAAGCTGTAGATACCGCCCGTCGCCGACGCCAGCCAGTAGCCGCGGCCGTCGGGGGTCGCCGCCACGGCCACAATGGGGCCCTCCAGCCTGGCCGACCGGGGTAGCGCGCCGAGCACCGGTGCACCGCCCACCGAGCCCACCCCGCCCCCCCGGTCCACGACCCAGTACGCGCCCGAGGCGGCCGCCGCCCGGACCAGTGGCACTTCGTGGAGGGCGGGGGATGCGGACGAGGCGGCGGCGGGGCCGGCGCCCAAAACTATGTAGCCGAGTGAAAGGGCAGCCGAAATAAAGGCGCGTCTAATGAAGGCCGGGTCGGCGGTCATAATCGGTCCTCTGGTCGCGGGGCTAGAGCAAGCCGGACCGGCCTTGTAAACCGGCCTCGACCAGGCGCGGTTCGATCAGCCCGGTGACTTACCTGCTAGCCCGAGCCGGCGCCAAGTGGCGAGGACATACCCCGGGCCACCCGGTACGCAAATAGCGTGCCACCGGCTTGCTCTTGTTAGTTTCATAAAAGCTAAACGAACAAGCGGGCGACGTCAAGAGTTTGCGTCAAAAAAACAATCGCCACGCAGGATTGTCTGGCTGCGCCATCTTTAAGGTTTTATAGCGAAATGTACTATTTGTCCCGCTCCTTGGCCTCGGCTGCCGGTTGGCAACGGGAGCAAAGGCGCTGGTAAACGGGCCAGTCAGGCAGGTGCCGGGACGACTCGCGGACCGCGTAGACAAATCGTCCAGGGCGCGCGTACATCAGCTGGAGTTATTACTTTGGGCCCAAACTATTTAGGGATAAAGTGCTGCGCCGGTGCGCCGGCAGGCGATGAGACGGCGAGGGGAGGCCCAGCCGACGCGCTCTACTTGAACCGGTAGGTGATGCGGCCCCGCTTCAGGTCGTAGGGGCTGATCTCGACCTGGACCCTGTCGCCAGGCAGGACGCGGATGCGGTGCATGCGCATCTTGCCCGAGTTATGGGCCAGGACTTCATGGCCGTTGTCCGTTTTCACCCTGAACGTGGCGTTCTTCAGCGACTCCACGACAGTCCCTTCGAGCAGGATGGCCTGCTCCTTGGCGTTCGTGTTAGACAGCTTGTTCTCCTCCTGGTACCGGTCCAGCTCCAGCCTCGAACACCGGGACAGGGTGGGCCCATGTTCTTAGCAATCTCTTAGCTGAGCTCAGTCTACCGGCTCATCGTGCTCCTGGACCGGGCAGGCGGCTACTAAGCCGACGACGCCGCCTGGTCGCCCGTCGTGCCCTCCTCGGTGAGGTCCAGCGGGCCGTTACCGCCGTGAGCGGCGCCGTGTACGGCTGCGCCAGGGGTGGTCCCGGGCTCGGGCGCGAGCTCTTGGGCAGCGATGCGGTCGGCCTCCGTGCGCTCGGCCTCGTCGGCCCCGCCGCCAGGGCTGGCCTGGTCCGTCGCAAGGCGCTCAGACAGGGCAAGGGCGCCGGCCGCAGCGCCGGCGCCAACGGCCAGCTGGGCAACGGCCCAGCCCAGACCGCGGCGGTGCTTGCCACGCAGTGCGTCCAGCGTCAAGGAACCCCCGCCGGTGCCTGCCACCGCGAATGTAGCCGCGAGGATGTGCAGGTTGTACTCGAAGCCGTGCTCCATTGCCCAAAAACCGTGCTTGTAGTGCACCCTGGCGATGGCGCCGACCATCACGCCGCTGACCATCGCACATGCCGCGGGCACTCCCAGCCCGGCCACCATAAGAGTGCCGCCGGCCGTCTCAGCCAGCCCGGTGGCGATGGCGAACGGGCGGCCAGGTTTGAAACCCATTTGCTCGAACGATTGACCGGTGCCGTCGGGCCCCTGGCCGCCGAACATGTTCGTAAGCTTCTGCAGGCCATGGCCGGCCATAGTGGCCCCGGTCACCACCCGCAACGCTGTCGTAGCGAACCCCATGCCTACCTCCCTCGGCCGCTGACTTCGGGCACATACCCGCCCGACGGCCTTCTCACTCCACGAGATGACCCTACCGTGGGCGCCAATATGTGCGCACCGGCGCGGCCCACCTTTTGCCTCAGCGCGACCGCGGCTTCCTGTCCCGTCGCGCGTCGCCATGGGGCCTGAACTCCTCTCGCACTACCTCGTCGGCCGGCTTATCGCGGCGCAAGCCCAGGAAGCTGGGATGGCGCAGGCGACCATCGGCGGTCCAATTACCGAAAGCGACCTCGGCGACCAAGTGTGGCTCCACCCAGCGCGCCCCTTTTTCGGTTACCGGAGCAGAGAACGGGGACCTGCTTCGCTCGAGCCGTAGTAGTTCGCCCAGCAACTGCGAGAGCATGGCTTGGCTGAAGCCGGTGCCAACCTTGCCGGCGTACACAAGCAGGCCGTCCCGCCAATAGCCAAGCAAAAGAGCACCGAACCCGGTGCGCGCCCGCTGGGGAGGAGTGAACCCGCCGATAACGAGCTCCTGGCGTGCGGCACATTTCAGCTTCAGCCAGTCGCCCGAACGCCCGGCGCGGT
>Ga0335074_10014125_pt1 | contig 11211 bp, 8 predicted proteins | sample Lox_Sample_23_FD_206715 | JGI IMG/M metagenome (GOLD analysis project Ga0335074, IMG submission 206715) | Soil microbial communities from Loxahatchee National Wildlife Refuge, Florida, United States - Lox_Sample_2.3 | ecosystem: Environmental > Terrestrial > Soil > Wetlands | place: USA: Florida...
CGCTGACCACGAACGCCTCGTAGCCACCGCCGCTGGTGCGATAGCCCCCGCCGGCTGAGCAGTTGCCGGCCGAGGCGCACGACACCGAGCGCACCTCGGCCGTCCCGCCCAGGTTCAGGGCGGCCGTGCCGGGCACCTCGATGGCCGTGCCCCAGGTGCCGTCTGTCTCACCGACCACGAAGGCCTGCTGGTGAGTGGAGCTGTCGAGGTAGTACCCGCCGGCCGAGCAGTTGCCCGCGGAGGCACACGACACCGAGTTGACTGAGGCGATCCCGCCCGTGTTCAGGGCGGCGGTGCCGGGCACCTCGATGGCCGTGCCCCAGGTGCCGTCTGTCTCACCGGCCACGAAGGCCTGCCGGTGACCGGAGCTGTCGGCGTAGATCCCGCCGGCCGAGCAGTTGCCCGACGTGGCACACGACACCGAGGTGACTTGGGCATTCCCGCCCGTGTTCAGGGCGGCCATGCCGGGCACCTCGATCGCTTTGCCCCAGGCGACCGCCCCGGCCGCCGCCGGGGCGCCCGGCGCGGCGCTGACCGCCAGCGGCGCGGCACACAACAGCGCCGCCGCACCCGCCAAGACCGTCACGATCCGTCGTCCCCGCATCAGCTCTCCCCACCACATCCCGGCCGGGCCGGCTCGCTCACCAGGCTCTGGCCAATCCGGCACCATTCTCCAGCCCGCCAACACTAAACCGCCCAGAATGCATGTGCGCACGGATGGGTAAATCAACGGTGAAAACTGCCCGTCGTGCCGGCAGCGGGCCGCCACTCGTCAGCCGTCCTTCGCCGCTTTCCGCCGACCACGGCCACTCGGCGATACTGCTCCCATGGGCTGGTACCGCGATCAGGTTCTTCCCCGGTGCAACAACATCCTGCTGGGCGGTCGCGACCTCACCCCGGCGCGCGCCCGGGTCGCCGCGGACCTGGCCGGGAAGGTACTCGAGATCGGCTTCGGCTCGGGCCTCAACGTTCCCCACTACCCGGCGGCAGTGACGCTGGTCCAGGCGGTCGACCCGGCCACGGTCGGGCGAAAGCTGGCCGCCCGGCGGCTGGCCGCCAGCCAGGTACCGGTCGAGTTCATCGGCCTTGACGGCCAGGCCCTGCCGCTGGAGTCGGCCAGTGTCGACCACGTGCTGATCACCTGGACCATGTGCACCATCCCCGATGTTGACAGCGCCCTGCGTGAGATGCACCGTGTGCTTCGCCCGGGCGGCCAGGTGCACTTCGTCGAGCACGGCCGGTCACCCGATCCCGGTGTCGCCCGCTGGCAGGACCGCCTCACGCCGCTGCAGCGCCGGCTGTTCGGCGGCTGCCATCTCAACCGGCCCATCGACCGCCTGCTGAGCCGGGCGGGCTTCGGTGTGACCCGGATGGACAACTACTACCTGGCGGGCCTGAAGCCGCTGGGCTACAGCTACGAAGGTGTCGCAACCAAGACCTGACCGCGGACATGAAAGGCTGAGAACATGGAATATACCCATCTCGGCCGCTCTGGCCTGCTCGTCAGCCGCCTGTGCCTGGGCACGATGAACTTCGGGCCGCTGACCCCGCCCCCCGACGCCAACGCGATCATGGACCGTGCGCACGAGCTTGGCATCAACTTCTTCGACACCGCGAACCGGTACGGCGGGGCGGCCAGCCCGCCTGGCCAGGTCGCGAACAACGACCAGTCGCATCCGGGCTGGACCGAGGAGATCATCGGGGACTGGTTCGCCTCTGGTGGCGGGCGGCGCGAGCGCACGGTGCTGGCCACCAAGCTCTACGGGGCGATGAGCGACTGGCCCAATGAGAGCATGCTCTCCGCGCTGAACATCCGTCGCGCTTGCGACGCTTCGCTGCGCCGGCTGCGGACCGACTACATCGACCTGTACCAGATGCACCACATCGACCGGGCCACGCCGTGGGACGAAATCTGGCAGGCGATGGAGGTTCTGGCCGCCCAGGGCAAGATCCTCTATGTCGGTTCCTCCAACTTCGCGGGCTGGCACATCGCGCGGGCCAACGGCGTCGCGGCGGCGCGTAACTTCTTCGGCCTGGTCAGCGAGCAGTCCATTTACAACCTGATGACCCGCCAGATCGAGCTCGAGGTCCTGCCCGCGGCGATCTCCTACGGCGTCGGCGTCATCCCCTGGTCCCCGCTGCACGGCGGCCTGCTCGGCGGAGTGCTCAAGAAGGAGCGGGAAGGACGCCGCCGGCTATCCGGCTCGGCCCAGGAGACGGTTGAGCGCAACCGCGAGCAGATCGAGGCGTTCGAGAACCTCTGCGATGAGATTGGCGAGGAGCCGGGCAGCGTGGCGCTGGCCTGGCTGCTGCACCAGGACGGCGTGACCGGGCCCATCATCGGCCCGCGTACCATCGAGCACCTCGAAGACGCACACCGCGCGGTGACGCTCAGCCTCGACGACGAGGTGCTCAAGCACCTCGACACCATCTTCCCGGGCTACCGGACGGCCCCAGAGCACTACGCGTGGTAACTCAGCAGGCAATACGCCGGCCGGCGCAGACTCGATGTCAAAAGTTGCGCTTTAAGTGCGACAAAACCAGCCAACTCGCGTAGCCTGATAACGCAGGCCGAAAGCCCTTAGTCCCCACCCCCCCAGGACGAGGGCTTTCTGCCTTTCCGGGGGAGTCTCAGCCGGGCACCTGTTCTCCTGGCTCGTCGGCCGCCGTGGCCTGCGACGGCTGCGGCCGCCAGAACGTCGCCAGCATCCCGGCCGTCGCCACCACGGCCACACCGAGCGCGACGCCACCGCCCGCCCATCCGGTCACCGCGATGCCTGCGGCGGAGTCCACCGACACCTTCCCCGGCCCCAGCGTGGCCAGCGCCAGGGAGGTCACCGACAGGACCAGGACGTACTCGTAGCCGTCCCTGAAGACGAAGAAGCCGTTCGGCCGGTGCGCGAGCAGGCCGGCGATCAGCATCACGGAAATAACCGCGGCGCAGGCCAGCGGGGTGAGCAGGCCAATGACCAGCAGCGTTCCCGCGCCGATCTCGGTGACCACGCTCATCCAGGCCTGCAGCGTGCCGTACCGGAGCCCGAGCCCGGAAAACCAGCGGGCCGTGCCCGCGATGCGGCCGCCGCCTCGCCAGTGGTTGTACCCGTGCGCGATCATCGTGATCCCGACGACGACCCGGACCAGCAGCAGCGCCACAACCTGTGCGTTCCCCATCTCACCCTCTCGCCAGCGGGGGCCAGCACCATACCGCCGGCCGGTCTCGTGCACTCCAAGCCCTCCGGGCGACCCCGCATTCCTGGCCAGACCCGCCCAAGCCCGGTTGTGCCCCAGATTTGTCCGGCGGCTACCGGACAAATCTGGGGCGGTGACGTTACGGGCAACGTTGCCGTGCTGCCCGCGGGTTATCAGGGCTGGTAACGCTCGCGGGGGCCGGGTTCCACGCAGAACTCGTTGCCTTCGGGATCGGCCAGGACGACAAAGCCGCCGCCAGCTGGCCCGCCTAGTCGCACGGACCACCGGCCAGCCAGCGGGTTCCGCGCTGGTAGAGCGTCTCCACCTCGGGCCCGGCCAGCCCGGGCATGTCGGTCTTGACCTCGTAGCCCAGCCCGGCCTGCAGGTAAGCCAGGTGCCGGTAGCCCTCGGGGAACCGTTCCAGCTCCGGGCGGGAAAGCTCGACGCGGGCGGCCGGATCGACCGGATCGAGCCGGTCTTTCTCGTAGATGGGCTGGCGCAGCACGATGACCCAGCGGCCGGCGTAACGTTCAAGAAAGTCATAAAAGCGGCCCGTGCACACGACATCGCACATCACCCCGTGAACGTCCGCCCGCTGCGAGATCGTCATCTTGGTCTGCGCGACGGCCCGGTCGCCGGCCACGTCAACGGATGTCCCGCCCAGGAAGTGCAGGATGCGCACGCCGCGGGCGAAGCCTTCCTGGCTGACCCTGATGAACTCCCCGGCCGGGCCCTGGAACCAGGTCGCCATCATCCGGCCGTCGGGGTGCCAGACGGTCCGGAACCGCTCCCAGTCACCCGCGTCGCGCCAGACCGCCCAGTTCTCGACCAGCTCACGGATGGCTTGCCGGTCGGCCGCCTGGTCGCTCGCCTGGTCGCCCGTGCTTCCCGTCATTGCGACAAGGTACTCCCGCCATAACCGAACCATTCGGCGATCCGGTCCGTGACACCGAGAGGGTCGTGTCCGCCTTGGTCCGCAGGGGGCTTCCATGCGCGTGTCCAGGATTGCCGCTTTCGCCGTTCCGATCACGCTGTCATTAGCCGCCGGAGGCCTCTTCGGCGCTGGCCCGGCCGGCGCGCAGCAGACGGCCGCGCAGCAGACGGCGGCCACGACGAGCGGCCGGGCCTGGGGTGACAACAGCGCGGGCGAGCTCGGCGATGGCACGCTATCGGTGAGCACCACGCCGAAGGCGGTCGGCGGCCTCAAAGACGCCACGGCCATCTCCGCGGGCGGGCGGCACGTGCTGGCCCTGCTGTCCAACGGCACCGTCATGGCCTGGGGCGACAACACCTTCGGCCAGCTCGGCGACGGCAAGACCAGCGCCAACAACGACGCGGAAAGCCCGGTGGCGGTCGCCGGCCTGACCGGGGTCACCCAGGTCTCCGCGGGCGGCGAGCACAGCCTGGCGCTGCTGTCCAACGGCACCGTGATGGCCTGGGGCGACAACGGCGACGGGCAGCTCGGCGACGGCACCACGACCAGCAGCGACGTGCCGGTGCCGGTCACCGGGCTGACCGGGGTCGCCGCCGTGTCCGCCGGTGATCTGTTCAGCGTGGCGCTGCTGTCCAACGGCACGGTGATGACCTGGGGTTACAACGGCAACGGGCAGCTCGGCAACGGCACCTACACCAACAGCGACGTGCCGGTGGCGGTCAGCGGGCTGACCGGCGTCACGGCGGTGTCGGCCGGAGGCCAGCACACGCTCGCGCTGATGTCCAACGGCACGGCCAGTTCCTGGGGTGAGAACGGGTCCGGGCAGCTGGGCGACGGCAGCGAGACGTCGGGCTCGAGCAACGTGCCGGTGGTGGTCGTGGACCTGACCGGAGCGGTGGCCGTGTCCGCCGGGTATCAGCACAGCATGGCCTTGCTGTCCAGCGGCGCCATCATGGTCTGGGGCGACAACGGCTTCAACCAGCTCGGCCAGCCCAATGGCTTCCCCGACGGCATCTCGAACAGCGACGTGCCGATCCCGGTAAGCGGGGTCGGCACGGCCGCGGCGATCGCGGCGGGCGGCCTGTTCAGCCTGGCCCTGCTGACCAATGGGACCGTCATGGCCTGGGGCGACGGCGCGTTCGGGCAGATCGGCAACGGAACCACCACCGGCTCGGTGACCCCGACCGCGGTCACCGGCCTGACCGGGGTGACGGCCCTCTCGGCCGGGGGAGTGAGCAGTTTCGCCCTGGTGGCGGCGACCCCGCCGGCCGCACCGAAACCGGTGTCGAGCATCTGGCGGGTGGCGCCCACCCCGGAGCCCAGCCCGGCGGTGCTCAGCGACCTGTCCCTGGCCGGCGTGTCGGCCGCGAGCACGACCGACGCGTGGGCCGTGGGCACCAACGAGGTGACCGAGAACCGGCCGCTGGCCGAGCACTTTAACGGCACCACCTGGGCGGCAACCACCGTCCCGCTGCCCGCGGGCGTGCCCCAGGGCGAGTTCAACGGCACCGATGATGTGGGCCCGGGCAACGCGTGGGCGGTGGGGGACACCGAGAACGCCGACGGCCTCGAGCAGCGCACCCTGATCGAGCACTGGACCGGCAGCGCGTGGGCGGTCGTGCCCAGCCCCAACCCGGAAACCGGCAGCGGCACCACCGACGTGCTGACCGCGATCAGCGGGACCGGCCCGGACAACCTGTGGGCCGTCGGCTACTTCTCCAACGGCGTCAACTTCATAGCGCTGCTGTTCGAGCACTGGAACGGCACGGCCTGGAAGTTTGTCGCGCCGCCCAGCGAGTCGGGCTTCCAGTTCGCCGACGGCGTCACCGCGATCTCGCCCGACGACGTCTGGGTGGTCGGCGACACCGACAGCCAGACCACCCTGTCCGCGAACTGGAACGGGACCACCTGGTCGATGGTCTCGACCCCGAGCCTGTTCAGCAAGGACTCGCTGGATTTCCTCACCGCGGTGAGCGCGGTCAGCGCGGACGACGTGTGGGCCAGCGGATACGAGGGGAACGTCGACGACCAGAACTTCGACCTGCCCTACATGCTGCACTGGAACGGCACGGCCTGGAGCCTGGTCAAGGTGCCGAACCACGGCACCGAGGGCACCTTCCTGCGCGGCACCATCGCCCTGTCCGCCACTGACGTGTGGGGCGTGGGCACCACGCTGCAGACCGACGGCGGCTCGCTGACCATGACCGAGCACTTCAACGGGTCGGCCTGGTCGGCCGCTCCCAGCCTCGATCCCGGCCAGCTCGCCGCCACACCGGACAACGGGCTCGACGCCGCGGCCAGTCCGGGCGGCGGCGTGGTCTGGGCGGTCGGCACCCAGGAGATACCCGGGTCGTGCTGCCTCCGGACACTGGCCCTGAAAACCACCAGCGGCTAGCGCCCGGCGCCCGGCGCCCGGCCCTAGGCTTCCGGGAGCAGTGAGCCGAACAGGTTCGCGAACCGGAGCAGGTGCAGGTCGCCCACGTAGCTCTCGCGGATATGGGCGTGCGCGGCGTGCCCCATCCGGCTGGCCTCGCCCGGGTCGTCGAGCAGTTCGCTGACTCCCACGCCGAAGGCCTTCAGGTCGCTGGGGTCGGGCAGCAGGATGCCGGTGCCGTCGGCGATCTGGTCGGTGATCCCGCCGACCGCCGAGCCGATGACCGGCCGCCCCTTCCACATGCTCTCGGCCACGGCCAGCCCGAACCCCTCCGCCAGGCTCTTCTGCGTGATGACCGTGGCATGCCGCTGCAGCGCGTTGACCATCAGCGCGTTCTCCTCGGCGTCGTCCAGCGGCAGGGTGACCAGCAGGACCCGGGCGCGGGCCGCGGCCGGCAGGTCGCGCCACTCCAGCAGGCACTCCGCGAAGACGGCGGCGCCTTCCGGGTCATCGCCCCGCCCGGTGACCGCCGGGCCGGCCAGGACCAGGTAGCCGCGGCCGCCGGGCACGACGTAGTCGGCGAAGCCGCGCATGACCCCGGGCATGTCCTTGAGCCGGTCCCACCGGGACACCTGGATGACCAGCGGATCACCGGGACCGGGGCGGCCTTCGCCGGTAATCTCCGCGTACCGGGTGACGAAGCCCATGCTGCCGTCGCTGCGCGAGAACGACGCCCGGTCGTCGGGCGTGGCGCCGTCCAGCACCCCGATCCGGCCCAGGATCCCCCGCACCGTGTCGTCATCGAGCTGCTCGTTTTTGGGGGAGAGAGGATCGATTGACGGTGGTATGACCGCCACCCTCTGCGCCGGGATCCACGCCGGCACGTACTCACGGCGAGTGAAGACGTACCCGTGGGCGTCAGCCAGGTGCGGCCGCAGAAAGCTCCACGCCGCCCGGGTCGCGTCGTTTTCCCCTTCCACGCCGATATGGCAGCGCCACGCGACCCGCGCCCCGGCCCGCTCAAGCGCCGGGACCAGCCCGGCGGTCTGCGGGTCGTGCAGCAGCACGAGATCTCCCGGCCGGATCTCGTCCAGCAGTTCGGCCGCGGTTGCGTCCAGCATCTGCGCATAGTGCCTGGCATCGGCGCTGCTCAGGTGCCCGCCGGCGCCCTCCCCGCGGATCTGGTTGTGCAGCCGCTCGGTGATCGCGAAGAACTCGGCATCACCAGCGATCACCCGCCAGCGGACCGGGATGTTGAGATCTTGGGCGTACCCGATGAGGAGCTGCGGCATGCCGTCCGTCCGGTCGCCGGACGCTGTCGAACTGACATTCCATATGGTGTGCCCGGCCAGCCGCTCCCGGAGCTGGTTAGCCACCTGGACCAGTCGCTGATACCGCTCGGCGCCGATCACTCGCTGCAACCCAGCGACCGGGCGCGGCGCCACCTCGACCGACTCAACCAGGCCCACGCCTAGCCCCCCTCCGTAGGCAATCCCCCGGATTAACCTGCCCAGCGGAAGGGGGCTCAACGCCCTAGATCACGGCTCGAGGTGCGGGTAACGGTAGTCGTGAACCGGAAGATGGTTGCGCTTGATCGACCGCGGGCTGGCGAAGCGGATCATGTTCCACACCGTGCCCGCCTTGTCGTTGGTGCCGGACGCTCGCGCCCCGCCGAACGGCTGCTGCCCGACGACCGAGGCGGTCGGTTTGTCGTTGATGTACAGGTTCCCCGCGGCGTACCGCAGCGCGTCGTCGGCCTGCTGGACCACCGCGGGATCGGCGGCGAATACCGCCCCGGTGAGCCCGTACGGAGTGGACTCGTCGACCAGGCGGAGGGTCTGCTCCCAGTCGGAGTCCTCGTAGACGTAGGCGGTGAGCACCGGCGCGAACAGCTCCTGAGTCAGGAACGGCGAGGCCGGGTCGGAGACCTCGAGAACGGTCGGGTCGACGAACCAGCCCACCGAGTCGTCGGTGTTGCCGCCGACCACGACCAGGTTCTCGGCGCGGGCCGCGGCCAGCGCCTCGGCGTGCTTGCCGAACTGGCGCGCGTTGATCACGGCGCCAACGTAGGTCTGCGGCTGGGTCGGGTCGCCGACCACAACCGACTCGGTGAGTGCGACCAGGCGCTCGGAGAGCTCGGGCCACCGGCTGCGCGGCGCGTACAGGCGCGAGGCAGCCGAGCACTTCTGGCCCTGGTACTCATAGGCCCCGCGGACGCAGGCGACCGCGAGCGCCTCGAGGTCGGCGGTCGGGTGAGCCAGGATGAAGTCCTTGCCGCCGGTCTCGCCGACCACCCGCGGGTAGTTCCGGTACGAGGCGATGTTGGCGCCGACCGTCTGCCAGATGTGCTGGAAGGTCGTGGTCGAGCCGGTGAAGTGCACGGCGGCCAGGTCGCGATGGGCCAGGGCCACCGCGCCGATCTCCGGGCCGTCGCCGTAGACGATGTTGATGACGCCGTCGGGCAGCCCGGCCTCGCGCAGCAGCTGCATCGACAGGTGCATGACCAGCGACGCGCTCTCGGCCGGCTTCCAGACCACGGTGTTGCCGAGCACGGCCGGGCCGAAGGCCAGGTTGTTCATGCAGGTGAAGTTGAACGGCGAGACCGCGAACACGAAGCCCTCGAGCGGGCGGTACTCGGCCTGGTTCCACATCCCGGGCAGGGAGCCGGGCTGCACGCCGTACATGTCGACCATGTTCTTGACGTTCGCGCGGAGGAAGTCCACCGTCTCGCAGGCGGCGTCGATGTCGGCCTGGTAGGTCGTCTTCGACAGCTCCAGCATGGTGGCGGCGTTCAGCCGGTCGCGCCAGGGCCCGTGCTGCAGCATGTCGGCGGCCCGCAGGAACGGCGCGGCGCGCTCCTCCCACGGCAGCCGGCCCCACCACACCGATGCGGCCAGGGCTGCCTCGATCGCCTGCTGCGTTTCCGCCGGGCCGGCGTAGTGCACGTGCCCGAGCTGGCGGGCGTGCTCATGCGGCGTGACGACCGGGACCCGCCGGCCGGTGCGTACCTCCTGGCCGCCGATGAAGTTGGCCACGTCGTAGTCGGCCTGGCCGACCTCCTTGAGCGCGGCCGCGACCCTGGCCCGCTCGGGCGAGCCGGCGGCAAAGGCCAGCGGGGTGGTGGGCCCGATCGGGAACAGCCCGGTCCGGCCGGCGGCAGCGGTCATGAGGGACCTCCGAGAACGTATAGCGGCCGCCCAGTCTGAGTGGGCCACCTGAATGAACCACCGGAGTGCACCACCTGTGTGGGCCACCTGAATGAACCACCGGAGTGCGCCACCGGAGTGCACCACCTGGGCCCACCTGGGTGTGCCACCCGAACTGTAAGCAGCCGCGCCCGGCCGGGCATCGGCTCTGCTGCGGAACTTACCGCGCTGGTTTCATACGATTGTCGGAAAATGCGGGACGGGCCGGCCCGGAGCGTCCCAGAGCGGCTCGTCGGGGGGAGGTGGTGACGGCGTGCGAGACGTGCAGGCGGCCGTGGACGACCTCGGCGCATCGCTGGCCCACCCGGTGTTGATCGAGGACGCCAGGCACCGGCCGATCTGGTGGAGCGCCCAGGGGCAGGTCGACGGCACCCGGATGCGCACGATCCTGCAGCACGAGGTCGAGCCCGCGGCCAAGGCCGTTGTGGCCCGGCTCGGGCTGGCCCGGGCGCGCGGTCCGGTGCGCACGCCGGCCGCGCCCGAAGCCGACATGCTGCCGCGGTGGTGCGTGCCGCTGCGCTCGGGCGGGGAACTGCTCGGCTATCTGTGGGTGCTCAACGGCGACGAGACCGTGACCGAGGAACAGCTGCCGCAGATCGTCGCGTGCGCGGAACTCGCCGCGATGTTCCTGGCCCAGACGCCGATGACGAGCGCGGGCCGCAGCCGCCGCCGGGCCGCGCTGCTCGCCCGCCTGGCGGTGGGCCCCGACGACTTGGCCGCCCGCGAGCTGATCGCGCTCGAGGAACTGGACCCGGCCGCGACCGTGGCCGTGAACGCTCCCCGCGCCGCCGCGGGCTGGCCGCTGCGCAGCGACATGAGCGTGCACGCCAACCCGGAGCCGCGGTCCGTGGCCACCAGCGGCCGGCCGCTGCCGCTGGCCCAGCTGCACCTGGCCGTGACCCGGGCGTCGGCGACCCGGCAGGCGCTGGCCGCGGGCGCCGTGCTGGACCGGCCGGCCTGGGACGCGCTGGGCTCATGGCACCTGATCGTGGCGGCCCCGCCCGGCCTGGCCGTTGCCGATATCCACCCGGGAGCCGACGTGCTGGCCCGGCAGCGCCGGCCGGACCTCATGATCACCGCCCGGTCCGTACTCGACCACGGCGGCGACATAGCCCGGGCCGCGGCCCAGCTGCACATCCATCGCACCACGCTCTACTACCGGATCGAGCGCATCGAGGCGCTGACCGGTGTCAACCTCAAGACCAGCCCGCAGCGCGACGCCCTGCTGATGGCGCTGCGGCTCGCGGCATTCCGGCTCGCCGCGCCCTGATCGCCTTTCTTGAGCCGCGGAACGCGGTCACCAGTGTGGTGGTGGGCCCCACGCTGTTCCTCTAGCAACAGCGTGGGCCCCACCACCCTGGTCGTCCCTGGGTTTCCTGCGTGCCCGTGCTGCCTAGCGGCTCGTGATGCGGCCGTCCGCCACCTCGATCCGCCGGGTGGTCATCACCGCGTCGAGCATCCGGCGGTCGTGCGTGACCAGCAGGAGCGTGCCCGGGTAGGTTGCGAGC
>Ga0335074_10014126_pt1 | contig 11211 bp, 11 predicted proteins | sample Lox_Sample_23_FD_206715 | JGI IMG/M metagenome (GOLD analysis project Ga0335074, IMG submission 206715) | Soil microbial communities from Loxahatchee National Wildlife Refuge, Florida, United States - Lox_Sample_2.3 | ecosystem: Environmental > Terrestrial > Soil > Wetlands | place: USA...
AGTGCTTCCAACAGCCCTTTGTTACTTGATGTTTCAACTGTCTCTCTGATTAGTCTCAGACCTCAACCTCTTGAAAAACTTTGCGAGAATTCGTGCTTTGGACTCCATCAAGCCCCCTTCTGTAAACTGTAAACCCCGGCCCTGCTGTTATTGTTGGATATAACGTTCCCTTTTCTCTCATTCGTCCTCTCATTCTTCCTCATATTGTTGGATTCGTTAATGGGTTGTCAAGGCAGCTGAGTTCTTAGCTGCCTATAAGTGGCAACTTGCCACATGGCAAGTTGGTTCAGCTGCAATGATCAACGGCGTCGGGAACGCCGAACTGTGTTGTATATTTAAGGGACCTATGGTCCCACTACAATCTCTACATACAATAGCTGCAGCAATAAAATTGATGAGTCTGTTCCTAAGAACCGCCCAAGCTAGTTGCAAATGCAACAGTTATTGACTCAACTTTTCGGCACTAAATCATTCTCCTAACATGTACCTTACTCCCTTGCCAGCTGCAATACGTCTATATTTCGGAGCTGAGATTTGACACGGCTATGAGTATCTACCCGAGTTCCCACCATGGAAAACATGAATCATACTCGACTAGCCCTAATAACCGTTGCATATTTCAGTTGCTTTGAAGCGCTGTTAGCCCAGAGAGAGCTATGGAAACGAGGGAGTCTTACATTTTCATAGGCACCAAGCCTACCATTCTCATCCCACTCTCTAGAACCTGTCGCACGCTTTCATAGAAAGCCAGCTGAGCAACATTCTGATCCGAACCCTCCGCTTCCTCGTCCCATACATCAGGCAGTAGGTCAGTAATGCAGAATAAATATGTGAGGATGATTGAAGATTGCAGATCAATAAATGAAGACTTGACAATGTCAGGGAATTGTATGAGAAGCCGAAGAACATCAGCGTACGCATCTTCCTCGAACATGGAATAGTCTGCGCTTTCGAGCTCGTCCCGATTTACACACGCGCCGCTCAGCTTCGAGCAGAGTTTTGCGAACCAGTACTGTAAACTTAGACCAGTGGATCCATCTGTATTGACCATTTTTTTGACGTCAAAGGTGAAGTTATTCAGGCGCCTGATGGACAGATCCTGAGCCATAAGGGCGGTCGCACCAAGAGCATCAGATACTTTAGAGTCCCGGCCTTGAAAGTCTTTGATGCTGTCTTGATTCCCCTCCAAGAACTCGTGAATTGCAGTCTGGCATTGATCGAGGATATCGCCCAGCAAAAGTCCACTGCCCGGCTTTGGCGACGAGCATTGAACCTTGCCAAAGTTGACATGCTGGAGTCGATTTGTGAGATCGGAATAGCCCATTAATTCCAGTGCCCTGAAGAGCTGCTGAAAATGTGAATTCTGTTCCGCGGAGACAACATAGATCATCTTGTCGAAGGAATATTTCCTGCTTCGCTCCAGAACGGCGGCGATGTCCCTTAATAAGTAACTTGTTGTGCCATTCCGGAATCGCGCAATGCAGGTTCCGAGACTCTTTTGCCCATGCTTGTTAAAGTCGATGATCCAAGCTTCATCTCTGTCCTCATAAACGCCTCGTTCTTTCAAGATTGACTCGACTTCAGCAATTGTCTCTTGGCTAACATCAGATTCTCCCGAATAGCTGTCGAAGCTGATGTTCAGGCGCGCATAGAGGTCTGTGTAGTTTGCGATGCAGACATCGCGAAACCGTTTCCACAGTGCAAGTGCATCGGGGTCGCCATCTTCCATCTTCTTGAAGAATGCATCCTTTTCTGCGAAGATTCCCTGAGTTTCAATCACGGAATTGTCTTCACCTTCAGCTCGAAGTTTTTTGGCGGCATCTTTCTCAGGCTTGAAGAGCTCGTCAATCTTGGTGTAGACGTCAAGCAGGTGTCTGAGGGGGTCAGACTCGAAAAGCTCTTCCGAGCCAAACCTAGACCATCCCACAGCTAGCAGTCCGATGTGCTTGCCCCAATCCCCGAGAAAATTAACTCTGACTACATCCCACCCCATACTTTCGTACAGGGACGCGATGAATGCACCGACAATAGTGCTTCGCAAGTGCGTGCCGTCGAACTCCTTTCCAATATTAGGCGATGAGAACTCCACCACAACTTTCTTGCGACCGCTATCAGCTGCATCGAGTCCTTGAGGTACAGCTGACAGATTTTTACCATACAAAGGCCCACGATCAATGATGTAAGGCAGAAGTACGCGGGCAAGAGTTCTAGAGGAGAAAAAAACCCGAAGATTAATTCCGTCTTGGAATGGAAGGCCAAAAAGGGGGGAGGCTGGGAACTAGTTTCCGTCATATACGTTAGACTAGCTGAGATAGGCCGCAAGAGAAATAAGACATCCCAACCTACCCTCTTCTTGAGCTCAACTGCAAGGTCGTTTGGGCTGAAGTCTTTAAGTCGGAGCCGCGGCAGCACAACTGCCAGGTCTCCGACATCATTTGGCCATTGGATCGACTGGTAAGCCACTTGTGGTACACATCCTGTGAGTTGGACAAGGATTTCTGCTAGATATGATAGGTAGATGTCCATGGGACTGTTCTGGAGGTCGGCCAACGGGAATAATGGGATTGGGCTTTCTACTCCCACTCCCCCGAGTAGGGCTTGGAGGCCATCGGAAGAAAGCGTTGCCATGGTGGCTGCAGTAATTGGAAATCCCCCATCTGCAATCGGATCGCTAGTACTTAAAAGACGAGATTGTGCAACGGGCAGGATTAAGGCTGGGGAAGGGGCTTTGCGAGTATAATATTGTTGTTTTTTCCCTTGGGCTATCTTGACAACAGAAGGATCTTGCTCGGCAAATCATCTCGTCAATCGACGGGTGGGGTTGGGCATCAACATCACGACAAGAGTCAAATATAAGGCTGACTATTCAAGCACATCATTATTGGCTCGTGGGCGAAAGATGATAAACCCCGCCTCTCCCGCAGTACCCGTCCATTTTCCTGACATAACGGCACGCTTCGAACTCCATGCATGCTCCTGGTGCAGAGCCCATACTTTTCAAGTCTTATAGTGGATGTTCTTCGATTTGCTGACAACTATGTCCTAAGTTTCGACTACTAGTTTGTCTTGGATCCCGGGCGATCATGGCTGGATCGTTGCGTAATATCGAATCGATCATGCATAGTGTTGGACATTATGCCGAACAACACATTTTGAGTCACTGCAGCGAAAAGTGCGAGGACTGTGCCATCGTGACCGAGTGCCTTCGAACCCAATGAGTAAAAGCCGCATTACAAACCGGACGTCCGAGTCTGATTCTTCCAGTGCACGGATTTGAAAATTTATTGTGAGGGAGTAATTTAAGTCTGGAGTGAAGAATTTGATGGATGACGCTGCTTAGCATCATTTGCTCCTCAAAGGGGAAGGTAAACCCGCTTCGTTTCTCCACGTCAGCGTGCTTTTCGATAGTGCTAAGGCGATACGAAATAGAGCACCAATCGATTATGTTAGGAGTGGCACAGCCCCTTTAAGCGAGCTGCCCCACCCAGACGACGCCGTCAGGAGCCCACAAACGCCTAGGAGACCCCCAATTTCAAAATTGAATACTTCTATCTCAACAACCATAGAGGATATTGAAGCCGCTCTTGCAGCTCTATCATTTTTCAGAATCTCTTAATTTTCCTCAGATTGCTAGGGAGTTCAGTGTCGATTGTACAACGCTATCGCGGCGTTACAAAGGCGAACAAAGTGTCGAAAAGGATGCCACTCTTTAACATCAAAAGCCTCCTCACCCAAAAGGATTCCTAAAACTTTGGTAATTCGAAATTTCGCCTTAGAGACATTGAAAAAGTGGCATGGAGAGAGTCAGGCTTATAAGTTTTGTCAAACATCATGACGTCAAACTAGTAGTTTCCTTCCTAAAGGGGGGAGATTTGAATTGAAAAATGGAAGGTAATCTTCAGTCATATAAAGCTTATTTTAAGTTGCTAGATTTCTCTCTTTTTATCTTTTTTCGTGGCTAATATATATATAGCTTGATTCTAATGTCAAGCATTATAATATCCTCCTCAAAACTATCTACAATATGGATAAAAAGGGGTTTTTGATTGGGATGATCAATATGACGGGAAGAGTCTTCGTTCTCAATCAATATAAGTAATGAAAGTTTATTGGTGCTGTGCCAAGATTTCCATCGTTCGTGGATTACCTTCCTAGCCTGTATTTGTCAAGATACCACCTTTCTACCTCTACTACCGATATATCGATCGATGTCGACGAACGAAATACCTGGTTTGAAGACTTTGATTCAACGAACAAGGAAACTTACTTTAGATCTTCACCTACATTGTAGAGGATGAAAGTGTAATTAGAGCAATGGCTGGGTAGCTTATCAAAAATATGGCAACCTTTGCATCAACCAGCCCGCCAGTGCCGCAGGCGACTTCACATATCACCACCACGTGTGCGGCTCTTAAACTTTCGAAGAAATTCAGTCTAGAAAATGCAATACGGAGCATCTTCGGCTGGCTGCTTTTAAGGATATTCCCCCAGGAAAGAGGAATAGAGAAACACGAGTGGGTAGAGATCTATGATTCTGAGGAAGAAGAAGAGTTACATGATAATAACTCTGGAAGCGGTTACAAACTTTCATCATAAACACCGAATGTGGAGGTTTGGATAGCTAAGGTCCAGTAATACCACTTAGGCTTACATTTTGTTAGGCGGCGACTTAATATCATATGATAGGGAGAGATTTGACCTCTTGGTATTGATACAGATGATGAGCTGGTTGGATGTCAAATTCAAGGATGCTACTGTGGTGGGTAGTAGGGACGGGTTCGATTTTGGTCTACCGAGAAGCCTGAGTACCTGATGTGAGCACAACATTGATGACGGGAGAGAAACCTTACTTTATTGTCCTAGTTATTTTCTCGCCTTGATCGTGTTCGTTTGGTGGATATGTAGCCCAGATGTCCCCACTCTTTTTCATCCTGGTCAGTAGACAGTTTCTGTTACGCTGGACTAGACATGTAGGGATACACGCTTGCGCTACCGTTCCCTGCCAGATTGTCCTAGCTCAATTAGCTTACCCCAATCGATAGCCAGGACTTAAATACATCTTCGGGAAGTCTGTAGGATAGTTATAGGCGGTCTAGAACAACACTATCGTTCATATTTCCGGGGCTTTTAGATAGTTCCTAGGATGGCACCTGCAGCTAGTCTATGAAAGACTAGTTATATATACGGAGGATTCTTACATTACTGGTGGGATAGAGGGTATATGGGCTTCGTCGGTGGCACTTTCCGTCCGCCCTGATAGTAATGATGAAGCCTAAAGGGAGACCTATTCTAGTCATAAAAAGCACCATAACCTAGAACTAGCAGGCTGTAGTTATACTAGATGGCTTGATATCCTCCCTCATTAGCCCGTTCCCTGGGCCAGCAAATGGCTGGATAATGTAGCACCTTTCTGGTTGCGCCGAGGAGATATGGAGGGCGGTGGAGGGGGAGGAGATGTTGTATATCTACATAGGTCCAGGTTGCAGGCCATTACTATGTTTCTATCTAATTTGTTTAAGAAATATTATTCTTTGTTAATGTGTCACATTTAACAGATTTGTAACACTTGAGTTATTTTGCTCCATGTTTTTCAGGTCGAGAAGTATTTATGACGTGTCTTTATATGATTTCTTAGTAGTGGAACCTCAGTTGGAAGACATGTGATCAGACTCGGCAGGTCGACTTGCCACCACTAGTCAATTGGTGTGTAAGGTGCAAAAAGGTTGGGGCTTCACGGTCGGCCAACTGACTCGCAAACTTCTAAGGCTCCGTATGTTTCAGGTTGGGTTTTAGGATAGAACCGATCCACAACCGCCTGCCGGCAACCGCAACCAACCTACAACTACAGCGCACCGGTGGTTGCAGCTTCGTTCTTCCACCTGTTCTATAAATAGTAGGCTAACCGCGATAGGTACTTAAATACTACTTTCAAATCCTTATTCTATTGTGTTTTTGAGCGATTTGTATCCTAAAATAAAATATAAAAGGGTCCAGACCTACAGCTTCTACAGTTGCCTATCTACGCACTTCACTTACACCCTATAGGATAGATATATATATTATTCAGATCGAAGACTGTGTAAGATCATCAATGCTCTCATCGTCTCTAATGACTGCGAGTGCCGCCGGCGGCCAATAAGATCTCTACTAGATGGAAAAGGATAACCCTATGCCAATTAACTCATAATTGGATATTCAGACTCATGGCCTCTCCACCAGTTTAATACCTATTCAGGATCACTACTACTATCCCCATTCTCAATAACTGGAGTACTAAAGTATATATCAACGTCTGATGCCAAAGTCCGGTCATTGTGGATCCCGTGGAGCATTTCCTGTAACAAAGATTCAACGTGCCATCGTCTGCAGCAAGGAGAGGTTCACTCATCCGCTCCTTTGATGGGTATAAACTATGGATGGTTTTTCGAACTTCTGCAAGCTTGGCATCGCCATTCTTACATTCCTTTCGTGTCCAAGCACCTTTGATCCGAGAATCTTAAATAGAAGCCGTATAACACATTATTCTTTGGTCTATGGAGTTGCAATAGTTGCTAAATCGGGCTTGACTCTCATGGACAGCGTCGGTAATTAAGACATCGTAGTTTGCGTATATGCCTTCACAGGCACCAGCCATCTTGAGATGCTTTGAGAGCTGGAAATAGCAGTTGATGTTGTGATCATGTGCCACCCCAATGATACTAGCTTTATGAGCTCATTAAACAGCTTCAATACGTCGAATAGTTGTTTAATAAACGTCCAGTCTGCCATACTCAAGCTGTATAGTCCTATCTCATATGGGAACATCTTCACAAGCTGTACAAGCTCTATTTTGCGCTGTAAGTCATCACCAAGCATGTCATATGTTGCATTCAGCCGAATATCAACGTCGTACTGTACTTACTTCCTCGCAATGCTGTCGGCGTTAAGGGTCTTGCAAATCTAAAGCGCAAGAAGCGGTATTTTAGCGACTCTATTAAGAGGACTAGTAGCTTTAATAACTTCACCTTTAAGATCTTTGGCTTCTTTTGTAGTCTCGGTGTTGAGATCCACTGAGAATTTTCTGGATAATGCGATTAAGGACGTGAGCAACACATCAATTATGGCGTTGCTTGGCATGGAATTGCATGATTGGCAGTGACATGGCAAAATCAGGGTCCATGTCATCTTCGAATTGCTTCAAATGCTGGCCATATAGATGCTCAACAAGAGTGTTGTTATTAGGAGCGTTGTCCGCAATAATGGCAAGTAGTCTGCACAAAACATTGAAGTCCTCAAGCATCCGAAAAGTAATAGCAGCTATGTTCTCGCCTGAATGTATACAAAGAATTGCATCAAATTCACATATGATTTCGCGTTTAACCCAGTCTGGTGTGATAAAATGGCTAATGATTGTAGAACTGGCATATAGCCTGGACTTATCCATGAATCAAGCGGCAACGATACAGACGAACATAACTCAAGTTCATCCCGAAGGCTTGAGGAATTATCCAATTGACCCGTAATCCAAGTCCCGTAAAAAATCGCCAGTCCCGAGTTGTAATTCATGATGAAAACACTAAAAATCTATCGAAAAGAAGCTTCTCAACTACAACTAACAGTTGAAGAGTACCAATTATCCACGCCAAGATTACTTGTCCTAGTGACATTACCATCGCTGGCTTTGAATTGACTGATGGACGGCTCCAGGTATCGAGTAACGATGGCCTCCAAGGCGTTGACAGCATAAGAAACCGTATAGTGCTGTGCTTTTTCAAATGTTCAATCGTATTGATTATGTTACATTGCCTTGAATCCGTCTTAGCACACGAATGCTCCTTGCACTTATAAAGCCAGTCCTGCGTTCTTTTTTTGACTTTGCGTGTCTAGTAGTAATTGTCCAATAGTGCGGCAATAAAGTGATCAAAAATCCAGCTCCGAACCGTGGCACCTGCGATATTGAATCCGAAGGCTGAATAGATGGAGCTGGCGTTGCAAGTAAATCCAAGACTAAATCATCGTAAATATTTGAATCATGGAAGGAATTAATCGAAAATTTTATTTCAGTATCAATAACATCATCAGTTGTATCAAGAAAGCTACAACAAGTAGACTTGCAAGTGGATTGGCCAGTGAACTGGCCAGGGGGCTGGCAGGCGTATCGTAGTATTTGCCAGCCAGCTACCACCTAATTAAGACAGCCTGAGCTGTCCGTTTCCCTTATTTGTCATCATCCAACCTACACACGAGCAGTGCTAAGCTGACTTCATGGAGTCGGCCCAGACTTTCGGCCACCAACCCTCTAAACTAATTTTGATCGCGACCGGATAGGCTTCCGAAACTCTATATCCTTAGCCGAAAAATTGACTGATAAGGCAGAAAAAATAAAATAAAATAAAAGATAAGTATCTTGTATATGTTACAAACTTGTATGTAAAATAGATTTATTGGTGGTTTAAAGGTATTGTGCTGAAAATACGGAGCAACAGCCTAGAAATTTTGCGGACATTTCGCTTAAATTCAGCGATTTCTCACTAAAGTTTAGCGAGTACTGCTTCTGAAAGAAAAAAAACTCGTAAAGAGGTCTTCCATACCCTAAAGTCAAAAATATAACTCTAATAACCTTCGTTCGCAAGCTTGTTTCTACAGCTAAGCTAAGTATTTGATTGTCAGTACTTTTAAGATTAAAAATATTGGGGTTTCGTGCACGGACCAAGTCTAATCCGACTCCATACCTCAACCAACGACCATTTACCTTGCGAGCCAGCCAACAAGTTTCCCAAGAAACCAGAAAGCTTTTGTAGTGGGTTTCATCGAATTTCACTTAGCTCCATATCTCCCTGACTTTTTCTTGTCCATCGACTGAGAAAAGAATCGAGACGCGGTACCCTTATCTTCCCATCTCTACGCTTTTGCCCAACTAAGGCCATGACGACTTGCCAACAACAAGTTTGGTATAGTTGGACAACATGAATAACAAGTCCCAGAACGCCAAATATAAAAGACAAGCCCACAAATGAGCCAAAATTTGCGGGTATGAAGGAAATAACATCCTTGTTCATAGAGAAGATTCCTGCTGTTAGCGTTATAGGGGAGATGAACAGCTGCGACATTAGGAAGTTTGTTAGGAGTCCATTTCTTTCGCCCTATTTGGCAATTATGAGCTTACCATCATAATTATTGACAGCCCTTTATTGTCCTCGGCTATCTTGTGCTGACGATTGCCCACTTCAATGTGTTCGAGAATGAGATGAAGTTCAAGCTGTATATACCGATAGATTTGTTAGTTACAGTGCGATGTACAGTATTTGCATAGCCCTTAAGAACTACTTAGATGATCTAAACTCACATCTTGGGCGAAATCATCGCAGCGTTCCGCCAACGACTCGAGTGTCTTTTTCAGCGATTCTAATTCGTCAAATGTTGTTTGCATGGCAGGAAGCGACCGATCGCTATCGGCTGATTCGGAAAGGTTCCGGAAATAAACGGCATGTTTAAGACAAAACCTCTCACAGGCGTTGACTGTTTTAGACAGGTCTTGTGATAGTTGCCTTGAGAGCCTCCTGACCTGTACGACCCAGTCACGAGACTTCCGAACCATTTCATCGTGGTCCTTGGCTTCTTTGGAAGAGGAGCGCTCTCTCGATAGAGATAACGAATAGTGGTGGGTCTGTTCGACATGTTAATGCAAGCAAGATACTAAATGTATCTTAAGTATGATCGATGCTGTGACATTCCCAAGTACTACTTCTTCAGCTAGCAGTGCCCACCTTCTAGTTGATTAAAGGTCTCTACACCGAGGCCAAGAAGGAAAAGGGAACGCACTTGTACATATTCGCGAATACTTTGTTGCACCTTCGCAACCAATTGCTGCCACTCGCGTTTGACCTGGTTAATACGAATTCGGAAGACCATTAGAAAATATTCTTTGGGCTTCTGTATTGGTTCGTCTGCTTTGACTATGCCATATGTGAAAGGATCCATGCGCACGCCCTCATCTGCCACGCTGTCCAAGTGGTATGACAGCACGGTTTCTTTCGCTTCCTCAGGAGCATCGAAGTAGGTGTCCACGAAGCAGTACGCGACCCATCTCCACTCATCTGACCCGGCCACCAAACAAGAGATTTGCGCCTCATAGAGGAATCCAAAGGACCCAGAGCTATTCCAGTTAAGGAAGGAGACATCTCGAGATTGCCTTAAGGGACTTGCATTCGCGTCTCGACGATGATCCTCGCATGCCTTTTGCGAACTCCTCCACACATAGTACGGTAGATGGAATGCTAGTTGAAACATAGCTAACCCTTCAGGCTATATAGTGATCATTGTTAGCATTCGGCGATCGACTTCAGACAATGCTTTAGAAGAGTCGACAAGCTTACAGGAAATGTGACCCCAATGAAGTTCTCAAAAGCCAGGTGTTTGTAAAGGGCATCGCGGAGGGCGAAGGCTTGGTAATACGACGCTGTACCAATGAGCGCATAAATGCTCCAACGATCCAAATCAGTGATGAATCTGCGACTCTGTCAGCGTCATAGACTATCACAGAATCGAAGAGGCCAGTGTTTACGCACATTAGTCGTCGTTCAGCATCCGGTTCCTCGTGCTGACTTTCATTGGGATTGGGATTTGACAAATTTCTGGATCTACCACAGCGGAAGCGCTAGAGTAGTCACGTGAGCGTCCATGGCCTTTGAATTAATTAGGGGCTAGGATCTATTCTTACTGGTTTCTTCAACTCCTTGTAAAGGTCGCGCGCTGTCAAAGGTCCTCGGTAGGTTCTTGAACGTCTCTCCCCTGCCGTGAAACTTCTTTCATCCAAGCAAGCAACGAGGGGTTCGCTGACTTTCTCTGTTTCCGCTCGGAGGGATTCCAAGTTCGCGCCGAAGCAAAAAGCCTCGACCTTGTCCGCCTGAGGGAGACAAACGTCGGATTCGTCAGGGCCACGCATAAAGACTCGAACGACACTCTCCTCTTCACCAGGCTCTGCACGAGTTTCCACATTGTCCTCCGCCCCAAGCTCCGCTCGAGCTTCGATATACGGCTTGTTTTCGATGCTGTAGTCAAGATCTCGGCGCGTCGCGAACTTCGGGTTCCATTCACAAGGCATTAGATTCAGAAAGGGGCTTGCAGCTTGGACAGACTCCATCATGATGACAGCTGTGCCTGAACACGAACTTAGGAAAGAACAGCTGGAATAGGAAGGAAGATGATACGGACAGCAACAAGGGCATCAAG
>Ga0335074_10014127_pt1 | contig 11211 bp, 9 predicted proteins | sample Lox_Sample_23_FD_206715 | JGI IMG/M metagenome (GOLD analysis project Ga0335074, IMG submission 206715) | Soil microbial communities from Loxahatchee National Wildlife Refuge, Florida, United States - Lox_Sample_2.3 | ecosystem: Environmental > Terrestrial > Soil > Wetlands | place: USA: Florida...
CGCAGCGGCAGGGCGCGAGCCCGAGCCGTGGATCGACCCGGAGCTCGCCGCGCACTCGGGCCTGTTCGAGCGCAGGATCCACAAGGTCGGCGAGCGCGTGTGGTGCGCGGTGGGCTACAACCTCGCGAACATCATCGCCGTGGAGGGGCCCGAGGGCCTAGTGATCGTCGACACCGGCCTCGAGATGCGACAGGGCGAAGAGGTGCTCGCCGACCTGCGCCAGATCACCGAGAAGCCCGTCGCGGCGATCGTCTACACGCACCACCACGTCGATCACGTGCAGGGGACGAGGGCGTTCGGGAGCGAGGAGGAGATCGACTCCGGCGCGGTGCCCGTGATCGCGCACGAGTCGCTGATGGAGCACTACGTCCAGGAGAACGGCGCGATCGGCCCGATCATGAGCGCGCGGGCGATCTCGATGTACAACGTCGCTCTGGACGGCGCCGAGATGGAGGGGATGAACCTCGGCATCGGGCCGTTCCTGCGCGCCGGCGAGAACGGCTTCGTGCCGCCGACCGAGACCTTCGGCGACGAGCACCGGGTGACGCTCGCGGGCGTGAGGATGGAGATGTACTGGGTGCCGAGCGAGGCCCACTCGGAGGTCTGCATCCTGCTGCCGGACGATCGCACGCTGCTCTCGGCGGAGGTGATCCAGGACCACTGCTTCCCGAACCTCTACACGCTGCGCGGCGCGCTGTTCCGCGACCCGCAGCGCTGGTGCCGCTCGATCGACGCGATGCGGCAGTACGGAGCCGAGGTCGAGCACATGGTGCTCCAGCACGGGACGCCCGTATCCGGCAACGGGGAGATCCACACCGTGCTGCGCAACTACCGCGACGCGATCCAGTTCACCCACGACCAGACGATGCGATGGGCGAACAAGGGCTACGCGAAGGACGAGATCGCGCGGATGGTGCGGCTGCCGCCGCACCTGGAGAGCTTCGCGCCGTGGCTGCGACCGTTCTACGGGTCGGTCGAGCACGCCGTGCCGCAGATCTACTCGGGGGCGATCGGCTGGTTCGACGGCGATCCCGTGGCGCTGGCTCCGACGCCGCGACAGGACTACGCGGAGCGGGTGGTGGCGATGATGGGCGGACGCGAGGCGGTGCTCGAGTCGGCCGCGGTGTCGCTTGGCGACGGCGAGCCGCAGTTCGCCGCGGAGCTTTGCACCCTCCTGATCCGGATCGATCGCCAGGACCGGGAGGCACGGGAGGTCAAGGCGCGGGCGTTCCGGGAGCTGGGCTACGCGGCGAAGAACATCTCCTGGCGCGGGTTCTACCTCACGGGCGCGCGGGTGCTCGACGGGTCGCTCGACCTGGACCCGCTTTATCGGGTGATGGGGATGGTCGCGGCGAATCCGGAGGCGCTGCGGCGGATGCCCGCGCACGCGCTGGTGGAGCTGATGCCCTTGCGACTGAAGGCCGAGGAGGCGCACGATGTCGAGGAGCGGGTGGGATTGCGTTTCACGGATGTCGGCGAGGAGTGGGTTGTGGAGGTGCGGCGGGGGGTCGCGGTCGTCGAGCCCTCGGGTGGCTCCGCGTCGAGGTCGGGCGCGGGCGGCGAGCTCGTTGCGATCGCGAGTGGAGATCGCGCGGCACTCGGCGTGCTGGCGGCGGGAACCGTCGCCGCTGAGCGCGCGGTGGAGACACCCGGCGTCGAGGTGGCGGGGTCGCGGGATGGCCTCGTCCGGTTCCTCGGGCGCTTCGAGGTGCTCTACGAGCGGTTCCCGGATTACTTCGTGAGGTGAGCCGCCCGGAAGGGTGAGAAGCGGCGTTCCGCGCTCGCGCCCGGGAAGAAGTCCGTCGCCGCGGCGTCCTTCTCTCCGAACCCCCATCCGACCTCTGCTCAGAGGTCCTTCGAAGAGAGGCTCACCGATGAAGACGACCCGCATCATGTTCCTCGCGGGCGCGCTCACGCTCGCCCTGAGCGGAGTTGCGACCGCTCACCGCGCCGACGCGTCGGCATCCACGACGCTCACGCTTCGCCACACCCGGCTTGGCAGCATCCTCGTCGCGCCAGACGGCCACACGCTCTACGAGTTCACCCGTGACAGGAGCAACGTCGACAACTGCCAGACGATCAAAGGCTGCACCTCGGTGTGGCCGCCGCTCACCGCAAGCGGCTCCCCCAAGGCGAGCGGCGGCGTCAACGCCCATCTGCTCGGCACCATCAAGCTGAAGAACGGGACCCACCAGGTGACATACGCCGGGCACCCGCTGTACCTCTACGCCGCCGACGACGGGCCGGGTCAGACCGAGTACGTCGGCGCCGACGAGGCCGGTGGGATCTGGTACGCGCTCAACGCGCACGGCGGCGCGGTGAAGTAGCGCTGTGGGCGGCGGGAGTGCGGTGACGCGCGTCGCGGCCTCCCCCGCGCGCCGGTGATCCGGCGCGCGGGGAGGCGAAGGCGTTCAGGGCAGTTTTGTTTCCGCCAGCGTGCAGAAAAGGCTGCCGAGCACCCCGCCGGTCGGGGTGGCGGTGACTATCAGGTGGACCTTGTTGAGGTCGACGACGAGACCCAGCAGGTCCAGGTTGAGCGGCCCGAGCACCAGGTCGAGCACGCTGCATTCACCCGCCGCGGCCGTGGTCGCGTGGAGGTCGACGCCGAAGCTGATCGGCCGCACGACTCCGCTGCGACGGATCGCTGCGGCTGTCACCCGCGCGGCTTTCACCTTGGCGTGGGCGAGCGAGCAGAACAGCGAGCCGAGCACACCGCCATGCGGCTGGCCGGTGACGTTCAGGACGACCTTTTCGAGGTGGACGTTAAGGCCGAGGAGGTTGAGGTTGAGTTCTTCGAGGTTCAGCGTGAGGACCGTGCAGGACCCCGATTTCGTGGCGGCGAGGGTGACCCGCTTGCTGATCGTCTGCGGCTGCTGACCGATCGGGGTCAGCGTGGCGGTGGCGGTGCCGGACGCGCTGGTGCCGACGGCAGTCGCGTAGAAGCGGTCGACGTCGACCCTCACCGCCAGGCGCCCGCTCGGCGTCGACGCGGTCGCGGTCATCGCGGTCTCCGCCGAGGCGGTTGCCGCGAACGTGCCGAGGCTTCCGGCCACGGCGAGAGCTGCGAGCAGGGCGATGCGGCGCAAAGGTGTCCTCCTTGTGGTCGGGGCGGGCGGCGAATGCGTGGGCGTGTCGCCCGGAACGGCTGCTTGCTACCCCGGTGCGAAGGCGGGGTAAACGGCGGCGGCGCTCTGGCTGTGCCGGGGGCCGGGCAGCGGTCGTGCGAGCGGCGCGCTCGGTGCCGGTCCGTGGGGCTAAGCCCAGGGAGGCCGCGGGGCTAGCTAGGCTTGGAGGGGCTTGGGGCCATAGCTCAGCTGGGAGAGCGCCTGCTTTGCAAGCAGGAGGTCACCGGTTCGATCCCGGTTGGCTCCACTGGACGAATTGCCTGGAAGCTGGGGGTTTTGGGGGCAGGCAGTACGCGATTTGGTACTCCGACCTTGGCGGAGAGTACCGCAGGTGAGTACCACATCGAGCCTGGAATCGGTGCGGCGGCGGTTTGCGGGCAGGAGGTTATGGTTTGAGCCCAGTATCGCCCATCCGCAAACACCCTGCTAATCCTGACATAATCGGAATTTTCGGGGGTGGCGAGGCACCAACATGGCACCAATTTTCCTGCCGGGCTCGGGGGACCGGAGGCCACGAACGGGGCGTTTGTGACGGCGCCCTGCACATGGCCGACTCCGCCCTTGCCCGCGCTATCGTCGCGGCGTGCGACTGTTCCGCAAGCGCGACAACGCGGATGATCTTCGCGGCGAGGCGCTAGCGGCCCAGATCGTGGAGCGCGCGCTTGCGGTGCCCGTCGAAAACTCTAACCCGCAGACCGAGGCGGTGATCCTAGCGGGACCGGTCGGGGTTTTCGGGAGCGACGCGTTCGCGGCAATGCCGGAAGGAGACAAAGTGATGGCGGTGTCCTGTTCCTGGCTCGGTTACGGACTCCGAAGCGCCGAGACGCAACTCCTTAAGGAGGCTCGCGACTACGACAATCCGAGCTGGGGGCGCGTGGGCGAACTCGTGACGGAGATTGCGAAGGAATACGCGGACGCTCCCCCGGTCCGATTCCTCAACAGAACCCTGAGTGCTGAGGATCAGGGGGTCTCGGACGCCGCCGCAAGGTTCTCCGGGGACGGGGTCGTTGGGGACATTGCACGAGGGGAGCTTTTCGGGTCTGTTCCTGGGCTGGACCTCTCAACCCGGACAAACGTCATCTGGAAATTCCTCGACAAGAATGAAGGTCGCGACGACACCAACCTCAGTCGGGCTGATCGGGAAAACATGATCGCTTACGGCTTCGCGGTCGCCGCGGCGCGTGAGTATCTCATTGCTCATGAGCGCGCCTGGGACCAGGACAAGGGCCGCGAGCCGCGTTCCTAGTAACGCGCTTGCTAGGTACGCCTAGCACATTCGGACGCGAATCGTTCTAGCGTGGCCCGGCATCTGGCCCGCAGCCGCGCACCGTGAGTTGTGCTTGCGTGGCGAAAGGCCGTGGGCGAATACGCGGATTCGATCTTTGCCACAACGCAGTGACAGAAAGTCGCCGCACTTGATCCCCCTTTCTCGCAGCCAGCTAGGAAGGCCCTCTGATCCGCTGTAGACTATTTACCTTTTGACGATTCATGTGGCTCACAATCGCGTCCCCATTTTTTGATAACCGCAATGAACCGTGCATCGTTATCCGCTTCCATCGTTTCAGCTTCGACGCCGGAATATGTGGCCGCAATCTTGCCCACGAGGCAGCGACATTGCGATGTGAGTTCTTGCTTTCCCTGCGAGCAGTTTGCGACGAAGGTGCTTTGCGCTTCCGCATCCCACTTGCCTCTACTCGGCGCAGAGCATTCAGTTGCCTCTTGCTTGAACCGGTGCGGTGCCGGTACGCCGCGCTTCAGTCCTTCAGCGATGACTCTATAGGCGGCGTACGAGTAATTCGCTTCCGTCTTGGCCAGCACGCAATGACATTGGGCGGGATTGGGGGCCTTGCCTTCCGCTTCTTCACAGCCAGCCAGGAAGGCCGTTTGATCTGCTGCGGGGTATGCGCCCATCTTTGACGCAGGCGTGACGACAGCGACGATGCCACCGCCGATCAACACCGCCACGATAAGTCCTGCAACAACCGCGTAGCGCTTTCGTTTCTTGCTCATTCTCGCCTCAGCGCTCGCCTTGTTATCCGGTCATGTTGTGCGGGGTCTTGATCTGGCCAAGGCTCACTGTCCTGAGGATTGGGAAGCGCTGGCTCGGACTGCTCGGGTGACGGGGGCGACAACCAGACCGCCTTCGCAACTGGCGATGTAGAGAAGCGCTGTTCAGCCTTCCTTATCTCGTCGTCGTCGTACCAATGTCGAGCCCAAAACGAGCGAGGCTTGGCGAGGCGGATCGCGCAGAACGGCAACGCGAGGATTACCACGGGGAAAATGAAACCCAAGAACGCGACCCACCACTTGCCCTTCATCGCGCAGACGACGATGCAGCCGATCGTGAGCCCCGCAACGACTACTCCCAAGCCAGCCGCCAATGAGCTTGCGAGCGGAATATCGAGCCGCGAGAACGACATCAGCTAGGCGGGGTCAGTTCGCGAAGCCGGTGTCTCCCGCCTGTACCCTCTTTGTCGCCCTCCTCATAGGTCACGTGGAATCCGTCGCCGCCTATCTCGCGGGCATCTTCCGGGTCGAGGCGCGGGCCGATTGTGACAAGGATCGCCCCGCCCTCGATTTCCACGCGAGCTTTGTCTCCGGGGCTGAATATGCGTCGAGGCTACACGCTGGGGTAGTCGGAATCGGCCGGCTAACGTCGATTGTCTGCGAGGGGTTGTCGCCGTACGCGGCCGTTGCCGCGTAGGTGGCTGGCTTGGCGAGCGTGCAGGGGATCATCGTCCGCGATGAGCGTCGCGGTCTGGTGTGCGATCAGGGTTCCGCGCGGGAGGCGTCAGCCAACGCGTCAGACTTGGCGGTCGAATGCGCGCAAGGTCGAACCACGGTCCCCAGCGTGGTTCGGGCAGCTCGGGATGCGCGAGCGATGGGGTCTTGGTACGACTGTTGCACATCTTCTGCGCGAGGCGCGTGACGCGCGCTGCGTCCTGTCCTTCGTTGCCGAGGTCGTCGCGGGCGATGAACCAGTCGGTGCCCTGTCGGGCGCGGGTTGCCTCGACGTAGGCGGTCTCCTTGCTGGTCTGCAAGCCGCCGGTGAGCACGATGGAGCGCTCGACGGTCGCGCCCTGTTGACGGTAGACATGCTGGGCGTAGGCCAACCTCAGTGAGTCGAGATGCTCGCTTGCGAGTTGGATTTTGCGCTGTGACCCGTCGAGCGTGATGGTGACGCCTAGCTTGTGAATGGCGCTCACTTCGCCGCGCGTGCCGTTCTCGACCCGTGGCTGCCCTCGGGGGCGGTGCTGCGCGGTGAACGCGATCAGGTCGCCCTCGCGCAGGCCGTAGTGGACGCCGGGTAGCGGGATCTCCTGGTGGCCGAGTTCGCCTCGCTCTGCACGCAGGTGTTGCGCGCGGGCGTTGAGCCGGTCGATCTCCGTGTTCGCCGCGTCGGCGATCAGCGCGACCTCGCGGATATCGCGGCCCTCCGTGAGCTGCGCCCATGTTTGCACGGCCTGCTCTGCCGCCTGGTCGCGGGTGTCGGACAGGTGCAGCTGGCCGCGTGAGGCGTAGTGCGCCATCGCGCGCTCCGGTTCTCCTGCGCGTAGTGCCTGCCAGGCGCGCTGGTCGGCGGGGTCCTTGGTGCGATGGATGTCCGCGAGTTCGGCGGTCGGCGCGTGGCCGACGAGCCGGTCGAACATGCCGCCGGGGCCGATCGAGGGGAGCTGCTTGCCATCGCCGACAGCGATCAGCTTCGCCCCGGCGCGCTCGACGAGCCGGGACAGGGCGTCGAGGCGCTTGTGGTCGACCATCCCCGCCTCGTCGAGGACGATCGTCGTGTCACGGCCAACGTGGATGGCCCTCGTGTTCGCGCGGGCGACCAGGGAGTCGAGAGTGAGTGTCCGCCCGGCCAGGGCGGGGCTGTCGGCGCCGAGCCGCTCCGCGGTGGAGCCCGACACGGCGATCCCGATCGTCTCTTGTCCGGCTGCCTGCCCCGCGCGGGCGGCGGCGTCGATCACCACACCCTTGCCGGTCCCCGCCGGGCCGACGAGGACCGCGGCACGCTCGGAACCTGTGAGCACTTCGAGCGCCCGGCGCTGCTCGGAGCTGAGCGGCCCTCCAATTCGCTCGGCGACTTCACGGGCGGCGTTCTCGCGTGCAGTGTCGCCGACGTCCCGGCCTGCGGGTTGCGCGAGCTGCACGGCGCGCCGTTCGATCGCCTGCTCCTGGGCACGCACCGCCAGGGTGGTCATCCGCCCGCCCTCAAGAGTCAGCACGCGCCTGTCGCGGACCATCTCCCGCGCGACGGCGAGCGCCTGATCCGGTGCCAGCTCGCCGGCTGCCTGCTCCAGCACGACCGCGCGCAGGTCGCGCCCCTCGAAGACGGCGTGCTGTTCGGTCAGCTTCGCCTCGACCCGATCCTCGATCGCACGCTCGGCCGTGGGGCGCTCGAATGCGCCGATCAGACGCACCGCCTCATCGGGGCCGAAACCGTGATCGCGGGCGGTCTCTACCCATGTTCGTTGTAGGTCCGAGCGTGTGGTCAGCTCCTTGGATCGGCGGTTCTCGAGTGCGAGGTTGCGAAGCTCGCCCCGTTCGGGGGCGCGGCCGTAGCGTGCACGGAAGCGCTCCGCCGCGCGGGCGACCTCACGGGAGCGACCGGAGAACGCCTCGCACAGCTCGCGGGGGACACGGCCGATCTCGAAGTACCGGCCGTCCTTGCCGGTGCCCTGCTCGATCTCGTAGCCCTCCCGCACCAGCTCGTCGGCGAGCGCGGAGCGGTAGAACGCGCCGAGCTCCCGCGCGCTGTGGAAGATCGGCCGCGAGGCGACGGCCACGATCCGGTCGTCCTCGCGGACGGCGCCGGTGATGACGACATGGCTGTGCAGCTGCGGGTCTGGGGCCTGGGCGCCGGCGACGCCGCGGGCGGTGGTGTGCCGGTACTCGGTCGCGATCACGTCCTTGGCGTGCTCCTCTACGACCTGGCCGCTGTAGCGGCGGCGCACGACGGGCACCTGCTCTCGCAGGTGGTGGATCGTCTGCTCGACCGCGCGGCCGTGGGCTTGCTCGATCTGCTCGCGCTGCCACGGGTCGCCGAGTGCCCACACCGTCGAGACGGACTTCGGTGCGCTGAACGTCACGTCGATCCCGCCGCCCCGTCCGCCGCCAGCCCCCTCCGGGCGCAGCCATCGTCCGGTGCCTGGGTGGCGGCCCTCCATCAGCGCGATGAAGTCCGCGCCGTCCATCGGCTCGCCAGCGTGAACTCCGAGCCTTTCCAGGGTCTCGGCATCGGCCAGCCAGCGGCCGGGGGCCTGGGTCATCTCCCCATCGGGGGTCAGGTAGTAGTCCCCGCGCTCGGGCTCCACGGTCTTGCTCTCCAGGTAGCGCGCGTACCCGCCGCCTCGGGACGCGCCTATGCTCGCTGCGGTCATCACATGGGTGATGACCCTGAGCGCGCCAAACCGGCCACGGAATCGACACAGCGCTCGCTGTGTCACGGCACAGCCGTGCATGTTGTCTGTACTGCTGTGGGAGCGAAGCGACGTGAGGCCGCTCGGGAGGGCCGTCAGCCCGCTGTAGCGAGCGAGTTGGCGACGGCTGGTTCGCTGTCGAAGGCTCGGTTGGGCCACGGCTCGCTGGTGCATCAGTTTGGAGAGGGGGGCGGCTCGTGCGGATCGTTCTAAGCTCGATCCGCGATGCACCCGAAGCGGGAGCAGAACCCGAAAGCCAAATGCCCGAAGGCGAAGCGGGGGACGTGAGGCCGTTTGCGGCTTCTACCACCGCGCCTGCCGCTCAGCGCGGTGGCGCGATGGCTAGACGAGAAACTCAAGGCCAAGTAGTCTCGGCCCGTGCGGAAGCCCTCGCCGGCGATGGTCGTAGCGCTGCTGGCGCTGTTCATCTCGCTTGGCGGGACTGGGCTCGCGGCGAGCCACTACCTGATCAACAGCACATCGCAGATACGGCCGAGCGTACTGCGCTCGCTGCGCGGGCGAGGAGGGCTGCCGGGACCAGCTGGGCTGCCGGGACCAGCTGGCCCACCGGGACCAGCTGGGCGACCGGGGTCAGAAGCCAACACGGTCAAGCTGTGCGAAGCCATCCGCATCGCTGAAATCGGCCTCACGGGCGAACTCGAGAAAGTTCTCTATGAAATCCGCAGCGTAGGCTGCTGACAGACGAGGAGCCCGCCGAAGCGGGCCCCTCCGCTCGCGCAGAGCCGAGCGAAGAGGCGCGGGCTGGGGCGTCAACTCGTTGGCCGGTCCGGGCGGGTTGGGGTCACTAACCCACGACACCAATTCCTATGCCCAGACGTCGATGAGCACCATTCCCAAATCGATAGCCACTCATCCGCCGCTCACGCGCGAGGACGTGCTCGACGGCCGCGATGTCGCCGAGCTGCTGCACCTGCCGATCTCAACGGTCCTTGAATACGCGCGGCGCGGACTGCTACCTGGACGCAAGCTCGGACGGCGATGGATCTTCCTGCGTGACGAGGTCGAGGCGGCAGTGAGAGGCCGGTCGGTGGACAGGTCGGCGGCGTGAGGCGCTCAGAAGACCGTGAGGCCGTAAAGCTCGGCGATGCGCGTCAGCGCAGGGTCATCGCGTGTGATGGGTCGTCGCTCCTGCTCTTCGAGCGCTGCGTCCTCGAACAGCGCCCAGCACTCCCATTCGGATGAGAGCCGCGAGAGGTAGCGAATGCCGGCGTACTTGAGGCGATCGTCTGCGTCGCGCTGCTCGTAGGCCCAGCGGCCGATCCAGCGCGTGATGCGGCGGTCTCCGCCGCGCACCGTCGGGACGTCGAGGTCGCTGTACCCGTAGTAGGCGAGCAGCTCGCCGAGCTCGTTGCGGAGCAGCGCACGGGTCTCCGCCGCCTCGACGTCGAGAAAGCGGACTACCGGGATCGCCTTGCTCGATGCAGGGACAGCGCGGACTGCAAGACGGCGGTGTCGCCAGTCGGCCGGAACCTCACCGAGCGCCATGAAGCCCTCCTCGTTCGCGGCTGCGCTCAGACCGGGGTCGGGCTGGAAACGGGAGAGCGTCTCGCCAAAGCACGCTTCGACTGTCGTCGCGAAGTAGCAGACACGGTAATCACCGGTGGGACTGTCGAAACGGTTACCGGTGGTGCGGTTCTCGAGCAGGCCGGGGTCCAGCGGGTCGCTGAAGCGAAGCGGGTCGGGTGAGCGCCCGACGCGCCACAGGCCGCCCTTCGGAGGCTCAACTATCTTCGGTCTTTTGGGTGGCACTCATCCCCCGGCTAGGAACGCCTTGGCCGCCACGAGTACGTCGCGGAAGTCTCCTTCGCGGATGCTCTGCGCCGGGGATTGGTCGTCGAGCTGCGGGTTCAGGCCGAGGAACCATGCGCGGACGGTGTGGGGCGACTCCTCTGCGAGCAGCAGCTGGAACGTCTGGTAGGAGCAGCGCAAGCGCTGCTCGTGCTCTGCTCGCGGAGCGCGCGCGCCGGCCGCCCAGCGCGCGACCGTTCTGGGGTCGGCTACTCCCGCGATGTATGCGACCAGCTTCTGTCCGAGCACCTCCTGGAGGTACCCGACGACATCGGCGATGTTTGACTCAACGGCCTTCCTGTGGGCTTCCTGTGGGGCTGAACGGAGCTTTGGCATGGTCCCCTCGTTCGTCGCGGCACTCAATCTCGTGCTCTGGTTTGGCGTAGCCGGATGCTAGCAGATAGCCAGGTGATTGGCCAACTACTTGGCCATGCTATTGGCCGCGCACGCGAGGTTCACCCGCTCGAGATCCTCTGGCCGCGCCTTCGCATGCATGTAGCGCTCCGTGGTCGTGATCCGCGATTGCCCAAGGAACTCCTGCACGAAGCGTGCGTCGGCGTGCCGGGCGATCAACCTGCGTCGAATGCAGAGCGAGCCGGGTCGGTCGGGGCTCACCCCATGAGCAAGCCACGGTCGCGGACCGGCCCCGCCCTCATCACCGCCATCGTCGCGATTGCAGCGACCCTGAGTGTCAACGCGATCGCCAGCGGCTCTGGCACCAACTCTCTGATAGAGGCGGGCGCGTGAACACTCAGTCAGACCAGGTGGCCGACGCCGGAGGCCTGCTCAGCTGGGGCGAAGGCCCAGGAGGTCAGACGTCCAACGCCATTCCCTCGCCCGGCAACTAGACCCGACAG
>Ga0335074_10014128_pt1 | contig 11209 bp, 7 predicted proteins | sample Lox_Sample_23_FD_206715 | JGI IMG/M metagenome (GOLD analysis project Ga0335074, IMG submission 206715) | Soil microbial communities from Loxahatchee National Wildlife Refuge, Florida, United States - Lox_Sample_2.3 | ecosystem: Environmental > Terrestrial > Soil > Wetlands | place: USA: Florida...
TGCGCCCCCACGTCTTTGTCAGCGTGTCGACAGCCTCGAATTGCCGGTTCATCAACAGCGCAGACTGCGAAGTTCCGGAGGTGAACGTACCGCCGGACGAGACCGGCACCACGTACTGCGTGCCGTACACCACGGGAGAAAACTGGGTGATGGGCGAAGCAAGCTGAAACTGCAGCCGTGCGTCGTTTACCATGGTACTGCTCAAGACAGCAGTATCTCCAAGCTCCGTGGTATAGGTCCGCCGGTGAAAGACCCTTGCCACGCTTGGCAGGCTGCTTCCGCCCACGATTCCGTTGGGGTTTGTGTCAAAGAAGCCGTCCGCAGCACCGCGCAGAAACACGCGATGCCCAGGACGGACCATGCGGTCCAGGCGCAGAGACCCGAGCAGGTCGCGATAATGCCCGATGTAGTTTCCAGGCTCAATAGGCGACGTAACCGGAGAAGCGCGGTCCTGGTAGCTGTATTCTCCGGCGGCAAGGAAATATGTGCGCCAGCCAGGCGCAAGAGGGCCTGAGAACGTTGCCGCGCCCTGCGCCAGTGTGTCACTTGTAATGTCATTGCCGCTGGTTGCACTGGTCGTGGAAAAGCCGGAGAGCTTTGCCTCAGGAGCAGACGGGCGCCACAGCCCGAGAACGTCGCCGTGATATTGGTCGCCGCCGCTGCGCGTGACAATATTGATCACCGCGCCTTCGCCGAAGCCGTAGTCTGCAGCAAAGGCGCTGTCCAGTATGGTCATTTCGGAGATGGAGTCCAGCGGAACATTGGTAAATATTGTTTGGCGTCCCCACAGGTCATTGGCGCCGGCGCCGTCCACCTCAAACCACGTCTGGCGGCGCCCTGTGCCGTTCGCGGTGAAGAGAAACTGATTCATGAACACGTCGCCCTGATTGATCGCGGGACGGTTCGCGGCGTTCAACAGCGGCAGACCGGTCATACGCCGGTTGAGCAGCGGCATGCTCTGCGCCTGCGCGCCGGTCAGCAGATCTCCTATCTGCGGCTCGTCCGTCCGGACATGGTCTGCCTCGCCGGTCACATGCACCTCAGCAGGGACGGTTTGGATCTGCATATACAGGCGCATTCCGACCGTGGATCCGGCAGCCAGAACAATCGGCTTCGAGTGAATAACGGCGAACGCCGGATAGGTCGCCGTCACCGTAAGTTGGCTTCCGGCGGGCAGATCATCAGCGGAAAAATTACCCCGCTCGTCACTGCGTATGGTGCGAATCACGGTATGGTGCAGGTCTTCGATGGTCAGTTTCACATTCGGCAGGGATGCGCCGTTGGGCCCGGTCACCGTGCCGCGCAGGGCAGCCGTGTCGGGTGTTTGCGCCATTGCCAGCCCGGCACACAGAAGCGCGAATGCCAAAACAGGCAATGAGTGAAATCTGCTTGGGGAAACGGCCTTCATCCATTCAGCATCGCTGATTTTTTGCCGAAGCGCCAGACTTTGGCTTCATTCATCTTGCGTCATAAGCCGTTTGCCCTCACAATCAATGCATCCATGAAAAGCCCATTGTTCGCGCCCGTCGGCCGTCTGCGTCTCTCTTTGTCCCTCCTCGCAGTCCTCGTGTCTGCGCCGGCGATCATGGCGCAGTCGCTCTCTCCGCAGCTCTTCAACGGGCTGCGCTGGCGGCTGGTCGGCCCGTTCCGCGCGGGCCGCGTGGTTGCCGTGAGCGGAGTGCCTGGAAGCAACGGGACCTTCTACTTTGGCGGCGTCAATGGCGGCGTGTGGAAGACGACTGACGCCGGCACAGTATGGAAGCCCATTTTTGACCACGAGCCTGTAGCCTCAATTGGCGCTGTGGCCGTGGCTCCGTCCAATCCGAATGTGATCTACGTCGGCACAGGCGAGTCTGATATCCGCTCCGACCTGGCCTCCGGTGACGGCGTGTACCGCAGCGATGACGGCGGCAAAACGTGGAACAACATCGGCCTTGTGAACTCCCGCCAGATCAGCCGCATTCTGGTCGATCCCACCAACGCCGACATCGTCTATGTTGGGGCGCTCGGCCATGCCTACGGCCCGAGTGATGAGCGTGGCGTCTACAAGTCCACTGATGGCGGCGCTCACTGGCAGCGCGTGCTCGACAAGGGCCCGGACGTCGGGATCGCCGACCTCGCCATGGCCATCGCAAAGCCGCAGATTCTTTTCGCGACTACCTGGAACGCGCACCGCCCTACGTGGAGCACCTACGCGCCGCTCGAAGGCCCCGGCAATGGTCTCTACCGCTCAACTGACGGCGGTGCACACTGGACAGAGATCAGCGGCCACGGCCTTCCCAATGAGGCCTGGGGGCGCACCGGCATCGCGGTCGGCGCAGAAGGCCGCCGCGTCTACGTCACCATCGACTGCCCCAGCCACTCCGGCCTGTATCGCTCGGATGACGGCGGCGATACCTGGACGCTGGTCAATACCGATCCGCGCCTGACCAGCCGCGCGTGGTACTTCATGGCGCTGGCGATTGACCCGAGCAACCCCGACGTTCTCTACATCCCCAACGTCGCGCTATACCGTACGGAAGACGGCGGCAAGACTATCCACATCGTGCGCGGAGCGCCGGGCGGAGACGACTATCACCAGATCTGGGTTGATCCGAAGAACTCCAATCACCTCGTTCTAGGCGTTGATCAGGGGGCGACCATCAGCATCGACCACGGCAAGACGTGGACGACCTGGTACAACCAGCCCACCGCTCAGCTCTACCACGTTACTACTGACCATCGCTTCCCATATGCCATTTACGGTGCGCAGCAGGACAGCGGCGCCATCGCCATTTACAGTCGATCCGACCATCAGAAGATCGATACTCGCGACTGGTTCCTGCCCGGGGGCAGCGAGAGCGGCTACATTGCGATTGATCCGAAGGATGAAGACATCATCTATCTCTCCGGCACCTACGGCGACGTGCAGCGCTTCAATCGCCGCACGTCGTTCAGCCAGAACATTACTCCGTGGCCGCTTGGGGGCTTCGATCTCGCCATCAACAAGCGCCGCTACCGCGACCCGTGGACGCCGGTGCTCGTCTTCTCGCCCGCGGACAAGACTTCGCTCTATCTGGGTACGCAATACGTGCTGAAGACAGTGGACGGCGGCCTGCACTGGCGGCGCATCAGCCCAGACCTTACCGGAGCCGTCTCCGGCACGCCCGACACTGGCCCGACCACGGAAGCGAACGCCATGCAGCGTGGTTACGGTGTGGTTTACACCATCGCGCCTTCGCCCCTGAACGCGAATGAAATCTGGGTCGGCTCCGATACGGGACTCATTCATCTGACCACCGACGGTGGCACAACCTGGCAAAACGTTACTCCGCCGGGCCTCTCACCCTGGAGCAAGATTTCGCTCATCGAGGCCTCGCACTTCGATCCGGCAACTGCCTACGCGGCTGTTGACCGTCACAGGCTCGACGACCAGCGGCCCTATCTATATATCACGCACGATTACGGCAAGACCTGGCGGCTCTCCGTCAATGGCATTCCGCCGCACGACTTCCTGCGCGCCGTGCGGGAAGACCCAGTGCAGAAGAACCTGCTTTTTGCCGGCACCGAGTTCGGCATCTTTGTATCGTTCGATGGCGGAGCCAACTGGCAGCCATTGCAGCTCAACCTGCCCGTTAGTTCTATTCGGGACATGGACGTTCACGGCAGCGACCTCATCGTAGCCACACACGGGCGCTCGTTCTGGGTGCTCGACGACATCGCCGCGCTGCGCCAGGCAGTCGCGGCACAGGCCAAGCAAGCATACCTCTATGCTCCGCCCACGGCGGTGCGCGTTGACAACGATTCCTTCCTTGGCACGCCGCTGCCTCCAGAGGAGCCGCAGGCGGACAATCCACCGAATGGCGTCATCATCGACTACTACCTCCGCGGCGATGCGCAGAATGTAACGCTGCAGATTCTCGACGCGCAGGGCCAGGTCATCCGCCACTATTCGAGCGCAGACAAGACCGAGGTCAAGCGTCCACTGCTGCCGATTGCCGAGCGCTGGTTCCCCAAGCCTCAGGTGCTTAAGGCGACAGCCGGCGAGCATCGCTTTGTGTGGGACCTGCATGCCAACGGTTCGGGAAGCGGCATGGGTGACGAAGACGCTCCGGGAGCGCCTGCCGGCCCGCGTGTAGCCCCCGGCAGTTACACGGTGCGCCTGATTGTCGACGGCGTTACGATGCAGCAGCCGCTCCGCGTCATCATGGATCCTCGCTGCTCTGCAACGCAGCTGGTGCTTGAACAGCAATACGCATTAGCGACCGACATCTACAAGCAGACGATTGCCGCCCGCAAAGCCATGGCAGAACTCCAGAGCGTGGCGAGCGAGCTCGCGAAGATCGAGGCCAATGCGGGCACCAATCCGAGCGATCTAAACGATGCAGTCCGCGATGCGGCTGCTCAACTGCGCGTCATCAGCGGAGAAAAGCAGCCGGAGCCAGGCCTCATGCAGGCCAGCGCCGGTCTGGGCACGGCGCTTCGCATGGTGGAAAGCGGCGATCGCACGGCTCCTTCCCAAGCCATTGTGGTCTTCAAGCTGATGAGTAACGTCGCGCAGCAGAAGATTCAGGACTGGGAGCAGTTCAAGAGCACTGGTCTCAACCGCGTGAACGCGGCGCTGGCCCGCGCGCATCAAAAGCCGGTCCAGATTTCTGCCATTGAGGAGCAGGTACACTACGCCATGACTCGATAGCACCGAGTGGCCGCCCGCATCGACTTTGGCGCAGGCGGCCACCCGATTACGGCTCAGAAAGCTTTCGGTCAGCAGGGCACTGACGAGCCACAACTCGAATGTTTCCTTTCGAGTTGGAACGCAATCCTGCGCCCGTCCTGAGCTATAATCAGCCTCTCCATTATGACCGTGATCTTTGCCTGTTTCGAAGGGGAGAGCGCTTCGCCAACCACCATGCTCGTCATCAGCCTGGTGCTGATCGCGATCGGCGCGCTTCTGCTCTTTGAGTCGGTCCGCCGCCTCCGGCAGGCGCGTGTTGTCGCGCATATCTCGGAGACACCAGTCAGCAAGCTCGGTATCGGCACGGTGCGCGTCTTCGGACGCATCGAAGGCGACAATCCCCTCATCAGCCCTCTCACCGGCTCGCCCTGCTTTTACTACGAGTCTCACGCGGAGAAGTGCCACGAGAGCGGGGAGGGCGAGAACTGGTCTACGATCCGCAGGGACACGGCCCGGCGCGACTTTCAGCTCAACGATGGCACCGGGCGGGTGCTCGTTCAGTTGGATCGGGCAGAATTCGATCTTCCGTCCACTCTTGAAGCAAGCCTCAGGCCCGGCGCAGCACCATCCTGCAAAATCGACCCCTTGCTCGGCCTGCCCGCTCTGACCGAACAGGAAATGCGCGCCCTCATCCAATGGGACTGGAAGTCGCCAAGGTCTGCCGCGATTGCCGCTGGGGCCGAACCCGAGAAGCACGCAGAGCACAAGCGCAAGTGGTGGGTCCCGGAGTCGATTGAAGTGGCAGGCGTCGAAATCGGACTCGGCAGTGAGATCAGAAAGTTCAGGCTCACGGAGACATGCCTGCACTCCGGGCGCGAATACAGCGTCGTCGCGGCCTGTGAGAGCGTCTCGGGCCCAGACGGCAGGTCCTCGCTCGTTCTAAAGCGCGGGGCTGAACAGACAACCTTTGTGATCTCTTCTGAACGAGGGACCGGAATGGCCAGCAGTCTCCGCAAAAAAGCCCTCCTCATCATGCTTGCCGGCCTCTTCGCGCTCGCTTTCGGGATAGTCGCGCTTCTTACGCGCCATAGCTGGGTCGTCGGGTAGCCTTCAAAGCATCACATACCCCGCGAGCAAATTCTCGCTTCCGGTCTAAATGCCCTCTCCCATATTCACGTAGTCGCGGATCCTGTGGAGATCCTCCCGGTATTGTGTGCGCTCCTCCTCCTCGGCTGTGAGCGGATGCTGCCCCGACTTGCGCGCCTGTTCGCCGCACAGCTCGCGAACGCGTGTTTCCAGTTCTTCCACACGGTTAGAAAGCGCAATCACCGCGTCGGAAAGCGGGTCCTTCACGTCACGAGGGTCGGTAATCAGCACGCGCTGCCCCTCGCGATAGATGATGTGCGCGGGCACGCCCACAACGGTCGAATTCGGCGGAACGTCCTGCAGTACCACCGACCCCGCACCCACGCGTGAGTTCTCGCCAATCGTAATGTCGCCGAGAATGTTTGCATTGTTGCCCACGAACACGCGGTCGCACAGTGTGGGATGCCGCTTGCCGCGTTCTTTCCCCGTGCCGCCCAGCGTCACGCCCTGGTATAGTGTGACGTCATCGCCTACTACTGCTGTTTCGCCAATTACTACGCCCTGGCCGTGATCAATAAAAAGCCGCCGCCCCAGCTTCGCCGCCGGATGGATCTCGATGCCTGTAAAGAACCGCACCCACTGCGCCATCACGCGTGCGGGCAATCGCAATCCGGCGCGCCACAACGCGTTGGTGACGCGGTGTCCCCACACTGCATGCAGCCCCGGATAGCAGAGCAGCACGTCCAACACAGACCGGGCTGCCGGATCCCGTTCCTGGACTGAGTGTATGTCTTCGGCCAGGCGCCCCATTGCAGATCGCTTCTCCTCTTACACTTCCACCGCTTCTGTCGTGAGCGCGAGGGCCTTCTGCCGCAGCGCATCGAACAGAACCGTTGAGAGGTAGCGCTCGCCAAAGCTCGGAAGAATCGCAACAATCATTTTGCCCGCGCTCTCTGGCCTGCGCGCGACCTGCAACGCTGCCCACACCGCCGCGCCTGACGAAATGCCGACGAACAGCCCTTCTTCACGCGGAAGCCGCCGGGCCATCTCAATGGCGTCGTCATTCGATACCTGAATGACTTCGTCGATCAGCGCCGTATCCAGCACTCCCGGCACAAAGCCCGCACCGATGCCTTGAATCTTGTGCGGCCCGGGCTTGCCCCCGCTCAGCACGGGGCTGTCCGAGGGCTCGACCGCAACGGTGCGAAACTCCGGCTTCCGCTCCTTGATATAACGGCTGACGCCGGTGAGTGTACCGCCCGTACCCACGCCGGAAATCAAAACGTCTGCGCGCCCGTCTGTGTCCTCCAATATCTCCGGCCCAGTCGTCGCATAGTGGATCGCCGGATTCGCAGGGTTATCAAACTGCTGGAGCATGTAACCGTGCGGCGTCTGCTTCAATATCTCCTGCGCCTTGACAATCGCGCCCTTCATGCCCAGCGGCCCCGGCGTAAGCACGAGCCGTGCGCCAAAGGCGAGCAACAGCACGCGGCGCTCCGCAGACATCGTCTCCGGCATGGTCAGGATCAATTCATACCCCATCACCGCTGCCGCAAGAGCCAGCCCGATTCCTGTGTTGCCGCTTGTCGGTTCAACCAGCACGGTTTTTCCGGGAGTAATCCTGCCTTCGCGCTCCGCCGCCTCGACCATGGCAAGGCCAATGCGGTCCTTCACCGAGCTCATCGGATTTGCGCTTTCCAGCTTGGCCACAACCGTGCCGTGACAACCCTTTGTTACGCGGTTGAGCTTCACAAGCGGAGTCTTGCCGATCAGTTCTGTCACGTTCTCTGCGATTCGCATGGCCGCAATCACCTCACCCCCAACAGTATGGCAGGTATTTTCAGGGAATGGACATGCTCACGCCCGCCGCGAGCGACGATGTCGTCAGGGTTGCAGTTCCTCCGCTCAGTGTGCCGGTGCCCAGCAACGTCGTGCCGTCGTAAGCCGCGCACGATTGGATCCCCGGTCCAACTGTGGGGATCATTGTGACAGCGATCGTGACAAGCTTATGAGATTTGGAGCAGTTAAGCGGATGAGCCCGCCGCGTGGACTGTCGATGTCTGCTATCAGAAGGAATGAGATCGAGACAATCAGCGGTAAGATGAAAAGGAAACTGGCCTCCGCACCGGCAGTATGTAACCCATAGCCGGCCAGAATATTAGCACAGATCGCAATCAATATCATGAGGACCCAGGCCGCCCTCGGGATGCGATTCCACCACGCTGCCTGAGTGTATCCCTGCGAATTCAGCACGTCGTTCATGCCGGATACGACAAGGGCCATCAGAGGTGAAGGATGAGCAGCGGCTGGCGCCTCCACCGCAGACCACATTTGCGCCTGGAGCCGGGCGGTATCGCTGTTCACCTGCCGGAGTACGCGCGCGTTGCGGGTTTGGTAAAAGACAATGCGCAATTTCACATACTTTGCGAGCTGGGAGCGTACTGTCGCGGCGTCCGCCGCCGGCAACAGGTCGGCGCGGACGTATTCCGTTCCGATCGCGTTGGCTTCTTCTTCCTCATAGTTCTTGCGCTGATCGTAGCGGCTGACGGCCATCGAAAAACTAAATCCGATAATGAGTCCCAGCAGTGTCAGGGTTGCGCCTTCAATTAAATTGAAATCGTCGCGCTCCTCCGCTTTCAGTGGACGCCGCCTGCGCCAGTAAACCCCGACTTGTTCCGCAATCCAAAGCGCCAGCAGCAATACAAGGAAGAAAGGAATTGGATAATTCTTCAACATACCCTCACCGTCCTTTGGTCATCGCGAGCCGGGTGCGTTGCCTCGTTACTCCACATCCTTGTACCTCCTTACGCATTGCTTCTGCCGACGTATGTTGCACTTTTCCCGTGAGACATTCTGCGCCCGGGCAATCGTGGGGGGCTATGGATTTGCACCGGGTAAAGCCGGCCTCGTCAAGGGGATATCCACGCTGATCGGAGCATGATCAGACAAGCGATCTTCAAATGCTTCGTTCACTTCGTTCATGGTACGGGGAAAGGCCGGCGCGAAGCGGTAGGAGTCAGCCGATTTGGGGTCCTCCTTGAGTTGGGCGTCCACGAAGATCCAGTCGAGCCTGAAATTCCCTATAATTCCAAAGGTTCGTGGCAATGCAAAGGTTGTCATAAAGCCTTTGCTGCCGCGCTCGTTTGAATTACTCAACGTCCCGGTGCGGCCATTTGTAGAAAGCGCCGCGTCACCGCGAAAATCGATCCGGGTCCCGTCATCGAAGCGAAAGGCCCGCAAATCCTTGAAGAGTCCCTGTTCCGGATTGGCTGCCAGCAGAGGAATGCCAGACGCAGTCGGGTCGCTTTGGAACTTTGCGGTTTTGAAGGTGATGCTTACGATGTCCATTCCAAATCCGACGCCCGTCGCGTACTTGACTCCTTTGGTGGCCCAAAAAGAAGGACTATTCAGCTGCTTGAGCACGTAGGAATTTATGCTGAGCACGGAACCATCAGAGCCCGTAGTGTTCATGTCCCCGGCGATGATTATGGGATTGTGAATCGGGCGCAACATCTGAAGAATCTCGTCCATCTCCTGGCGCCGTGCTTTGGGTTTGGCCCGGTTCTCGAGGTGGGCCGCTACTATGGTCACCTTCCCGTCAGGAATTCCAGGTATATCTACGGTCGCAATAAGGTTGGTGCGGCCTCCACGGCGTACTTCGCGGAGCAGTGTTTCTCCAAAAACCAGGCCTCCAACCTTGCGCTTTCCCACCTCGAGTGCGCCGTATTTCTTCTCTCCGTTGTACCAGTCGTAGGCCTGACGCTCGAAAGGCACAAGCTTCACATCGCGAAGAGGGTAACGAGAAAGAATTGCGGTACCGTGCAGTCCCCGAAGGCGACTCCTGTCCACGCTAAACAGGTCGTCCAACTCTTTGCGCTCCGCTTCGTCTTTCACATCTGCAAATGACTGGGTGCCGAGTATCTTCGGATCGACTTCGACGAACTCGACGCCATAGACCCAATTCATCTTGAGCGCGTCGCCAAGCTCCTTTACCACGGCCTTGTAATCGCTCCGTTTCATGCCCCAATCGACCTCGTTCAACACGAGCACGTCGGCAGTCTGCAGAACATCGAGGTCTGCGCTGATCTTATCCATCAGAGCCGCCTGGTCGCCTTTGTCGCCCTTGGCGGCGGCAGCGGCGCGCGCTTTTGCCAGGAACGCCGGCTTATCGGTAAGCGCCAGCCTGATATTGTCGAGTTCGATGCCTCTTTCGATGTTCCACATCACCACGCGCAGGCAGGGACCCATGCCATCGAGATTGGGGCGCAGGGGCTTTACGCCTTCGAAATATGCTTCATTGTTGATGAAAGGAGTGGTGAGTAAGGTGTGCAGCTTCTCTTGCAAGGCGGGATCCACTGTTTCGTGCTCGCCGAGCTCGACAAGCTCGGAGTAGGTCAACAGCGGGGGCTGTGAGCTCCGGACAATGTCATTAGGCGTCTGTGCGGAGCAGGTCCGTGCTATCGCACTCGTTCCCAATACCACCAACGCTGCGAACAGCGTCACCAATCTCTGAGCCCGTGGCGTTCTTTTATCCAGCATAAGCAGCAAGCCCTCATTTTTCGGCCACAGGAACTGTTCGCAGTGCCTCGCTGCGACCACAGCATCTATTACGCAATACTCAACCAACCCGCTTTATTGCCGGCGGACTCCACCGGCCATCAAGTACCTGTGCCTTTGGTGCGTAAAGCCGCATCGTGACGCCCAGGGTGCCGCTGGCCGGAGAGGGTAGCCAGTTGGATTGCTTGTCAGCGCCTGGGTTTGCGTTCTGGAGGTAAAGGTCCAGCGAACCGTCTGCATTGTACTTCAAATCATCACGGTCACCTATTGCAAAGCGGTTGATGGGATTCGCAACCTGAAAACCCTCTGCGTCATACATCGTCACCGACCAGAACGCATTTACTGGCGGCAATTCCTGCTTGTCAAAATGCAGCATATACTTTTGGTCGCCACTCAGTGGTTTTCCGTCCGCGTCGGAGACATTGAAGGGATAGATCGCGTCCTCCGGCTGGTTGGCGCCCAGGCCGGCCATGGCCACTATGGCCCGTTTTAGGTAGTAGTTGCCGTAAACGCCCATCGTGTCGGTGTTTATCTGCCAGCCATTGACCACCCGCGTAAGCGTCGGCAGCTTCGCAACCATATCTTTCAGGGCGTCTGCGGCGGCTTTGTCCAGCGCCTTCTGAATGCCGGGGTCCAGCTTTCCGTAAGCGAAGGTCTTGCCCGGATCGAGCCCGATTCGATGCAGCCGCGCAACAGTAGACCAATCCGTCACATGGGGAGGGTTCTTCTTCATCACTTCGGAGGCGTACTTGAAATATGCGGCGGCGGGCATCTTGTTTACCTGGTTCAGCGGAGGCGTCTTCATGTCCACCGAAGGGTCAATGACCGCTTTCACTGGTCTTGGCGCCTTACCCCACTGGGAGAGCGGCGTGACAGCGTACCCGTCCTGCACTTTGTGGACGGCGTTGTAGT
>Ga0335074_10014129_pt1 | contig 11209 bp, 11 predicted proteins | sample Lox_Sample_23_FD_206715 | JGI IMG/M metagenome (GOLD analysis project Ga0335074, IMG submission 206715) | Soil microbial communities from Loxahatchee National Wildlife Refuge, Florida, United States - Lox_Sample_2.3 | ecosystem: Environmental > Terrestrial > Soil > Wetlands | place: USA...
AGCCAGGACCGGGAAACCACCCCGGCCAGCCGGTCATCTCGCGCTGCCGTTTGGATGGCGATGGACTGAACGGGAATCATCGGCGGTGCCGACCGGGTGCGTCTGCCTTCCAGCCGGGTGCGATTGCCGGCTGGCCAGCAGGGCGAGAGCGGCACTGGCCAGCGTGACGGCGCTGGCCGCGAGGGCGGCGGGGACGATGCCCGCCAGCTGGGCGAGCACCGGCCCGGTCACGGAGCCGAGTAGCGTCGCGGCCGCCTCCGCGCCGACGAACACCGCGCTGACCCTGCCCAGCATGCCGCCCGGGATCACGCGCTGGATTGTCGTCTGGATTCCTGCCAGCGTGATTGACCCGGCCAGGCCCAGGACGAACGCGGACGGCGCGGCTTGTGCCAGCGACACTGAGCCGAACATGAGCGAGTACGCGATGGCGGTAACCACCAGCGAGCCGGCCAGCAGGTACCGGGGTGTCGCGATCGCCAGTAGCGCGCGGATCAGCGGGGCGCCGGTCAGGTACCCCGCGCTGAGCGCTAGCAACAGGACCCCGGCCTGGCGGGCACCCCCCAGCCGGATGACGGCGAAAGGGGTGAACAGCGCGGTCAGCGATGCGTTCGCCGCGAGGAACAACGTGTTGACAGGGAGCAGCGCTCGCACGGCCGGCTCCGCGCCCAGCGCGGTCCAGCCGGCGCCGAACTCCGCCCGGCCCGCCCGGAACTCCGCCCAGCTAGCGCGGAAGCCGGCCAGCGCAGAGCGGAAGGCGGCCAGCGCAGCACGGTACCCGGCGCGACCGGCACCGGGCGCCATATGTCGCGACGTCATCAGCATCAGCAGGGCTGATATCAGATAGCTCGCCACGTCGGCCCAGATCAGCGGCGTGATACCGGTGAAGGTCAGCAGCACGCCACCCAGCGGTCCGCCGACCAGCCCCATCACGCCATTGGTTACCGCGTTGAGCGCGGCGGCGCTGGCCAGGTCGGGCCCGGTCCCCACGATCGATGGCACGCGAGCCCGCAGAGCGGGCGTGAACACGACTGTGCCCGCGCTTTCCGCCGCCAGCGCGAGGTACACGATCCAGTACGCGTGGCTGCCGGCCAGGAGCAACGCCACCGCCCCGGCGCGGAACACGTCGGCGGCGAGCATCAGCGTGCGCCGGTCGAATCGGTCGGCCAGCACGCCGGCCGCCGGGGCGAGCACCAGCGGTGGCGCGTACTGCGCGGCCAGGACTGCGCCGGCGGCCAGCAGTGACTTGCTCGCCAGGTAGACATGCATGGGGATGGCGATGACCAGCAGCCAGGAGCCCAGGCCACTGACCAGGCCGGCGCACCAGAGCAAGCGGAAATCCCTGATCCGGAGGACGTTCAGCTTCATATCTTGTTAGAATAAACAGCGATTAATTTATTCTGTCAAGATAGAGGATGTCATGGATGCGGGCGGTCTGGGCGGGGAGTTCCGTGCGCTGCGGGTCGCGGCGGGCCGGACGGTGGCGTCGGTCGCGGTGGACGCGGGGCTGTCAGTGCCGTATATCGCCAACCTGGAGAACGGGCGGGGAAACCCGACGATCGGCGCACTCGGCCGGCTCGCCTCGGCCCTCGGCCGGCGCTTGGTCGTGGGCCTGGCCAATGAAACGGCCGACAAGCCAGCCGAGCTGGGCGAGCCAGGAACACGACGTGATAACAGCAAGAAGCCTGCGGCGGTAGCACCTACCGCGTCGCTGATCAGGTTCGCGCGCACGCAACGGTTCCGCGGCATGGCCGCGGCGATAGCGGAGGCTGACCGGGGCGGCGCCAGCCGGGAAGCCAGTTCCGGGCGGGACGCGACGTCCGGGCGGGACGCGACGTCCGGGCGGGACGCGACGTCCGGGCGGGACGGGGCCGAGTTCTCGGCACGGTTGATCGGCGGGCTCGCGGGGCTGGCCGGGCTGTTCGACCGGGACCTTGGCGAGGCGGACTGGGCCCGGCTGCTCGACGCGCTGTTCCTGGTGGCCGCCGATCCGCACGGCGGTGAGTAGGGTGAGGCCGGTGAGCACTCCGGAAGTACTGGAACGGCGGCGGACGGCGGACGGGGAGCTTGTGCTGCGCCGTTCCGGTGATCACCTGGAGCTGATCATGAACGGCGTATTCCTGATGTCCACCGGCAACGGGGCCTCGGAACGCGAGCTGGTTCGTGCCGTCGGCGGGAGCGGCCGGCTGCTGATCGGCGGCCTGGGCGCCGGCTACTCGCTGGCCGCGGCGGTTGCTGAACCGGATGTTACCGAGGTGGTCGTGGTGGAGTCCGAGCCCGACATTATCGCGTGGAACCGCACGTACTTCCGGCCGTACAACCAGGGCGCGGTTGACGATCCCCGGGTTACCGTCGTCCACGCGGACATCGGCGACTACCTCACCACGCAGCCGGCGGCCTTCGACGGGATCTGCCTGGACACCGACAACGGGCCGGACTGGCTGTCCAGGCCGGACAACGCTGCACTGTACTGCGCGGCCGGGCTGAGCCGGCTGAAGGGCCTGCTGAAACGGCATGGGAGGCTCGCCGTATGGGCGGCCCGGGAGAGCCCCGGATTCAGCAGCCTGCTCGACTCGGTCTTCGGCGGCACGCGCGTCATCCGTGTCTCGGTCGAGCGCGGCCCCGATGACGTGATCTACGTAGCCACTCCGTAACTGTCCGGTCCTGGCGAGCCACGCGAGCAGGCTCAATGGTGCCATTGACACGTAAAGGGGGCCAGGAGCGGGCTCGATGGTGCCATTGACACGCTAGGCGCGGAGAGGCTGAAAGGCTGGGGGCGGGGCGCGCCGGGGCTGCCGTGGGCGAGGCGCTGGGCGCCGGGGGGACCCCGTTAGTCAGGGGGCGGAGCGGGCGGCGACTTTGCGCAGCGTTACCTTATCCACCTTCCCGCTGGTCAGCTTCGGCAGTTCGGCGGGGAAGCGCAGGTGTGCCGGGACCTTGAAGCGGGCCAGCCGCTCGCGGCAGTAGGCGGTCAGCGCATCCGGATTCGCCGCGCAACCGTCACGGAGCACGACGAACGCCATGCCGGTCTCGCCCCAGCGCTGGTCCGGGACGCCGATCACCGCCGCCTCGGCGATCGCCGGATGACCGGCCAGCACCTGCTCGACTTCGGCGGGATAGACATTCTCGCCGCCGGAGATGTACATGTCGGACAGGCGGCCGCGGATCCAGTAGAAGCCGTCCTGGTCGCGCACCGCCACGTCGCCCGTGGCCAGCCAGCCGTCCGGGAGAGCCCTGGCGGTCGCGGCCGGGTCCCGCCAGTAGCCGCGGAACACATTCGGTCCCCGGACCAGCAGTTCCCCGGTCTCCGGCCGCAACGAGACGTCGACGTACATATACGGCCGGCCGGCCGAGCCGGCTTTCGCGTGCGCGTACTCGGCCGGCACGCACAGCACGTTCGGTGCCGCCTCGGTGAGGCCGTAACCTTGCAGGATCGTCACGCCGCGCGCCGTCCACGTCTGGATCAACGGCAGTGGCATGGGCGCGCCGCCGACGATGACCTGACGCAGGCTGGACAGGTCCGCATCGGCGAAACCCGGGTGCTGGGACAGCATCAGGTACGTCGTCGGCACGCCCATCATGGTCGTTACCCGGCGGTTCTCGATCAGCGACAGGACCCGTGCCGTGTCGAAGCTCTGCTCAAGCACCACGGTGGCGCCCTTCCACCAGGCCAGCAGCGGCTGCACGTTCCAGCCGCCGACGTGGCACTGCGGAAGCACCTGCAGCACCACGTCATCGCCGGTCAGTTCGGCCGTGCGGTCCAGGCTCAGGTTGGTCCAGAAGCAGTTCGCGTGCGAGAGCACGGCGCCCTTGGGCTTGCCCGATGTGCCGGAGGTGTACAGGAGCAGCAGCGGATCGCCGCCCCCGAAAGGCCGAGCGGGTGAGACCGGCACATGCGCCGCCGGCGTCCGGGTGATATCAACGGTCTTCCGGTCGGCGACGAGGTGTCCCAGACCCGGCTCGATGAGCAGGATCTTAGGGTCCGCGTTCGCGATCTGGTAGTCGAGCTCGGCAGCGGTCAGCCGCCAGTTGAGCGGCACCATGATCAGCCCGCTGAGCGCGCAGCCGAAGAACACCTCGATCTGCTCCGGGCAGTTCCGTGACAGCGCCGCCACCCGGTCGCCGGGTTCGCAGCCGGCGGCGGCGAATTCGGCGGCGCGGCCGGCTGCGGCGGCGGCGAGCTCACGATACGTGATGGACCGATCGCCGAACTCGATCGCGATCCGGTCCGGCGTCAGCGCCGTCCGGTCAGTCAGCAGCTTGCCGATACCGAGAAGACTCATGGAGCCCCCCAGCGTACAGTTGTCGCCGCCCAGGTGTATCCGACCCCGGCGGCGAGCAGCAACACCACATCGCCGTCGGCCAGCTTGCCGGAGCGGGCCAGCCGGTCAAGGGCCAGCAGGTTGTCTACCCCGCTCATGTGCCCGGTGTCGTCCAGGTAGACGGCCTGGTCCTCGGTCATTCCCAGCCCGGCGAGGATCGCCCGGTGCATGGAGCGCTTCATATGGATCGGGCACAGGTACGCGACGTCGCGCAGCGCGAAACCGGAGTGCTTGACCGAGTCGGCCGCGACCGCGAGAAAGTTGTCCAGGCTGACCTCGCCGAGCCGCTCGCGCATGACATCGGGGTCCGAGACGTCGAGGAACTGCTCCCCGGGCGGGACCTTCACGTGCATGCTTAGCGACCCGTCGGTCAGCATCGACGATTCCAGCACCTGATTCGCCGGGTGGTCGCGGAGCAGCAGGGCGGCGACCGCGCCGTCCCCGAACCCGAACATGAACCGGGCCCGCTCGTTGCCGTAGTCCAGCAGCCTCGACTCGCAGCTCGCCCCGACTAGCAGCAGCGCGCGGATCCGCGGGTCGGATACCATCAGGGCCCGGGCCACCCGCAACGCGACCGGGGACCCGCACGAGGTGTAATCCAGTTCCAGCGCGAACGCGTTCACGCAGCCCAGTTCGCCAGCGATCCGCGGCGCGGCCTGCCAGACCGCGTAATCTTTCCAGGTGGAGCCGAAGTACACGACGGCGTCGACATCGGCAGGGTCGACCGACTGCTCGGCGAGCAGCCGCCGCGCCGCCGCGCACGCCAGGTCGGACACCTGCTCGCAGACGGGGGCGATGTGCTTGCCGGTCACGCCGAACCGGCCGGTGAGGACAGGTTCGGGTATGCCGGTGAGCTCGGCGAGTTCGGCCGCGCTGATCCATCCGGACGGCAGGTATGAGGCGATACCGCCTATCCCGACGGTCATCCGCGCCCGCCCGGGTTCGTGCTGCCCAGGGCACGGGCGACCAGGGCCATCAGCTCGTCGAACACCTCGGCGGGCATCTGGCCCTCGTCGGCCCACAAGATCCAGCGCATGCCGATCATCTCGCCGACGCCCATGAGCGCCCACGCGGTCACCACCGGGTCGTTGATGGCGACCTCGCCTCTCTCCTTGGCGGCGGTCAGCCCCTTGACGTAGCCCTCGGCGAGCCGGTCGTAGTGCAGCCGGAGCATCTTCGGCGACACGAACTCGGCTTGGCGGATCACCCGGTACAGCGCGGGGTGCTCGGCGGTGAATTTGAAGAACGCCTCGAAGCCGAGGCGTTCGGCGTCAAGCCGGTCCTTGCCAGGCGCGGAAGCCTCGGACATCGCGTGCCTGATCCTGGCGTTCAGGTCCTCGACGAGCACGTCGAAGATCTCTTGCTTGCCGGTGAAGTACAGGTAGAACGTGCCCTGGGCTACCCCGGCCGCCTCGGTGATCTTCACGATCGAGGCATCGTGATAGCCCAGGTCGGCGAAGACCTGCTCGGCCGCCTCCAGCAGCCGCCGCCGGGTACGTTCACCCTTGGTGTTCAACGGGTCCCCCTGCTGGCTCGGAGCCCCGCGATGCCATTCGGGGCAAATAGGATGAACAGGATAAATATCACTCCTAGCAGGAAGTCCGGCTGGGAGAGCGGCACCCGCAGGATCGATGGCAGCGAACCGAACGAGGGCTCCGCGGCGATCTTGAGCAGCCACTGCTGCAGGTATATGTAGACCATAGCGCCGGCCACCGCGCCCCAGCGGGTGCCGAGTCCGCCGAGCACTACCATCACCAGGATCGAGACCGTGACCGTGGTGGCCGCCACCGCCGACGGGGTCGCCGTGCCGACCAGCAGCAGGTACACCATGCCGGCCCCGGCCGCGATCATGCTCGACAGCGTGAACGCGGCGAGCTTGTAGCCGAACGGGCGGTAACCGAGCACCTCGGCGCGCCGCTCGCTTTCCCGCAGCGCGAGCCACACCCTGCCGGTCACCGACTCGGTGCTGAGCCACACCAGCAGGTACACGACGACCAGGAATCCCAGCGCCAGCCAGTACAGGTTGCGGGTGCTGGCGACGCCTATCAGCTGCGGAGGCAAGCGTGTGGTAATGGCCACCAGGCCGGTGTCGCCTCCGGTCAGGTTGTGCGGGTTGTCCTCGATCAGGTAGTAGGCGGCTTGCGCGAACGCGAGCGTCACCATGGCGAACGCGATGCCGCTTACCCGCAGGCTGACCACACCGAGCACGACGCTGACCACGGCGGCTATCGCCAGCGTGAACAAGATCGCCGGGAACAGCGCCCAGTGCCAGTCCGACAGCGCCACATCCAGCACGTAGACCCCGGTCGCGAAGTAGAGCACCTGGCCGAAAGACAGCAGTCCGGCGAAGCCGAACAGCACGTCGAAGCCCAGCGCCACGCCGGCGAACACGAAACCGAGGCCGAGGACGACCAGTGTGCCCGCCGAATCGACGACGTCGACCGGCCCGGGCAGGATCCACGGAATGTGCAGCCCGATCAGGGGGAGCATGGCGAGGATGAGGACAATGCCGGCGGCATAAGCCCGCTTCAAGGACAGACGTTTCATGCCGCCCTCCCGAGCAAGCCGCGCGGGCGCACGAGCAGCACCACGACGAGCAGCAGCACGACCGAGATGTTGCTGAGCTGGGCCAGGCTGGCGCCGGTGCCCGCGTAGAAACCCACGTACACCTGGACCAGGCCGACCAGGAGCGCGGCGGCCGCCGATCCGGCGATCGAGCCGAGGCCGCCGATCACCACCACGATGAACGCGAAGATCAGCAGTTCATCGCCCTGCCCGGGGTCGGTCAGCGCGCTGTTGAACACGACCGCGTTGAGCAGCCCGGCCAGCCCGGCGGCGGCACCTCCGATCGTGAACACGAGCGTGAACGCCCGGCCGACATCGATGCCGAGCGCCCGGACCATGTCCCGGTTCTCCGCGCCGGCCCGGATGATCAGGCCGTACCGGGTCTGCCGCAGGAACCAGGTAAGCGCGGCGAGAGTGGCCAGGCCGGTGCCTAGCGCGACGAAATCCCCGTTCGGGATCCGCTCGGCACCGACCGCGGTCACACCGCTGAGCCAGGCTGGCACCGGGATCGCGCGTGAGCTGCTGCCGAAAGCGCCGAGCAGCAGCCCGACCAGCGCCAGGTCCAGCCCGATGGTGACCAGGATCTGGCCGACCGGCCTGCCGTACAGGGGACGGATCAGCAGCAGTTCGGTGAGCGCGGCAACCGCGGCCCCGGCGCAGGCGGCCGCGATCGCGGTGAGTACCCAGCCAGCGCCCCCGCCGGCCGCGCTGAGGTGCACGGCCAGCGCCCAGCCGGCGAAGGCGCCGACGGTGAGGAACGCGCCGTGCGCGAAGTTCAGCACGCCCATCAGGCCGTAGATCAAAGACAAGCCCGAGGCGACGAGAAAATACACTGCGCCCAGGGCCAGGCCGCTGATCGTGATCGCGGCGAACGTGCTCACAGGCTCACCCCCAGCAGGCGCCGCGCGGCATCGGAATCGAGGTCGGCGGCGTCGCCGGTGTGCACCACCTGGCCATGATCCAGGACGATGACCCGCGAGGCGAGCTCACGGACCACGTGCACGTTCTGCTCGACCAGCAAGATCGTCTCCGTCTGGCTCACCTCCTTGAGCACCTCCACCACCTGCGTGACATAACGCGGCGACAGGCCCTTGGTCGGCTCGTCGACCAGCAGCAGAGGTTTGCTGTGCAGCAGCACCCTGGCGATCGCGAGCATCTGCTGCTGTCCGCCGGACAGCGTGCCGGCCAGTTGGCGGCCACGCTGGTCCAGTTCCGGGAACAGCCGGTAGACGCGGTCGTAGCCGGCGTTTCTGGCCGTCTGAGCCAGGCGGAGGTTTTCCTTGACGGTCAGCCTGGTGAACACATCGCGGTCCTCGGGCACGTAACCGACGCCGAGGCGGATGATCCGGTGCACCGGCCAGCCGGTCACGTCCTGCCCGGCCATCGTGCGGCTGCCCGTGCTCGGCGCCAGGCCGATCAGCGCGCGCAGCGTCGTGGTCTTGCCGACCCCGTTGCGGCCGATCAGCGCGGTCACGCCGCCTTTGGGCACGGCAAGCGACACGTCCTGCAGGATGTGCGAGCCGCCGATGCTGACGTTCAGGTCCTGCGCTTCTATAACGGCCGCGGCGGGCGTAGCGGTCACAGCGGGTCTCCGAGGTAGGCCAGCTGGACGGTCTCGTCCGCCATCACGTCCGCTGGTTCCCCGCAGGCCAGCAGCTGACCGTGATGCAGCACCGCGACCCGCTGGGCCAGGCCCAGCACGACCGCCATGTGATGTTCCACCATCAGCACCGTGCGTCCTTCGGCGTGCAGTTGCTTGATCAGGCCGGTCAGGCCGTCGATGTCCGCGCCGTTCACTCCCGCCATCGGTTCGTCGAGCAGCAGCACCTCGGCCTGGCTCGCGATCAGGATCGCAAGTTCCAGTTTGCGCTTGTCCCCGTGGGACAGCCCTCCGGCGGGCTGGTCGGCGAGGTGGTCGATGCCGACCGCTTTGAGCGCGTGGAAAGCCTTCTCGCTGGCCTGGTCGTCCGCACGTGGCTGGTGCCACCAGCGCATGCCGCCGCCGAGCCGTGCCTGCGCCGCCAGCCGGGCGTTCTCCGCGACCGGCAGCGCCCCGAACAAGAGTGAGGTCTGGAACGTCCGGCCCAGCCCGAGCCGGGCGCGGTCGGCGGCGCTCAGGCCGCCGATTTCGCGCCCGTTCAGGGCCATCGTCCCGCTCGTCGGCTTCAGCAGGCCGCTGAGCAGGTTGAACAGGGTGGTCTTGCCAGCGCCGTTCGGCCCGATGATGCCGAGAAACTCACCGCGGGCCACCTCCAAGCTGATGTCCTCGAGGATGGTGACGCCGCCGACGTGGAACCCCAGGCCGTTGATCGCTAGCGTCATCAGCTCGCCGGCGGGGCTGTCTGACTGGCGCTGAGCGTGGCCAGCACGGTCGGCGTGAACACCGTCGGGCTGTTTTCGGTCAGCTTGACCTGGAACATCGGCTGGAGCATGGCGTGGTCCGAGGCGCGGATCGTCTGCATGCCCTTGGGCGCGAGGAACGTCCAGCCGTCCAGCGCGCTGATCATGGACTGCACGTTCGTGCCGCCCCCGGCCGCGATCGCGTGCACGATCATCTGCGCGGCCACGAAGCCGTCCGGCGTGAACAGGTCGGGGACGCTGTTGTACCGCTGTTTCATCTGCGCGATCAGGTAGTCGTTCGCGGCGTTGCCGGAGCCCTGGTACAGGTACAGCGACAGATAGTCGAACTTCGCGCCGGCCGCGCCGTAGAACGGGTATGTGGCGATGTTGGCCAGGCCCGTCACCACCTTGGTCCCGGTGAAGTCGCCCTGCTGGTCCAGCGCCTGCGCCAGTGCGGCACCGGTGGTTCCCGCCCAGGCCAGGAAGATCAGGTTCGGGTGCATAGCCTTTACCTGCAGGGCCGTCGGGGTGAAGTCCGTCGTGGTCAGCGGGACCAGCACCGGCTTCACCGTGTCGCCGATCGCGCCGAACACCTGCTGCGCGTCGGTCACGTATGACTCGCCGAACGCGTAGTCCTGGGCGAGCACGACGATCTTCTGCCCGCTGCCAGCGCTGGCCACGAACGACTTGGCCGCCATGACGTCCTGGTAGGTCTGCCGGCCGGACCGGAACGTGTACTGGTTCGCGCCGGTGATCTGGTCCGCGGCGGCTGGCCCGGAGACGTACAGTACCTGGTTCTGCGCGGCCAGCGGCGCGAGTTCGGTCGCGATGCCGGAGTCGACCGTGCCGGCGATGATCTTGTACCCGGCGCCGACCAGGCTCTTGAAGTCGGTCACGGCGGTGGTGGCGTTGTCGGCGTCGTCGTCCCAGGTGACGTCGACGGGGTGGCCGTTGACCTTGCCAGTCCCGCCGGTCGCGTAGGACAGGCCGACCTCGAAGCCCTGCTGGTACTGCTCCGCGTAGGCCGAGAAGATACCGGTCTTCTCATAGACCATGCCGACCTTCACCGGCGTGCCGCTGGCCGAGGCGGCCGAGGCGCTTGACGTGGTTGGAGGGTTAGTGCTGTTTGTCGCGGAGCTGCCGCAGGCGGCGGCGAGCAGCGCAGCGCCTGCGACGGTGGCTAGTTGGGGGATAAGTCGCGGCATGCCCATGTCCGCTCCTGACTCGAAAGAGGGCTGGTCAGTCAAAATATGAGAGGTGATTCAGGTATTAGATGGACTGTACGGCCAGGTCGGCGCGCCGTCAATACACGATTCCGTAACATGCGGCGACTCTGGACGAGCTGGGAAACAGCGCGTTAAGCTATCCGAAACTTAGAGATGATTCATCTGTCATAAATGATGATGCGGTCTGCCTCGTCATATGGCAACCTGCTATGCCGTCCACAAGCCGGATGTGTATATCTCACATCCCGGACCTGTCAACGGCGGGTTCCGGCACCATTCCGCGCCCCGCCAACCCGTCCTACGTTTCGCGAAGGGGACCGCCCGCACAATCGCTCTAAGCACGAGGAGGTACGACGTTGACCTCGCCCACACCCCTTCCCAGCCGGCGCCCCGCCCGGCCCCGGCCCGCCCGGCCCCGGCCAGCACGGCGCCGGCTCGCCGTGGTCAGCACGGCCGGCACTTTCGCGGCCGCGGCCGTGGTGGTGGCCGGCCTGCTGACCGCCGCGCACCCGGCCACGGCCGCCGCGCAGGGCCTCCCGACCGAGGGAACCCTGACCCAGATCTCGGACTTCGGGTCCAATCCGGGCAGTCTCGACATGTTCGCCTACGTTCCGACCGGTTTGCAGTCGGGCGCGCCGCTGGTCATCGCGCTGCACGGCTGCACACAGGACGCGGAGGACTACTACGAAGACTCCGGCTGGCCGCAGGAGGCGAACACCTACGGCTTCGCGATGATCTTCGCGGAGCAGCCGTCCGAGA
>Ga0335074_10014130_pt1 | contig 11209 bp, 3 predicted proteins | sample Lox_Sample_23_FD_206715 | JGI IMG/M metagenome (GOLD analysis project Ga0335074, IMG submission 206715) | Soil microbial communities from Loxahatchee National Wildlife Refuge, Florida, United States - Lox_Sample_2.3 | ecosystem: Environmental > Terrestrial > Soil > Wetlands | place: USA: Florida...
CTGCAGACGAACGGGCACGAGGACCACGCCGACTTCGCGGCCCTGTCGGAGGCTATGGAGGACGCCGAGCGCAACAGCGACGAGGTGCTGGTGCTGAACAAGGCCGGTCAGCCCGTGCCCCGGCTCTCCCATGGCTCGCCGCCGTACCGCATCTACCACAAGCTGGTGGGCCAGGCCGCCAACCAGCAGAGCCCCACCACCGAGCTGACCAGGAACGCGGTCTACGCGGTCGCGACCGTCTACGGCACCGGGCGGCAGGCCGGCGTCCCGATCGGCACCGTGGTCCTCGAGCGGCCGACCGGCCCGCTCAACCAGAACATCGACAACCTCTGGCTGTACCTGATCGTGCTGGCCGGGGTCGCGCTCGCGGCCGCCGTGCTTGTCGCCATGTACCTCGCCCGCTGGGTCAGCCGGCCGCTGGCGCGGCTCGACGCCGCCGCGGGCAAGATCGCCGACGGCGACCTCACCGTCCGCGCCAGGACCGGGTACGGGCCGCCGGAGCTGCGCCGGATGGCCGCCACCTTCAACATGATGGCCGGGCGGCTCGAGGCCCTGGTCCACGGGCACCGGGCCATGCTGGCCGACGCCTCGCACCAGCTGCGGACCCCGCTGACCGCGCTCAGGCTCCGCCTCGACCTGCTCGCGACCGACGCCTCCCCGGCCACCGCGGCCGAGCTGGCCGGGGCGCAGGAGGAGATCGCCCGGCTCTCGCGGCTGGTCGACGGGCTGCTGGCCACCGCCAGGGCCGAGGCGATGACCGAGCAGCTGGAGACCATCGACGTGCTCGAGGCGGTCACTGAGCGGGTGGCGGCCTGGCAGCCGGTCGCCGACGGCCACAACGTGAAGCTCATCGTCGAGGTGGGCGCCAGCCCGGGCTCCGGCGGCGCGGGCGGGGGACGGCCGATGGTCGCGCTCGGGGCCGGGCACCTGGAGCAGATCCTGGACAACCTGATCGACAACGCGATCGACGCGCTCACCGAGCCGGGCGCGGGCCCGGCCGGCGGCTCCATCCACATCTCGGCCGCCGCGACGGACACCGGCACGCTGCTGACCGTGGCCGACGACGGCCCGGGGATGACCGCGCAGGAGCGGTCGCGGGCGTTCCTGCGGTACACCACCGGCAGCCAGAACGGCACCGGGCTCGGCCTCGCGATCGTGCACCGCCTGGTGACCGCCAACGGCGGGGCGATCAGGCTGGCCGACACCCCGGGCGGCGGGCTGACGGTCGAGATCGAGCTGCCGAGCCCGGCCGACCCTTAGCCCCACTGGCCCCAGCCTGTCCTAGGTACGTAGGATTAACCCCCATGCGCCCTTGGTGGAAGCCGCTTTGGACCAGGCAGGCCGGACTGCGCGCCCTGCGGGCGACGCTCGTCATCCCGGCGCTGTTCGCGATCTGCCTCAAGGTGGTCGGCGACGAGCAGATGACGCTGTTCGCCACCTTCGGCGGGTTCGCCACGCTGGTCGTCGCGAACTTCGGCGGGACCAGGAAGGACAAGCTCGCCGGGCACCTCGGGCTCGCCGTCGTCGGCAGCCTCGCGCTGATCATCGGCACGATGGTCAGCAGCACGGCCTGGATCGCGGCGGTGGTCACGCTGCCGGTCACGTTCGCGATCTTCTTCGCCGGGATCATCGGGCCCAACCCCGCCTCGGGCGCCGTCGCCGCCATGTTCGCGTACGTGCTGCCGGTCGTCTCGGTCGGCGGCGCGGCCGACATCCCCAGCCGGCTGGAAGGCTGGTGGCTGGCGTCGGCGGCCGGCACGATCGCGGTCCTGCTGCTGTCGCCGGCGGCCCCGGGCAACCGGCTCCGGGCGGCCGTCGCCGACCTGTCGGGCGAGCTCGCCAGCCGGGTCCGGGCGGCCGCGGCGGGCGAGGTGACCAGCCCCGACGCGATGACCGCGGCCAAGGACCGGCTGCGGGCCGCGTTCACGGCCGCGCCGTACCGCCCGACCGGGCTCGCCGCCTCCGACCAGGCTCTCGGCAGCATGGTGCAGCTCCTCGAGTGGAGCTCGACGCAGGTCGCGGAGGCGTTCGACGGGCACATCGACCTGACCCAGGGCTGCCCGCAGGACCGCGCGCTGCTGCTGCGCTCGGCCGACCTGTTCAGCGACACCCAGGCGCTGCTGACCGGTCAGGACGCGGAGCCGGACTTCGACGCGGTCGAGAGCGCCCGGGCCGCCTCGGCCGCGCACCTGAGCGAGCTGTCCGGCCAGGCGGGCGAGCCGGACACCCGGGTCGCGGCGGCGCAGGCGGTGCACGCGCAGGGGCTGTCGGTGGTGGCCAGGTCGGTCGCGGCCGACGCGCTGATCGTCAGCCACCGCGCGTCCGCGGAGACGATCGAGGCGGCGCGGCGGCACTGGTACGAGACGCCAGGGGCGGAGCCGGGTTCGGCGCCGGCCCGGGCCGCCGCCGCGCTCGCGCGCACCCCGGGGGTCGCCTCGGTCACGACCGCGGCCACGCTGGTGCGGCGGCACACGTCGGTCCGCTCGGTCTGGTTCCTGAACTCGCTGCGGGCGGCGATCGCGATGGCGGCGGCCGTCGCGGTGGCCGACGCGACCGGGGTACAGCACGCGTTCTGGGTCGTTCTCGGCACGCTGTCGGTGCTGCGCACCAGCGCCTCGGCGACCGGCTCGACGGCGTGGCGGGGGCTGGCCGGCACCGTCGTCGGGTTCGTGATCGGCGCGGCCCTGCTGGTCGGGATCGGGACCAATCACTCGGTGCTGTGGGCGGTGTTCCCGGTCGCGGTGCTGATCGCCGCGTACGCGCCGGGCACGACGCCGTTCCTGGTCGGGCAGGCGGCCTTCACGGTGACCGTCGTGGTCCTGTTCAACCTGCTCGTGCCGGTCGGCTGGACGGTCGGGCTGCTGCGGGTCGAGGACGTGGCGATCGGCTGCGCGGTGAGCTTCGCGGTCGGGGTGCTGCTGTGGCCGCGGGGCGTGGTGGCGGTGGTCAGCACCGATCTGGCCGACTCGTTCCGGTCCGGCGGGGCGTTCCTGACCCAGGCGGTCGACTGGGCGCTGAGCGAGGTGGCGGTGCCTCCCGCGGCGGCAATCGCGTCCTCCAGCGCGGGCATCAGGCTGGACGACGCGGTCCGCGGGTTCCTGACCGAGCAGGGCAGCAAGCGGCTGTCCAAGGAAGACCTGTGGACGCTGGTGAACGCCTCGACCCGGCTCCGGCTGACCGCGCACAGCCTGGCCACGCTCCGGCCCGCGGTGCCGGCCGAGGCGAACGGGCACGGACCGGGACCCGGCCCGGAGACCGGCTCCTGGAGCGCCTGCGTGCCGCTGCAGGGCGCGGCCGAGTACGCGGGCGCGCCCGCCTGCACCAGCCTCAAGCTCGCGGCCGAGGGCCTGGCCGGGTTCTACGACGCGGTGGCGGGGGAAGTGAGCCGGCCGGGGCCGGGTGAGCTGACGGAGATCCAGGTGCCCGCGATCGTGGCGGCGGCGGTGCCCCGGCAGCCGGCGACGGCGACGGCGGGCGCGGGCGCGGGCGGCGCCGGCGGCCTCGGGGGCGACCACGGGGTCGTCACCGAAGGTGATCACGCGGTCGTCACCGAAGGTGACCAACGGGCCAGCGTGCTGTCCCCGCCGCAGGAGCTGCCGCACCCGCACCTGCTCTGGGTCCAGGAGCACCTGCACCACCTCAGCAAGAGCGCCCAGACGGTGAGCGAGCCCGCGCTGCACATGGCGCAGGTCCGCAGCCGGCCCTGGTGGCGATAGGGCGCGGGCGGACAATTCGGCAACCGCGCTCCACATATTGTCGGTTACGTTGGGTAAGTATCCGCGATCGGCAGCAATGGCGGGGGCATCGCTAGTAACCTCTATTTTCGGCATCTCGCCCGCCTTCCCTAGCTGACGACTATCCCTCGGGGGGGTTACGGGGGGTCGTCGCCTCGGGGCCAATGGAGCACCGGGAGTTCCGAGGTTGTCTTCTCCCCGGTCGCAGTTGGGGGGCCTGAAGGTGGTTCGGTGCGCTTCTATCACAGAAGGGGACAAATGGCGCCGACTATAGGCATCACCACGTACCACACCAACGCCGACTGGCGTGGCTGGTCGGAGGAGGGTGCCCTGCTGCCGTTCACCTACGTCACGTCGATCCGGAACAACGGGGGCCGTCCGGTTCTGCTTCCGCCCGGCGGCGACGAGGCGGAGGCCGAAGCGACCGTGGCCGTCCTTGACGGCCTTGTGATTGCCGGAGGTGGCGACATCGATCCCGCCATCTACGGCGCCCCCAAGCACCCGCAGACGGAAATCACCGCGGGCGACAGGGACTCCTGGGAGCTGGCCATCGCCGAGGCCTGCGTCCGCCAGGGCGTTCCGCTGCTTGGCATCTGCCGGGGCGCGCAGATGCTCAACGTCGCCTGCGGCGGCACCCTCCACCAGCACGTGCCCGAGCTCGTGGGGCACGATGCCCACACCGGGCCGGTCGACGGCTTCGGCACCCACAAGGTCCGCGTCACCAGCGGCACGATCATCTCGTCGATCCTCCCCGGCGGGGAGTTCTTCGAGGTGCCGACCCACCACCACCAGGCGGTGGACATCGTGGGGGCGGGCCTGACCGCGGTCGCGTGGGCGGACGACGGCATCATCGAGGGCATCGAGTCCACCACGCCGGGCGAGTTCCTGGTCGGCGTCCAGTGGCACCCCGAGATGGGAACCGATCCGCGGCTGTTCCGCGCCCTGGTCACGGCGGCCGAGCTGCACTACGCCGAGCGGACCGTTTCTTCGCTCCCGCCGCTGCTCGCAGGAGCATAGCGGACATACGTTTCAATCGTCGGCCTGAGCAGGGAAGACATCCCGCTCAGGCCGGCGTGTTTTCGGGCATGACTGTTGATTTCTCCGTAAGCTGCTGCGCGATTGTGTCGGGTCGTGGCTGCTTGTCGCCCGCGACGCGATGGCTGTCACGCGGACGCGAACGGGGGCGAACGGATGCGCGGAATGTCACGAGCCGGAGGCGCTGCACGGGCACGGGCGGGGGGCGCCGCACGGCGCCCTGCGGGCCGCGGCGCCCGGGCGCTCGGCGCCGGGCTGGCCGGCGCCGGAATCTGCGCGGCCCTCGCGCTGGCCTCGGTCCCGGCGGTGGCGGCGATGAGATCGCCCGCGGGGCCGGCCGCGACGGGCGCGACCGTGCCGGTCATCGTCTTCCTCAAGGGCCAGCCGACCGCGCCAGGCGGAGCACGGGACCGTTCGAACCAAAGATTTGCGGTTATGCAGGCCGCCCAGGCCCCCTACCTCGACCAGCTGGAGCGGCTCGGCGCGGCCGACGTGCACCGTTACGGGCTGGTTGACGCGATCGCGGCGCGGGTGCCGAGCTCCGCCGTGGGGGCGCTGACCGACAGCCCGGGGGTCGCGTCGGTGATTCCCGACAGCCCGATCGTCGGGCCCGCCCCGGCCGCCGGCCCGCCCGCCGCAGCCGCCTCGCCGGGCACCGCGACGTCGGTCGCCAAGACCCCGGCCGGCGCCTGCTCGGCGACGACCCCGCAGCTCGGGCCGGACGCGCTGCTGATCACCCGCACCGACTCGACCGCACCCGGCGCGGTGACCGCGCGGTCGCTCGGCTATACCGGGGCCGGGGTCAAGGTCGCGTTCCTGGCCGACGGGATCGACCGCGCCAACGTCAACCTCCAGCGCGGCGGCAAGTCCGTGATCAGCGACTACGCGGACTTCACGGGCGACGGCACGGCGGCGCCGACCGAGGGCGGCGAGGCGTTCATGGACGCCAACGCCATCGCCGGGCAGGGCCGGCAGACCTACAACGCGGCCGGGTTCGGTGCGCAGTCGCCAGGCGGCGCGTGCGACATCCGGATCGAAGGGGTGGCGCCCGGCGCTTCGCTTGTCGCGCTGAAGGTGTTCAGCGACAACGACATCTCCACCACCTCCGGGTTCCTGCAGGCGATCGACTACGCGGTCGACACCGAGCACGTGAACGTGCTCAACGAGTCGTTCGGCGCTAACCCCTTCCCCGACGTGTCCTCGCTCGACGCAGTCGAGGAGTTCAACAACCGGGCGGTCGCGGCCGGCGTCACGGTCGTCGTCGCGGCGGGCGACGCGGGGCCGTTCAACACGATCGGCTCCCCCGCCTCCGACCCGGACGTCATCTCGGTCGGCGCGTCGACCGACTTCCGGTTCTACGCGCAGACCGACGACGCCGGGGCGGACAAGTTCGCGCCCCGCGGCTGGCTCAACAACAACATCAGCGCGCTCTCGAGCGGCGGGTACACCCAGGCCGGCCGGACCCTGGACCTGGTGGCGCCGGGCGACCTCTCGTTCGCCTCCTGCACGCCCGACGTCGCCGAGTACGCCGACTGCGTCAACTTCCTCGGCAAGGCCTCGCCGGTCGAGCAGTCGGGCGGGACGAGCGAGGCCGCGCCCGAGGTCGCGGGGGCGGCGGCGCTGGTCATCCAGGCCTACCGGAAGGCGCACGGCGGGGACACGCCGACGCCGGCGGTCGTGAAGCAGATCCTGCTGTCGACCGCCACCGACCTCGGCGCGCCCGCCACCGAGCAGGGCTCCGGGTTGCTGAACAGCCTCAAGGCGGTCGAGCTGGCCTCCTCGATGCCGCACTGCGACCCGGTCGGCGAGACCCTGCGGCTGTCGGCCAACCAGCTCCACTACGCGGGCCGGCCGCGCGCGACCGCGCGCTGGTCGGTGACCGTGACCAACACCGGCGCCAGGACGCAGAAGGTGGGCGTGGCCGGGCGCGGGTTCACCGCCAACACGGTGGTCAAGCAGGCCACGGTGACGCTCAGCGACAGCCGGAGCGCGCACTTCACCGGCTGGACGGGGACGGCCGCCAACTACGCCACCGTGCGCTTCACCGTGCCGGCCGGGCAGGCGCTGCTCAACGGCTCGATCGCCTGGCCGTCGACCACGGCGACCGCCAGCCACCCGAACAAGCGGGTCAGGCTGGACCTAGTCGACCCGTCCGGGCGGCTCGCGGGGTACTCGCAGCCGCAGGGGTCCGACGGCTACGGCAGCGCCCAGGTGCTGCACCCGGCGGCGGGGACGTGGACGGCGGAGATCTTCAGCGACACCGCGGCGGCGGGCGGCACGGCCGGCCCGGTGCGGTTCGGCGCGTCGGTCGCGCGCACCTCGTCGTTCGGGTCGGTGTCGCCCGCCGCGCTGACGCTGAAGCCCGGCGCCTCGGCCACGGTGCGGGTGTCGGCCGTGGTGCCGTCCGGGGCGGGCGACTCAAGCGGCGCCATCGAGTTCGGCACCGGCCCGGCCGGCGGCGGCCTGGTCAGCGTCCCCGTCACCCTGCGCGGGCTGGTCAACGCCGGGTTCGGGGGCGGCGGCGCGTTCAGCGGCGTGCTCACCGGCGGTAACGGACGCTCTCCGGGCGAGGGCCAGGTCGAGTCGTACTCGTTCGACGTGCCGTCGAAGTCGCCGGCGATGGTGCGGGACCTCGACGTCAACGTGGTCCTCGGCAACGACCCGGAAAACCAGGTGAGCGCGTACCTGGTCGCGCCCGGCGGGCAGACCATGGGCTACGGGTCGAACTACCTCGCCACCGGGTTCACCGCCACCGGCGTGCCGGTCGAGTCGCCCCGGCGCCAGCTGTCGCTCTACACGTCCAACCCGGTCGCCGGGGTCTGGACGCTGATCATCGACTTCACCGCGCCCGTCCCCGGCAACGAGGTGTCCGACCCGTTCACCGGGCTGATCAGGTTCAACGCGATCCAGTGGAGCCGCGGTAAGCTGCCCGCCTTTGCCCGGACGACGCTCAAGGCGGGGAAGTCGTACACCTACCAGATCAAGCTCGGCAACACCGGCGCGGCGCCGGAGGACGTCTTCCTCGACGCGCGGCGCCCCGGCCTGGCCAGCTACCCGCTGGCGCCGCAGAACGGGGTCACCGGGCTCAAGCTGCCGCTGGCCGCCTCGGCCGACCCGCCGGAGTGGATCGTGCCGACGATGACCCACAGCGTGTCGGCGACGGCGACGTCCAAGCGGCGGGTGATGTTCGACTTCGGGCCCTTCCCCGGCGACCCGGACGAGGAGAGCACGGCGGGCGCCAGCGCGACCGCCGGGTTCCCGCTCGGCCGGGCGGTGACGCCGGTCACCCAGGGTCTCTGGTTCGCGGTGCCGTCCGAGGTCGGCCCGTACGGCGCGGGCAAGGCGGCTTCGGCGACCGCGAGCATGACGATGCGCGCGACCACCCAGGCGTTCGACCCGACGGCGACCTCGCCCGAGGGCGACTTCTGGAAGTTCGGGGTCGCGTCGCTGGCCCGGTCCGCGTCCTACAACCTGTTCACGGTCAACTCCGGGCAGACCAGGACGCTGACGCTCACCATCAGGCCGTCGGGGAAGGCGGGAACGGTGGTGCGGGGGATTCTTTACATCGACGACTTCGTCGACTCGCTGCAGTTCCTGTCGGGGAGCCAGCTGGTGGCGATCCCGTACGCGTACACGATCGGGTGATGCTGGGGGCCCCGCGGGGCAGCTTGAGACCCCTTGGGGGCCCTTGGGGGCCCTTGGGGGCCCTTGGGGGCTACTCCGATTCGATCGTGCGGAGGCGGATGGTGACGTCCATCGCCCGGAGCTCGTTCAGCACCTCATCGGTGTAGCTGGTGCCGATGTCGGTGATCACGTAGCCGAGCTCGTCGCGGGTGCGCAGCAGCTGGCCCTCGACGTTGACGCCGTGGTCGGCCAGCACCCGGTTGATCGCGGCGAGCACGCCGGGGACGTTCTGGTGCAGGTGCACGAGGCGGTGCGTGCCGGGGACGGTCGGCAGCGCGACCTGCGGCATGTTGACCGACATGGCGGTGGCGCCGCCGCCCGCGAAATCGACCAGCTTGCCGGAGACGAACTCGCCGATGTCCTGCTGCGCCTCCTCCGTCGAGCCGCCGATGTGCGGGGTCAGGATGACGTTCTCGAGGCCGCGGAGCTCGGAGACGAACTCCTCGCCGTTGCCCTTGGGCTCCTTGGGGAAGACGTCGATCGCCGCGCCCGCGATGTGCCCGGACTCGATGTTCGCGCGCAGCGCGGCGTGGTCGACCACGAACCCGCGCGACAGGTTCAGGAAGATCGACCGGGGGTTCATCCGGGCGAACTCCTCCTGGCCGAAGAACCCGTGGTTGCCGGCCCGGCCGTCGACGTGCAGGGTGACGGTCTCGACCGACTCGAGCAGCTCCTCCAGGGAGGAGCAGCGGCGCGCGTTCCCCATCGCCAGCCGGTCGGCGATGTCGTAGAAGTAGACCGACATGCCGAGGGACTCGGCGATGACCGAGAGCTGGGTGCCGATGTTGCCGTAGCCGACGATGCCGAGCTTGCGGCCGCGAACCTCGTGGGCGCCCTTGGCGGACTTGTCCCACTCCCCCGCGTGCATCTTGACGTTCTTGGCGGGCAGCCTTCTGGCCAGCGAGATGATCTCGGCGATGGCCAGCTCGACCACCGAGCGGGTGTTGGAGAACGGCGCGTTGAAGACGGCGATCCCCCGCTTGGCGGCGGCGCTCAGATCGACCTGGTTGGTGCCGATGCAGAACGCGCCCACGGCCAGCAGCCCGTTGGCGTTCGCGAGGACCCGGTCGGTGACCTGCGTCTGCGACCTGATGCCGAGGAGGCTGATCCCGTCCAGCGCCTCGATGAGGTCGTCCTCGCCGAGCGCTCGGGGCACGGTCTGGACCTGATAGCCAGCCTTAGTCAGTCGAGCCGTCGCGTCCGGGTGGATGTTCTCCAGCAGCAAGGCACGGTTGAGCGTGTCCAGCGTTAGCACCTCTTCCAACGAAACGTAGCTGACGGCGCTGTGTAATTTTACAGCATCATTGGGACACGACATCGCGGCCGGCCGCGCCGCGGTGGCCTGGCTGGCCGGGGCGGCCTGGCTGGCCGGGGCGGCCTGGCAAGCGAGCCGGAACGTCGCCTCGCTGGCGTCGGCGCCGGGGATCTTCGCCAGCAGCGCGAGCGCCCCCTCCCAGCTATGCCGGGCCGCGCGGGACAGCCCCTCGGCGAGCTGCACGTCCCCCAGGCCGAGGAGCGAGCTCGCCTCTCCCTCAAGGTCGCCGATGTGCCGGTACATCGCCAGCGCCTGCTGGTAGTGATCGATCGCCTGCGGGTAGTCGGCCAGCCGGCCGTAAATGTAGGCGATGCTGTCGAGCGTGTCGGCCACGCCGGACCTGCTGCCCGACTCACGGTGCAACTCCAGCGCGCGACGGCAGTGCACGAGCGCCTCTTCGTACCCGCCGAGATGAGCGCGGATCCAGCCGACAGAATTCTCCGAGTAGGCGACCGCCGCAGAATCGGCGAACGCCCGGCGCAGTCGCAGCGCCTCGATTGCGTGCTCGAGGGCCTCGGCGTGCCGGTCCTGCTGGCTGAGCAGCAGGGCAAGCCCGTGATGGGCCTGCCCGACGCCGACCCGGTCGCCGAGCTCGATGAAAAGCGCGAGCGACCGCCGCAGGTGCGGGTCGGCCGCCTGGTAGTCGCGGAGCCGGGCGCTCACGTGGCCGAGGTCGTAGTGCACGTGGGCGAGCGCGTCGGTGTCGCCGAGCCGGTCCGCCGCCGCCAGGGCCAGTTGCTGGACCGTGAGCACCTCGTGCACCCGACCGCGTCGCTTCAGCTTCGGCGACCAGAACCAGGCCAGCATCCAGCAGTGCTGGTCAAGCCCGTGCGCGGCGGCGAGCTCAAGGACGCCGCGCAGTACCCGCTGCTCGGCCAGGAACCAGTCGAGCGCCGCCTCGTAGGAGGCATCGGAGGAGTCGGGCGCGGCGGCGGCGGGGCCCGGCGGGCCGGGCTCCCCGGACGCCTCGGGCGTGCCGCCTGCGGCGCCGAGCCCCTCGACGGTGACGCCCGGCTGGACCGGCGGCAGCGGAACCTGGCCGCGCGCGGGGAAGACCCGGCTCGCGGCCGCGTGCGCGGTTCGCAGGTAGTGGTCGGCGATCCGGCGGCGGGCCGCGTCGCGTTCGGCTTCGCTGTCGGCGCGGGCCGACAGCTCGCCGGCGTAGGCGCGCAGCAGGTCATGGCAGCCGAACCGGCCCGCCGCATCCTCGGTGAGGAGCGAGGCGCGGACCAGTTCGGCCAGCGCGGCGCGCGCCTGCGGCGGGCTGACGGCGATGAGGCTGGCCGTCGCGGCGGCGGAGATATCCGGGCCCGGGTGCAGGCTGAGCAGCCGGAACGCCCTTGCGGCGGGCTCGCTGAGCTTGGCCACCGACCAGGAGAAGACCGCGCGCAGATCGGTTGCCGCCTCGCCGGTGCCGAGCGCGTCCAGCCTGCCGCGCGCA
>Ga0335074_10014131_pt1 | contig 11207 bp, 13 predicted proteins | sample Lox_Sample_23_FD_206715 | JGI IMG/M metagenome (GOLD analysis project Ga0335074, IMG submission 206715) | Soil microbial communities from Loxahatchee National Wildlife Refuge, Florida, United States - Lox_Sample_2.3 | ecosystem: Environmental > Terrestrial > Soil > Wetlands | place: USA...
GGTTTACTGTGGCGGCCCAAAGGGCTCCTCTCCGTGCAGTTCGCGCTCTCCGGGAGCTACGCGCTTATGCACGCCACTGAGTCCCTCCCGAGCGCCGGTCTCAAGCAGCTAACCAGGCTTTGCGGGCCTGATGACCGAAACCAGGAAAACGGGTCACAGGGCGTGTTGGAGTGTTAAAGTGCTCCGCTGATCGCCTCGCCTGCATCACAGGCACCGTCCGTCACACCAAGAAGGCTCGCGCGCTGAATGTCAATGGGACCGCCTTAGGCCGGCGGGTATCCGACCAGCAACATGCCGTGGCAGTCCGCGTCGCCCGTACGGTAAACGTGCGGTCCGTCACCCCGGTAGCGGGCGTAGTCGCCAGGACCGAGCGTGAGCGGATCGCTGGCCGGGCCGACCGTGATTGTGCCCTCGTGCACGAACACCCGCTCGACCACACCGCTGCCGTGCGGGCGGCCGAGGTGCTCGGTGCTCGCCGGCAGGAACATGGCGAAGACCTCGACCAGGCCGCCGCGTTCCAGGCGGTCAAGCAGTCGCAGGTCGAGCCGGCCGCCGGGCGTCGACCCGCGCACGCGCGCCCCCTGCTCGGCCCTCACCACCATGCTGGTGGTCTCGCTCCGGTCTTCGAGCAGGTCGCTGAAGGCGACGCCGAGCCCGAGGGCCAGCGACCACAGTGTCTCGATCGTGGGGTTGCCCCGGCCCTGCTCGAGGTTGGCCAGCGTTGCCTTGGCGACATCCGCCCGGCTCGCGAGCGTGGCCAGCGACATCCCGCGGGCGGTTCGGAGCCGACGCAGGTTGGCCGCGATGACCTCGCCGACGTCGGCGAAAGCCTGTTCCTGCCCTTGACTTGCCATACCAACGAACTATATCAATGGTCTAACGAAATAGTACGTCGGGCCCAGGGCAGACGCCTCGCGGCAACGAGTTCTGGCGCTCCTCACGCCGCGAGGACCTGATCACCGAGAATCCGAGGAGCGGACAGTGCTGCGAACCGGCAAGGAGTACATCGAGTCGCTGCGGGACGGCCGGGAGGTGTGGATTGACGGCGAGCGGGTCAGCGACGTCACGACGCACCCGGCTTTCGCGCCGCTGGTCAGCCTGCGCGCTCGCATCTACGACCTTGGGAACGAGGCGGGCACCAGGGATCTGCTGACCTACACCGACGACGAGTCCGGCGAGCGCTGCGCCACTACCTCCCGTCCGCCCCGCATCCGCGACGACTGGCGGGCCAAGCGGGCCACCGTCGACGCGATCCTCGACGACGCCGGCGGCGTGGTCACCAGGGTCGGCGATGAGACGGTCGGCGAGATGTGGTCATTGTTCGACGGGCAGGACGTGCTGAACGAGATCGATCCCGCGTTCTCCGCGAACATCGCCAACCACGTCCGGCGCGCTCAGCTGCTCGACCCGTTCCACGTCTCGGCCAACACCGACCCGAAGGGCGACCGTTCCCTCCGGCCACAAGACCAGGATCCCGATGTGCTGCTGCACGTGGTCGGCGAGACCGACAACGGCATCGTGGTCCGCGGCGCCAAGTTCGAGACCGCGGCGGCCTATGCCAACCAGGCGTTCGTCAAGCCGACGATCGGGGACTGGAACAACGAGGTCCTCAGCGACTACGCGGTCGGCTTCCTCGCCGACATGGGCGCGGCCGGCATCAAGCACATCTGCCGGTCGGCCTTCGCCAGCGGCCGCAACGCCGACGACTACCCGCTGAGCAGCCGGTACGACGAGATCGACACGATGATCATCTTCGACAACGTCGAAGTCCCCTGGGAGAACGTCTTCTTCTACCGGCACACCAGGGCAGCCGCATTCATCCGCTCGTGCCTGCACCGCTACAGCATTTTCCCTTACGTCCAGCGCTACGCCCGGTTCGCCGACTTCCTCCTCGGCGTCGCCTACGCCAGCACCCGGTCGACCGGAGTCACGATGCACCAGGGCGTGCGGGAGAAAATCGCGCAGATCGCGTGCTACCGCGAGGGCATCAACGCGCACCTGACCGCCGCCGTCGAGCTCGCCCAGCCGAGCCCGGGCGGGCTGCTCATGCCCAACCAGCCGATGATGTACGCAGCCAGGGTGTTCGCGTCCACCCAGCTGCCGGCGGTCATGCACGTGCTGCGTGACCTGTGCGGCTGCCAGGTCAGCCTGATGCCGAGCAAGGCGACGTTCGACTGCGCCGGCGCCGGCGAGTGGCTGCGGAAGTACTTCACGATCGGCGAGATCCCCGCGGAGGAGCGGCGCAAGCTGTTCGCCCTCGCGCGCGACCTGCTCAATTCCGACTACGCCGGGCACCGGCTCACATTCCAGCTCTTCGCGCAGTCACCGCCCTTCTCCCACCTGCTGGCCGTCTACAACAATTACGACTTCAATGGCCCGCTCGACGTGGTGGCCCGCTACTCCGACGTCGCGAACGAGGTGCGCACGTGAGAGAACCGATCACCGTCGGAGGTCACCTGCGGATCCGGCCGTTCAACACCGCGCACAGCTATCCCGAGCAGCGGCTTGACAACGACCTGTGCCAGGCGGTGGTCGCCGGCAACACCGTCTACCTGCGCGGACAGGTGCCACAGGATCTGGACACCGGCGAGAACGTCCATGTCGGGAACGCGTCTGCCCAGGCCGAGCAGGTTATGACGAACATCGAGACCCTGCTGGCAGAGGCGGGTGCCGCGCTCGAGCACGTGGTGAGCTGCACCGTTTACCTCACCGACATTCGCTACCGCGAGCCCGTGTACCGCGTGCTCGGGAAGCGGCTCAGGGGCGTCTACCCCGTATTCACCGGCGTGGTCGTGTCGGCGCTCGCCCGGCCAGAGTGGCTGGTCGAGGTCACCGTTGTGGCGGTCCTGCCGTGACGTTCTCGCTGGCAGGCCGGTGCGAGCGCACGGGCGCGGTCGGCGTCGTGATTGCGTCGGCGAGCATGGCCGTCGCGGCCAGGTGCGTTGCGGTCCGGGCCGGAGTCGGGGCCGTGTGCAGCCAGAGCACGACCGATCCCCGGCTGCGAGGGGAATTGCTTGACGCCCTGGCCGCGGGAGCGGCAGCCGGCGAAGCCCTCGCGGCTGTCATCGGGCGCACCACCGATAGCGACTACCGGCAACTGGCGGTCGTCGATGCGTCCGGCGGCTCCGCTACTTACTCAGGCGCGCTGGCCTTGGGTGAGGCGGCCGACGTCCATGCCGATGGCGCCGCCGCGGCGGGCAACCTGCTGGCCGACCGCGACGTGCCCGCGGCGATGCTCGCGGCATTCTCCCGCCGAGCCGAAGACTGCCTGGGCGACCGGCTGATCGCCGCCCTGCGGGCTGGCCTCGCGGCCGGCGGCGAAGTCTCGCCGGTGCGATCCGCCGGTCTTGTCATCGCCGATGCCCAGCCATGGCCGGTCACTGACTTGCGGATCGACTGGGATGACGATCCCGTCGGTCAGCTCGCCCGGCTCTGGCAGCTGTGGCGGCCGCAGGAAGAGGACTACGTGCGCCGCGCGCTCAACCCGTCCAAAACGCCCGGCTGACATCCGCCCTTCGCGACCGGCAAATGCCGCCGAATTCTGACCAGCGCATGCGGCCTGTTTGACGGCCGTTGGGTGGGTAGTGCGGTCCTTCATTGACATGAGGGGCGGGACGTGATGGACCCCATTGCTGAAGGCGCACAGGCGCATCCTTCGGAGGAGCGCCAAGCCGGGGAACTGTTCAAGCTACTGACCGAGCAGGTCTCGTCGCTGGTGCGTGACGAGCTGAAACTCGCGCAGCTCGAGATGACCCGCAAGGGCAAGCAGGCCGGGGTCGGGGTCGGCATGCTGGGCGGCGCAGGCGTGATCGCCTTGTACGGCACGGCCTGCCTCATTGCCTGCGTGATCGTGGCCATCAGCGGCGCACTAGCAGCCTGGCTTGCGTGCCTGATAGTGGGAGCCGTCCTGCTCGCCGCGGCTGGCGGTACGGCGCTGCTGGCTAAGGGCCGCATGCGCAAGGCCAGTCCACCGGTGCCGACGGAAACCGTTCAAAGCGTGAAGACTGACGTGGACGTGATCAAGGAGAGTGCGCGGCGATGACCACCGGCACGCCTGGGGAGAAGGCCGACACGAGGCCGCACAGTGAGTCCGCGACCGCGCCGGACACTGCTGTTCCCTCCGACGAGCATGAACTGCGGCAGGAGATCGAGCAGACACGGGAGCAGCTCGCTCAGACCGTCGAGCATCTCGCCGAGAAAGCGGATGTTAAAGCCGCGGCCCGCGCGAAGGCGGCGCACGCAACGCAGCGGATGAAGCGCCCGATGCCGATGGCGGCCGTCGCGGCCATGCTGATCGCGGGATACCTGGCGATGCGGCGGTGGGCGAAGCGATGATCAAGCTGATATACAAGCCCGTCAGCATCCTGGTCAGCGTGCTGGGCGGGATGCTGGCCGGCGTCATCTTCAAGAGGGTCTGGAAGCTCGCTGCACGCGAGGATGACGCCCCGAAAGCTACCGACGCGCGACGAGGCTGGCACGAGGTCCTTGCTGCCGCCGCTGTGCAGGGAGCGGTCTACGGCCTGGTCAAGGCCGCCCTCGACCGCGGCGCGGCCGAGGGCACGCGCAAGCTGACCGGTTTCTGGCCGGGTGAAGGCGGCGACCAGGTGGACGGCGGGTAACGGCCCCGCTTACCCCGCGGCGGCGCCGGCGGCCTCGGCGGTGGTCCCTGCGCGTCGCGGCCCGTGTCATTCGTCGTCGTCGCCCGCGGACGCGAGCAATTCGAGGAACGGGCCCACCCGATGGCCGTCCTGCTGCGGGTGCCGGAACAGATTGTCGGGGTTGACGGTGTAGAGATTGCGGCGTCCGTCCCGGTTCCTGGTGATGTAGCCAGCCGCCTCGAGATCGGCGATGATCGCCTGCACCGAGCGCTCCGTCAGACCGACGACGGCGCTGATGTCCCTGATCCGTGCGGCCGGATTACGAGCGATCTCGACCAGGACGTGCCCATGACCAGTCAGGAGGGTCCAGCTGCCGCGCTCATCGGGAACGGTCATGGCCCCATCATAAGCACATTGTCTCGCGAGAAAAATAGCCTGAGATTTTTTGCCTGTATATATTGACAGGTATGCGGCCAGACACCGACTCTTGAGCTAGGCCGCCAGGCCGCAGCCGCAGGCGCAGTCCTCGGCGGTCACCGTAGTCATCGGGCATGACCCGAGCGAGGGCGGGTGGTCACATGGACGGGACGACCGACTGGTCCGCCGACGTACTGATCATCGAGGACGATCCGGGCGACGCCCTGCTGGTCACGGAGTCGTTCGCGCAGGGTGACGCTCCCCGTCGCTGTCACGTCGCGGTGGAGGCGCAGCAGGCGCTGCGGTTCCTGCGCCGCTCCGGAGAGCATGCCGGCGCGCCGCGGCCGCGACTGATCCTGCTCGACCTCAACCTCGAGGGGACGCATGGCCTGGAGGTGCTGGCCGAGCTGAAGAGCGACGACGATCTCAAGTCAATCCCCGTCGTGGTCCTCTCGTCGTCACGCCATCCAGCCGACGTTGCGCGCAGCTACGCCCTGCACGCCAACGCGTACATGGTCAAGCCGGTCGAACTCGATGACTTCTCGGCCATGATCAGGACGATCGATATCTGCTTCCTCCGCCTCGCCGCGGTACCGGAAGCTGACGAGAACTCGTCCTATGCCGCACACCCAGTTGTAACGTCAGGCGGGCCCGCTCAGGCGTAGACGAGCAGCCGGTCGCAGGTATCCGTGCCGCCCTTTCCTGGATACTTCGAGTCCTTGAGCGAGCCCTGCGTGTCGAGTACGTAGAAGCCGCCTGCCGCCTTCGTTACCAGCACCGCCTGCTCGCCCATGTCGTCCTTGAGGGGCCGGACCACGTCGTCATATAGCAGGACGAAGATGTTCTGGCTCAGGCTCGGCAGGTGGAGCGCTCGGTACAGATATCCGTCGACTTCGATAATCGAGTCAGGCCAGGCGCCCGGTTGCCGCGTGATTTTCCCGTCCTGACGTTTGATCTCCTCGAATGCGCCATCCCGGAATCCGGCCATATGGATATGGAGCTGGGCCTCTTTCCGCGGTCCCACTGAGTTCACGCCGAGGCCCACTACGCTATAGGTGACGTTCCCCTTCCCGCCGTTGGTCGCCTGCGTCCATGCGTCTTCCCAGTAATTAATGCCCTTATATTCCGTCCACAACAACGGGCATTCAATGCCTTTGATGCGCTTAGTCGGGACGAGGAGGAAGTCGTGGTTGTTCTCGGGGTCACCGGGCAGCACGACGTACTCAGGCTTCGTGACCAGGCAGTCCGGCCGACTCGGGTCCTTCACGCACGCCTGGACGCTTTTCCAGAGATAGACGCCATCCGACGTCGTACCGCACAGGTCGGCTAGCCCTCTCTTGCAGGAGCGGGCATCCGGAGCCGCCAATCGGGTCGCAGCTAACGCTGCCGCCGCACCGGCGGCTCCGGAATAACCGACGAACTCACGACGCGACAATTCCAGCGGACTGTCGCTGCTCTTCACGCTTCCCCCAGATGGTTATAAGACGAATCTCGCCGCGCCGGCGCGGCCGTTTAAACCCTGTCATGACAACGAGATCGCCCGCCAGGAGACGCTTCCGAATCCGTTAGTGCCCGTCGCGCGCGTAACGGCGTTGCCAGTGGCGCTCGCGTATGAGCACCCCGTTCTCCCGCAACTCCCGGCGGAAGCTGTACCGAAGTGACTCCTCGTTCCCCTCAAGCTCGAGAACCGACGAGACAACCACCAATCGGCCGGCCAGATGGATCTCGGTCCTGGCCTCGCCGCGCGCGGAAGCGCCGGCGGGATTGTCGTCGTGCACCTCGTAGCGGAGGTACTCCTCGTCGGTTACCCGGCCCCAGTCGAACTGGGTGGTCGTGTTACCGCGCCACGAAATCGCGGCCGTCCCGGCGTCGTCGCGCTCCAGGGTCCAGCGCACCGGCAGCATCTCGCCCTGGTGGCTAACTCCGGGCGCCGGATCGCTGGCCGCGGGCACGCGGAACTCCGGTTCAGGTCGAGCCTGCGGCGGGATCACCGGCAGCACCAGCCGGGTCCCGGCCGGCCCGAGCCGCACGGTAGCCGTGCCGGGGCGGGGCGTCGGCCAGATCATCGGCCACATCGCGTTCGACACCGAGAGCCGGATCCGGTGGCCGCGCGGAAACACCCACGAGGTCACGTGCAGTTCCAGCGGCAGGCAGCCAGGCTCGCCTGAGGTCGCGGTGTCGCGCAGCGGATCCGGCTGGCCGGCCCGGCCCGCCCCGGTCACGAGCGTGACGGTGCCGTCGGGGGCCACGTCGCCGAGCCGGGCGAACCAGTGCAGCGGCTCGACGTCCGCGCATCCTCTGAGCTCCACGACCGGGAAACCGAGGATCTCGAGGTCGTCGGTTAGCGGCGGCGTGTCAAAGACCAGGCTGAATGCGTCAGCCCCGCGCTGGTCGGTGGTGAGCTCGCCCCACCAGTGACCAGCCTCCACCCCGGCCGACGGCACGTAACGCAGCGCGACCGACCCGTCGGGCGGGGCCTCGGCCAGCAGGTTGTGCTCGGGACCGCAGTGCCACTCCTGGTAGATGGTGCGCTCCGGCGGGAACGCGTCCTCAGTCCGCCAGCGTCCGGGCACCTCGGTCATCGCGAGATCCGGCCGGTACCAGTCCCTGACGTAGACGGTAACCGGCGGCTCCGACATGATCCCGTTCTCGGCGCCCTTCAGCCAGTGGTCCCACCAGCGGACGGCGTCGTCCCGCCACTCGATCGCAGGTCCGGGGACCGCGTTATGGGGGAACGAGTGGTTCCACGGGCCGATGAGTGTCTTCACGGGCGCGGGCACCTGGGCGAACATCCGTGGCACCGAATCCCGGTAGCCGTCGTACCAGCCGCCAATAAGGAATGCCGGGATCGTGAGCCTGCCGTAGTCGGGCCGCAGCGACCCGCGCTGCCAGTAAGGGCCGTCCTGCTGCTGCCCCAGCCAGGTCAGCAGCCACGGCTCGCTGTCGAACCGGCGGGCGAGGATGTCCTCGTCCAGCGGAAAGTCCGGCGCGGGCGGCAGCGCGTTGAGCTGGTCGATCATCAGCGCGTACTCGTCGAGGTGCAGCAGCCCGTCGATGTAGTGCACGTCATCGTGGAAGAGGTCATCGGATGCGTCGACCGCGATGATCGCTTTCAGCGCGGGCGGGCGGCGCAGCGCGACCTGAATCGCGTTGAAGCCGCCCCACGAGATGCCCCACATCCCGACGGTGCCCATGCACCACGGCTGGCTGGCCAGCCACGCGATGACGTCTTCCGCGTCGCGCTGCTCCTGCTCGGTGTACTCGCCGTCCGGCAGCTCGCCGTCGCTGGCGCCGGTGCCGCGGATGTCCACGCGCGCACCGGCGTAGCCATGCCCGGTCATGTAGCTGTACAGCTCGTGATCCCTGGCCAGCATCGCGTCGTCCTTGCGGTACGGGAGGTACTCGAGCAAGGCCGGTACCGGCGGACCGGCCGCGGGGAGGTAGAGCGTCGCCGCGAGCTCAACGCCGTCGCGCATCGGGATCCGTGCTCTGCGCACGTCGATCGGGCCGTCGGTCATGGCCTGGTCCCGATCGCGCTGCGCAGGAGCTCGACGAACTGCTGCACTCGCAGGTCGCGCATCTGCGGGGACTGCGCGCCTGAGGCGAACAGGCCAGGGTCGAGTTCCTCGGTGACGATCGCGTCCTGGCAGCGGTCCATCAGCCAGTCGACGAGCGAGACCACCATCTTGGTATCGATGTCGGTGCGGATCTCGCCGCGGTCGATACCGAACTGGACGAAAGCCTGGGTTCCGTAGGGATCCTCGCGGAGGAGGAACTGGGTGATCTCCCGTCGCAACTGCAGGCTGGAGCAGTAGTTGCCGATCAGCGTCACCCGGTAGGGCACCCAGTCCTCGTGGATGAGGTGCGGTGTGTGCTCGATCCAGTACGTGATGACCGCGAAGAACCCCTGCTCGACGATCTCAGGAGGCGCTTCCAGGTAGGCGCTGAACGAGCTGGCGGCGGCCTGGTAGGCGGCCAGGAACAGGCCGGCTTTGCTCTCGAAGTAGCCGAACACCGCGCCCTTAGCTACGCCGGCCTCCCTGGCGATCTCCTCGATCCGCACGTCCTCGTAGCCACGCTCGGCGAAATGGCGCATCGCCACCCGGACTATCTGCTCCTGCCTCGCGGCCTGGCGCGCGGTCGCCCTGACCGGCACACGGTCGCGCGGTGCGACCGGCGCCCTCGCCGGGGGCGCCGCTCGTGCAGCGGTCCTCGCGCCCGCGGCGGGCTCCGCAGTTTGACCAGCAGTCATCTTCAAATTCTCGTCTCCGGTTGGCTCAACCTGTTGACATGATCAGGCAGCCTACCCATACTCGTCAATCAATCGAGGCGCTTATCTGACCGGAAGTCAAAATGATCACTAGCACCCAGGCTCGCGGTAGGTGGGACGTGATCGTGGTGGGCGCCGGGCACAACGGTCTCACCGCCGGGGCGATGCTGGCCAGGGCCGGCCTGGCCACGCTGGTGCTGGAGCGCCGGGATGTCATCGGCGGCTGCTGCGTCACCGAGGAGATCGCGCCTGGCTGCCGGGCCTCGACGACCTCCTACATCGCATCGATGCTGCGACCCGAGGTGATCGGGGAGCTGAACCTCGGCCAGTACGGGCTGCGGATGATCCCCTGCGAGCCGGCCGTCCAGGTGGCACTCGAAGGCGGAGACGTGCTCGCCGCGTGGGCCGATGGCGAGCGGACGGCCGCGGAGATCAGCCGGTTCTCCGCCGCCGACGCCCGCGCGTTCGCGGCCGCGGACGACGAACTGCGAGCCCTGGCCCGCCGGCTGCAGCCGCTGTTCATGAAGATGCCCCCTGACACCAGGGCGACCGGGCTGCGAGGACTGCGCGAGCTGCTGCGGCTCGGCACCAGCGTGCGCGGCATCCGCGGGCCTGAGGTTGACGGACTCACCCGGATGCTGACCGGCAGCCTCGGCCAGTTCATCGACGCGCGATTCGAGTCCCGGCAGGCGAAGGCCCTGTTGCTGGCCAACAACCTCTACGGCAAGCACGGCGGTCCCTATCAGCCGGGAACTCTGCTCGGGCTTGCGTTCCACCTGCTGACCGGCGGGGAGGGCGCGGTCCAGGGCTTCTTCGGCCACGTCATGGGCGGCATGGGGGCCATCAGCGACGCGATCGGCGCCGCCGGGAGCGCGGCCGGGATGCAGATCGCCACCGGCGCGCCGGTCGCCAGCATCCTGGTTCGCGGCGGGCGCGCGACCGGGGTTGCGCTGGCGGACGGCACCGAGATCGAAGCGGGCACGGTGCTGTCGGGCGCGGACCCGAAGCGGACGTTCCTCGGCCTGATCGACAAGGAGGAGCTGCCCGAGGACTTCAGGGCCGCGGTCGGCGGGATCAAGATGGACGGTCCTTGCGGCAAGGTCAACTTCGTTCTCGATGCCGAGCCGCGGGTGATCGGCATGCCGGCGGACGCCGGACCTGCACGCCGGGCGCTGTTCACCCTGCCGCCCGAGCTGGCGGTCGCCGACGCCTGCTACGACCGGGCCAAGCGAGGCGAGCTCGCCGACGCCGACCAGCTCTTCGTCGACTGCGTCGTCGCGTCCAACGTCGACGACTCGCTGGCGCCGGCCGGGCGCCACATCATGACGTGCTTCGTTCAGTACCTGCCCTACCAGCTGGCCACGGGGACGTGGGATGGCCTCAGGGACGAGCTCGGCGACCGCGTGCTGGCCAGGATCGCCAAGTTCGCGCCGAACGTGCCGGCCGCCGTTGTCGCCAGGCAGGTGCTGACCCCGCTGGACCTGGAGCGCGAGTACGGCCTGACCGAGGGCAACATCTTCCACGGTGACATCAGCCCGGACCAGCTCTTCCACATGCGGCCGGTGCCGGGCTGGGCCCGTTACGCCACGCCAATCGAACGGCTGTACCTGTGCGGGGCCGGGGCTCACCCTGGCGGCGGGGTCACCGGCGCGCCCGGCTACAACGCGGCCCGCAGGGTGCTGGCCGACCTGCGCGGCGAAAGGCGGCGGAGATGACCGCCGACGTCATCATCGTGGGCGCCGGCGTCATCGGCGCTGCCACCGCGCTCCAGCTGAGCCTGCTGGGCGCCGGCGATGTGCTGGTGGTCGACCGCGCGACCGCGGGCTCGGGCATGAGCTGCCGCTCGTCGGCGCTCGTCCGGATGCATTACACGTTCCCGCCCGAGGTCGAGCTGGCGGTCCGCAGCGATGCCATGTTCGAGG
>Ga0335074_10014132_pt1 | contig 11205 bp, 13 predicted proteins | sample Lox_Sample_23_FD_206715 | JGI IMG/M metagenome (GOLD analysis project Ga0335074, IMG submission 206715) | Soil microbial communities from Loxahatchee National Wildlife Refuge, Florida, United States - Lox_Sample_2.3 | ecosystem: Environmental > Terrestrial > Soil > Wetlands | place: USA...
GTGGATGACCGGAAGAGCCACTTCTTGTACTCTTGAGTGGTCCAGTTTCTATGCATTTCGCCACCGTCATAGACCGCACGCTCCGGGCACCAATCCACCGCCAGGTGTATGAAACGTGGCGCGAAGCTATTCTCACAGGACGTTTTCGTGCCGGCGAACGAGTCCCTTCCACTCGCGAACTTGCCGACTCTCTTGGCGTCTCGCGGGGCACAATCTCCCAGGCCTGGGACCAGTTGATTGCGGAAGGATACCTAGAGACCGTTCAGGGTTCCGGAACCTTTGTGTGCCGCGAACTTCCGGACCGGTTTGTAGTCACGCGCCGCAGCAATCGGCGAGGCGTCGCGGATGATGTCCCGATAAAGCTGTCCAGCTATGGATCCCGGTTGACGGAGGACTGGCGCAGGGTATCAGCAACGGGCGTCGTGATTCGCTTCTCACCCGGTGTTCCCGATTGGAATAGCTTTCCTTTCTTGCTTTGGCGAAGGCTGGTAGGTCGCCATCTGCGCCGATTAAGCCCGGCCGTCTTCAACTACGTTGAGCGTTCCGTTGGTGACGAGCGACTCCGGTCTGAAATTGCCGGCTATGTGACTCGGCTCCGGGCGGTCTGCTGTTCGCCGGAACAGGTCATCGTCGTCAATGGGTCACAGCAAGGCTTGGACCTGTGTGCCCGTCTCCTGATTGAACCGGGGGATGAGGTCGCCTTCGAAGACCCCGGGTACCAAGGGGCGCGTCGCGTGTTTGCCGCACATGGCGGCCGCCTGATCCCCCTTCCGCTCGACACAAACGGTCTGGTCCTGAACGCCTTACCGCGAAAAGCTCGTCTCGTTTATGTGACACCGTCTCACCAATATCCCACTGGTGTGTCGATGTCGCTAGCCAGACGGCTTGGGCTGATCGAATGGGCGAAGGGCTGTGGAGCGGTGATCATCGAGGACGACTATTGCAGCGAATACCGGTACAGCGGCCCCCCGTTGCCATCTTTGCAGGGGCTAGCAAGGGGTGTTGCGGTCATTTATCTCGGTACGTTCTCCAAGGTCATGTTTCCCGGTCTCCGCGTCGGGTACATCGTTTCGCCACCCTCCTTGGTTGCATTTTTCAAGCGGGCAAAGTGGCTGGCGGACACACAGACTCCGATGCTGGAACAGGCAGCGCTCGCCGATTTTCTCGGCGAGGGACACATGGAGCGCCACATTCGACGCATGAGGCGCTTGTATGGAATGCGCAGAGCAGCGCTTCTCAGTTCCCTGAGAAGGCATTTTGGCGACCGTGCCCAAGTGTTGGGTGATGCGGCCGGCATGCATGCGATGGTTCGCTTCCATGATGTCGATATCGTCGGGCAAGCCAGCCGGAATAAGGTGGAACTGGTGAATGCCGACAGCTACTATTTGACTCAACCGCCTGGCAATGAGTTCGTTTTCGGGTTTTCCGGACTTCCTGAACGCAGTATTCGAGAAGGAATCAGACGCCTGTCACCCTAGGGCAGACCCTTTTCAAAAGATTTAGTTTTTGCGTTGGACGCCCAGACTATGAGGTCACGGCGTTCGCCTGCCTTTCACCCGCGCCCTGCCACGCCGGCTCAACGCGGCGACTTCGATCCTCTCCATCTTGATCCTCGCCTCGAAGCATGCCTGTCTGCACCAGAGGAGCTAGCGTGTTCATTTATGACTTCGGTCGCGCCAGAGACGGGCAAAGAAATGGAGCCTGCAGTGGCAGGCTCCAAAAGGAATAAGGAAATCAGGCAGCGGCTTTCTTCGATGGTTTTGTCCCTGGATGCGCGGCTCGCTTCGCTTTCTCCTTCGCGGTGAACTCCTGCTTCACCTTGGCGGTGATGCCGTCAATGTCCACTTTGTAGGTGCTGGCGGCATCGCGGAGCGCGGTGGCCGCATTGGTTCGGGAAGCGGCCAGCAGAATCGCAGTCTCCACCAGCAGCCGCGAGAGTGTTCCCTCATCGGAGCGGCGGAGGAAGGCAGCGAAGGTCTTGGCCACGCCGCCGTCATCCCGCTTCTGGCGGATGCCGTGCTGCCGTGCCAGCATGGTTAGGCGGTTTTCATCCATCAGGCCGGTCAGCTTCTCCAACACGAACCGCAGGTTCCGCTTCATCAGGCGAACTGGAACGGCGGCGCTCACAGCGGAGAGGACACGTAGCCCGGTTGCATTGGCGATGGCCTGTTCCCGGCGCTGCTTCTCCTGCTCAGCCTTCCACTTTTCGTCGCGGCTGGTTTGCCGCGTCGGATGGTGAACCGGGCAGGAAGGGTTGGAGCATACCTTGTGAATGGTGCCAACATCGCTGCCTTCGGCGATGATGGCGTCGGTAGTGAACTTGCACGCCTTGAACTCGGGCCGCTTGGGTCGGTACCCACTGCTCCGCTCGTGTTCGGAACACACCTAGCACCTCGTCGATGGCAGAGCGGAGCTGGAACCGTTGAATGCTGATGTCGTGCCCAATTAAGCATACTTGTGTAGCGTTGTGCGCGTTCCGAGACTCGCAGCGAGCCATGGGAGCGCGTCGATGTGCCCCCATGACGAGGTGAGTGGCCACTTCTATGAATCGTAGATCGTGAAGGGGTTCCCAAACGGCCACAGCCGCGAAGCGGAAGAGCACTCGCGCGCCCGTTTGTCAAAGGATTATACCTATTCGTCAAGATTCGCTTTGGAGGCGCACTCGCGGGGTTCACACTTATGCCAAAATGGAGGCGGAGTGTGAGAACGAAGGTGCCGGAGTTCCGCGCGCATGATCAATTTCTTTTGCGTCCGAATCTGCCACCCGCTTTTCCTTTTTCGAAAGCGATCTGGGCGCAGCTGTTTGACGATGCGGCGCGCAAATCGGCGAAATTATCGGTCATTGGCATGGATTGATGTTAGAGCGAACTGGATGATGAAGGAGTATTTGTGGCGGCGAGACTTTATGTGCAGTTGAACTTTGGCGGTAATTGCCAAGAGGCGTTTGAGTTCTACGCTAAGCATCTGGGCGGATCGATTACGGCGATGATGCGGCGGAAGGATGCGCCGGATCCCGATCCCGGCGGCGGCTCGCCGGATGCGATCATCCACGCGCGGGTGCAGTTAGGGCAAACTGAGCTGATCGGTAACGATGTGCCAGCAGAGAGATTTCAGCCAATCCGGAGTTCGTATTTGTATTTCTCGGTCGAGAGCGCGGAAGAGGCGGAGCGGGTCTACAGTCTACTTTCTGAAGGAGGGCAGGTTTACATGCCTCTTGCGGAGACATTTTTCGCAGCGCGGTTTGCGATGCTTCGTGATCGGTTCGGTGTGGCGTGGACGGTGATCTCGCACCAGCCACTGCCGGTTCAGTAGTAGTTCACCTGCATGTACTCTGACCCCGTTAACACCTTTCGACAGACGGCAACACCTTTCAAGGAGGGCAGGATGGCAAGAACAAACGGCATTCCTCGAAGGCAGTTTGTTGCGTCGACAGTTTCTGCCGCGGCCATTGCGGCATTGCCGATGCACTCCAAGGCATGCAACCAGGCCAACCTGATCGAGGGGGCACGTGGAGTGGCACAGAAAAACAAAGAGGTTTCAGAGGGTTACTACGCAGAAAGTGCATGGTGCACCAGGTAGGAGCATATGTTCCTGCGTTTTACTTCTCCAGCGCAGTCGACAGCCTTTTTGATGCAAGGAAACCTTGATACTTCAGATTATTTGAAAATCAAACTGGTGTACTGGGAGGACTGTGCGAAAACTACGTATATTGGAGTCCATCTCCTCGCAGTCGATCGTTTGTAAAGGGATATTGATGCTGGCTTTGCTGCCAACTGCGATGTTTGGCCAACGAAACGCTTTGGTTTCGCCGGAATTGAACAAGGACAACAGTGTGACTTTTCGGCTGCGACGACCAGGTGCAAATGAGGTGCTGCTGGCATTGGACGGCCTCCAAACTCCCCTAAAGATGACGCAGGCGGATGGCATCTGGTCGGTGACCACTGCTCCGCTCGTGTCGGGAACATACTCGTACTCGTACCTCGTCGATGGCAGAACGGAACTGGACCCACTGAATTCCGACGTCGTGCCCAATTACGCATACTTGTGTAGCGTCGTGCGCGTTTTGGGGCCACGCAGCGAGCTATGGGAACGCGCGGATGTGCCGCATGGCGAAGTAAGTCACCACTACTTTGAATCGAGGATTGTGAAGGGACTGCCGGACGGTCGAAGCGAATACTATGTCTACACGCCCCCCGGATATGACGCGCGTGCGTCAACCAGGTATCCGACTCTGTACCTGTTGCATGGCCTGAGCCAGGGCGCTGCTGATTGGACAACGATGGGTGGGGCCAATTTCGTGCTCGACAACCTGATTGCACAGGGCAGGGCGAAGCCCATGGTGGTGGTGATGCCTCTGGGATACGGCAATGTGGCTGTGGCCAGCAAGAAACCATCGGATCAGGACTTTGGCCCGATGTTCTTCGCCAACAACGCCATGTTTGGCAATGTCCTGTTAACTGAGATCATTCCGCGCGTGGAAGCCGAGTATAGAGTAGTGAAAACGCGAGAAGGAAGAGCTATCGCAGGGCTTTCCATGGGCGGAGCACAAGGACTTGATATTGGACTCAACGGCGCCGGCGAGTTTGCATGGGTTGGAGGGTTCAGCGCGCCTGTTTACTTTGTGCGGCTGCCCACGGTCAGCGGCCGAGCAACCAAACTGCGGCTGTTATGGATTTCCTGCGGTACAGAGGATGCCCTCCTGGAACCGATTCGGAAGTTCATCAAGGAATTGCACGAGGATGGATATGCGGTGAAGCAGGTTGAAATTCCTGGCGCGCACATCTGGCCGGTGTGGCAACGCAATTTGGCCGATTTCGTGCAAAGGTTGTTTTGACGAAGGGAGTTCGAAGCGCTCAATCGACAACTTTGCGAGCTGAAGGGAATGTGGCTTCGAGACTTTACGCGCGGCCGAATTTTGGCCCGAATTTCCAGACGGTCTCGGAGTTCTAGGCTTGCCGGGACTTAATCGAAGGCGCGAACAACCGGTCGGCAATTGCCCTGTCTCCGATTTCCGGAATCATGCTAATCTTCGCCGGTCCGAAGCGCAGTTTCCGAACGAAGGAGCGAACGAATCATGCAGTGTAGCCGATGCGAATCACCGCCGCGAGAAGATGAAGCGAGCGGCTGTCTTTTGTTGAGGTATCAGACGAAATGAAGCGACGAGAATTCCTCAAGCAAGCTGCGCTATCCGCGCTTCCGATCGAATATCCGCATCGATTGTTTCGAAACTTAACCGCTGTAGCCGCGACGAGTCGGCGTTGGGCTCGCCCCGGTGAGCCATCGTGGCCGACCGAGGGTGCCTGGAATGAACTCAGCCGGGAAATTAAGGGTCAAATAATCAAACTGCAGTCTCCCTTGAGCATCTGCAAAGACGATCAAACGAGCGGCGCCTGCGACGAAGTACTGAAGAGACTGCACAGCCCCTTTTACCTCAGCGATCAACCTGCGCTGACGCAAACCAGCGGCTGGGTCAATGCATGGATCTCATCCCCTAGTATCTATGCGGTGATTCCTGAGAATGCGGCGGATATTTCGGCCGCTATACGCTTCGCCAATCAACATAACATTCGACTGGTCGTGAAGGGTGGCGGTCACAGCTATCAGGGAACATCGAATGCACCAGACTCTTTGCTGATCTGGACACGATCCTTGAATGAAGTCATATTTCATAACGCGTTCGTCGGTATCGGCTGCGAATCGCTGAGTGCTCCGCAACCCGCAGTCACTCTCGGTGCGGGGCTCCTGTGGATGGACGCATATCGTTCGGTTACAACAGAGGCTGGCCGCTACGTCCAGGGCGGCGGTTGCACGACGGTGGGTGTCGCGGGATTGATTCAAAGCGGAGGGTTCGGGAGTTTTTCAAAGAAATACGGATTGGCAGCGGCTGGGCTACTTGAAGCCGAGATCGTGACGGCAGACGGCCGGATACTCATAGCGAATTCATGCAACCACGCTGATCTTTTTTGGGGCCTCAAAGGCGGGGGCGGCGGGAGCCTGGGCGTCGTGACCAAGATGACACTCCGAACGCACGCTTTGCCGGAGTTCTTCGGCGGAGTTTTCGGAGTCGTGAAGGCCACATCGGAGGCGGCCTATCGTCAACTTGTCGGCCGGCTCATCGCGTTTTACGCCGAAGATCTCTTCAATCCGATCTGGGGCGAGCAGATGCGATTTCTTCCAGGACACAGAGTCGAGATCTCGATGGTATTTCAAGGGATCGATCAACAAGGGGCGATTGATGCGTGGTCCCCCCTCATCAACTGGTTGAGCGCGTCGCCTAAAGATTACCAAGTTGAACAGTCATTAAAGATCATCACAATGCCCGCGCGTCATTTCTGGGACCCCGATTATCTAAAAACACACTATCCAGAGTTCATTGTTTTGGATGATCGCCGCGAGACAAAAAAAAACGCTTTGTTTGGGCGGGGGACCTGGGTGAAGCCGGGCAATATATCTACGCCTATCAATCGGCGTGGTTGCCAGCAACTTTGCTGGCGATTGATCGGCGAAGCGTTTTGTGCGAGGCTCTGGTCTCGGCAAGCCAGCACTGGGGAGTGTCGCTTCATTTTAACAAGGGATTAGCTGGCGCATCGAAGAGCCGCCTCGCCGAAGCGCTGAACACCGCGATCAACCCTGCCGCGACCGGGGCGTTTGCTCTCGCCATTTCCGCAAGCCATGGACCACCCTCATTTCCCGGGATACCTGGCCACGAGCCCGATCACACTGCGGCTCAGCGGGATGCAAGGAGCGTAGAAGCTGCGATGAATGCAATTCGCGCGTCAGTTCCCAACTGCGGATCGTACGTGTCGGAGAGCGATTTCTTTCAATCCGATTGGCAGCAATCCTACTGGGGGTCGAATTATGCGAGATTGCTGGCGGTGAAGCACAAATATGATCCAACCGGATTGTTCTTTGCTCATCACGGTGTGGGCTGCGAGGATTAAGTGCCACAGTTTCGGCGATCCGCGTGAGACTGAGATTCAGGCTCTTCAAGAAGCTGTGAGGACACTCGAAGAGCGATCTGGCTCTGGATGCCAACCGGGTCTCTTAAATCCGGATCGAAAGACATTGGCGAACTTGGTATTGGAAATCTGGAATCGAGGAGTGGCGTTTTACAACTCGTTGAGAGTTGAAATACGGATGTGCAGACTCTCCGCTGTCGTTGTCCCCACTTTACCGACTTCTTCGCGCGCCGCCACAGCCTCGATTGTGAAGCTCGCGTATCATTGATCGCAAACGAGCCTGCGGAGAGCTTGCCTTCCCCCTGCCGCCATTAGAAGGTTGTCCCCTTTTTAGTCGGTGGCTAGGCGGTACCCTACCGGGTTAGAGATGATTGATCGTGCGATGGAGAATTCGTTCAAACACGATGTGCGAAACTATCCCCTGTACTTTTTGTTGTGGACAGTTTTAGGGATCTTTTACTTCAGTCAGGGCTTGACCCAGAGGCTCGTGTCGTACGACCCAACTCCCTGGTGGCGATACTTGCTTGCGTGGCTTCTGGGTGTTTACATTTGGGCGCTTCTGACGCCGGTGATCTTGTGGCTCGGCCGACAGTTTCCTATTGAACGTCGCAACTGGTTGCGCCGGGGCGTTCTCCACCTCATGTTGAGCGCAGGCTTTTCGGTTTTGGAATTAAGCCTGGAAACTGTGTTGTTTTCGTGCCTGCATCTGTTCTCGACTCCTACGAAGGACTTTCGCGAGCCTCTCGTTCAACTGCTCGTGAGAGGCTTTCACGGCGGAATCTTGAACTACTGGATTGTCCTGGGGCTACAGTGGGGGGTTCTTTACTATATCCGGTATCGGCAACGCTCCCAGGAAGTACTGCAGATCCAGTTGCGCGCGTCCGAGTTGCAGTCGCAACTTGCGAGCGCTCAACTCAACGCGCTCAAGATGCAACTCCAGCCTCATTTCCTCTTTAACACCCTGAATGCCATCATGGTGCTCGTTCGCCAGCAGAAGACTCGAGATGCGGAACAAATGCTCGGTCACCTGAGCGATCTTTTGCGAGGGGTCCTGGAAGATGTAGACGCTCAGGAGGTTTCGTTACGCCGTGAACTAGAATATTTGCAGCTCTATCTCTCGATCGAGCAGGTGCGGTTTGCAGATCGCCTCCGGGTCGAAATTGAAGCCGATCCGGCCACCCAAGAAGCGTCTGTTCCACAACTCATTCTGCAGCCGCTGGTCGAAAACGCCGTTCGTCATGGCATTGGACGCAGTTCGTCGGCGGGCAGAATCCTCGTTCGCGCCTCAACGATTGACGGTAAGGTGGAGTTACGAGTTCAAGACGATGGACCCGGTCTTCAGGCCAGTTCTTCATACGAAAGCCGGGGCATCGGACTGGCGAATACGCGCGCACGACTGCGACAGCTTTACGGCGAGTACGCGAGTTTGGATATCGATAATGGCGATGAGAGAGGGGTGGTGGTCACCATGACATTTCCCTTTCGCCGCTACTCGGAGGTTACGAAAACGTATGCTGCTGAGAACGCTGATTGTTGACGACGAACCGCTGGCGCGGGAAGGATTGAGGGCTCTGCTTTCAAAGGACACCGAAGTCTCGGCCATTGGCGAGGCCAGGAACGGATGTGAAGCAGTTGCCGCGATTCGCGAAGGCAATCCCGATCTCGTCTTTTTGGATGTCCAAATGCCGGAGATGGATGGATTTGGGGTGGTGCGGGCCATCGGTGCCGAATCCATGCCGGCTGTCGTCTTCGTGACCGCCCACGATCAGTACGCTATTCAGGCCTTCGAAATCAATGCTCTCGATTATTTACTCAAGCCGGTAGTCGAGGAGCGTTTCTATCGGGCGCTGGCAAGGGCCAAAGGCGGCATCCTTTCGCACGCAGCGGATGTGAGCCGGCAGATTATCGGGCTGCTCGAGACCGTTGCTTCGCCCCGGAAATATCTGAAGCGCATTGCAGTGCGATCCGCAAGCAAAACCGAGTTCGTGGCTATCGAAGACGTGGACTGGATACAAGCCGCCGAGAATTACGTGGAACTGCACTCTGGCCTAATGAATCATTTGCTCCACGTAACGATGAACGCTTTGGAGAAATCTCTCGACCCGGAGACGTTCCTTCGCATCCACCGTTCGGTCATCGTCAACGTGAACCGGATTCGGCACCTAGAGCCCGGTGCGCATGGGGAATATGTGATCACGCTTCGAGACGGTGCACGCCTGCAGTCCGGCCGAACCTATTCTGACAAGCTGAGAGTTTTGGTGAGCAATCCCTTTTGACCGCTTCGTCCGACCCGTTCGCCAAAGAGTGCCACCAACTGGTCAAAATCTGCTTTTCCGGAACGGTCCGCGGGACACACACTGATCCCGGAATGGAGGCCGGCGTGAAAACCACCTTGCTCATGCTGCTTGCGACTGCGGCAGTGCTTTCGCTCAGCGTTCTAAGGGCTGAATCCCTGCTCTATCCGGATGACTTCCGGCGGTGGGTGCGCGTAGGAACGGGAGTCGTCCTGCCCGGCGCCGATGCGAAACTGATGAGTGAAGAAGGGATGCACGACATCTTTGCAAATCAGAAAGCTGTCGAGGGCTATGCTTCCGGTGACTTCCCCGATGGCTCGATCATCGTTTACGAACTGCGAGAAACCCAGCAGAAGAATGGGGTCATCATTGAAGGTGAGCGAAAGAGAGTGGACATGATGATCAAGGATTCGAGCCGCTACAAGACTACCGGAGGATGGCGATTCGAGCGGTTCTGGGGCTCCGACGAGACACATGACGCGATTCACGACTCGGGAGCCATGTGTTTTGCGTGCCATTCGAAAGCCCAGGCGCACGGATTCGTTTTCAGCCAACTTCGTTGATCCGTAAATTGAATCCACGCATGGGCATCAGCTGAAAAAGTCAAAAGCGTCTCTGTGCTACCTGCGATGTAGTGGCCCCCATTCGGGCTGGTTAACTCCGTGCAATGGCATCTTTTTTGTGAGAATTCTCGACCACGCAGCACTGTAATCAAGACATGGGGCTCGACTAGGGTCGATCAAATCCAAGTGAAAGGACAAAGGGAGTGACAAGCGAATGCAGGCCTCTGGCCGGCACCACAAGTGCTGCATGTGATGTCGATAGGCGATGTATTTGATTACCTCGGTACAGGTATAGATGGGCCTCGAGCCGGAGCGAAAAGAATCGTAATCAATTGGCATTTCACGGATACACGCGAGTCGCTTGCGTCCACTTTGGAACACGGCGCGCTGACCTGGACAACCGGCTAAGCCGCCTCGGATGCAGTCGCTACGGTAACAAGCGCGCGGCCGGTGTTTGAAAGCTGCGTCTTAGGGCAGAGAACACTTGCGGATGCAATGAAGCAGGGCGATATCGCGAGCTCAGGAGATTTGAACGCGATATCCGATTTGTTCGCACTACTGGTCCAATTCGATCCGGACTTTCCGATCGTTGAACCTGTTGGTCAGTTGCATATGCATTGAAACAGCGCGGCATCATTCTCGGGATGTCCGAAGGCGATACTCGCGAGACGCTGCGATTCGCCGCACCCGGCGCGTGAATTTGCCGGTGACACTTGAGAGCCTTCCAATGGGGCACAGAGCCGCTTGAATCCAGCCCATCGCTGGCCACCGAACCACAAATTCAGTGCTGGTTGACCTGCCCTTTTTGTCACTGGGCCGATGATTGGCGATGACTCGCCATCGGGACGCCCTTGTTTTAGAAGATCATGTACAGCGCGGGGGATTCGCAAAGGGGCTGTTCTAGCAAGTTGAACAATTTAAAGGATGAATTACTTCCCCTACTTTAGAATATAGCGCACTTGGGGGCTTGCGGCAAGACAGGAATCATGCTGCATCATCGTTGCCTGAGGCGAAGAACCTACAGAAATTGGAGGCAGGATGACGGAGCACGCAGTAGTAATTGTCGGGGGAGGGCCGACCGGGCTGATGTTGGCAGGGGAGTTGGCATTAGCGGGCGTGGATGTCGCCATTGTCGAGCGGCGCGCCAACCAGGACATAGCCGGTTTGCGCGCGGGCGGTTTGCACTCGCGCACGATCGAGGTGCTGGACCAGCGCGGCATCGCTGATCGGTTCCTCTCCGAGGGCCAGACGCATCCCGCGGTAAGCTTTCACCATATTCCTCTGGACATTACCGATTTCCCGACTCGACACAACTATGTGCTTGGGCTGTGGCAGAGTCATATCGAGCGCATCCTGGCCGGCTGGGTTGGCGAACTTGCGGTGCCGATC
>Ga0335074_10014135_pt1 | contig 11203 bp, 7 predicted proteins | sample Lox_Sample_23_FD_206715 | JGI IMG/M metagenome (GOLD analysis project Ga0335074, IMG submission 206715) | Soil microbial communities from Loxahatchee National Wildlife Refuge, Florida, United States - Lox_Sample_2.3 | ecosystem: Environmental > Terrestrial > Soil > Wetlands | place: USA: Florida...
AAGTGCGCCGCACCGCCGATGTGCAGACCCAGCACCGCCGCCGAGCCGAGCGTCGCGAGAGCGAGCGCGAGCGATGCACCGCTCACGCCATGAAGGAGCGCCGCGAGATCGGCGATCGGCAGCGCTACCGCCGCCCACGCGAGCACGACGACCACCGGCGCCGCGATGAGGGTGCGCACCGGTCCTCCGAGAAGCTGGATCAGGTTCTTCGCAAAGCCCGGCCAGAGCGTCGACCAGCCGGTGTACATGCGGGTGCTCAAGAGGCGACTGCCGTCCATGAGGAGCACGCGATAGCCCCGCCGCTTCATGAGGAGCGCGAGCTCGACATCCTCGCAGATCGCATCCCGCACCGGCGCGTGGCCCCCGACCGCCTCGTACGCCTCGCGACGCAACAGCATGAACTGTCCCGTGGCGACCACGCGATCGCTCCCGGGCGCCTGGATCTTCTCGAGGTCCTGATAGAAGCCAAGGAGATAGAGCCCGCAGGGCAGCATCAGCCTCTCGGCGAAACTTCCGAGCTCGTGCCGGGGCGCGAGCGTCAGCAGGTCGAGTTTTCGCGCGCACGCCGCCGCCACCGCGCTTGCGATCGCCGCCGGAGCGGCGCGCATGTCGGCATCGAGAAAACACAACCACTGCGCCTCCTGCGAGACCGCGGCACTTCCGGTGCAGCAGGCGTGCACCTTGCCCTTCCAACCGGGCGGCAGAGGCGGCGTGCGAACGAGCGTGATACGCGCATCGCCGCGCGCGAGCGCGGCCACGATGCCCGCGGTCTCGTCGCTCGAGTCGTCATCGACCACGATGAGGGCGAGGCGGTCCGGGGGATAGCGCTGCGCGATCAGCGATTCGACACAGGGGGCGATGTTCGCCGCCTCATCCCGCGCCGGCACGATGACCGCGATCCTCGGCAGATCGCTCGCCTCCACCGAGCTGACGGGCACCCCGGCGAGGATGCTGCGCTGGCGGATCGCGCGAGCGATCAGCCAGATCACCAGGGCGAGCCAGAGCGCGGAGAGCAGAAGCGGGATGGGCATCCCACAGAAACTCCTGGGCCCCTCCTTCGGTTGCCTGGGCCGGGGCGAGGTCGTGGCTGCGGGTAACCCTCAGGCCGGGGCCGGCTGCGGCGAGCGGCCGGCGCCCCTGGTCATCGCCCAGTCGAGCAGGCGGCTCGCGAAGCCGCCTCCCAGGCTCGCTCCGGTGACATCGTCCAGGCGGTACTCCTTGCCCTCGAGGATGGCTTCGGCGGCCGAAAGACCGCTGCGCACCGCCGGACCTATGCCCTCGGCCATGTCGCGGGTGGCGAGCCCGGCGGCATCACCGGCGATGAAGGCATTGCCGCGGCGCACCACATCCACCCGGCCCCGCAGGTAGTAGCTGTAGCCCGCCGGATCATAGTGCGCGCCCTTGGCGAGGCCGCCTGCCAGCATCCCCGTGAACAGCGCCCAATGCTCGTGGATGGAGCGACGACTTGCCTTGATGCGATCGGCCATGCCACCGATGCCGACGTTGAGCCAGCCGTTCTGCTTCGGCACATACCAGGCGTATCCGGGCAGACCGTGATCGAAGAACCAGAGGTGGCAGTCGGGCTCGCCCCATGGGTACTCGATCTCGTGCTCCAGAGTGACGGTCTGAAGCTCGCTCGCGCGCGGGTTGAGCTCGCGGAAGAGCGTCCGGTACACCGGACAGCGGGTGCCGCCCGCGCCGATGAGATAGCGGCAGCGAAACGCCTCATCGACGATGTAGGCCCCGCCCTCATCGCGGATGTTGCGCACCGTGTGCTCGCAAACCTGCGCTCCGGAGCGCTCGAGGAGCCAGGCATCGAACTCCACCCGGCGGATCGAGTGCTGCACGCAGCGCACCGGCAGGTGCAGTCCCTTCACGTGGATGTGCAGCCGGTCGAAGGTGAGAAAGCGGTGCGGGTAGGAGCTGATGTCGAGCGCGAGATCGCGCACCACATCCGGGGTGATCCAGCCGGCGCAGAGCTTCAGGCGCGGGAAGCGCTCCTTGTCGAGCACCACGACATCCACCCCCGCCTGCTTGAGCTTCCAGGCGGCGCTCGAGCCCGCCGGCCCACCGCCGACGATCAGCACCTCGCAGCTGCGCATCTTCTGTGATTCCGTGGCGATCGACTCAGCGCCCGTAGAGATGCTCGCGGGTCATCGGGATGTCGTTGTTATCCCGCGGCGCAAACACCACCTGAAAGAGCTGCAGCGCCCCGGTGGTGAATCCGGCGATCGAGCCAGCGAGATACATGCGCCACATGCGCACGAATCTCTCATCGAACATCTCGCGCACGCGGCCGCTCGCCGCCTCAAAGAGCGCGAGCCAGTGGCGCAGCGTCTGGGCGTAATGCAGGCGCAGGTTCTCGACGTCGAGCACCGAGAAATCCCGCGGCTCGAAAATCTGCATCATCTCCGCGAGCGAGGGCGGATAGGCGCCCGGGAAGATCCGTTTGACGATCCACGGCTGCAGCGGCGCCGGCCGGTTGCGGCCGATGGAGTGAATCAGCCCGCGGCCGTTGTGACCTAAGCTGCGCGCGATCACCTCGCCGAGCGCCGCATAGTTGGCGAGGCCGACGTGCTCGAGCATGCCGACGGAGACGAAGGCGTCGTAGCGGCCCGAAATGTTGCGGTAGTCGTCCTCGATGTACTCGACCTGCGAGCTCAGCCCCTCCTTCGCGGCGCGCGCGCGCGCGTAGGCCACCTGCTCGCGCGAGATGTTGAACGCGCGCACCTTCACGCCGTAGTGCCGCGCCATGTGCAGCGCGAAAGTCCCCCAGCCGCAGCCGGCCTCGACGACGCTCTCGCCCGCGCGCAGGCGCACCTTGCGACAGACGTGATGCATCTTCGCCGTCTGCGCCTCATCGAGCGTCGCCGTCGGCGTCGGGTAGTAGGCGCAGGTGTACGCCATCGTCTGCCCGAGCCAGAGCGAGTAGAAGTCGTTGCCGATGTCGTAGTGGTGGTGGATGTTCTCGCGTGAGCGGGACAGGGTGTTGACCTGCGGCCGGCGAAAGCGCGCCACCAGCCGCTGCAGCGCCGAAGGCTGCGGGCCGGGGAGCCCGGCGCGGTAAACCGACTCGAGCAGCTGCACCAGATCGCCCTCGATCTCGAGGCGCCCCTCGCTGTAGGCATCCGGAAAGCGTACCTGCGGGTCGGCCAGGATGCCGAGCAGCGTGGCGCGGCTCGCGACCCGCACGCGGGCGATGGGCGCGGAGCCCGCGGGGGCGATGCGCTCGCCGCTCCAGAGCACGAACTCGAGCGGCGGATCGCCCAGGTACCCGAGCAGGCTTGCGAGCAGCCGTCCTTCCACCGAACGGGTACCGGCCGCCGCCGATGAGCGCTCCGCAAGCGCCTCGGGAAGGTCCTCGACAAGCTTCTGGGAACGCTCTGGGGGCAGCCCCGGCGGTCGCTCGCTCCGAACCGCGCTCTTGACGCTCTCGTTCCGGGCACTCACAGGTGAATCTCCCCTACTTAGATCCACGCCTAATTTAGCATGCCGGTGCGCGGGAACGGTCATGCGGCAGGCGTCAGCCCAGGGTCATCCGGTAGCACTCGATGAGGCGCTGCACGTGCTCCTCGACTCCAAAGGCCCGCGCGCTCGAGGCCGCGCCCTGGGCGTAGGCGAAGCGCCTGACGCTATCGCACAGGGTATCGACGACCGCATTCGCGAACGCCTCACAGTCGCCCGCGGGCACCAGACGCCCGTTGACCCCATCGATCACCACCTCCGGCAAGCCCCCGACCGCGAAGGCGATGACCGGACGAGTCGCCGCCAGCGCTTCGATGGCGGCAAGGCCCAGGCCCTCGGATCGGGAGGGCATCACGACGAGATCGACGGCCGAGAGCAGCCGCGGAACATCGTTGCGCCGGCCGACGAAGCGCACGTGCCTCGAGATCCCGAGACTGCCCGCCAGCCGCTCGCAAGCCGGCCGCTCGGGTCCATCGCCAATCACGAGCAGCAACGCCCGCGGACAGCGACGCACGATCGCGGGCAACATGCCGATCAGCGCGCGATGGCCTTTCACCGGGTGCAGGCGCCCGATGATCGCGAGCACCGGCCGGCCCGCCTCGATGCGAAGCTCGGCGCGAACCCGGGTACGCTCGCCCGCGGCGCCCCGCAGCACTTCGAGCGGAATGCCGTTACGGGCGACCCGTATGCGCTGCGCGGGAACGTGATAGCGGCTCACGGTCAACTCGCGCACGGCTTCGGAGACGCACACGGCGGCGTCCGTCGGCCGGGCGAAGAATCGCTCCAACGCGCTCAACGCCGCCCCGGGATCGTTGAGATCGTGCACGTGCAGCAGCGTGCGGGCGCCGATGAGCCGCGCGGCGATACGCCCGACCAGCGTTCCCTTCACGCCGGTCGCATGCAGCAGCCGCACGCCGTTACGCTTCGCGAGCGCCGCAACCCGCAACACCACTGTTGGATCCCATTTGGCCGCAGCGAAGAAGACCGGATGGATGCCGCGCGCCCGCAGGTCCTGCGCCGCCGCATGCGGCTCGCGCAGGAAGCAGACCGTGAGCTCGACACCGCAGCCGGCGAGCGGCGGCAGTACGTTCAGCAGATAGCTCGTAACCCCGTGCGGCACGCCACCGGCGTAGCCAAAGTGATCGGCGAGGATCATGACGGGCGGCAATCGGGTGATCCCATTCCGCATCGCCTGCGGGACAGCAAAGGCCATGCCCCTGCCGAGCCGCACCTCCGGCTTGGGGGGTGCGGCTCTTGCTGCATGCGCGAGCCGTGTCCACCTCAGCCCCACGCCCGAGCGCTCCGGCGCCGCTACCGGTGCGCGCCTCGAGCGCATCGCTCGTCAACATCGTCGGCTGGCCGGCGGTGGCGCTCCTCGGCGCCGGCTATGTCGCTCTCATCGCACGGTTGACTTCGTTTCCCTTCGAGGACATGCCGGATCATCTCGCCCGCGCCAAGGTGCTCGGCGATCTGCTGTTCCACCACGGCGCGCACTGGGGTGGGATCTTCGCGTTCCACTTCCGGCCCGTGCCCTACCTGCTCTACGACCTCGTGCTCACGAGCCTCATCGCCGCGCTCGGCACGACCGTGGGAGGGGTGCTGTTCAACGAGCTCGTGCTGCTCTCGCTCCCGTGCGCGCTCCTTTACTACCTGCACGTCAACAGGCTGGCACCGCAGGCACGGCCGCTGGTGCTGCTCGTCAGCCTCTATCTCTCGACCGACTGGTTCTTTCTCGTCGGCTTCGGCGCGTTCCGCCTGGCGCTCGCGATCCTCGTCGTCTGCGTCGCGCTCGCCGATCTGCTGCGGCAACGCTGGTCGCGCCGTCTCTATGGCATCTATCTCGCCGTGCTCATCGGCGGATACCTCGAGCATCTGACGGTGATCGCTTTCCTTGCCGCGACGCTCACCGTCTCGGCGGGCGTTCGGCTCCTCTTCGGCCGCGGCGAGGCGCGCCGGGAGATCCGCCTGTGGCTGCCGGTGATGGTGTTGCTCGCGCTTTATTTCGGCGTGTTCGCCGGACCGCACCACGCCGCCTCGCCCGGCATCTACTCCCTCGACTGGGGCACGGTCGGGTCGAAGATCGCGGGTCTCGATGGCGAATTCTTCCGCTATGGGGGTCGGTCCGCGCGTCCGATGATGGCGCTCCTCGGCTTCTGTCTGCTCTGGCCGGTGCGCCGGCAACTGATCGGGCGTGGCATGTCGGATCCGCGGGTGCTCGAGCTGCTTGCCGTGGCGGTGGCGTTCCTCGGGGTTTACATCGTCCTGCCCGGCACCTATTCGGGAGCGGCCTACGTCGATGTCCGCGCGCTACCGATGATCGTGCTCTTCGTGCTCTTCGCCATGCTGCGCTTGGGCAGTGACAGCGGTCGTGACAGTCCCGGGGAGCACTTCGCCGGCGCGCCGGCGCTCGCCGCGGCCGTGGTGCTCGCGGCGGTCAATCTCGGCTATGTGGGCTGGCATCTCGGGAAGGACAACGCCTGGATGCAGCGCTATCGCGCCGTCGTCGCGCAGCTGCCGCGCGGGGCGCGGGTGCTGCCGATCTATACCCGCCCGCAGGCGACCATCCTGCCCCTCGAGCACGCCGCCGCCTACGTGCTACTCGATCGCGACGGGCTCATTCCCTATCTCTTTGCCGGCAATCGCGGCGATCCCATGAGCTATTTCGACTTCAACCGCCGTCCCTATGCCCCGGTCGAGCAGTGGTACGAGCTGCAGCAGCTCTGGAGCCGCTCGCCGACCTTCACCTTCAGAGTCGGCGCGGCATCCTACAGCTGGCGCTTCCGATACGATGCGAGAGCGGGGGACTGGCAGCCGGCGGTCCTCGCGCCCGTGAGTTGGGGGCGCGTGGCGTGCGATTACGCCTACCTCATCGTGACGCAGCCCTACCATGCCGGCTGGATCGGCGTGCCGACCCACGCGCTCACCGCCAACAGCAGCGCGGCGCTGCTCGCGGTCGATCGCAGCGCCTGCCGCGCGGCCACTCCCGAGGAGGCAGCGGGGGTGAGGCCGCCACCGCCACAGGTCACGTACTGAGCCTGATCGCACGAGGCGAACGGCTCGTCGAGGAGCCGCGGACGCGAGCAGCGGCGCGGCTGGAAACCGCGCGCGGCCTTCCCCTATGATGAAGAGCTGGATCCGACTGAAAAACAAATACCCGGACGGACCGCATGGCCGTTCCGTGGGAGGCGACATCATGACAAGCACCGGCTCGGCGCGCTCGCGTGGACTTCGGACCTTGGCCGCGATGGGGACGGCGCTGCTCCTGGCGGCGCTCACCGCCGCCTCGGCCGCCCAACCCCAGGCGCCCGACGCCAAGCTCAAATGGCGCAACGTCGGCCCTTACATCGGCGGGCGGGTGGTGGCGGTCGCCGGCGTTCCCGGCGAGCGCGACCTCTTCTACATGGGCGGTGTCGATGGTGGCGTGTGGAAGAGCACCAACTACGGCGACAGTTGGGTCAACATCACCGACGGCAAGCTGCCGGGATCGAGCAACAGCATCGGCGCGATCGCCGTCGCTCCCTCGAACGCGAAGGTGATTTACGTCGGCACCGGCGAGAGCGACATCCGCGGCGATGTCATCACCGGCGACGGCATGTTCCGCTCCGACGACGCCGGCAAGCACTGGCGCGCCATCGGGCTCGCCGACACCCACACGATCAGCGCCATCGTGATCGACCCGCACAATCCCGACATCGTCTACGCCTCCTCGATGGGCCATGTCTTCAAGTCGAACCCCGATCGCGGCGTGTTCAAGTCCACCGACGGCGGCAAGAGCTGGAAGAAGGTGCTTTACGTCGATGCCCAGACCGGCGCGATCGACCTGGTGATGGATCCGCGCGACAGCCAGGTGCTCTACGCCGCGATGTGGCAGGCGTATCGCACGCCCTGGAAGCTCGATGACGGCGGCCCGGGCAGCGGCCTCTACAAGAGCACCGACGGTGGCGATCATTGGACGGAAATCTCCCACAACTCGGGATTTGCGCAGGGCATTCTCGGCCGCATCGGCGTCACCGTGGCCGGCAGCGATCCCAACATCGTGTATGCGATCGTGCAGGCGAAGCACGGCGGGGTGTTCCGCTCGGATGATGCCGGCGCGAGCTGGAAGCGCGTCAACAAGAGCTGGAGCCTGCGCCAGCGCGCCTTCTACTACATGGCGATCTACGCCGATCCGAAGGATGCCAACACGGTGTACGCACCGAACGTGGATGCGCTGTGGGTGTCGCGTGATGGCGGCAAGATGTTCTCCAAGCTGCGCACGCCGCACGGCGATAATCACATCGTCTGGATCAACCCGAACGACACCAAAGTCCTGCTCGAAGGCAATGACGGCGGCGCCACCGTCTCCACCGATGGCGGCAAGACCTGGAGCGAGGAGCACAATCAGCCGACCGGCCAGTTCTACCACGTGGCGCTCGATGGCCAGTTCCCGTTCCACATCTACGGTGCGCAGCAGGATGAAGGCTCGTTCGAGGGCCCGAGCGCGACGCCCGATGGCATGGTTCCGGTCGGCGACTGGCAACGCGTCGCCTATGGCGAGTCGACCTTCGTCGCGCCCCTGCCCGATCATCCCGACATCACCTTCGGCAGCGGTTACTTCAGCATCCTTTTGCGCTACGACATGGCGACCGGACAGTATCAGGAGGTCAGCCCGTGGCCGGAATACCAGGAGGGCGCCTCCTCGGGCGAGCTCAAGTATCGCTTCGGCTGGACCCACCCGATCATCTTCTCCGCCGTCCACCCGGATGAGCTACTGATCGGCTCGCAGTACGTGCTCGAGAGCACCGATCAGGGGCTCAGCTGGACGCGGATCAGTCCCGATCTGACGCGCAATGATCCGTCCACCGAAGCGCCGACCGGCGGTCCGATCAACCAGGACGCCTCGGGCGCGGAAATCTTCCCCGACGTCTCGGCCCTCGCCGTCTCGCCGCTCGATGGCAACGTCATCTGGGCGGGCTCGGCCGATGGGCTGGTGCACATCACCCGCGACGGCGGCAAGAGCTGGCAGGCGATCACGCCGCCGGCGCTGCCCGAGTGGGCCGAGATCAGCTCGATCGAGCCCTCGCACACCGCCGCCGGCACGGCGTACCTTAGCGCTTCGCGCTACATGTGGGACGACTTCCACCCGTACGTGTTCGAGACCACCGACTACGGACAGAGTTGGAAAGCGATCAGCAACGGAATCCCCGACGATGAGTACGTATTCGTCGTGCGGCAGGACCCCGCGGATGCGCGCTTGCTGTTCGCCGGCACGAAGAGCACCGTGTACGTGAGCTACGACGGCGCGGCGCATTGGCAACCGCTCACCCTCAACCTGCCGCGCGTGCAGGTGCGTGACCTCGCCATCAACACCCGTCAGGGTGATGTCGTCGCGGCAACGCATGGACGCGCCTTCTGGATACTCGGCAACCTCTCGCTGCTCGAGCAGATTTCCCTGCAACCGGCCGTTGGACCGGGGGACGTGCAGGTGTACTCCCCCGAGACCGCCTGGCTCACCCATGCCTACGGCAGCAGCGAGTTCGCGGGCAATATTCCGGGCGCGGGCGCCAATCCACCCTTCGGCGCGACGGTGTTCTTTCATGTTCCCTCGAGCTACCACGGCAACGTGCCGGTGAGCCTGACCTTCCTCGATTCGCAGGGCCAGGTGATTCGTAGCTTCAAGCTGCACCTGAAGCAGAAGACGCCGAAGCTGACGCCGGCCGCGAAGGACAACCTCACACCGCTTGAGATGAAGGCAAGGGCCAAGGAGAAGCAGACCGGGATAACCGCCGGCTTCAACCGCTTCCAGTGGGATCTGCGCTATGCCGATGCCACCGAGGTCACCGGCTTCTACCAGCCGGTCGCCGCCGGCGGGCTCGAGGACTCGGTTCAGGGTCCGATCGTGGTGCCCGGCACCTACACCGTGGAGCTCGATTACAACGGACAGAAGTCGCAGCGCACCTTCCAGGTGGCGCTCGATCCGAGGCTGCACCCGGCCGCCGGGGCGCTCGAGGCGCGGCTTAAGTTGCAGATGCGCATCCGCGGCAGTCTCGATGCGCTCGATCGCACCATCAACGAGGCGATCGCCATGCGCAGCCGATTGCAGTCCGCGCTCGCGCAGCACAAGTTGACCGCGGCGAAGGCGCACGATGCCCTCGCCGCTCTCGATCAGGCGATCAACGACAACGTCGACATGGCGACGCAATCGAGCGAGGGCACGCTGCTTCACGAGACCAAGCTGCACAGCCATCTCGCCTACCTCTCCGCCGACATCGATCTCAGCTACCTGAAGCCGACTCAGGGCGAGTATCAGGTGTACCGGTACCTCGATCGCAAGGCGCACGCCGGCGAGCAGCAGCTGAAGGCCGCGGTCACGCAGGGTCAGCAGGTGTTGTAGCGTCCCCCGGGGGTCTCATGTCGGAAAAAGGCGTGCCGTCGCTGCTCGAGCGGCACTGGGCCGAGAGCGCGCTCGCCATCGGCGCGGTGGTGATCGCGGCGGTATCACTCTGGGTGGCCTACGACACCGAGCGCACCAACCGAGAGCTGGTCGCCTATGAGCGCCAGCTCGTCGCCGCGAACTCCTGGCCTTTCCTGCAGATTCAAGAGAACGACTCGGTACCGGGTGGCGGACCCGGAATGACCCTGATCATGGCCAATCAGGGGATCGGTCCGGCGAAGGCCGAAACCTTCGAGGTCTTCTGGAAGGGTGAGCCGCAGCGCTCGCGCGAAGCGCTGCTACGCAGCTGCTGCGGCGCGACGCCTGACCAAGTCGGCTACTCCTTGACGCACGGCACCGTGCTGCGACCCGGGCAGGCGGTAAATTTCCTCTCGATACCGCTCGATGCGCACAACCAGCCGATCCTGGCCGCGCTACACGCCGGATTCGACAACCTTTCATTCCGGTATTGCTACTGCTCGGCGTTCGATGAGTGTTGGCTCGCGGAAAGTCACTTCGGCCACCCGCACGATCTCACCCCCGCGCGGGTGCAAGTCTGTCCGCAGCCGAAAGTCCCTTACAGCTACTGACAGCTCGTAAAGCGCCGGGGCGCCCGCAAGGCCGGTCAGCCCTCGCTCAGCGCCCCCGCTGCGCGAGCCCCTTGAGCCCCGCCGCGACGAATGGCCCGAGGCGCGCCTTCAAGGCGGCGACGTCGGTTGAGCGGCAGAGGCCGTCGGAGAGCACATCGAGACGGCCGGTCTCGGCGAGCGAGAGGGTGAGCGCGCCGGTGAGGAAGTTATAGCCCCAGAAGATATCCTCGGGCGGAGCGTCCGGCAGGGACTGCATGAGCGCGCCGATGAACTCGCGCACGGTGGCATTGAAGGTCTTGCTCATCAGCCGCCGCCCCCATTCCGGGGAGTTGTTCACCCAGGCGAGGAGCGCGAAGTAGCTGTGCCAGCCGGGACCGGCGTGCGCGAGGAAATCGAGTATGGGGTCGAAGAAGGCCCCGACCACCGCCTCGGTGCTCGCCGCCCGCGGCGCCGCCGCCTGGCGGACCTCGGCGAGACGGCGCAGCCGCTCCTCGTTCAAGACGACGCCCCGGCGCTCGATCACGGCGGCGAACAGCGGCTTCTTGCCGCCGAAATGATAGTTGACCAGCGCGAGATCGACCCCCGCCTCGCCGGTTATCTCGCGTAGCGAGGTGCCGTGAAAGCCCCTGCGGGCGAAGAGTTTCTCGGCGGCATCGAGCAGCTTGTCTTTGGTGTTGCGCTTGGCGCGGGCCATCGATTTCCCCCATGAATAGCCCATTCTAGACCCGCGCCGCCG
>Ga0335074_10014136_pt1 | contig 11202 bp, 9 predicted proteins | sample Lox_Sample_23_FD_206715 | JGI IMG/M metagenome (GOLD analysis project Ga0335074, IMG submission 206715) | Soil microbial communities from Loxahatchee National Wildlife Refuge, Florida, United States - Lox_Sample_2.3 | ecosystem: Environmental > Terrestrial > Soil > Wetlands | place: USA: Florida...
CGCTGCGCAGCGGTCCGGCATCCGCGACCAGGTGGCAGCGGTGGCCAAGCCTGCCCGGCAGCCGGCTGCCACGCCGCGGCCAGCGCGACCGCGGCCGTACAACTTCTACGACTCGGTGACGCCGCAGGACATCCCGGCGGGTCAGCGAGTTGCCACCTACGCGACCGGCGGATTCGCCGTGCCCGCTTCCCGGGTGGCTGGTCGCGGCCCGGTCCTGTGGATCGACACCCGGGGCACCGACTACCACGCCTCGGTGCTGGACGTCGAGCCTGGAGACGCGACTCCATCAGGTGCCGCCAGCTGGGCCTGGCACAAGCTGCACGCCGACCCGAGCTCGCTCGCGTGCATCTACACCATGCGGTCGGAGTGGCCGGCGGTGCAGGCAGCAATCAGCCGGCTACCTGGCAGCATGCGCGCCCAGGTTCGCTGGTGGATCGCCGATCCGACCGGCTACCGGCACATCGTGCGGGGCGCCACGGCCACCCAGTGGTACTGGGGCCAGAACTACGACATCTCGACCGCGAACTCGCAGCTCTAGCGGATGCGCCCGGTCACGGCGCTCCGAGAATCGCACGGCTGTCCCGGTGTCACCGGGGCGGCCGTGCGCGTCTAGGCCACCGGTGCGGCAGCCGCGATCCAGCTGGCGCGCCCGCTGCGAACCTGCCCGTCGTGCTCGGCGCACAGCAGGGCAGTCACCACGCCGCTGTCGAGGGTGAGCTGCCACGACGTTGCGCCGAGCCTGGTGCACGGCAGGTGCCAGCTCGTGACCGACATCACGTCCGGGCTGACAACTCTGCGGCCCGCCCCGCACATGCCGGTGAAGTCGCCGCACTTCCCGCAGAAGCCGAACCGGAGGTCTACCGGGTCCTGCACGGTTAACCGGCAGCCGGGGCACCGCCACCCGGCAGTCCCGGGCGGAATCGCCGCCGCCCGGCCCCGGCGGCCGAATCCGATCCGGCCGCGGCCCGCCAGGACGCTGAAGGTGCGCGAGTCGACACGGGACATGGCTAGCCTGCCCTTCGCCACACTGCCTCTTCCCCCGCAGGTCAAGGCCAGTTGTTAACTCAACGCTACGACTTGAGCACAATGCGCGTACGCCGGAAGGAGAACTTGGCCGCCATGACACCACTGCACCGGATACGCGGGAGGTGCGGTAGCTAGTCCGGCTTGCCAGCGGTCCTTTACCATCACAGGCACGGACCCGATGACCACTCAACCGGAGTCAGCTGAGACGGAGTCAGATGGCCGGGACAGCGGCGGGCACGGACCAGGCCAGCGAAACTACCGAGACAGCCGACGTGGTCGTAGTTGGCTTCGGTATCGCCGGCGGGTGCGCCGCCGTCGAGGCGGCCGCAGCCGGCGCATCGGTCATCGTGCTCGAGCGCGCCGCAACCGCCGGCGGGACGAGCGCCCTCGCCGGCGGCCACTTCTATCTCGGCGGCGGAACCGTGGTGCAGCGGGCGACGGGTCACGCCGACAGCCCCGACGAGATGTACGCCTACCTGATGGCGGTAACGCCCGACCCTGAGCCCGCGAAGATCCGCGCCTACGCGGATGGCTCGGCCGAGCACTGCGACTGGCTCGAGGGCCTGGGCTTCCAGTTCGAGCGCAGCTATTACCCGGAGAAGGCAGTCATCCAGCCCGGTACCCAGGGCCTGATGTACACCGGCAACGAGAAGGTCTGGCCGTTCCGCGAGCGTGCCGTCCCCGCGCCGCGCGGGCACAAGGTGCCGGTTCCCGGTGACACCGGCGGCGCCCGGCTGGTCACCGACCTGCTCGTCCGGCGCGCCGCCGAGCTCGGCGTGGACGTCCGCTACGAAACCGCCGCCACCGCGCTGGTGCAGGCTGGCGACACGGTGACCGGAGTCCGCTGGCGCTGCGGGGCGGAAACGAGGTGGACCGGGGCCGGCAGCGTCATCCTGGCCGCGGGCGGGTTCGTGATGAACACGCAGATGGTCGCCGAGCACGTTCCGGCGCTCGCGGCCGGAACCTTCGTCCTCGGCACCAGCTTCGACGACGGCACCGGCATCCGGCTCGGACTGAGCGCGGGCGCGCAGGCGCTGCACCTGGATCAGGCATTCCTGACGGCACCCTTCTATCCGCCGGGCCGGCTGATGACCGGCATCATTGTCAACCGCGAAGGCAGACGGTTCGTCGCCGAGGACAGTTATCACTCGCGGACCTCGGCCTTCGTCCTCGAGCAGCCGGGGAGCACGGCCTACCTGATCGTGGACAGTGAGCACATGCAGTATCCGGAGATGCCGCTCGTGCCGTTCGTCGACGGCTTCGAGACCGTCGGCGAGATGGCCGCGGCACTCGGCATCCCGGCCGGGAATCTGGCGGGCACGCTGACCGCCTACAACTCGCACGCGGCCCGCGGCGAGGACCCGCAGTTCGGCAAGCATCCGGACTGGCTCGAGCCGCAGGACGCCGGTCCGTGGGCAGTGTTCGACCTGTCGCTCGGCAAGGCGCTGTACGCCGGCTTTACGCTCGGCGGCCTGCGCTGCAACCTTGACGGCCAGGTACAGCGCCCGGACGGCTCGGTCATCGCCGGCCTGTACGCCGCCGGGGCCTGCGCCGCGAACATCGCCCAGGACGGCAAGGGCTACAGCAGCGGGACTCAACTCGGCGAAGGCTCGTTCTTCGGCCGCCGCGCGGGCCGGCACTCGGCTATGGCCGCGCGCCGTGACTGACGGTCCCTGACGGCTCTCGGCTGCGCTCAGGCCGAAGGCATGCCCGCCCGCGCCTGCATGCCGAGCCGGCCGCGCGCGCCAGCAACTCGCCCGCGCTGAGGTCGATGGCGTGCCGCCTGCATGCAGAACCGGCCGCGCTACAGCAACTCGCCCGCGCTCAGGTCGATGGCGTGCCGCGCGTGGCGCCGCGCCATCGTCGCGAACATCTCGTCGCCGCGGTCGGTCTGCCGCACGAACGTCGCTGCGATGATGTCCATGACGATGCCGCTGAACGCGTGCCGCCGGTAGCCCGCCCAGCAGTCAGCCCAGCTGAGACTGACGCCGTCCGTGGTGAGCCTGTGGTGATAGCGGCGGACGAGGACCTCCTCGTACCGGCGCCGCGCCGCCACCGGCAGGCTGGATGCCAGGAAGTAGGCCAGGTCGCTGGCGCCGGCTCCGAAGCCGGCGGTCTGCCAGTCCAGGACAACCGGCCGGGCGCCGCCGAAGAGCAGGTTGTCAGCGCGGAAGTCGCCGTGCACGATGGTTGCGGGCTCATCGCGTCTGGTCAGGTAGCTGCCAGCCCGTGGCAGGAACTCCTCGATGAGGCCCAGAGTGCCCGGCTCGAGCCGGGCGGCGAACCGCTCCCGGAACGCGGGGTAGACCTGCACAAGCACGTCGGCCAGCAGGTCCGCCGAGTTCGCGCCCGACCGGTTCAGCCACGGCAGCGCGGCAAGCCGCGCGCTCTGCCAGCCTGCCGCGTGCAGCGCCGCGAGCTCGTCGACCGCAGCCGCCGCGTCGTCCGGGTGCAGCCCGGCGAGCTGGTCGCCCGCGGCCGCCGGGGCGAGGTCTTCCAGCAGCACCACGTACTCGTCCGGGCCGGCGTTGTAGGCGGCGTAGTAGCAGCGGGCGAGCGAGACCGGCAGACCGGGCGCAACCTCCTCGTAGAAGCTGGCCTCGATCTCGTAGGTGCGGAACATCCGGGCGGCATTCCTGCTGGCCGCGTCTGCCGCCGGAACCTTCGCGATCAGGCTGCCGGGCACGCGGGCCGGGGCGTCGCAGCGCAGGCGCAGCCGGAAGCTGTCGGACACCTGGCCGGTGCCAACGGGTGTCGCTGCGACCTCGGTGATCCTCCCGCCGTTTAGGTGGCACGCCAGCGCCTCGGTCAGGAACTCGGCGGTCAGGGCGTCTCCGCCGGAGACAGCCGCCTTCACCGCGGCCCCTCACTCTCGGCTGGCTCGGGCAGGAACGACCAGCCATGCTGCCGCCAGCCCGGCGGCTGATTCCACTCCGTCCAGCCGTACCCGGTGCGCCCGTCGTCCGCGGCGAACCGGCACAACCCGCGCGGGAACTGGGCGCGCCGGCCATCCGGCGCAGTGAGCGCGACCGGGGCGAACGCCAGCGGCACTGCTGTCAGCGGGCTGCCCGGCACGAGCAGCCGCGACGAGACCGGGAAGTCGTGAGCGCCGAAAACCGTCTCCGCCGCGAAGCCGGCCCGGTGCTCGATGGAGCCGCCGGGCGGCACGACAAATGATGGCCAGCCGATGCCGAAGCCGATGTTCGCCTGCATACCGTGGAACGCCGTGCCGTCGGCCAGCCGCCCCGACGACCAGAGCCAGGAGATCTGCCACCAGTCCCGTTCACCCCAGCTGTGGTCGCGCTCGCCCGATGCCGCGACGGCGAACTCCTCGTTTCCGGCCCTGACGACGCCGGTGACCTCGCACGGAATCTCGTATCTCGGCAGGTCGCGGTACGGATAGACGCCGCCGGCCGTCCGCCATTCCAGGTCGAGTGCGAGCCGCACAGGCTCCGCGGCGCTCAGGTCGCCGTAGGGCGCGGCCGGGTTTGCCAGCAGCGCGGCCGTGGCGTCGAGGCGGACGTGTGCAGCGGCAAGCGGATCGGTGATCTCCTGGCTCGCCGTCAGGCTGCCAGCCGTCAGGTCCGTGCTGCCCGGCGCCGGCAGCGGGAGCGCGTTATCGGCCACCAGGAGTGTCGGCTGGCCGGGCCGGACCAGGCAGGCCCAGTACCAGGCGCGCTGCCAGTTCGGATACAGGCCCAGCCGGACGTAGCCGCCCAGTGAGCCGTCCGCAGCGGCGAAGTCGAAGTAGTACGACTCGTTCCAGAGCAACTCGCCGCCGGGCTCGTGCAGGGCCTCGTCCGTGGCGGCAAGCTGCCAGGTCCCGTGGTCGACAATCGTCTCCATCTGCAGGGCCTTCCCGATATGCGGCCATTGCGTGGAGCGTCGCACAGGCGCGCCCGTGCGTCTAGGAGCAGTGCGTCCAGGAACCGTGCGCCCAGAGCAGTGCGCCCAGAGCAGTGCGCGCCGGATCAGTCCGCGCCGGATCAGTCCGCGCCGGCCGGCTGGTACGGCAGCGCCACAAGGTCGAGGACAGCCGCGACGTTACTGTCGGGCTCAGCGATCAGCACCAGATTCTGCAGCTGGGCATTGAGCTGCTGCCGCACCCGGAACAGCGAGCTCACGCCCGCGCTCGCGAGCTGCGCGACGGCGGTCAGGTCAACCCTCAGCGGCAGCGTGCCGCCGCCGCTGAGAGTCAGGAGCTCGCGGCTGAGCTGCTCGGCGGCGAACACGTCGACGACTCCGGTGACCACAACCCGCACGGATTCGTCCCCGGGGCAGTTCGCAGCGTCGCCAGCCAGGGCCTCGGTGAGCGCGGCACGGACCGAGAACGGCTGCTCTGCCTCGTGGTCGTGGTGCCGCGCACTCGTCTGGCCCGCTAGCACCGCCGGACTGCGGAACCGGTGCCGCAGCGTGACCATGGTTCCGCGAGTGCCCCGCGGGACGCCGGAAATCTGGGGCGGGTGACTGACCAGCACCTGATCGATGAGGTGCTCGACGAGCGTCAGGCCGTTGCCGCGACCGCTGCCCGCCATTCGGGGCGACCGCCAGGTGCCGTGGTCAGCGATGCGGCACTCGACATAGCCGTCGTCGCGCACCGCCAGGTCTAGCCCGATCACGCCGGGACCGTCCGGGGGGTAGGCGTGCTCGACCGCGTTCAGCAGAATCTCGGCTACTGCGAGCTGCAGTGCCGCGCGATCCTCGCTGACTGCGCCGACGACCTGGAGCCACTGGCTCAGCGCTCGTCGTGCCGTGGTGAGCGCCACGAGCGTGGCGGGCAGCTCGAGCTGCAGCGCCGGAAGCGGCTCAGCGAGTCGCTGCGCTGCCAGTGTCGTTACGTCGTCGGCGTAGCCAGCGCGGGTCAGCATGTCGACGGTCAGCTGGCAGACTCGCTCCGGCACGCTCGGCGCTGCCTCGGCCGGGCGGCCCCAGCTCAGCGCAGCGTCCGCCGCCACCCGGGCGACCTGCGTCATGCACTCGGTAACCGCGCGGCCCGGCTGATCAATCAGGCCGTCACTGAACAGAAGTACGGTCTCGCCTGGCTCGAGAGCCGCAAGCGCAAACACCGGCGCGGTCCCGGTGCCCAGCGGCCCGCCGCCCGTCGCCGGAAGGAAGCGCGTCCTGCCGTCGGCAGCGATGATCAACGGCGGCGGGTGACCGCAGGTGGCATAGCGCATGCTGCCGCCGACTGGGTCCAGGGCCGCCAGCGTCAGCGTCGCGGCGCGCACTCGCGGCGTGCGGGCAGCGAAAACGTCCACTTCCGCGAGCGCGTCGGCGAGGTCAGCGTTGGCAACCAGCCGGTCATTGAGGACTGCCCGCAGCTGTCCCATCGCAGCTGACGCATGCACGCCATGTCCCACGACGTCGCCGACGATCAGCGCAACAACGCCGTCGGCCAGCAGGACAGCGTCGAACCAGTCACCGCCAGCGGCATGCTCGCTGGCGGCGGCCAGGTAACGCGCCGCCAGCCGTGCCTGGCGCAGGAGCGGCAGCATGGCCGGCATCAGGGCTTCCTGGAGCTCCGCCAGCACATTGCGCGCCGCCGCGTGACAGCAGTCGCCGTCGGCTGCGCGCGCGAGCGTGCCGGACTGCTCCTCACCCTGCGGAGTCGCGGTGCTCGCCACACGGCTCGCCTCGGTGCCCGCGATGACCAGGCCCGCCACCGAGCCGTCGGCTGCATGCCACGGAGCGCACAGCAGATCGACAGACATCTCATCGATCTCGCCGGTCCGGCAGTCGGCTTGTAGCCGCCACTGGCGGGCCAGGCGCGGCTCGCCACTGGCGTACACGCTGTCCAGCAGGTCGAACAGCCGCTGGCCAACGATCTCAGGAAGCACTTCGCCGGCAGTCCTGCCCACGACGTCGCCCCGGCTGAAGAACGCGCGACCTGCCTCGTTCGCGGCCACGATGCGGTGGTCAGGTCCGCCGAAGGCCATCACCGGCAGCGGCAGCGCATCAAGGATCTGCCGGACGCTCGCCAGAGCAATCAGACCGCCAGGCTCTCCGCTGTCGGCATCGCGCTGCAGTGTCGGCTGGTCGCCCACGGCATCCTCCCAGCAGTGCACTCGCCCGCGGCAGCTGGTGCAGCCACCGGGCGTTCGCACAAAGTCCGGGCAGAGGCGGTCAAGCGCCGGCCGCCCGCTCGGCCGGCTGATCCGACAGCCCGAAATGTTGCATGGACTGAGCGCATCGCACGACTTTGCCATTAGCGTCCCATCTATCGCTTTCGGCCGGGTCGTATTTCGCTCGTTCCGTCGCTCCGCGGCACGTTTCCGCGGGAGGGAGCGCGCCGCGCGAACACCAGCGGAAGCAGATAGGTTCTCAGGCGTGGATCTCGGACTCAATGGCAAAGTTGCTCTTGTCACGGCAGCCAGCAAGGGACTCGGGAAGGCGTCGGCGCTGGCGCTCGCCCGCGAGGGCGCGCGCGTCGCGATCTGCGCGCGGGCGCCGGAGCACCTGGAGGCTGCTGCCGCGGACATCCGCACGCAGACAGGCGCCGAAGTGCTCACCATCGTCGCGGATCTCGCTAGTGAGGCGGACATCGCGGCCGCAGTCGGGACGACAACGGACCGGCTCGGCGGCGTGGACATCCTCGTCAGTAACTCAGGCGGGCCGCGGGCCGGGCGGTTCGCCGACGTGACTGACGACGACTGGCTGGCAGCCTTCGACGTGGTGACGCTCAGTTTCGTTCGGATGGTGCGAGCAGTGCTGCCCGCGATGCGCAACCGGGCGTGGGGCCGCATCGTCGCCATACAGTCGAGTTCGGTGAAGCAGCCAGTTGGCGGCATCGATCTGTCGAACGGCCTCCGACCCGGCATAGCTGGTCTGGCGAAGGCACTCGCGCCCGACCTGGCCGGCGACGGCATCACGATCAATCTCGTGCTGCCGGGCAGGTTCCGCACCGCCCGGCTCGGCGTGCCGGAGGCGTCGGCGGACGACGAAAAGCTGGCCGCTCAGCTAGCCGCGCTGGCTTCCGGAGTTCCGGCCGGACGCCTGGGGGAGCCTGGTGAGCTCGGAGACCTCGTCGCCTTCCTGGCCTCGCAGCGCGCCGCGTACATCACCGGTGCGGTCTATCAGATCGACGGCGGGCTGATCGCCTCGAACGTCTGACGGGTCAGCCTGACGCCCGCCTCCGTCAGCGCGCGCGTCGCCGCCAGCGCCGCCGCCGTGACACTGTCACTGCGTCCGCGTCGGGCGGAGCAACTTGCTCCGGACGTACCTGCGTACGTGCCGTTCGCCAGCTAGCGAGCATCTCCTCCTCGTCCACCAGCGGAACGAAGATCGGCGGGCCGACCGGAAGCCTTCGCCAGGCCATGATCCGCTCGTTCAGCTCGCCGACGATCTCCCGGACGTCATCCTCGCTGCGGAGCGTGTGCACGGATTCGGCGAGCCGGGCGGACTGCTTGCGCAGTTTCAACGGCGTCGGCAGCATCTCCTCCGTTGACAGGCCCTCACGGCGCACCCAGTCCATCAGCCAGGCTTCATCCGCATTCGGCCCGCGGTCCGGCAGCGGTTTGCCTGCCCCCGGCAGGTTCTCGAACGCGCCCCGCCGGGCCGCGTCGTCGATCTGCTGGTCGATCCACGACCGGAAGCTGAGGTCCGACGGCTTGCGCTCGGTCATGCCAGCGTGGCCGCCCCATCCCGCCCGGTGCTCATCAGTCAGCAGTTTACCGGCCTGTTCCCGGCGGTTCCGGCACGGGCGCTGACGCGGCGACGATGAGCGGATGCCGTCGGCGGACATGCCTGGCCACGCAGCCGGGCACCCGGGCGTACCGTGCCTGTGAATATGCAACTAGTCTGGACCTCAAGACGGCAAACAGTAACAGGCGGAGTCGCGGGCCGGGCACAGCCAGGCCGGCCGGCCGGACGGATTCGGCCCCAAGCGCCGGAACGTACTCAAGGAGCGTGGCGGTGTCCGCAGAGCCGCAGCCAGACTCGCCCGAGCCATCCTGGCCGGAGCGGTCCACCACGGAGATGCGCAACCAGCGCACTCGCCATATCGACACTGTCCAGACGCTGGACCTGGTGCGCTTGCTCAACGCAGAGGACGCGACGGTGGCCAACGCGGTGGCCCGCACACTTCCGGTCCTGGCTGAAGTGGTCGACCTGACCGTCGCGAGGCTTCGCCAGGGCGGCAGCGTGCACTATTTCGGCGCCGGATCGTCGGGCCGCATGGGCGTTCTGGACGCGGCGGAAGTCGTTCCGACCTTCGGTGCAGAGCCCGCGCTGTTCGTCGCCCACCACGCTGGCGGCGACACCGCGGTCGCGCGCGCTGTCGAGGACGCCGAGGACCGCCAGTCGCTCGGCCGTGCGGCCGCCTCCCTGCTCACCTCCGCCGACGTCGCAGTCGGGCTGTCCGCGAGTGGCCGCACGCCTTATGTGGCCGGAGCGCTGACAGCCGCCAGGTCAGCAAGCGCGCTGACCGTCCTGGTCAGCAGCAACCTCGCCGCCCCGATAGCGGAGCTGGCCGATTACCGCCTGCTCGCCGACACCGGACCGGAAGCAATAGCGGGCTCTACGCGTCTCAAAGCCGCAACCGCGCAGAAGATGATCCTGAACTCGCTGTCGACGGCCGTTATGATCAAGCTCGGCCGAACCTACTCCAACCTCATGGTGTCGCTCGCCGGAACGAATCAGAAGTTGCGACAGCGCCAGGTCGTCATCCTCGCCGAGGCGTCCGGTGCGAACGACGCCGACTGCCGGACTGAGCTGGCGCGGTGCGGTGGCGATCTGCGCGTCGCGATGCTGAGCCTGCTAGCCGGCCTGGAGCCAGAAGCCGCCCGAAGAGCCCTGACGGCGGCCGACGGGAGCGTCCGTGCAGCGCTGAGGGCTGCCGGGCCGCAGACAGACGGGGGACAGGCGGCATATCACCCCGGTCCGTGATCACGGCGGACAGCCGGAGACTAGGAGGCGGCGGTGGCACGAGCCAGCGGTACGATCGGCGGGAGCGCAGAGGACGACCAGCACAGTCGGGCTACCGCCGAACCGGGCGGTCCGGATGCAGGAGACGACATCCTGGTCACGATCCGCGCGCTGCTTCCTAACCTCGCACCAGTCGAGCAGCGGGTAGCACACCAGGTCCTCGCAGATCCGTTCGGCACCGCGATGCAGGCAATCTCCGAGCTGGCTGCGTCCTGTGACACGTCCGCGACAACGGTGATCCGGTTCTGCCGCGCTATCGGCCTTCGCGGCTACCCCGAGCTGCGCATTGCCCTTGCCGCTGCGGCGGCACACGCTGACCGGGCCGGCGCGACTGGCGTCGAGCCCTCTCACGACATCGTGCCGGGCGACGACCCGGCCACCATCGCGGCGAAGATCGCCCAGGCAGATGCCCGCGCCGTCACCGACACCGCCCGGCACCTCGACATCGAAGCTCTGGTGGACGTCGTCGAGGTGCTCGCGGGGGCGCGCCGGATCGACATCTACGGGGTCGGGGCCAGCGGATACGTCGCGCTTGACCTCCAGCAGAAGCTGCAGCGCATCGGCAAGCCGGCGTTCGCATGGCCAGACCCGCACATGGCTGTCACCTCGGCCGCTCTGCTCGGCCCGGCCGACGTCGTCGTCGCCCTCTCGCATACCGGCACGACGGCGGACACCATCGAAGCCCTGCGCGAGGCCGCCAGTCACGGCGCGCGCACGGTCGCGATCACTAACTTCCCGCGCTCACCGATCGCGGCGGCGGCCGACTTCGTGCTCCTGACCGCCGCCCGCGAGACAGCCTTCAGGTCAGGCGCGATGACGAGCCGGATAGCCCAGCTCACAGTGGTGGACTGCCTCTTCGTGGTGCTGGCCCAGCATGACCTGCCCGCCAGCCGGGAGGCGCTGGAGCGCACTTATCAGGCTGCCCAGGCGAAGCGAACCCGGCGCAGCCGCCGGGCGCCGGCGAGCTGAGCTGGCCTGTCGTCGGCCCCGGAGTGCGCCCTGGCCCGGCTCGCCGAGCCGGGCCAGGGCGAACCGCGGTTCGCTCACCGTGCTGGCAGGTGCCTAGCTCGCGCCGGGTGTCGGCGTGCCAGTCAGGACGATCCCGGTCGGCTCATAGCCGTCTCCTGAGTTCGCTCCGTCACCGCCTAGGTTGAGCGAGCCCACCTCGGTGCCGTTCGCCGTGTCGATGACCGTGACGATCGCCGAGGTGATGCCGGCCACCCACAGCTGGGAACCGTCCGGCGTCAGGGCGAG
>Ga0335074_10014139_pt1 | contig 11202 bp, 8 predicted proteins | sample Lox_Sample_23_FD_206715 | JGI IMG/M metagenome (GOLD analysis project Ga0335074, IMG submission 206715) | Soil microbial communities from Loxahatchee National Wildlife Refuge, Florida, United States - Lox_Sample_2.3 | ecosystem: Environmental > Terrestrial > Soil > Wetlands | place: USA: Florida...
CGCGACGCGTTTCTACGTCACGATGCTCATCTTCATCGGCGGTTTTATCGGGCTTGTCTACAGCGCCAATCTGTTCATCTTTTATCTTTGCTGGGAAGTTGTCGGCCTGTGCTCGTTCTCCCTTGTCGGCTTCTGGTACACCAATCGCGAAGCCGTCAATGGCGCCCGCAAGGTGCTGCTGATGACGCATATCGCCGGCTACGGCTTGCTCGCCGCGATTCTTGTTCTGTATCACCGCGCGGGGTCGGCGCTTTGGACCGATCCGGCGGTGGCGCGCAGTTTCAGCGGCGGCATTTTCGCACTAATGCTGATTGCGCTCGTCGCCAAAAGCGTCCAGGTCCCGCTGCACACCTGGATTCCCGAAGCCATGGCCGCCCCGACGCCGGTCAGCGCGCTGCTGCATGCCGCCTGCTACGTGAAGGCCGGCGTCTATCTTGCCGCGCGCATGCACAGCTTTGGTGTCTGGCCCCAGGCGTGGGGCGAGAGCCTGATGTGGATCGGCACCGTCACCATGGCGGTCGGCGTGATGTACGCCATGGTGCAAACCGACCTGAAGCGCATGCTCGCTTTCTCTACCGTCAGCCAGATCGGCTACATGATGATGGGCATCGGCATCGGCACGCCGCTCGCCATCACGGCCGGTCTGCTGCATTGCCTGAACCACGGTTTCTTCAAAGGAGGCCTCTTTCTGACCGCCGGTTCGGTGCAACATGCCGCCGGAACGCGCGATATGAATCAGCTCGGCGGCCTCGCAGCGAGGATGCCGCGGACGACTCTTTCGTGGCTAATCGGCGTGGGCAGCATGATGGGCATTCCCCTCATGAGCGGCTTCGCCAGCAAATGGATGCTCTACGCGGCAGCATTGCAGGCCGGCTGGGCCGTGCCCGCGATGATTGCCTGGGCCGCCAGCCTGGGCACCGTTTTTCTTGGCGTCAAAGCCACCAACGCCGTCTTTCTTGGGCCGCCGACAGAAAACACCGCGAACGCGCACGAAGCACCGCCTTCGATGGTCTGGGGCATGGGGCTGCTTGCCGCGGGCAGCCTGATTCTGGGCGTCGCCCCGCAACTGGCCGTCAATTATTTCCTCAATCCCATCCTCTTCGCGCTCGGTCTGGGCGCGGGCGTTCACGTGACTTGGCTCGGCCTGTCCGCCGATGCCGGCAGCTTCTCGACCACCGGCGGCCTGGTGCTGGCTCTCGTTTCGGTCGTCCTCGGCGGAGCGATTTATCTCATCGCCTACGCCTTCCGCCCGGCCACGGCCCCGGCCGGAGCCGCAATGGCCGGCGCGGGTGGCGGCGTCTTCACGGGCGGCGAGCCACTCTCGGACATGGGCCGTCTGACTGCCGGCGATTTTTCCGAGATCTTTCACGAGCACTGGCACTCGTTCTTCCGTTGGTCCAATGTCGATCGCGCCTATCTCGCCCTTTGGTCGGCGCTCCAGGCTGTCTCTCGCGCACTTGGGGTCTTCGTCTCCTGGATGGAGCGCAGCGCCACCTTTCTGCTGGTCGTGCTGGCGGCAGCCGTCTTCGTTTTGTTTCGCTGGATCGCACCCGGAGCGCCAGTCCCGGTTCCCGAATCGTCCGCCTCTCCAGCTCACACTCCACTGCTGTTGATCTCGGCAATCGCCGCAGCCGCAGCCGCACTCTTCTTCGCCGCACTGGCCAAGGCTCCGGCCAAAGGGCTGCCGCTGTGGCCCTGCATCCTCATGGTCGGCGGGCTCTCTGCCGCGGGACTCGCGGTCTCTCATCCCTGGGCGCGGATTGGGCTGCTCGAGCTTGCCGTCTTCTTTACCGCCCTTCGAGTTTGGCTCACGGCGCGCACCCGAGCCGCGAAGATCACCTACCTCGCTGTGGTGCTTATCTCCGCCGCCTCGACCATCGCGGGCGAAGTACTCGCCGATTACGGACGCGCCGAACCGGCCCGCGCGCTGCTGCTCACCGGCATCGCCACCAAGCTGGCTGCGGTGCCGCTGTTCTTCTGGCTGCTTTCGCTCGCCGATGAACTGCCCGCTCTGGTTCTGGGACTGATCATCGCTGTGGTCGACATGGCGGCCTTCGGCGAATTCCTGGGAAGCGCGCACACCATGCCCGCTTTGCTGACGCCTCAGCCGCTTCTCCTCTCCGGCGCAGCTCTCACGTCTCTCCTCGCCGCACTGCTGATGCTCAGCCAGCGCAGCCTCAAGCGCCTGCTGGTTCTCTCCACGGTCGAAGACGTGGGGTTTCTGTTTCTCGGCATCGCATCGGTAAACGTGGTCGGCATCGATGGCGCAGTCGTCGCCGCATCCGTTCACGCGTTGGCCAAGGCTTTGCTTTTCGTCTGCCTCGCCGCGCCCGAAGCCGACGGCGCGCTGGATGGTGACCCCATCGCCCTCGCCGTGCGCTATCCCTTGAGCGCCTTCGGGTTCCTCTTCGGCATGCTGGCCATGCTCGGCATTCCACCCACTATGGGATTCGTCGGCCGCTGGCGTCTTTACGCCACGGCGTACGAGATCGGCCCCTGGCTGCTCGCCATCTTCACGCTCTCGTCGATCTTCGCGCTCGTTGCCTATGTGCTGGCCCTGACGCGCAACTGGTGGGGTCCGCCCCAAGAGGGCGCGCCGCCCGGCACAAGAGAACCATTCCTTCTCAAATTCGCCATCGTCACGCTCGTCGTCCTGCTTCTGGCTGCGGGAATCTGGCCGCACGCACTCCAGGCGCTCATGGAGGTGCGGCCATGAAACTCTGGAACCGCCTCATGTGCTACGCGCGCCGCCGCAGCCCCTGGCTCTTTCACATGAACTCGGGCAGCTGCAACGGCTGCGACATCGAGATCGTGGCCGCGCTTTCGCCGCGCTACGATGCCGAGCAGCTGGGCGTGCGCCTTGAAGGCAGCCCCCGGCACGCCGATATCCTGTGCGTCACCGGGCCGGTTACGAAAAAGGCTGTCGCCGCCGTCAAGACCGTCTACGACCAGGTTTGCGGACCGAAGGCCGTCATCGCCATCGGTTCCTGTCCGGCCACAACCAACGTCTTCATCGATAGCCGCACACTCGCCGGTCCACTCGACAAGCACATACCGGTCGACGTTTATGTTCCCGGGTGTCCGCCGCGGCCCGATGCGATCATTGCGGGCGTCGCCAAGGCCGCAGGAATTCTTTCTGAGCGCGGCGACAACCCGCCGCAACCCGCAGTTGCCATCGCCGCCGGCAATCAAGCCGAATCGCCGTCCAATGCCTTCTGCGCGACGGGATCAGGGGAGGCGCACTCATGAATCTCCTCACTGCCCTGGCGCGATTCCTCATCTTTCCCGGGCTTCTTTTCGCAGTGCCGGCTGCCTGGTTCTTCCTTTGGGTCGAACGCAAAGCCGTCGCGCTCATGCAGCAGCGCGTAGGCCCGCCGTTTATGCAGCCGTTCTTCGACTTCGTGAAGCTGCTGGGCAAAACGACGCCGCCACGTACAGGCATCTCCGGATTTCTGATGCGCGCCTGGCCGCTGCTGGCCGTTTCTTCGGCCGCCGGCGCAGTTGGCCTGCTTCCGGTCCTGCCTTCCTCCGGCGGATTTGAAGGCGACTTGATCCTCCTGCTCGCACTGCTCGAGCTGCCCTCGATCTGCATGATTGCCGCCGGCTTCTCGTCGCGCTCGCTCTTTGGCGAGATCGGCTCGGCGCGCGAAGCTGCGCTCGGCGTCTCCTACAACATTGTTTTTCTGCTTGCCATCGTTTCCATCGCGGCTTCACAGCACAGCTTCCGTCTTGAAGCGCTGGCTTCCATGCACCCATCGTTCCTCACGGTGCTGGGAATTGTCGCCATCCTCGTCTGCCTGCCCGCCAAGCTGCACATTAATCCCTTTTCGCTGCCCAACGCCGAGCAGGAGATCTACGCCGGGCCGATGACCGAGTACGCCGGGCCCGAGTTGGCCATGTGGGAACTGGCGCACGGGCTGGAGTGGGTCGCCGGCACGGGCCTGGTCGCCACGCTTGTTGCTCCGCAAGTCAGCGCCGCCTGGCTCGCCGCCTTCATCTTCGTCGTGCTCGCCTGTGTCACCGTCTTGCTGCTTTCGGGGCTGGCTGCAGCGACCGCCCGTCTGGCCATTGACTCCTCGGTGCGCTTCTACTGGCAGGCAACGCTGATCTTTGCCATTCTCGCCATTTCATCGGTAATTCTCGTGAGGTTCCGTCCATGAACATTCTCACCATGATGTGGCAGAACCTGCGGCGCGGCTACCAGACACTGCTCTTCCCCGCCCGTCCCGCGGTGACTCGGCGTTTTCGCGGGCTGGTGCAGTTCGATCCCGCGCTCTGTACCGGTTGCGCGGTATGCCGCTTCCGTTGCACCTCACGCGCCATCGAGTTCAAGGCGGGCAAAGGCGAATTCACCTGGAGCTACAACCCAGGCCAGTGCACCTTCTGCGGACGCTGCGTCGAAGGCTGTGCTGAACACGCCTTGAAAGAAGGCCGGGCAAAGCATGCGCTCAGCCAGCAGGAAGACACGCCGCCGGTCTATCTTGCGCAAGGTGAGCTCAGGAAGTCCTACACCGTCGCGCGCAGGCCGCCGATGCCGAAACCGTCTGCGCCTTCGCCTGCCAAAACCGCGGGCGCGGACGCCTGCGCGACAGCCGGCCTGGAGGCCGGCGCTACCCCGGCAACCGGAGGCGCCCAATGACCACGCTCGACTCTCTTCGTGAAAAGCTCGGCATCGCGGAACCGTGGGTAGAAAGCCGCGGCACGCATTGGCTCAATCCCGGCTCCATCGGCCTTCGCGAACTGGCCAAGGTGATGAACCAGGTGCAGGCTCGCTTCGTCACCATCACCGCATACCAGTTGCCTGGCGACGAGGGCTTTCGCCTGGAGTACCACTGGGACCTTGAAGGGCGCCTGCTCGGCTTCCCATTCCTTGCGAAAGGCAGCTCCATGGCCAGTATCTTCGACCTTTGCGAAGCCGCCGACTGGATCGAGCGCGAGGTGCACGAAGGCTTTGCCATCGACTTTACGGGCCGCGACTATGAGCCTCTGCTGCTGCGCCCTGGCGATGCACCCGGGGTGAATCTGCGCGAAATTCCGGCCCCGGTCAAGCCCCCGACCGGCCTGCAGGGACAGGAGGAGGTGGCCAGATGAGCTACAAAATCCCCATGGGCCCGTACCATCCCGGCCTTGAAGAGCCGTACAAACTCGACATGATCTGCGAGGGCGAGACGGTGCGCGATGCCGAGCTGCACATCGGCTTCAACTTTCGCGGCATCGAGCATCTGGCAGAAACACGCAACTACTTTCAGGTGATCGCGCTCATGGAGCGCGTCTGCGGCATCTGTTCGTTCATTCACACGCTGACACTCTGCCAGTCGATGGAGCAGCTCGCCGCTCTGGAACCGCCGCCGCGCGCCAAATACATTCGCGTCGTGATGGCCGAGCTCGAGCGTCTGCACTCCCACGTTTTGTGGGCCGGCATCGCCGCCAAGCTCATGGGATTCAAGACCATGTTCATGACCTGCTTTGCCTTGCGCGAAAAAGTCATGGACATTCTGCAGGCCATCTCAGGCAATCGCGTGAATTACTCAATGAATCGCGTGGGGGGCGTCAATCGCGACATCGAAGACCCCCTGGCGCTGCTGCCTGCCGTCGACGAACTGGAGCGCGAGATGATGCGCACCGTGATCCCCATCTTCACCACCAGCTCGACGGCGCGCTCGCGCTGCGCAGGCATCGGGGTGCTCACGCACGAAAAAGCCATCTCGTGCGCCGTCGTCGGTCCCACGGCCCGTGCCTCCGGCGTCGCTCAGGACCTACGGCGCGCCGCGCCCTATGCCGTTTATGCCGAACTTGATTTCGAAGTTCCGGTAGAACAGGCCGGCGATGTGCGCGCCCGCCTCTTCGTCCGGGCTCTTGAAATCATCGAGAGCTGCCGCATCCTGCGCCAGGCGCTCAGCAAAATGCCGCCCGGCGAAATCGCGGTGGGCGGCGACAAATTCTCTTTCGCCACAGGCACGGCCACCAGCCGCGTCGAAGCTCCGCGCGGTGAAGTCATGTACAGCGTTACCTGGAAGGAAAACTCCCGCAATCCGGCTCGGGTCCACGTCCGCACACCCACTTATGCCAATATGCCGGCGGTGCGCTGGATGGTGCGCGGCGCGCGCCTCGCCGACACGCCGCTCATTCAGGCTTCCATCGATCCGTGTTACTCCTGCACTGACCGGTAAAGTGCGGCGCTTCGCGCTACTTGCTGCCCTGCTCGGTCACGTTGTGCGCCTGTGCGATCTTTTCCAGGAGCACCAGGTGCTGGTTCAACACCGGCTCATCCATCTTGGCGAGCTGCTGCACCGCCGGATTCTGGGAGCTTTCCGCATTCTTAAAGCCCTTCAGACTGTCCTGTTGATCCCGCCACATGGCATGGATAAATGCCGTGTCGAAGTCCGGTCCCGAGAGGGCCTGCATCTTCTCAATCTGCTGCCGGTCTTTCTTTGACGGCTCCTTGGGCTCGTTCACACCCAGCCTTTTCGCCACCGGCATCAGCTGATTGGTCAGTTGTTCATGAATCTGCGCCATCTTCTGTCCGAACTGCTTGACATCTGGGCTTTGCGACTTCTGCGCCGCCAGCTGCCCCATCTGTTCCTGGGCCACATCCTCTTCCATCGTCTTGCGCAGAAAGGCCTGATCAGCCATGGATTGCATGGAGTTATCCATCCCCGCGTCTGGATTGGTGGGCATGGTTTGCGACGGTGGGCCCTGCTGGGGCGCCGGATTCTGCCCCGGCGCGGTTTGCCCGGCCCCCGTGCCCGGCATCTGCGCGAACACCATTGCGCCCGCCAGCATGACCGCCGCAGCCAGGACGAAATCTCTGCTTGACCATTCTTTTGACGTCATTTGACTCCGCTCCTTTCGCTCCAACAAAAAGATGAAAATTTCTACCCCGGTTCCCGGTTTGCACTGTCCCATGCCGGGGAGACCGCGCTTCCTCTTCAGCGTGGTTTCGATGCGCCGTTGGCGATAACAAGTTGTCCTTTCAGGCCTCGGCCTTTATCGCATCAAAACTTCCGTCGGTGTTGCCCTCCACTGTCCCTCACTGTGCAATTTCGCAAACACTTATCGCCGCGTGCGCGCCAAATGCACTACTCTGGCAAGGGACGTGCATGACGAAGTATCTTCCCAAATTCAAGGAAGCGCTGCTGCAGGCTCTGGCTCACGATATCGTGAATACCGCCAAGGCAGCGGCTTACTCCGGCATGTTGATGTTCTTCCCCACCCTCCTGGTCATCACCACCCTGGTGTCACAGGTTGAAGAGGGCCCCACGCTAATTGGCGAAACCCGCGCCGTCCTCGAGCAGTTTCTTCCCTCCGATACGCTGGATCTTGTGCAGAATTCGATCCTCACGCACCACCTGAGCTCGACTCAGCTGGTTCTCTCCGCCTCGGTTCTCAGTCTTTTCGCCGGGCTTGGGGTGATGCTCTCGCTCATGGAAGGCTTTCGGCGCGCCTATCAGCTTCCACCTGAAGACTGGACCTTCTGGGGTCGCCGCGCGCGGGCCCTGATGCTGGTTCCCATTGCCCTTTTACCATTGGGCCTTTGTTCCATGGTCATCGTCTTCGGCCACCAGATCGAACACTGGATGGTCGAAAACGCAGGTCACGACCTGCGTCACATGGTCATCTTTTTCTGGCGTGCCATTCGCTGGCTGATTTCCATTCTCACCATCCTTTCGGTACTCACGGCGCTTTATCACTTCGGGACGCGCCGGCGTGAACATTGGCTTTGGGTGCTCCCCGGCGCCGCCGCCGGGACGTTAATCTGGTTCCCAGCCACGCTGGCCTACGGCTTCTACGTCACCCGTGTTGCCGATTACACCCGAATTTACGGCTCGTTCGCGGCCGGCATCGCCACCCTGGTCTGGCTCTATATCAGTGCCTTCAGCGTGCTACTGGGCGCCGAGCTCAACGGGGTCCTGTACTGGGAAAGGATGACGCGTTCCACCGCGGACGCGCGCCTGCAAGAGCCAACTCCCGCATCACGATAAATCTCTTTTTTCAAACCAGCGCCGGAGTTCAGCGGCATCAATGGCCCGTGCCCGAACTGCCGCGGATTCTTTGCCCGGCTCGCTGCAGTTACAATGGAGTCAGAAACGCTCCGTCGCATACCCCACTACCCGTTGAAAAACTTTTTGCGTCACTTGAAACCCACGGGAGCAGCCTCTCATGTCTTCTGGAACCTTGAATCTGACTGAAGTCGCCGCGCAGCGTCGCGCCAAAATCGTGGCCACGCTCGGGCCATCCTCGAATACCGAGCCGGTCATTCGCGAAATGATCCGCGCCGGCGTTGATGTGGTGCGCCTCAATTTTTCACATAGCACCCACGAGCGCAAGGTCGCCGTCATCCAGAAGATCCGTAAATTGAGCAAAGAAGAGGGAAAACCCTTGTGCATCCTCGCCGATCTGCAGGGTCCAAAAATCCGCACCGGCTCGCTCAAAGATCATCAGCCGGTCTTGCTCAAAGCCGGCCACAAGCTCACCATCACGCCGCGCGAAGTCGCCGGCACCGCCGCGATCGTCGGCACCACCTTCAAGACGCTGGCTGAAAACGTAGAGCAAGGCTCGCGCATCCTGCTATCCGACGGGCTCATTGAGCTTCGCGTGCACGAGATTTCGGGAGAAGACGTGGTGTGCGACATCGTCAACGGCGGCCTGCTTGGTGAAAGCAAGGGCATCAACTTGCCCGGCGTGCTGGTGCGCACGCCCTCCCTAACGGAAAAGGACTCTGTTGACCTGGAGTTCGCGCTCAATCACGGCGTCGATGCAATCGCCGTCTCCTTTGTGCGCACGGCTGAAGACGTGAGCCTGGTGCGCAATCGCGTGACTGCCCACGGCGCCGATACCTGGATCATCGCCAAGCTGGAGAAGCCCCAGGCGGTGGAGCACCTCGACAGCATCCTTCAAGTGGCTGACGGCATTATGGTGGCCCGCGGCGATCTGGGCGTTGAAGTTCCGCCAGAACAGGTGCCGGCAATTCAAAAACACATCATTCGCCGCGCGGCGGAGTATTCGAAGCCCGTCATCACGGCAACCCAAATGCTCGAATCGATGATTGAGAATCCACGGCCCACGCGCGCGGAAGTTTCTGATGTCGCAAATGCAATTTACGACGGCACCGATGCCGTGATGCTCTCCGGCGAGTCTGCCATCGGCAAGTACCCGGTTCAATCCGTGGCGATGATGTCGCGTATCGTGGTCGAAACCGAGCGGCACATGAAGGAATCGGGCGATGCCGAATTTCGCAAACGCCGCAGCCATCTTTCCGTCGCCGAAACCATCTGCGAAGCCACGGCCCACGCGGCGGATGATCTCGATCTGAGCGGTATCGCGCTCTTTACTGAATCCGGCGCCACAGCTCGACAGCTTTCCAAGTACCACCCCAGAGCGCCCGTTTTCGCTCTCAGCCCGCTGGAAGTAACGGTCAATCGCCTGAATCTTCTCTGGGGAACTACGCCCATTCGATGCCCCAAAGCGAGCACCATCGAGGCCATGGTCGACAATGCCGAGAAGCTGCTTGGAAAATCCGGTTACGTTCGCCCCAAAGAGGTCATCGCCATCGTCGCCGGCACACGCACCAAGTCAGGATCGACGAACTTTATGCGCCTCCACGTGATGGGCGAGAACGCCGTCGATCAGCAGCGTACTGCCGCCGCCGCCCAGGCCGCACCCGCCGGCAAGAGACGCGCCTCCCGCTCCTCGCACCGAAATGAGCCCAAAAAGCCGGAATTCTCAGAGGCTGCGCGATCCTTATCCGCCCGATATTGAAAGTGGCTTCGTGACTGCCCCAATCCTCGCTCCTCGACATCTCAGGTGGGTTGTCGCAATTGAGGATCAGCCGGAAAGCGGCGCCGCGGGCCGGCCAAAAAGCACGCCGCCGGCCGCACCGCCAAAGAGCTTGTCGTAGTCTTGTGCGAATTCACCTGCACGGGAGGGCGAAACCCATCGTCGCAGGCCCTACTCCGCCGCTTGCAGTGTCGCCTTGAATCTCCGGATGAACATCGCCACCTTCGCGCTGCTGATGCCATTGGTTGGCGCATACACTTCAAGAACTTTGCCGGGACGCTGACGTTCCCCATCGAGCACGAAGCGGAATCCAACGCCATCGCTTCCCAAACGCACCGCTTTTGCATAAAGCGAAATCGATCGATCGAAGGTTGAGTTCTGATGGTCGGTCAACGTCATTTGGACGACCGTCCCCCGGTACCAGCGTTCGTGGGTCACAAGGTACAGGCCCGATGTGCTGATATCGCGCACGGCATGAGGCTTTGGAGGACCGCCGGTAAAGTAGTAGGCGACCAGCCCGGCGAGCGATTCCCGGCGCGATTTACGTGGATCCTGCACCTCGCCGGCCACAATTCGCTCAATCCATGTTCGCCGCGGCTCGTGCTTCATCCAGGGCTGCTGCTGGCTGCCCGCGGCTACTTCCGCCGGTGTTGGAACTGCTGGATTCGATGCGATCTTTGCCGATGCTTGCGAGCCCACTTCGCTCTTTGCGGGCGCCGGCAAATCTCTTGCTGCCGCATCCGGCAAAGTCGACGGCGCTCTTTTCTCGCTCCGGTCAGTCGTCGCCGCAGGTGGTCGGCGACGACCAATTTGATCGGCTGCATCCTTTGGCGAGGCAACCTCGCTTGTGTCGCCGGCCTTGTCTGAGGGCCGCTCCAGAATTGATGATGCTGCGATTGCCGGTGACACGACCTCAAGAGCGTTGCTCTCTGCGCCCGCCGGCGCGATCTCCGTAGCCTGCGACGGAGCAAATGCTGCGGCACCCGCGCTGAGATCTTCTTTCGCCACGGCTGGCTGTTCCGTGGCCGGCCGCTCCGCATTGATTTCCGGCTGCATCGCTTCGTCAGCCCTGCTTTCCGCGGCCGCCGGCTCGCTCCAGCCCGGGAATTCCAGCGGAATCTGCGCCGCGTCGAAGACCGCGCGCGGGCTCGACGGTGTCTGCGGCTCTGCCTGAGCGCTCAAGTCTCGGGCAGCTCCAACCGGCCCCGGTGCAATCTCGACCGGGCCAGTCGCACGGCCTACGCCTGCACCAGAAACAGGGCCGTCCTCTTCAGGCAGCGGTGCGATGCTTGCTGCGATCGTTTCCTGGTGATCATCCGAAGCAACCACCGGCTCTTCGTCCGCAAGCGCGCCCGATTCGGCCGCGCCGCCAGCCTTCGCCTGATCGATCCGCACTGCATCGGTTGCGCTGGGGAGCATTTCCTC
>Ga0335074_10014140_pt1 | contig 11202 bp, 9 predicted proteins | sample Lox_Sample_23_FD_206715 | JGI IMG/M metagenome (GOLD analysis project Ga0335074, IMG submission 206715) | Soil microbial communities from Loxahatchee National Wildlife Refuge, Florida, United States - Lox_Sample_2.3 | ecosystem: Environmental > Terrestrial > Soil > Wetlands | place: USA: Florida...
CGCCCGTAGTGGATTCCGAGAGCGTGGCCGAATTGGTGGAAGAAGGGCAATCCTTCGAAGCCGGCGTGATCGAGGGCGTCGAAAATGCCCCCGATCCCGAGACCTCCGAGGTGAAAACCCGCGAGGTTCCGGAGGATGACGTGCCTCTGGAGTACCTCGAAGGCGACCAATCCTGAAAGAACTCGGCGGGTGCCGCTGGGGCCGGCAGCGTTCGGCTGGGTTGGCACCGTGAGGCCGATGGGCTGACAGGCCACCCCTCGGCTGTGGCAACCGCCCGCTCAGAAGCCGTGAAATAATCGAACGCGCGCAAACCAAAGCCTGCGCCACCACTGCAACTCCTGCGCTTGTAATGGGGGGGCACGCTTTGAGCTTGACCCGCTTTGATTTCTTCAGGCTTCTCGGCGCTGGCGGTGTTCGGTGTGCACCCGCTGGGAACCGGGGACGGCGCGGAATACTCTCGGATCGGCCCAGGGCAATCAAACTGCGGTTGTGATCAACGCGGCGCGGCCCGGTGGAGCAACTTCGCGGCGGCGGCCGCGAGAGCCAACCATATACCTTCTGCGTCCCGTCCCGTAACCGAGACTCCTGGTCTGCCTCCGTGGTCGGATCACCGCTGCTCCCAGGAAGATGCTCCTTCCACCTGGCGTGCGATATGCTATCGGATTATCCAGGAAGGCATTCCCAATCATGGCCCTCTTATCGCGATTCCACTCTCTACCCCTGCTGCTGGTCATATCGACTGTAGCGCCGGCACAGGTCGATCCACGGCTGTATGCCGGCCTGCAATGGCGCAATATCGGGCCGTTTCGTGGAGGCCGCATTACCGCCGTCAGCGGAGCGATTTCCCAACCGGGCGTATTCTACGCCGCGGCCGCGCTGGGCGGCGTTTGGAAAACCGTCAGCGCCGGGGCCACCTGGTTCAACGTCACGGATTCCGTGCCGGAGATTGCGAATGTCACGGCGCTCGAAGTGGCGCCATCCAACCCCAGCGTGGTTTATCTCGGCACGGGCGACCGCGGCGCGGGCATGTACAAGAGCACCGACGCGGGCGCGTCCTGGCGGCATATCGGACTGGACGACCACCACGGCATCTCTGCGATTCTGGTGGATCCGCACGACCCGGACATGGTGCTGGTTGCGGCCCTGGGCGATCTGCGGGTGAAGAGCGAAAAGCGCGGCGTGTCCGTGCCGAAGCAGACGGCGGTATCCCAATCGACCCGGCCTTCCTCGCCGCAGTTCCATTCGAATCCGGCATCACGCCAGCACTCCACCGCCGCCGCAGCTGCGAACCGCATGGCGCTGTTAGTGGCTCGCCACTGCTGCGGCGTAAGCACGTCCGCGCCGATACCATCCGCTGCCGGCGGCACGCCGAGCACGTGGCAGCCGAAGTTCAGTTCCGCGAGGCGGGGTTCCAATCGCAAGCCGGAGCGCCCGTGCCGCAAAGCATCCCGAAACGCTGCCAGGCCGACGCCATTGGGTGCCACCACGCCCAATCCTGTGATCCCTACGCGTTTCATATGCGCACTCCCATACCTCCGATTTCGCCCATCGCCACACGTTCTCCCCCCGCCTTGTACATCTGCACGCGCGAGCGGATTCGCAGCCGGCGCCAGGTCAGCACTGAGCCAGTTACCTGGACCGTCTCGCCGGGATACACACTGGCGCACCATTCGATAGAGGCGTCGGTCAACAACGTCCGGTGCGTGCGCCGGTGATCCCCGTTGCCCTCAAGGGCGAGCAGATATAAGCCGTGGAGCACCACGCCGCACTGCGCCATGCATTCCAGCAGGATCGCTCCCGGGGTGATCGGCCGGCCGGGAAAGTGGCCGGCGTAAAACGGCTCATCCTCGCGAAAGCGACAGGCCGCCCGGATGCCGGCGCGGTCTACTTCCAGAATGCGATCTACAAAACGGAAGGGTGGGGCCTGCGGCAGCCAATTCAGGAGATCGATACAGGTTGGGGCTCGGTCAGTCACTGCTTGCCTCCCTCCCGGCTGTTTTCCGATGGTTGCGGATAGTCGGGATAACGTATGCCGCGGAAGGCGCCCGCTTTGGCGTTCGCGACCGTGTAAATGGGCTTGCCATCGACCAGCACCCGAGCGTCTCCAATCGCCACTGCGCCGCTCGATAAAGCCGAGCAGCGCTTCACTTCGACCTCGTAGCGCACCACCCGGTTGTGCGGACGGATTTGTCCGCTGAATTCCACCCGGCCGCACCCGAGTGCGCGTCCGGTTCCTTCGGCGCCCCGGAGAGTCAAGTAGAAGCCCAGCAATTGCCAGACGGCATCCACTCCCAGACAACCCGGCTGAACCGGATCGTGGCGGAAATGGCACCAGAAATACCAGGCGCCGAGATCCACGTCCTGTTCGGCCACCATACTGCCGCGGGTATCGCGATGTTGAATATCGACAATGCGGTCGAACATGAGAAGCGGCGGGGCGGGCAGCATCCCCATCTCGGGGTGAGGTTCTTCGATGAGCGTGCCGTTGGCGTGGGCGAGCAGATCAAGCCGGCTAAAGCCGGTGCGCACGCGATATTCCGAATAGGTCATGAACACCTCCTGCGGTCGGAGGAGACCGCCTGCAGCCCATCGAAACCGGTCCAGCAACCCCGCTCGTAGTCGAACAACTTGCAGACGCGGGTGGTGTGGAGGAACTCCTGCCAGGACCACCGGACCGCTACATTCCTGCCGTTCAACAGGCAGTCCAACTGCGCCTGGACCCCGCGCAGGCGATAGAAGGGAGCTCTGACATCGAGGTGGTGCGCGGTGTGATCGAGCACTCCGTTCAGCATCCGGTCGAGGAAGGGCGGGAACTTGATATGGGTCGAATTGGCGGATTGCGCCTCGAAGAATTCCCACTCGGTGCGGTCGCTATAGAAACGGGTTCGCGGATGCGTGTGCTGGACGTACAGCAGCCAGCCGAGGCACTGGCAGGCGCTCAGGAACGGAAGAGCTGCGGCGCAGAATAGCGTCCAACCGATGTTTCTGCCCAGGTGCGTAGCCAGCACTGCGGCGGCGCCGGTCCACAGCAGGGCCACGGATGCCACCAGCACGATATCGAAGCGTTGAGCCGGGCGACGCACCTGGTTCCAATTGGCGCTCGGAAGCACCACCCGCTTCCACCACAGTTCCACAAGGTAATACAGGCCTTGGCCGGGGGCGCTGCGGTAGATACGTTCCAGCAACCGGCGGCCGGCCGGCAGGGCGGCATACTCGGATGGGGAGAAGGGAATCCAGACATAGTCCTTATGCCGGATGCTGGTCCAGGAATGGTGAATGACGTTATGCGCGACTTCCCAGGTGGCCAAAGGCTGCAACGAAGGGAGGAACGCGATCCGGCCGATGAAGCGGTTGCAGCGCCGGCTGGAGGTGAAGCTCTGATGCCCCGCGTCATGCGCGATCGCAGCGAGCCGCAAGGCCACCAGGCCGGACGAGACCCCGGCAAGCAGTTGGACCGGCCAGGGCGCTAGCAGCGCCGCGCCAAGACACAAGGCGTACCACAGCAAGTCGCACCAAAACAGCAGCAGCGCCAGCCGGTTGTCAGGGGTGTGGCTGCCTTCGAGCAACCGGCTGATGGCGGTTCGTTGCGGCGCGGTAAGAACGGAGGTGGCGCTCACGGATGTACGCTCCCTTCACGGCAGATCTCCAAATAGGCAATCGAATCATCGTTGGCGGTGAACGCGCGGGCCGTAAAGCCGCCGGATTCGATGGCGCCGCGCGCAAGGGCCAGCATTTCCGCTGCGGAGCGGTAGATGAGCCACCAGTCCATTACCGCTTCCATGTAGCCGGAGCATCCGAAACCCGGGAGCATGTTCGCCACCAGAAGCGTGCCGCCGGGCGCGAGTCGACGCGCCAGCGCGAGCACCAGCCGCGCGCCGAAGGTGTCGTCAAGGTAATCGTACAGTCCGGCGCTATAGATGAAGTCAAAGTCGCCGATTTCGAAGCGCGAGCTAAGCAGGCGGAAAGCGGAGCACTTGCAGCATTCGATGGCGAAGCCGCTTAAGCCGGCGCGGGCAGTGGCCAGGCTTTCGCCATCCTGATCGAGGGCCAGAAAACGGCCGGGCTGGCAATGAGGCGGCAGTTGCTGCAATTCGCGCAGATGGCCGCACGCCACGGCGAGAATGCGGTTGGAGGGGCGAGAGCACGCCTTCCCGATCCGCGCGGCCAGGTAGTTGCGGCGGGCGCGAAGTACGCTGGACCAGGGGCTATCAAACATCTGGCGATAGAGTTCCTGCCCCACTGGACCGGCCTCGCTTACGAGTCTTTCGCTGCCGCCGGCGCCGTATCCGAAATCCATGAGGACGGCATCGCCGGCATAGCCGCGCGGCTTGCGGAGGCCATAGCGGGAGGACGGCTCTTGAAGGAGAAGCGGAACAATCGAATGACGGCGAAAAGCCCCGGTTGCAAACTCGCGCCACTCCTGCCATCCCACCGCGGTGCGATGACGGGCCAACAGTGTGACCACGTCCGTTAGAAAGCCGGGGCTCGGCAGCCGCTCCGCGAGTGCTGCGGCAAGGGCATCCAGTTCGGCGAAGAGGATGCTCTCCCCCTTATTCATTCCGTCGTAAGAGGCGTACTGGGTCATGATGTCTGGCGCGTCTCCATCAATAAGTGCGGAAAATCGCAGCGAAACAGGACACCTCCGCGGCGCCGTAATTCAGACGCTGCGAAGGCGCGTGTGGGCCATCGATGCTCATTAGTGCTCCGCGGTCCCGGAGCTGGCGAATGCCAACCCAACCGTCAGCGTCCACGAGACCGATTGGAAATCCGGCGGCAGACTGCCCCGCTGCACGGTCACATTGAGCGAAACATAGTTAGAAAATGGCCACGTCACCGCGATCCGCGAATACGACCGCCGCTGCCGCGAGAGGATCGGCGTCACCGGGAGCAGGTCGCCCATGGCATCCAGCGGATGGGTATCGGTGTACGGTTCGTAGCCGGAAAGGAAGCGCTCGCGCAGCGAATAGTCCAACGTCGCTCCTTTGGTGCTGGTGAAGTTCGGCGCCTTATGGAACGGATAGCGAATGCTCGCGTCCGCACCCACCACCTTGCGAAAGAACTGCGCGCTCTCGTCCTGCTGATAACGAATCAGGTGCCAGCCCCCTTCAGCGCCCACCAGCGGAAAGAAGGTCAGAAATGAGGGATAGCTGAACGCGGTAACCGAGAATGGCTGCTTGTAGTAAATGCCTTCCATGAAGTTCAGGTCCTTGGGATAGTGCTGGCCGCTCGGCCCCTTCGTCCGGGTATCGGCATATTCCGGTCCGGTCGAAAAAACAAACTCGCCGGGCCGCACGCCGATCCCTTCGTTGGTTGTGCTCTCCGTGTAACCCCACCAGGGCATCTGCGAAAGATGTACGTCGTAGACGAGCCCGCCGGTCAGGCTGTCGAGGTTGCTGGCCGGCGCGGCGCCTTTTTCGAACATCACATTAAGCCCGAGCCACCCGTACCCCGCTTTCGTCCATCCGTTGAAACGGATATCCTCGGTTAGCGTCTGGCTGGCCTTTTGCACCACCTGGGGGGCGATCGAAAAACTGCCAGCCCATCCTCCCGGCGCTGTCAAGCGGTTGTAGAGCCAACCAGACTTGTAGTAGCGGTGACGGATCCAGTTCTCGTCGACATCGCACGGGGCAATGCCTTGAGCCGGCTCTGGGCTGGGGGACGCCTGCACGTTGCTCCAGCAGTAGGGAACTCCCGAAAGCGGTCCCGGAGGTTTTCTCGCCGGGTCGTTCAAGTCGCCGCGAAAGCCGCTCACCTCCGCCCAGATCGCCTTCACCGGAACCACCACATAAAGGTTGGCACGCTGGTTCGGATCCTGGGCCGGCGGGTGCATCGGGTCGGCCGGCGCCGGGGACGCCGGCTGCGGGTCACAGTAGACGGATACATCCGACGGCTGGTAGATGATCACGCTTGACGATTCTTCGCTAAGAACCGTAGTGGTCCAATCATACGTCCAGCATCCAGCTACACCGTTGTGGCGGATGACCGTTCCACTGAGCAGAGTGTTGGAATTAGTAATCGCCGCCATCACCGCCGGATCCATGGAATTCTCGGGCGGCAGAGGCTTGAGACGATTGAAATAGATCAGCTCCGACCTCTGGGGGTCGATGGTTTCATGGGGCGGTGGACCCTTGGGTGCTAGAGAATGCTGCACGTAGAACCGCTGGGAAGTTTGTTGATTTGCATCGTCCGCTCCGGCAATAGCGGAGAAGACCAGAACCCAAATCGTTACTGTGGGAATGGTTGAGATGAGCCGCATACTCGGTAACCTCTCGCTTTTGTAAGCGCGGAATCGCGCCAGGAGGGGTCAAGCAGCGCGCCAGGCCTCAGCGCGCCGAACTGGCGCAACCTGCGGCGACAGGGACAACGGATTACCTGAAAAGCGGCCCCACGCTGGAATATGCGCAGGCCATGGCCAGCCCCCTCAGCACCAGGCCGGCGGCCGCCATCGGCGCGAGGGCATTGTTATATACTCAGTGATTCTCCGCGATATCGACCCACAGCGATTCGACCCTTGTATGCCCGATGATGATTTTGTGCAGGTTCTTGCTCGGTGTCTGAACGGTGGCAACACGGCCGATTGGGAACTGTTCATCGGGCTGGCGCAACCGGTAGTCTCGTCGGCGATCCTGCGAGGCCTTTCCCGGGCTTCCCCCGCCCGCGCCGGATTGGCGGACGACCTCATTCAGGATTGTTTCCTCAAAATGTGCGCCGACAACTATCGCATTTTGCGCAATTTCCGCTCAGCCGCCTCGAATGCCTTGCGGGCTTACCTCAGAACCATCGCGGCCTCAGTCCTGGTGGATCACTTCCGGCGTCCGGGGTCCAAGCCTTGGGTCGATCTGGAGGAAGCGGGCGGCGCGCTCGTATCGCGCGACCCCGCCGTCGAGGAACTGGAACGCCGCCTGCTGCTCGGGCGGGTGGAAAAGTGCGTTGCCGGGCAGGACGAACGCAGCCGTCGGATCTTCTGGCTGTATCACCGGCAGGGCATGACACCCAAGTCGATCTCCTCGCTGCCGGGCATCGGAATGGGGGTGAGCGGGGTGGAAACAGCGCTCTACCGCTTGACCCTGGCGGTACGGGCTTGTCTGCGCAGGGCGGGTGTGCTGCCAGACCCATCTATTTCTTGAAGGAGTGCGCGCGTGAACTGCGTCCATTCAGGTAAGGTGCTGCTTGTTTGAAGGCCAGCCGGACCATTTAGCTCCGGGGCAGATTCTCGATGCCGCCGCGGGAACTCTCCTGGACGAGAGGGCCAGGTTGCATCTGGCGGGGTGCCCGGTATGTAAGGAGAGCCTTAATGAATGGATCGCCGGGGCGGAGGATCTGAAACGCTTGCAGGATCGCAACCAGGCAGCCGCACCCGGTGGATGTCCCTCGATGGAAGAACTCGCCGATTACTGCTGCCGCCCCGCCGATGAGCGAAGCGGCGCATGGCTCGACCACCTGGCGCAATGCGCTCGCTGCGCCTCGGTGGTAAACCATGCCCTAGAGCCGGATCTGGCGGATGCGACGCCCGCGCTTCGCAGCCACACCGGCGAATGGCGGCGCGAAATGGCGCGAAGGTTTGCCCGTGAGAGCCGGAGCGGTTTCCGGCTTTACCGGCGTTACGCGGCGATCGCCGCGGCAGCCCTGGTCGTGGCGGGCGCCGGCGTCTGGTGGAACGAACGCCGGCTCTCCGAGCCTTCCGTACTGCTCGCGGAGGCCTACACGGAAGCACGGCCATTCGAATACCGCCTGCCGGACCGCGGGTACGGGCCGGTGCGCCAGGCGCGCGGCGTGGGGTCGGTGTTCGACCGCCCGGCTGCGCTCAGCCGCGCCGAATCCGAAATCCAGCGGCGGCTCGCGACCCACGGCGGCGATCCCGAGTGGTTATCTCTAAAAGGCCAGGCGCAGTTGCTGGAGGGCGATTACGAAGGCGCCATCGACTCGCTCACGCGAGCCTTGGAGGCCCAACCGGGCGATCCTCAGTGGCTCACGGAACTCGGCACGGCATACGCCGTTCGCGGCGCAACCGAACAGCGCAATATCGATTACGGCCACGCGATGGATCTGTTCCTGCAAGCGCGGCGGAAGAAGCCGGAAGACGAACGGAACCTGTTCAACCTGGCGTTGACTTATGAACACTTGTCGCTCATCGAGGAAGCGCGGCAGACGTGGGACGACCTGCTGCGGCGCACACGCGATCCCGGTTGGCGCCGGGAAGCGGAGGCCCACCGTGCCGCGCTGGACAAGATCCTGAACGAAAAGAAGAAGGCTGGCAACAGCCTGCTGCAAGATCCGGCGGCCTTCGCGGCCCGATTCGGGAATTCCCGCGATTTCGATCCCGAACGCTACCAGGACGTCTTTTGGTCGGATTGGGCTTCCGCGATTGGCTCCAATGCGGCGGCGGTTACGGCCGCCGGTATAGAGGCTGCCGAATTCCAGCGGCGTTTCGGCGATGGGTACCTCGCGGACATCCTCCGTGCACTCCGCCAGCCCGCCGGGCCGCAGGCAATCGCAGACCTGTCCAAGGCGGTGATGCTTAACCGCACCGGCAAGACGGATCGCGCAGCCCCCGCCGCGCGCCAGGCTGCCTCCGAGTTTCAGGCGCTCGGCGGAATTGCCGGCGTATTGCGCGCCAAAGTAGAGCTCGCATATGCCGTCAAGCGCCAGAGCAGCGAAAAAAAGGAGCAGGAGTGTCTCGAAGCCACGGACGCCGTGATTCGCCAGGCGGGAGTCCGAAGCTATGCCTGGCTGTCGGGGCAGGCCCACCTGGAGCACGCCGGCTGCTCCGAGCAACTCTCCCGCTTCGGCGCCGCCCGCAACGAAATTGCAGCGGCACTTCAATCTCTCACCCGCTCCGGCATCGCGTTGCTGGCTCTGCGCGCCAGCGGCTATGTGACCGGGCAGGACCGCTTGAGCGGCAATTACACGCCTGTCTGGGAAGACGGCCCGCCTGGGCTGCATCACTATTGGACCTCGGCAGCCTCGCCTCTGCGCGCGCAGGACTTTCAGTTCAACATGCAATGGTCGGCGAAAGCCATGGGTTGGATGGAGGCCGCCGCGGTTCTGGACCGCGCCGCCGTGCATTCCCTGGAACAGGCCGGCAACCCGGAAATGGAGGTGATCAATCGCCTCTACCTGGCCAATCTTTTAGAAGAGAATCGCGAGTATCCGGACGCGGCGGCGGAATTCCAGCGGGCTCAGGGCCTCTTCCGTTCGATCGACCCCGGACCCACCCGCGACGCTTTGCAGTGGCTGGCGCAGTTGCAACGCTGCGAGGCCGAATCGGCGGCCGGACATTCGCGCGACGTGATCGGCGAATTGGACAGCCTGAGCACGGGCGCGGGTTCCAGACCGCTCGCGGAGCAGATGCGTCTCCATCAAGTCCGCGGTCTCGCTCTTCTCAACGGCGGAGAATGGCGCGAGGCCGGCGAGTCCTTCCAGAATGCGGTCGATTCGAACCAACGCAAGGTGAATTCGCTCGGCGGCTATCTCGATCGTGTTCCCGTTCTGGAATCGGCCGCTCCTTCGTACCGCAATCTGGCTGAAATTCAGTTGCTGCACATGGGCGACACAACCCGGAGCCTGCGGACGTGGCTGCTCTACCAGGGCGTCCCGGCAGGCGATTTCGCCGATGAATTAGCCCGCGGACGTGAAAACGGACTTTCGTTGGTCTATGGAATCCTTCCTTCGCAGGTGATCGTGTGGTCGATCTCCCGCGGCGGTTTGCGCTCACGGATAGTGGCGGCGCCGGTATCCAAAGTCGAAAGCGCCTGCCGCCGCTTCCTGCGCCTGTGTTCCTCGCCGAACTCTTCCGAATCGGAGATCCGCCAGGTAGGTGCCCAGTTATTTAGCTGGCTGCTCGCTCCCGAACTGCGCGACAATCCCGATGGAACGGTTTATCTCCGCACGGATTCCTGGCTGGCTGCAATTCCCTTTGCCGCTTTCGTAGACGAAGCCGGCCGGTATGCCGGGCTGGATCGTTCGTTCGTCAATCTCGTGGGGCCAGGGGCCACTCGTGGCCTGCGGGAAGAACCGATCACCCGAGACTCGCCCGCGCTGATCGTATCGGTCCCGCGCGCGGAAGCTCCCGGACACCAGGCGTTGCCGTTTCTGGAGACCGCGGAGGCAGAAGCCGCCGAGATCTCGCGGTATTTCCGGCGATCCGTCCTGTTGCAGGACGCCGCGGCCAGCCCGGAGTCGATTGCTTCCTCGTCCGGCCGAGCCAGGCTTTTTCACTTCTCCGGTCACGGCTGGACCAATGGAGGCGATGGAGCGCTTGTCTTGGCCGCCGCCTCCGATGGAAGCCCGCGTTTCGAAACCTTCCGGGAAATCGCCATGCAGGACTGGCGGCAGTGTTCTTTGGCGGTCCTCTCGGCCTGTCTTACAGCCGCCGGTGAGGAGCGCGGGGCCATCGACAACCGCAGTCTCGTGCGCGCTATCTTGCAGGCGGGCGCGCGGCGCGTCATCGCCGCGCGATGGAGCGTGGATTCGGCCGGAACCCACGCCCTCATGAGCGAGTTCTATTCCCGGCTGCTTTCGGGACAACCGGTTTCACGATCTCTGGGCGGCGCCGCGGCAGACTTAGCCGTATCGCGCAACTGGAGCCACCCTTTTTATTGGGCGGCGTTCGATACGTTTAGCACCCTTCGGGAACCCTGAGCCAGGGCCGAAGCTGTTTAGGCAACGGCTGCCGTCACAGGCAGCCCAACTTCGAATCTGTAAACCGAAACGAGGAGAGAGCATGTCTCAAAGAAACAGCAGCAAAGAACCCCCTCTGAAACAAAATCTTGGACCGGCGAGCCAGACTTGTTACCTGGTCCTCCATGGCGGAATCGCCATTTTCGAACGCAGCGCTGGTGATTTGCCCATTTCCATTTATGCTCCGCTCATGCAGGAGCACGTTTATATGGCCGGCCCCTGGCTGGGCGAACAACGGATTCCGAACTCGCTTACGCTGCGGTTGGACGGAGTCCTGTCCTCGGGCCGCGAGTCAATGGCCGATCATGCAGATGAGTTCGTGGTTTTTAAGGGCGGTGTGGCTAACCCTTCGTTGTCCTGTCTGGAGATCCGGTTGCCGCGGCCCAAGTGCATAACGTCGACCCTTTTTCAAGGGCTTGCCAACAATGCGATCACTTTCGCGCCGGGGAGCGTCTCGCTACTCGGCCCACTGGCTAAGATGACCCAATGCTGCGTCTTCGAGTATGCGGTCAGCCCCAAAGA
>Ga0335074_10014141_pt1 | contig 11202 bp, 7 predicted proteins | sample Lox_Sample_23_FD_206715 | JGI IMG/M metagenome (GOLD analysis project Ga0335074, IMG submission 206715) | Soil microbial communities from Loxahatchee National Wildlife Refuge, Florida, United States - Lox_Sample_2.3 | ecosystem: Environmental > Terrestrial > Soil > Wetlands | place: USA: Florida...
ACCCGCTTGCCCGCTAGCAGGCTTCGGTAGAGGGCAGCTTGGGCATCTAGGTCCACCGGGATCTGGTCACGGGGCACGCCGAGGCCGGTTAGGAATAGCCGTACCGCCTCCGCAGGCGGAACCGGTGCCCCAGACGGCCCGAACCCCTGCAAGTTGACGTACAGCTGCCCATCAGGGAAGCGATCAGCGATCTGGTGTGCCCAGCGCAAGGCGAGAGTGGTCTTGCCGATACCAGCGGTCCCTGCGATCACGATCGGTCCGCCAGCCCGGTGCAGCATCCCGGTCAACTCGGCCAGTTCGACGGCACGGCCAGCGAAATGCGGCACGACTGCCGGCGATCGCTGCATCCCCGCCGGCATCTGCACCGGGACGTCATCGCGCCGCACCACGAGCGGGCCCAGCAGACAGAACTCCATCTTTAACATCCCCGTCACAGGCTCAGCCCCCCGGTGGCAGCGAAACTCGCCGAGTGCATGCACACCGCGAGGAACCGCCAGCGGACATCCGCCAACTACGCCTATGCTAGGGCGTTTTCCGCGGATCGGAGAGACCGCACGACGCCGTTCTCCATGAAGACCCCTGACTTTGCGGAACCGGATTCGACGGCTTTCCGGAGTCCTGGCACAGTGGCTCATCATGACGGACTTCGAGCTTCTGGCCGCTGCGGACATACCGCTCATGCAGGGCCTGGCGCAGCTCGTCACCGCCCTCCGCCCGGACCAGATCAGCGCCGACGCCTCGTACGGGGAGCTGGCCTGGGTCTGGGGCAAGGGGTGCGCCGCCTACGGGGCGACCTGGCCGCGTCGGCTGTGGTTCTCCGGCGCCGAACTGGTGGCGTGGGGCTGGGCCTTCCTCCCGCACCAGGTGCGGCGCAACGACGGGTCGGTGACCGACGTCACCGGCACCCGCCTGAGTTACCAGGTCCATCCCGGCCACGCCGGACTTGTCGACGAGGTGATCGAGTGGTACGACACCGTGGCGGCGGGCCTGGAGCGCACGGCGCTGCCGACGAGCGCCGAGCAGTTCGCCCTGACGCGATGGGCGGCGCACGGTTACCGGACCGACGCCGGCGCACTCGCCGACACCGGCGACTGGACTCAGCTCAACGAACGGGACCTCACCCACGTGGAGCAGCCGGTGCTGCCGGACGGATTCCGGTTCCGCACCGCCGCCGAGGCCGGGCCGGACGCCGCGGTCCGGGCACATGTGGACGCGTGGCCTCGTTCGGCGTACACAGCGCGGAGCTACGAGGGTGTCAGGCAGACGGCGGCCTATCGCGGCGACCTGCACGTCCTGGTGGAGGCACCGGACGGGACGATGGCCGCCTCGACGATCATGTGGCTCGACGAGGCGAACAGCACCGTCGAGTTTGAGCCGGTCGGAACGCATCCGGGCTACCGGCGGCTCGGGCTGGCCAGGGCGATGATGCTGCACGGGATGCTCCTGGCGCGGGCGGCCGGGGCCACTCACGCGACGGTTGTCTGCACGGGTGCACCGGGACATCCCGAGGCCCGCGGGTTGTACTACGGTCTCGGGTTCCGGGAGCTCTCGCGTGACGCGCCGCTGATCAAGACCAAGACTGCGCGCTAAGGACTGCCCGTCTGGGCAGTCGCGCGTCGGCAAGCCGACAGAGATTGTGTACGCCGGGCGACAGACAGCGCGCCGCGGGCCAGGCACACTGCTGGCATCCGGTCGATCCGGGCCGGGAGCCGGCCGGAAAGAGGCGACGTGATGTCGGTAGCCGCTGATGTCATCATGCCCGCCGGGTTTATGGCACACGGCGCGGCACGCGCGAGGCAGAGCGCAGACTGGGCGGTCACCGAGCTGTATTCACGGCATTTCCGGACGCTGGTGCGGACGGCTGTCCTGCTCGTGGGGGACGTCCCCACCGCAGAAGATGTCGTGCAGGACTCATTCGCAGCGCTGCATGACGGCTGGCAGCGGCTTGAGGACCAGGACAAGGCGCTGCCCTACCTGCGTCAGGCGGTGGTGAACCGGTCCCGGTCGGTGCTGCGGCACCGCACCGTGGTGGACAAGTACCCGCAGAAGGCGCCGCCGGACATGCCGAGCGCAGAGCACGGCGCGCTTGTGCTGCTCGAGCGACACGCGGTCGTGACCGCCCTGCGGGACCTGACCGAGCGGCAGCGCGAGGCGATCGTGCTGCGCTACTACGCCGACCTGTCCGAGGCCGAGATCGCCCGGGCAATGGGCATCAGCCGCGGCGCGGTGAAAAGCCACACTGCGCGCGGCATGGCCGCGCTACGTGCAGCACTGGAGCCGGCTGTCTCCTTCGTCGCCGCGCAATAACCGTGATCATCCCGGCGATCAGGAGGGCAATCGGCCAGCGGTGACGCAGGCCGTGGTGTTCACCAGGTGATACCGGCGACGAGCGGCAATCGGGCGACATCCGTAAGCGATATTCGCAGCTCCGGCCCGGGGCAACCCCGGCTGGGTGGGAGTTCGTAGGGGTGGTGAGTTGGGCGCGGGCGGCATCGATCGTGCCGAGGATCGCCACCGATTCGTCGAGCCCGTGGATCGGCGATTCGGTGCGTCCCTCGCTGACGAATCGGGCGAGGGCGGTCGCCTGGTAGCTGAGGCCCTCATGGGCCGCGATGCCCGACTGGTCCTGCCAGCGCAGGATCGGCCGTGCGCCATATGAAGGGCCGGCCAGGACAAACCCCGTCGGCATGTAGAAGGGCGAATCGATCTCGATCCTGGCTGCGGTACCCGAGATGGCGGCCGTGGTCGGCGTGCGCGCTGAGATGCTCGTCGAAAGCACTGCCTGCGCGGTGGAGCCGGGATAGGCCAGCAGCATCGCCACGGTGCCGTCGACACCTGACGGCAGCACATCTCCGGTCGCGATGATCGATGCGGGTGTCCCGGATGGCGTCCGACTGCGGCAGGTAACGCGTCCACATCGCCTCCATCACCAAGACGCCCGCCGCGCGTGCCGAGGCGCGGATCTCCGAGGCCTCGGAAGCGGTCAGCGCGAAGGGCTTCTCGACGAGCACCGGCTTGCCGGCGGCGATCACTTCCAGTGCCAGTGGCCGATGCTGATCGGCAGTGACGCCTATGTACACCGCGTCGACCGCGGGATCTTCGATGAGCGCTGAGTATGATCCGTGGGAGTGTTCCACGCCATGCCGCGCCGCGAATGCCGCGGACCGCTCAGCCGACCTGGATCCCACAGCAGCGATGCGCTGCGGAGTATGGCGTAGCGTGCCGGTGACGAATTGCTCTGCGATCCAACCGGTACCGATCACTCCCCATCCCAGGCTGGGTTCGGTTGTCGGCCGGAATACTCCGACGTGCTGCAGGTCATCGACCTCGGTCATGGAAACCCCTGGTGTTGATCTGGTCGGCCGACGTCACTCTTGCCCCGCGTCCGCAGCCGCCCATTCGATCCTGTGATCGACAAGTGTCTCGAACCTGGGCACTCCGTCGTCCGCCCATCCCATCATGCGGTAATAGGAACGCTTCACGTCCTCAAATACGTCCCGGTCTAGCCGTGACCCGGCGAGTCGGCCAGCGTCGACGGGCTGCGTGAAAAACCTGGCTGGAAGGGTGTCGTCCAGTGCAGTGAACTTTTCGCGCAGGTTGTACACGCGCAGCAAGTGGAACCGCCGCTCGCCAAGTCTCATGAGCTCCCACGCGGAGGTCTCCCACCCGGTTACCCCAGCGACGAGCGCTACCAGCTCTTCCACACTCATTGCCCTGGTAGGCGGCGTGGCGTAGATGCATATGTTGAGCGCGTCTGTGGCCGACCACAAGGTGCTCAGTGCCTTGTAGTTCCGCACCTTGCGCACCGACAGCTCGTTCATGGGGATGCGCTCGAGGATTCCCAGGGTTCGCGAGTACTCCAGGGTGTGGGGCCAGCCGACGCGGTCGTCGAAGTCCCAGTCGTGCTCACAAATGTCCAGGCGGGGGCCCACCGGCGACACCGCGTAGCCCAGTGCCAGATTCGTCTGGGTGCGAGGCTCGATCGGCGGCAACTCCTGCCCCTTGACCTGCATCGCGTACTGCTCGGCGCTCTCCCCGAGGTGCGCCGCGAGGCGGCGGCTGCCCTCGGCCAGCAGGTCGCCGACCCCAGCTCGCCGGCCGATCAGCTCTATCAGCTCGGCGATGCGCTCGGCATCGCCGAAGTCGGGGATCGCTCCGCGGAATTCCGCTGGGCCGACAGCCTCCTTCTTGCACTCCATCGCCATGGACATGGTGAAGCCGAGGGAGATCGGGTCCATGCCCAGTTCCTGGCAGCGCGTATTCGCGTCGATCACCGATGCCACGTCCCAGATGCCCAGGTTCGGTCCGAGCGAGCCCATAGCGGGCTGGTGGATGCCGCGGGCATTGGCGCCATCGGACGTCCGCATGATCTTGATGCAGTCATTTGGGCAGCCAGGGCACGGGGAGACGCCGGTGTAGTGCTTCATGACCTCCCCAGGGCGATACGCCACCGCCCGGGCATATTCGGCAGTTGAGAAGTTCTGCACGCAAAGGCCAGCATCCAGCCCGTGCAGCTCTACCCACGCGGAGAAGCCAGGTTCGTCTTTCTGCCACGCCGTGAGGGGGTTCAGGGCGATGCGGTCACGGTAAGAGGCCGTCAGCCCAGCGCACCTGTCTGCGTCCGCGACCGCAGGGAACGCACCGCCGGTGAGGACCACGGCCTTGAGGTTCTTCGCACCCATCGCCGCGCCCATCCCCAACCCGGCGGCCTGGTGGTGGAGGTCGGCTGAGATGGCAGCGAACCGGACACCTGCCTCGCCAGCAGGGCCGATCACAGCGACATGGGCATCGAAGCCAAACTGCTCTCTCAGGCGCGATGTCGCGACAGAGGTCTCCGTGCCCCAAAGGCCGCCTGCAGGGCAGAACTCCGCCGCGTGATCGGAAACGCACACGACGGCCGGCTCTGCGGCGCGGCCTTCGAAAACGATCGCGTCGTAGCCCGACTTCTTGATGCCGGCCGCGAAGGCACCCTCGCAACGCGCCTCACCGAAACCGCCCGTGAGCGGGCTCTTCCCGCAAACAGAGAATCTAGCCAGGCCGACGAACGGCAGGCCCGCCACGACACTCGAGGCAAAGACCAAGGCCCCGTCGCCGGTCATCGGGTCGAGGCCGGGCCGGGTATTTTTCAGCAGCAAGACGGCGCTTAGCAGGCTGCCACCGCCATAAGTCCGCATTTCCTCCGCGGAAAGTAGCTCCGTCCGGACCGCGCGGCTGGCGAGATCGATGAATAGAACGCGACCAGTGAATCCATAGAATGTGCTGTTCGACATCTTCTCCGTCTCCTCTCTGGAGCTGTCTCAGACCAGCCGGCGCACGACGTCGGCCCGTTATCCTGGCTGGGGCGGGAATTTAGGCACGGGCGCCTGCGGCCTATGGCTGGACGGTCACCCGGTCCGCTGATGCCGCCGACGGTAGGTCTGGATTGCCGGGGCCAAAGTGCTTGAGTAGCACCAGTGGCTCAGTGTCACTGGAGTTCTTGATCACGACGCCCGTCTTCGCGGTGGACTCACATACGAAGAACTCGTCACGGGTCAGTTCGCCGTAGCGGATCAGCGCGGGCGTTTCGACGTTCCAGACTCCCAGCGTGCCCCGGCCCTGTACGGCGATCGCCCCGTACGCAGCGGAGTCGGTAATTACCACCGAGGCGCCCGGTCCCACCGTGAGCTCCTTCGCGCTAAAGCCGCTCGCCCGGTAGACAATCCAGTGCTGGACGTAACCTGCGTTCTCGAGCGTGGCATCGCCCTCTCCAATTGGAGCCATGAAGCGCGCGCTAAAAAAGTTCGGATCGGTGTTCTTCTGCCAGTCCAGCAGCGAGATGATGAAGTCCAGATCGCCATGGTGCTGGCTGGGCACGTCCTTCCAAAGAAGCTCGGGCGGGAGCGTTCTGCAACTTGTCCAGTTTTCGCACATAGCGAAGACATCGGACGCCGCCTGCGGCTCGTATGTACAGAGGCTCGCAGGCGCATGCAGCACTCCGGCGGGCATGTCCCAACCGGTACCCAGCTTGACGCGGTAGCCCAGGGACAGTTCCGTGATCTGGTTATCGCCGTCGCTGACGAACCTCGCCAGCCGGTGCCTCAGTTCTTCCTGCGTGGTCCCCGGTGCTAGGCCGAAGTACGAGACCGGCATGGTGCCCAGGTGGTTGTTCATCTGGGGCGGGAAATAGTACGCCTCTGGTTTGCCGGTCCTGCCGACCAGCGCTGCCTTCTCGTCGGTGTGGTGCACGTGAAGCGGCAGAGGGCCGAGGTTGTCGAAGAACTTGCTGTACATCGGCCAACCGGAGTGGCGATCCCAGAGGCGTTGACCGACCAGTGCGGCGCCGAGGTGACCGACCAGTTCGTCGAAGGGCACCTTCTGCTGATCTGGAGCCACGACAAAGCTCAGGCCCTCGTCCGGTCCTGTGAGAGGCCCGTTGTCCGCACGCGTAGCGGACGACAGCCATCGTTCGTCTATTCCCCCCCGAACCCCGCCAAGCGCGAAGTAGTCCCGTGGATCGAGCTTTATTCGGCGGCCCGGTACGCAGAATGAACGTGGCACCCAGGTCGGAGCGAGCCGCAGGACACCTTCGCCTTGATCGAGGGCGCGCTGCGCCGCTGAACTGGTCGCGGCGCGCGACAGGTTGTCAAGGCCGGTCACGTGCACCTCACCGTCGGTTGGTAACCGGTTTCCGTATGGGTAAGGTACCTATGTGCCCATGAACTGGCAAGGCCCAGTTCAACATGCACATCGGGAGGGAACCCGGTGAGTCCGCGAAAAGTAACTATTCGTGATGTGGCTCGTGAATCGGGATTGTCGGTCGCCTCGGTCTCCCGTGCATTGAGCGGCTCTCGGCCAGTGACTCCCGCGGTAGCCCGCGTGGTCGACGACGTGGCCAGCCGCCTCGGCTACCGGCCGGATCACGTCGCTCAGTCGCTGAGCACAGGGAGGACCGCCACGGTCGGCCTGGTCCTCCCCGACATAGCAAGCCCATTTTTCCCAGCTCTAGCCGGAGCTATCGAGAAGACCCTGCGTACGTCAGGCCTGACCATGTTGCTGATGAGCACTGAGAACGATCCCGAATGGGAGAGAAAGTGCGTAGCCGACCTGGTCGCACGCCGTATCGATGGTCTGTTGATCAGTCCGTGCCATCGTTTCCGTAGCCGGCCAACGATCGACGACGCCATGGGCAGGATTCCGGTTGTGCAGGTCGACCGTTACGCGAGTGCACGTGCCCACCGGGTTGTCACTGATGCAATGGCCACAGTCCAGCTTGTCCTGCAGCATATGACCCAGCAGGGATACCGGCGGTTCGCCTTCGTGGGTGCGAAATCATCCGCTTCGTCGGCTTGGGCGAGAAGCCGCGCATACCGGCGACTAATTCCATCCGTCGATCCTCAGGGCGCGGAGCGCACGGTGACCGGAGAATTTACCGTCGACTTTGGCCGAAGATCCGCAGAGTACGTTTTTGCACATTGGCCCGACGTCGACGCCGTTGTTTGCGCAAACGACCTCATCGCGCTGGGTTTCATCCAGGCGGGCATCGAGCTGGGCCGGGAAGTACCGGGCGATATCGCTGTCAGCGGATGCGATGACACGTTCTTCAGCACCGTGAGTCACCCTACCATTACGAGCGTCGTCCAACCGGTCTGGGATATCGCGCGGAAGGCGATCGAGCTGCTCGTCGGTGGTGAGCAGATTAACGGACCTGCCGTAGTGGAGTTTATGCCTGAACTCCGGGTCCGGACATCAACAGATCGGTACCGCAATCAACATACGGGCTGACCTGTCTGTGGGCGCAGTAGGATTCGGACCTACGAAACCCTCGCTTGTAAGGCACAACCCTACGTCGCTGTGCGGCACCAGGCGTCGCCTGAAGAGCCAGCTAGCTGGACTGATCGTCGCCGAACGTCGCCATGCTTCGCCTGGCATCTGCCTGTGATGGCTCCCCTTTTTGGCTCCCCGGGATACCGCTTTCATTCGGCAGACTTGGTTCTTATCCTGGCCGCCCATGCGTTCATCCGGCACCGCGAGGCCGTCACCGCCCATCTCCGAGGAGATGGGCGACGTGGGCATGGCGGTCCAGCGGGCGCAGGACAAGACCGAGCAGGTGCAGGCCCGGGCTGTGCGCGCTGGATGAGCTGCCGGCCTCCGGAACGCTGCAGGAGGCCACCGTGCCCGGCGGCGACGACGAGATCCAGTGGCCACATCGTGCGCCCGGCAGTCAAGTTGGTCGCGCAGGTCGCCGAGCACTACCTCGGCTGCGGGCGAATGCCTGGTCAGCATGACGCGGAGCGTTCGATGAACACCTGCTGGGCGCCCCGCCGGGCCTGGCCCGCGGCCGGATGCCGGCGGATGTACTCGCCGTCGGGCTGCATGTCCCAGGCCGAGTAGTTGTCCTCCTCGTAGGTGCGCAGGATGGTCTCCAGCTCGGCCTTGATGGCCGGATCGCAGACGGGGGCGACGGCCTCCAGCCGCCGGGACAGGTTGCGTGTCATCAAGTCGGCCGAGCCGATGAAGAGCTCGGACGCACCGCCGTTCTCGAAGTAGTAGATCCGGCTGTGCTCGAGGAATCTGCCGACGATGCTGAAGACCTGGATGGTGGGTGACAGCCCCGGGACACCTGCCCGCAGGCAGCATAGGCCGCGGACGTTGAGGACGATGGGGACGCCGGCCAGGCTGGCCTGGTAGAGCTCCCGGATCAGCTGTGTGTCCTGGAGCTGGTTCATCTTGGCCCGGATGGCGCAGGGCCGTCCGGCGCGGGCGTGTTCGGCCTCGCGGCGGATGAGTGCGGTGAACCGCTCGCGCAGGTCGTGCGGCGCTACCAGGAGCTTGCCCGGGGTCGGGACCGGGATGCCAGCGGTCAGCTCGTTGAAGACTGCCGCTGCGTCGGCGGCCAGCTCGGGATCGGCGCTGAGCAGTCCGAGGTCCTCGTACAGCCGGGCCGTCCCCTCGTGGTAGTTTCCCGTGCCGACGTGGACGTACCGGCGGATGCCGTCCGGCTCCTCGCGCACCACCAGCGCGAGCTTCGCGTGAGTCTTGACCCGCTCGACGCCGTAGGCGACGTGAGCTCCCGCCTGTTCGAGCTCCTGGCCCCAGCTGATGTTGGGCGCCTCGTCGAAGCGGGCAGTGATCTCGACTAGGACCGCCACCTGCTTGCCGCGGCGGGCCGCATCCTTGAGCGCCTGGATGATCGGGGAGTGGCGGCCCGTGCGGTAGATCGTGAGCTTGATCGCTAGAACGGCGGGATCCGCGGCGGCGCTTTGCAAGAACCGCAGGATCGAGGTGTCGAAGTTGTGGTACGGCAGGTGCACCAGGATATCCCCGCGGCGGATCTCGTCGAAGATCGCGGCCGGGTCGGTGCGGTCCAGATCCCGCAGCCGCGGATGGGTCACCGGCTCGTACGGAGGGTCGCGTTGCTCGGCGTGGCCGGTAACGGGCAGGTCGTTGAGGTCGGCGAGGCTCAGCAGCCCGGGAGTCGCGATGACGCCGGCGTGGCTGACGCGCAGCTGAGCCGCGAGCCAGTCCCGCAGGCCCGCGGGCGTGTCGGCGCTGACTTCCACGCGTACTACGCCCGCGTACTTCCGGGCGGTCAGCTCAGCGGTGACCATCCCGATGATCGCACCGGGCGAGAGGTCTGTGCCCTCGTCCCCGGCCTGGTCGGCCCACGGGTCATCCTTGGCCCCCCTGGTGACCCGGAAGAAGGAGCAGGCCGGATCCGATGCCTGCGGGAAGAGCACGCTCAGGTTGGCGGCGATCACCTGCTCAAGGGGCGCCCAACCCGCGTGGCCCGGCAGCGGAACCCACCGCGGCCGGTTGGCCGGCACCTTGATCCGCACGAAACGGGGGTTCCGGTGACCCGGCTCGGTGATCAGTACCGCCAGGTTGAGGCCGAGGTTGCTGATGAACGGGAACGGATGGGCGGCGTCCGCGGCCAGCGGGGTGAGGATCGGCTCGACGGAGTCCGCGAAGTACCGGGCGAGGAAGTCCCGCTGGGACGGGTCGAGATCCCCGGCATCCAGGATCGGGGTCCCCAGGTCGCGCAGCGCGGGACGCAACTGCTCCGCTACGATCTTGGCCACCAGCTCCTGCTGGATCCGCAGCTCAGCCAGGCAGGCCTCGAGCACCTCGGCTGGGGTAAGCCCGTCCGGGCCGCGGCTGCCATTACCCCTTCGGACCTGCCGGAACAGGCCGCCGATCCGCTTCATCGCGAACTCGTCGTAGATCATGCCCATGATGCCGGCGAACTTGACCCGCTCCAGGAGAGGCTGCTCCAGGTCCTCGGCCAGGGCCAGCACTCGGCGGGCGAAGCTTAGCCAGCTCAGCTCCCGGTTGATGAGAGCTGCCGGAGAGTCCGGCGTGACCGGTACAGGTGAGGACATCTATGCGCACCTCGACACAATCACCCAGCTGCCCTCGGTGAGGGCAAGCCGAACCGGTCCGCCAGCACACGGGCGAGAACCTGGTCACCTGCAGGCCACTCGATCAGCCTCTGTCAGCATCTGTCCCAGCGCGATGGCCGTCCAGGGCCAAAGGTCCTGCCATCGGCGGGACCAACGCGGGCACGGCGACCGGGACAGGGTTTCCGTGCCGGTCCAGTCCGGTACGGTACGGCGCATATCTCTCGTGCGGCCACGTGCCTCAGGGACCTCCGTCCCTACCATCCTGCAACGGCCTGCTGTGAGCTGATCGCGTGAAGAGCTTCGATGCGGGCCACATCCCCGACGGGCCGAGCAAGAAGCAGAGCGGTAGTCACGCGTACAGAACGTCGATATCGCTGGCGTACTTGGCCAGTACGTAGTCTCTGCGGACCTTACCGGTGGGGGTGAGCTCGGCGCCGACCTGGAACGGGCCGACCAGAATGCGGAACCGCTTGATGGTTTCGGGCCTGGACACACCCGCGTTCGCCCGGTCCACGCCCTGCTGGACAACTGCGCGCAGATCCATATTGTCGCGCAGCTCACCGAGCGTAGTGCCGGCCGGGTTGCCGTGCCGCTGCTTCCACCGCGCGAAGGCTGCCTCATCCAGGGTGATCAGCGCGGCGATGTACGGCCGCCGCTCGCCGACCACGACGCACTCGGCGATCAGCCAGTGCTCGCGCACCTTGTCTTCCAGGACCGACGGCACCACATGCTGGCCGCCGGCGGTGATGAGCATGTCCTTCTTCCTGCCGGTGACGTAGAGGAATCCGTCGTCATCGACCCGGCCGAGGTCCCCGGTGCGCAG
>Ga0335074_10014145_pt1 | contig 11201 bp, 10 predicted proteins | sample Lox_Sample_23_FD_206715 | JGI IMG/M metagenome (GOLD analysis project Ga0335074, IMG submission 206715) | Soil microbial communities from Loxahatchee National Wildlife Refuge, Florida, United States - Lox_Sample_2.3 | ecosystem: Environmental > Terrestrial > Soil > Wetlands | place: USA...
GTTCACCAAACGTGGTGAGCCCGGCTGTCTGGATTTTCATTACTCCGGCTGCCTCCGTTGCCGCCCACATGTTTCCGGCGCGGTCCATGGCCAGCGTGTTCACCTGGCGGTCGATCAGTCCCTGGGCGCGAGTCAGTATCTTGAATGCAGGCGGTCGGTCGCCGGGAATCCATCGCACGATCCCCGCGCTGGCGCCGGCCCAGAGGCGCCCGTCCGGCCCCTCTGCCAGCGACGTCACATCCAGGCCTTTCACTTCGCCCGCTTCCCTGTAAATTTGTTGAACGCTATACCTGCCCTCGTTGTCCGCATTTCGCACCGACACCAAACCGTCTTGCGTCCCGGCCCAAATCCTGCCCGAGCGATCTTGTAATAGCGCCCGCACGTTCTCGGTCCGTGCTCCAAGCACGATGTGTTGGACAGCGCCGTTTTTGGCGATGACATAGATCCCCGATCGGGTACCTAGCCAAAGCTGATGGACCGCATCCTCCATTAAATCGGTAATCGAGATCCGTTCATGTCCGGGCGGAGGCGCAGGCAACGGCTGGCGGCGGAACCGATGTCCGCTTAGCATTTCGAACAACCCGTCGGCGGTGCCGCACCAGATTCTGCCGGCGGAATCCTGCATCAAGGCGCTGATTGCGTTTTCTTCCGGTTTGTTCCCGGGCAGGTATGTCGTGAATTTTCCGCTACCCTCCGCTTGGAATTGGCAAAGACCGCGGGGGGTCCCGACCAGGTATTCGCCAGCGCGAGTCTCCAGTAGAGCGCTCACCGACCGGTGCGGTAGTCCCTCCGCCACGCCAAAATTGACGAAACGATAACCGTCGAACCGCGAGAGTCCTTCCGAAGTGCAGAACCAAACGAAGCCGCGTGAGTCGGCCGCGATTCTATTGACGGAGTCGGATGCCAGGCCGTCGGCGGTCGAATATGACCGGATCGGCAGCAATTCAGCGATGAGACACAACGGCAGTGTAATGGCCGCAAACGAGATCGCCCACCGTCTCAATATATCGCCTCCGGCTTTCTAGTGTACCCCTCGCGATGGGATTCGAAAAAGTGAGGGTGCGGCCAGCGTATCGGGCGCAGCCGGCCGTCTTTAGCTTGATGTCCGGTCCGACCGGAGTAACGTCTTCCTGGCTTCCGATATCTGCAACCCATTCCGGTTACACTGGCGCGTGAGGACCTTCATGTGATTCTTGTGACCGGCGCCGGCGCCAAATGACACGCGAAAGACCGGGCGAAACAGGACCCATTTTTTTCTGACCGTCTTTGTATAATCCTGTTCAGAGCCATCTGGCCGGAGAACCGAACGTGACACCGGAGCGTTGGCAGCAGATCAAAGCCATCTTCGCATCGGCGCTGGAGCGGGACCCGGAACAACGCCGCCGGTTCCTGGCGGAGGCCTGTGCCGGTGATGCCGCCTTGCAAGATGAGGTGGATGGCTTGCTCGCGGCCATGGAGCAGCCGGATGGCATCCTGGACCAATCGCCGCTAGGAGCGGCCGCGGAATCGCTGGCCGCCACCACAAACGATCCGATGGCCGGACGCCATATCGGGCCGTACCGCTTGGTGCGATTGGTTGGACGCGGCGGCATGGGCGCCGTCTATGAAGCGGAGCGCTGCGACGAGCAGTATCAGAAAACCGTGGCCATCAAACTGGTGCGTCCGGAGATGAACGTTCCGGAGTTGCTGGCCCGCTTTCGCCGGGAACGGCAGGTGCTGGCTAATCTCGACCATCCAGGCATTGCGCGGTTGCTCGATGGCGGGGTGAGCGAAGATGGCCTGCCCTATCTGGTGATGGAATATATCACGGGCGAGCATATCGGCGTGTATTGTGCCGCGCGTGGCTCATCCACCCGCGCACGGCTGGAGCTGTTCCGCAAAGTTTGCGATGCCGTAGAGTATGCTCACCAGCATCACATTGTGCACCGCGATCTGAAGCCGGCCAACATCCTGATTACGGCGCAAGGCCAGCCCAAGCTACTCGATTTCGGCATCGCCAAGATTCTCGAGGGCGCTGAAGCACGCGCTCTTACGCTCACCGGGCAACGCGCCCTGACGCCCGAGTATGCCAGCCCCGAACAGATCCGCGGTGAAGAGATCGGCCCGCCGAGCGATGTCTACTCGTTGGGCGTATTGCTCTACGAGCTGTTGACCGGATGCCATCCTTATTGCAATGCCACGCAGTCCGTGGCGGAGATCGAACGCGCCGCCTGCGAACTGGAACCGGCGAAGCCCAGCGCCGCGGCGGGTAAGGAATTATCCGGCGATCTGGACAATATCGTCCTGATGGCGATGCGCAAAGAGCCGTCCCGCAGATATACTTCCGTGGACGAATTCTCGGCCGATATTCTGCGCTATCTGGAGGGCCGTCCGGTGATGGCGCGTCCGAGCACGCCTGTGTACCGTGCCGCGAAGTTTCTGAAGCGGCGGCGAAAGGAGTCGGCGGCGGCTATATTGCTCATCATCGGAACCGCGGGCGGCATCCTCGCCGGCCGATGGTTCGAAAGCGCAGGCCAGCCCGCCCGCCTGGCTATCGCCGTTCTGGGGTTTAAGAACGTGGGGAGCCAGGGCGAACCGTGGCTTTCCACAGCTATTTCTGAGATGCTGACGAATTCGCTCGGCGCCGGAGGAAAGCTGCGCACCATAGCGGGTGAAGATGTCGCGTTGATGAAAAGAGATTTGGCTTTGTCCGACGCCTCCTGGTACGGCGCCGAAACCCTAAGATGCATTCGCCGTTATCTGGGCGCTGACGAGATCGTCTCCGGCTCTTATGCCGTGCAGCCAGCCACGGGACAGGTGCGGCTGGATGTGAATCTGCACGACGCGGCGCGCGGCCGCAGCATCCGGGTCTCTGAAACGGGAAAGCAAGCCGACCTTCCGGCGCTGGTGAATCGTGCGGGTGCGGATCTGCGAGCTAAATTAGGCGTCGCGGCTGTTTCGCCGCACGAAGCCGCGGCCATCGAGGCCGTGGAACCGGCGAGCGCCGATGCGCTGAAATACTACGCGGAAGGCCTCGAAAAACTGCGCCAGGCAGATAATCCCGCTGCCCGCGACGTGCTCGAAAAAGCGATCGCCGCCGATCCGAACTTTCCCTTGGCGCATTCCGCGCTGGCGGCGGCGTGGTCCGCGCTCGGTTACGACGCCAAAGCTCAGGCCGAAGCGGGCAAAGCCTTCGCACTTTCGAGCGGCCTCTCGCGCCCGGACCGGTTATGGGTGGAGGCGCGCTACCGGGAGACTGCTCACCAATGGGACCGGGCCATCGAGATCTATCATGCTCTCTGGGATTTCTTTCCGGATAACCTGAATTACGGATTACATCTGGCTCACGCACAGGTCTCGGCGGGTAAGGCCAGCGATGCGCTGGCGACCATCGCGCAACTTCGCAAGCTTGCGTCGCCTGATGATCCGCGCCTCGATCTTGCCGCGGCCGATGCCGCCCGCTCGCTGGAAGATTTCCAGGGCGAGCAAACCTCCGCCGCGAACGCCGCCCGCAAGGCCCAAGCCGAAGGCGCGCAACTCCTGTTGGCGCGGGCGCGATTAATGCAGGGTGGGGCGCTGGCAAATCTCGGCGAGGGTCAAAGGGCCGAAGCTTTCTTAGAAGAGGCGCGTGCGCTTTTCGGTAGAGCAGGAGACAAAGCCGGCGTAGCCTCTGCGCTCAACAACCTGGGCAATGTCTCCTACAGCCGGGGCGGCTATGCGCCGGCCCGAAGCCTCTATCAAGCCGCACTGGATGTCTACCGGGAGACCGGCGACCAGGCGCATGCCGCATTCGCGCTAAATAATCTTGCCAGCGTACTGTCCGATCAGGGCGATCTGGCGGGCGCCATGAAGATGCGCGAGGCCTCTCTGGCCATCACGCGCGAAACCGGCGACCGCATGAGCGAGGCTACTGTGCTGGCGAATATCGGCAACCTGTTTTATCTTGAAGGCGATCTCGCCACGGCCAGAAAGCAATACGAGGAATCGATGGCTATTCGCCGTGAAATCGGGGCCGTGAATTCCGGCGTGATTACGTTGAACAATTTGGGCGAAGTGCTACGCGATTTGGGCGAATTGCGGGAAGCCCAGCGACGCTACCAGGAATCTGCCGCGATTTGCCGTTCGTTGAATCGCGAGGAGACGCTGGCCTATGCGCTTTCCGGTTTAGGGCTGGTGGAGTATGACCGGGACGAGTTAGCACTCGCGCGAAAAAACGATGAGGAGGCCATTCGCACCCTGAATACGCTGGGTGAGAAGCCCAGGGCCGCCAGCGTTCGCGTTTCGTTGGCGGCGCTCTCAATAGAGGAGAGCCGCGCAGCCGAAGCCGAAAAGATCTCCCGCGACGACGCGGCAGTGCTTGAAGCTGCGAAGCAGAACGACGATGCGGCCTCGGCTTATTCCGTGCTCGCGCAGGCTCTGCTGGCGCAAAACAAAATTCCCGAGGCGCAAGCCGCGTTAAACCGCGCGCAGTCTTTCGCGGCCCAGAGCCATGACCGCGTGGTGCGATTGGGCATCGCCATCGCATCCGCCCGCATCCGCGCCACGGCCGGAAAGCATGCGGAGGCGGAGCGCACTCTCGCCGCGGCTTTGGCCGAAGCAACCAGGTATCGTCTGCCGTGTTTTCAATTGGAAGCCCGGCTCGCTCTCGGTGAAATCGAGGTGCAGACTGGCCGCGCCGCAGCGGGGCGGGCCCGGCTCGCGCGCGTCGCGCAGCAGGCCCGCCGGGCTGGCTTTCTCCTCATCGCGCGCAAGGCGGCCTATCTGCGCCTTCCGCCAAACCGGAAGCCGCCGGAGTGAAATCCGCTCGAACCGGATCCGTTAAACCTGAACTCACCCTAGCGGAATGCGCCGAGCCCGGGAGTACTTGCCGTTCTAACGGCCTGACGAACGTTATGAGACCAGAGATTGGTCTCGTCCTTAGCGCGCGGCCATCACGACGAACCAAGTGCTGCGCGATCGCGCTATCGTCCCCGCTTCGACAAAGCCTCGCCTACAGATCACGCCCATCCGCACGCTGGTCGCGGGGACGGACGAAGGCCGCGGCGCGCGCGATGGGCTGTCCCGGCATCAGCGCTCCCGCGCCTTAAGTTGCGGATGTGGCGTATAGGTCGGTCGACACCTGAAGACCAACTGCGCCAGCCGGGAATTGCGGCGTTCTGGCGCACACATCTCAAACGCAAACGATGTCGGAATGTTCACATCGATGGCATCGTTCTTCTGATTCCATTGATCCAGTAAAGCGATGTAGATGCTATCGGCCTCGTCCACTGAATACAACTCTTCGCCTCGGTACAGCGCGTAAACTCCGGATGCTCTCGGAGCGTTCGCGACAATCCCACCATACCGGAAAGTGTAGCGCCGCGCAGTTTCCAAGGGCATAGATCATCTCCAACTAGTCGCACGCGAACGGCCACAAACAGGTACGTTCGGCGCGTTCAGTCTTAACACGGAGAAGGCCACCGGGGTGATTATCTCCCTTGTGCAGACAATCGCATGCTCTTGCCCGCCGACGCCATAGCCCGGAAGTACTTGCCGTTCTAACGGCCCTGACTAACGATATGAGACCAGTGAGTGGTCCCGCGTTTAGCGCGTCGGCCATCACGACGACCAAGTCGTCGCCGATATCGCCAAGCCGTCCCCAGTTCCGTGTCGTCCGCATCGCTCGCTGCACCATCCTCATTGCAGGGGCGGCGCTGGAAGACCGGCTTGACCGCGGCCGCCCTGGTCCTCGCCGCGGGACTGGGATGGATCGGGGGACGATCCATGCTTCGCGAACCCCGCACTGGCGCGGGCCTGACGACGCATCTGTCGGTAGCGCTGCCGGGTCGCACCACCGCGGGTTTTCTGTCGTTGTCCCCGGACGGTCAGACTCTTGCGCTGAACTTATTGGGACCGAAAACCGGGCTGGCCGTACGAGCGCTCGGCTCGGACCAGTTTCCGTTGTTGGTGTCTCGGTCCACTTGCCGATCTTCACTCCCAGCAGGTTGGTGCCGAGCGCGATCCAGATGGCTGCCAAAGACAGGGCTACCAGGTAGGAGCGGAATAATCGGTACCATTACAAGCGCCGCCACCGGATCAGCCCACCGCCAACCTAATGATGCATTCAGCAGCAGGCCGACGAATAGAATCGCAGACAGGTAGGCACAGAAATCGGCTTGCCTGGAATCCGCGCTCATGGCCCCGCCTCCGACTCCGGCAGCAACCCGGTTTGGCTCGGCTGGAGCGGCATCACGACGGTCTTTGAGCCGATTCAACGAGCCAAAGCCATCGGCGGCGGTATCATTAAGAGCGGGCTGAATCCAGGTTTTGGAGGACTCTGATGGCCGATGGTACGTTGCGATTTGTGGGCGTAGAGTTGTATTTCGAGGATCTGGATCGGGCGAAGAGATTCTACCGGGAAACTCTCGGACTCCAGGCGTTGGACCAACGACCCGGCCATTACGCAAAGTTTGACTGCGGTGCCGGTTTCGTTTGCCTTGAACGAAAAGGCTCCGAGACATACCCTTCCAGCGATAAGGCCGTGCTATTTTTCGAAGTTTCTGACCTCAAGGCTGCGGTTTCTTCGATTGGTAAAGAACGGGTGGTGCGCTGCGAACATCAGTGGGCCGTCCTTCATGACCCCGAAGGCCATAATATTTTGCTTCTCCAGGCTGGACGAAAGTGAACATCGTGGTGGCGCAATCATCCTCGGAAATCACGATGGCAAGCTGGTTTTGGGATACTGCGTTCCGGCGCTTCTGGGCGATCAGCGTGGAGCCGGACAAACGCCCAAGGCCATTGCCACGGTCGCCGTACGGGCCAAACGGCCAGCCGTACGAGCCCGCTTAGGATGAGGATCACCATCCAACCGGCGAGCCGCCGCGCCGCTGCGGCGGTTTCCGGATTGACCCTGTTTCCAAACCAAGCGCTGCCGCGCCAATAAGCACTTCGCAACGTGTCCCAGGGGTAAACGCAAAAATCATGAGAAAAGCATCTCCAGGGACGCAACTACGCAAGGCCAGGCGCGAAATAAGCCAATACCGGAGTGAGATTCGGATCGCCGCGCGCCTGCTCCGGCGACATGTAATCGACCGTGCCGACCGTCGTGCCCGGATCGGTGACCACGGTCTCGGTGGCATCCGCTGCCGCGCGCGCGGCCGTCGCCGTTTTCGCCAGTCCGAAATCGAGAATCTTCACCCGCCCGTCGCGCGTTACCAGGATGTTGCCCGGCTTCAGGTCGCGGTGCACGATGTCGGCACCGTGCGCGGCGGTCAAACCGTCGGCAATCTGCACGGCCATATCCAGCAGCTTGCGAACATTGTCGACCGGCGCAACAGGCGAGCCTTCGACAAACTCCATCACCAGGTAGTTCGGCCCAACGTCGTAGAGTTGGCAGATATTGGGATGGTTCAGCGCGGCAATGGCGTGCGCTTCGCGTTGGAAGCGTTCGGTGAACTGATCGTGCGAAACCTTGATGGCGACCGTGCGATCCAGGCGCGTGTCGCGCGCCCGGTACACCTCGCCCATGTCGCCGGCGCCCACGGGCAAGACAATCTCATAAGGGCCCAAACGGGTTCCGGGAGGCAAGGGCATTCGATATCAAATCAGTTTACCGCCCGCCGGCCCTGGTGGGATTGCAGTCGGGTCGCCGTATCGCACGATTTGTGGCGGCCATGAATCCCTGGTGACGCCGTAGCTTTTACCGGCGTCTCGGGACGTGCTGTCAGAGACTCGTACAAAGCTCGAATGGCCTCCTCGCCGTCGCCCATCCGCGCGCTGGCGGTCGCGGCGACGGGCAACGGGCGGCGCAGGTCGGAGGCCGCTCGCGATGGGCCACTACGAGCGGCGGGATGGCCGGCGGGGCATCGTGGAAGGCGCACGAGCCGGTAGCGCGGGGGGCGCGTCGCGCGCGTCCTACGGCTGCGCGGTTCGATGGCGCGACCGGCGCGCAGGCGTGCCCTTAAAAATGGACAAGAGGGTTGCCAGCGCGATCACTATACGCTTCGCTGCCACGCCGCATCAATTGGTGAGTACGATCTTGCCTTCCACAGAACCCGTCGCCAGAAGTTCGAGCGCTTCTCTCGCTTCAAGAAGCAGGAACGAGTGGTTAACCAGCGGATCGATCTTCTTTTCCGCGAGGAGCGCGAAGATATTGGGCAGATCCTCGCGCAGTGGCCTGGCGTCCCTGCGGTACAGCGACGTGATGCCGTGGAACTTGCCCAGTCATCCGCGTAGGCGCGCCCCAAGAAAGATATTGACGAACATAGCCAGTTTGGAAAGCACTCCGGGCGCGGCCGTGAAACCAGATCCCACCAACGTCCCGCCCCGCCGGAGCGCGCCGAGGCACAGACCGATGTTGGCTCCGCCGACCGCGTCGAACACGTAGTCAACACCCTTCGGTTCCAGAGCACGCGTGAGGCGATCATTTGGCCCTGTCCGATAGTCGATGGGGGGGCCACCGAGTCCGCGCACGGTACCATACTTCGGCGCCGATGCTGCACCGCATGTCTTCACTCCCGCCAGCCTTAGCCAACGAAGAAGAAAGGCCCTAGCGACGGGAGACCGGGAGAAGTGCCGGCCTGATCGGTCGCGGAGCGGGACCACGCGCGGTTGGCGCCGGATTGGCCGGCGGCATCGGGCTGCGCGAAGTGCCAGGCGCGCTCCTCGCTGCGGCAGGCGCCGTCCGAAGGGCGCGGCGCTCGCGATGGGACGCGTCGCGTGGCGGGTGGCTGGTAACCTGCCGGATGACAGTGCGTAGTCACTCGGACCGCATTCATATTGCTTAACTCTTACTGCGCTCGCGTCATAACGGCCTGCAAGCTGCGCGTCTATGCTTCCCGCCTCGGCGCATGTCTTCACGTCTTCTTGCGCCACTTCTGTCACTACTGGGTGACGAGCCTGTCACCCGCCGCCTTCCAATCGTCCTCCAATCCGGGCAAAATCCCCAGATGGGCAATTACTTAGGCGCCGTTATTTTTGTGGCATCCACGATGCTTTAGAAAAGCGGTGGATACGCCAATGAAACCCCGACCAGATTTCAGTTGCGCCATCAGTAGAGTACGCAAAATGTCACCTTTGGTTAATTTAGGTGTCAGGTCAAATTGATCCCTAACAACACGGCGTAAACGGGTCCAGGGAAGATTGGCAATTCCGGTCAGGTGTCCGGGGCGCCCGGGTAGTGAGTGCGACGCCGCCTTGTGTTTTGAACAGTCAAAGGAGTAAGAATCTTATGGTGAATCGCCTATGGATCATTGGCAGTATCGTTTTGGTGGCCGCACTGGTGTTTCTCGTGTGCGCGCTGGCGTTTTTCGTAGCCACGCGTTTTGTGCCATTGGCCGGTTCAAAGGCCTCGAAGGAGACTGCAAAAAATGCTTTGCCGGCCGCTGCCCCAGGAAGGACGGGCTGAGGACGGTGGCCCATACCGGTGCCAGCCTCAAAAACGGGGAGGAAACAGTGAGGGCCCCAGGTACTACCGGGACACGCGATGCTGATGAACGGCGTCCATTTCAGTGCGACGCTCAAATCTCGTGGCAAACGCCTTCCGGCGAAACGAAGTTTGCGCGGGCGAAATTTCTGAACCTGTCTCTACGGGGAGCGGGTATCGCGATCAGTGAACCAATTGAGCCTCGGACGATGGTCTATTTGCAGGCGCCGGGGTACGGGGCGATTGGCAATGCTTGCGTCCGCTACTGTGTCCGCGCCGGCCTCAAGTACCGTATGGGGGTATTGTTCAGCGCTCCTACCAAGTGGGCCGACTCGGCAAGGCAAAAATACCTGGACCAAAGAGATCCCGCAAGAAGTCAGTGAGACGACGTGGCCCAGAGCAAACCCGCCGGCCTCCGGCACGCGCGCGGTGGTCTGGTCGCGCACCGTCGAGACACCCGAGGGCGACCTCGAGCTTCTGCACATCCCGCCGATCGCCACGGAGCGCGGCCACCCGGTAGTGATCCGGATCCGCTGAGCGGATGGAACCGAAACTTACGAAGGCGGCGCGCTGCCGCCCGGCGCCGGCGGAATCTGATTTTTCCCTGGGGCGGCCTGGGCTAGAAGGCTGTCGGGACAATCTCCGCAGCTCAGAAGCGCGGCCGGGCGCCCGGCACTGGAGCGTGCGCAAGGTAGGAGTGCGGGGTACCGCTGCGCGTTAGGTTCCTTTGTGCGACCGCTTTCGGGGAAGATTGGCGCGCAAGCTGGAATGCCTGGACGTGACCCAAAGCGGACCTGACGCCCCGGCGCAATCCGTCGGGCGAGTCGCGCGATCAAGCGGGAACGTACGTCAACCTAATCACGTCCTCGCCAATTAGATCGCTGGTCACAAGACGGAGCGGCGGCCGAGGGCCGGAGAAGAATGGCTTGCCGCGACCAAGTACGATGGGGTGGAGGTAAAGTCGATACTCATCAATAAGACCAAGGCCGGTTAGGCTTCCTGCCAAGTCTGGTCCGGCAACTTCAATCTCCCCGACGAGCTGAGCCTTCAGCCCGCGTATCACCGTCTCGATGTCATCCTCGACAAGTGTGGCGTTGGGTCCGACCGACTTCAAAGAGCGCGACACAACCCACTTCGGCTGGCTCCGCCAAGCCGCCGCGAATTCGTGTTCCTCCGCGACCCACTCCGGGCAGTCTTCGTCCCAATAACGCATTACCTCGTACATGCGGCGACCGTACACACTGCCCGTCAGGTCGCGCACTTGCTCTATGAAGTGACGAAAGAGCGCGCGGCTTGGCCTAAATTCCAGATGGTCGACGTAGCCATCCAAGGACTGGTTCATTCCATAGACGAGCTTTGCCATGGTACAAAATCTCCACCCCAGGTTCTTCAGAATAGCTTGAGCCGACGTTCCGCAGAATTGGGTAGTGGGGCTTTAGCTAAAGCCCCACTACCCAGAAATGAGATTGTACACCATCTGCACGCCGCATTGTCAGTGTAACAAATAACCCGAGGTCCGCTTTTGGCTGGGAACCGCCGGATGCCTTTTGCGGAAGCTGCCGTTCGCTGTTGCACAAAGGGCAAGTTTTGCAAAGCCGCCGAAAGGCCTGTAAACATTGGGTCCGGCACGTTGCGAAAGCCGGTTGCGAAAATGAAGGCGAGACAGGCGGGTAGCAGCGTTGCAACGGCCTTCGACTGCAACGGTGGTCAGGGTGTGATGGGAGTTGCGCGTGAGTAAATCATCAATTGTATGGACCGACCGAACCTGGCACCCCGTTCGCGGCCGCACGCACGTATCCGAAGGCTGCCGCAACTGCTA
>Ga0335074_10014146_pt1 | contig 11200 bp, 7 predicted proteins | sample Lox_Sample_23_FD_206715 | JGI IMG/M metagenome (GOLD analysis project Ga0335074, IMG submission 206715) | Soil microbial communities from Loxahatchee National Wildlife Refuge, Florida, United States - Lox_Sample_2.3 | ecosystem: Environmental > Terrestrial > Soil > Wetlands | place: USA: Florida...
CAGCGGAGGGTCGAGCTCGCGGGGCGCTCACAGGTCGAGATTCGACTGGGCGGGCCGTCGATCCCTCAGGATACGCCGGAGTTCCCGGCCGCGTTCCTCGCCAACGAAGTACTGGGGGGCCGGCCGCTGCTGTCGCGCCTCTTCCAGCGCGTGCGAGAGCAGAACGGCCTCGCCTACCACGCCTCCAGCCATCTCGACACCATGCGCTCGGGCGGGATCTGGACCGCGCAGGCCGGGACGGGCGCGGACCGGTGGACCCGAGTGGTACCGATGCTCGAGGAGGAAGTCGAGCGCATCCGCACGGCCCCCGTGCCGAGACCGGAACTGAACGCGATCCGCCGGAGCGCGGTGGGTGAGATTCCCCTCGCCCTCGAATCGACCGCGGAGGCGCACGAGCTCGCGGTCGATGTGGCATATCACAACCTCCCCGAGGATTACCTGCTCCAGTGGCCGGAGCGCCTCGCCGAGGTGACGCCTCGCTCGGCCCGGGAAGCGGCCTCTACTGCGTTCGAACGTCGGGGCTCGGTCACCGTCGTCGTCGGTCCGCTCGAGGGCCGGCACTGAGGCACCTCGGGGGCCGCGCACGTGCCAATACGCACTTATACACCCTCGTGCTACGGAGGCTCATGCGGCCCCAGATGAAGGGAGAGGCTCCCGCGCAGGGGATGCTTCGAAAGAACATCACCATCACTCCGGACGAGGAAGAGTTCCTCGCGCGCCACCCTGAGATCAACCAGAGCGCGCTGTTCCGCCAGATCGTGGAGAGCCTGATGCTGGCCGAGCGCAGCCCGAGCGTCGCGTCGACCCAGCAGGTCCGCCTCGGCCGGGCGGTCTACCGCTCCGGGGCGATCATGTTCCAGAAGCCGAGCGAGAAGCGCCGGTAGACCGGCCGTTCACCACTCGGGGCGGGGAGTCACCGTCTCGCAGCCGCGGCGCGACCGCATCGAGCGCGGGGTGCCGGGCATCTTCGGCGCGCGCAAAGAGGAAGCCTTCGGCCCCGGGAGTCTTGGCGATCGCTTCCACCGCAGTGGGACGCGCGAGGTCGACGAGGGCGTGTTTCGAGACGAGGTGGCCGAACGCCCACCTCCGACGGAGCGCGAGGTCGGTGAAGTGCGGGACGTAGTGACCTCCGCCGATCCCGACCGCGACGCGGTCGCCGGGCTCCGCGGAGATCGAGCGTAACCCATCGGCCAGGATGCGGACAGCGTTGGCCGAAGGGGCGAAGGCGACTCCGAACCCGATCTCTGCGAAGAACGCGGGCAGCTCGAGCTCGGGTCCGTGGTGCGTCGCCTCGAACGTGACCGGACATGCGTCGCCGCGGGCTCGTTCGTGAAGGTCCCGCAGGAGCGAGGTCATCCGAACCGGGTCGGTCGGGACGAGCGTCCGGGGCTTCCCCCCAACCTCCGCGCTCGGACCCGGATTACCCAGCGGGTGCACGGTCAGGCACTCGACGTTCCGTTCGCTGCGGTGAATGGACGGGAAGACAAGGGTCGGTCGCTCGTCGCGAACATTTGCCGGAAGTCTCCGATCCAGATGTTCGTCCCGGATGTGGGGGCCGGAGCGTCGTAGCGTCCACGCCTCGGGGGTGAGTTTCCGGATCGGCGCGCCGTCGACGTGCCATTCCGTCGCTTCCGGGGTTCCCCACCGTTCGGCGACCGCCCGCGCGATCGGGTCTACCTCCGACAGTACAATCAGGTACGGGGAGGGCATAGGCGGCCCAGCGCGGACCGGTAGAATACGTTGCGACGGCGCCCCCCCCTCGAGTTACCGCACGTCACTCCGACAGGGGGGGGTTCGGCTGAGTGAACCAGTCTTCTACCCAGAAGCGCGGGAGAGTCCACGGCGCCCGCCGGTACCGTTCGGCTGCGGAGGACGTCAAATGAACCGCCCCTTCGATCGCGGGAGGCGAGCGCCGAGAGACCCCCCCAGCCTCGCGGTGAGGATCGGTCGGGAAATGGCTCGCTGGAACTGGCGCCGAACGTTCGCCCCCCTCGCGATTCCAGCTACGCGGACCGGGGAAGGCAAAGGTCGCTATCAGACGGGCCCGGGCTTCCGCGCGATCACGACGTCCATCGCCTTTCGATGGGGAACGCCGCTGGACGTGGAAATGAACTCCACCTGCCCCGAATCCAAGATCTGCCAGTCCCCGTAGTAGCCCAGTAGTTCTCCCGAGCGGAACGGGGATGCATACGGATTCGTCGTCTGGGGCGGGATGTACGGTTTCGGCACATCGGCGTTCATGGCGTTGATCCCCCCCGGTGCCGTGTTCGCTTTGAAGTGGTTAAACCGTGCCGCCCGAATTCTTCGAGGGAGGTTGTTCAGCGCCCCCGAGCAGAACACCACGTCCACCCGATGTCCGAGTCGGTACGTCCGAATGTCCCCCACCCGAAATCGAACGTTCACCCCGAGCCGAGACGCTCGCCGCTCTGCCTTTCGGACCCCTACGCCCGAGATGTCCACGCCCACGACGCGGTAGCCCTGCCGGGCAAAGTAGATCGAATCTCGGCCCTCACCGGAACCAAGGTCCACCACGGTGCGCGGCGCCCGCGGGAGCGAGCGAGCGATCCGAACGACATCGCGTGCCAGTGCGGTCGGCCGGCTTCCCCAGTACAATCCCGGCCGAGCGTACCGTTCGTCGTAGATCGGCTCACGCAACGCGGATAGCCCCCTCGACCGGCGACATTGCCGCTTCGACGCGAGGAGACAGGCGCGCTCGGATAAGGGGTTTCCACGATGTCGGAGGTGCTCCCGGCGGGAGTTTCCCGGACCGGTCCCCGGGGACCGTCCGATTTGAACCCGCGTCAGAGGCTCGAGAGGCCTCTATCCTTGACCACTAGACTACGGGAGCGCCCCGGCTCCGTAAGGGACCCGCTCTTTGAGCCTTTCTGTGAATCGCGGTCCGCTCGGGGGCGGAGCGAAGCGCCTATGAGGTCGCTCTCGATGTTCGACCCGTGACTCCTCCCGTGAAGGCGCGGAGCGGCCACATCCTGCTCGACCCGAAACGGTCGTACAAGGACCTGGTCCGCGTCTACCCCGAGATCCACCGGCGCGTCGTTGAGATGAATCGACCGTTCGTGAAGGAGACCGACCCCCTCCTCCCCGAAGTGCTCCTGGACGAGAACCTCCGCGACCTGAAAGGGGACCGAAAGCCGACGGGGTACAACCGCCAGGACGCTTTCGGGCTCCGATTGATCTTCCCGCTCTCCGACGAGCGTCGCGCCGAGTTCTACTTCACGAAGCCCGCGCGCTGTCAGGAGGTCGTGCAGATCACCGAACAGGTCTCGGTGCTCCTGCGGCGGCGCGGGATCAAGCATACGGTCGAGTACGACCGACTGCCCCTGGGCCCGCCTCGCGGACCGCCCGGACTGCCGCCGATCGGTGCGGCCACCCCGTTCGGCTCGAACTGACCGCGGAGTCTACGGTTCGGTCGGGGGCCGTCGGAACGGCCAGAACGCCGGCGCCGGTGTCGAGGCGGGTGGCGGGGGCGATGCCGGCGCCGGGGCGGTCGACGCGGCGGCCGCCGGTGCCTCGCCCTGGAGCAGACGGAGCGCCTCCCGGGCCTTCTCGAGGGCGGCGGCGTAATCGGTGTCCCGGAGGCGGATCGATTCCGCGAGCAGGAGGCGCGCCGGCGTCGTGTCGACGCGGTTCTGCTGCGCCCGCGACAGCGCGGCATCGATCAGATAGTGGAGATTCATCAGCTCCCGGTGCAGGGACTTCCGCAGGTTCAGTTCCTCTTCGGCGGCGAGCAGAGCGCGCGCGGCTTCGAGTACCTTCCCGTCGCGGTCCAGTGCCTCGACCTCCCGGAGGCGTTCCTGGACGGTACCGACGCTCACGTGGAGCCCCTCGTGGGCGAAGTTGAGTTCGGTGGCCACGTCGCGTAGACGGCGGGAGAACGGCTCGCGCACGGCCTTTTCCAGGGCGGGGAGCGCTTCGCCCAGGAGCCGCTCGGCGTCCGCGAGCTTCCCCGCGTCCACCGCGCTGCGCGCCTCGCTGAACGTTTGCATCACCGGTGTGGTGTCGAGCCCGAGCCGTTCGCCGACCCACAGCTGAGCCTTCAGCTCCCCGATCTGCGATTCCACGCGCTCATGACGCCGGCGAAGGACGATCTCGAGCTCGGTGCGGACGAGTTCGAGCGCCCCGGGGAAGTCGCGTTTTTCCCGGAGGGCGGCGAGACGCTGGCGGGTCTCGTCGCGACGGGCCGCCTCGCCTCCCGATACCGGGCCCGATCGCGCCGCCTCGGCTTCGACCTCACGCCACCGCACGTCGACGACCGCTTCGAACGAGCGACGGATCGCGACCTCGGCCCGGTCGATCGCCTCTCGCACCTGCTTCCACTCGCGGGCGCGGAGGGCCCCCTCGGCCTCGGTGACGATCGCCTCGACCGGGTCGATCTCGGTCGTGAGCTTCTCCCGCCGGCCCTGCTCGACGACTCGACGCAGCTCTCCGAGGGGGCCGGTGAACATCTTCTCGATCGCCCAACGCGCCATCTCGGTCGACTCGCGCGCGGCGCGGATCGTCTCCGGATACTGTCCGGCCTCCTCGAACCGACGGGCGTCCGCGAGCTTGGAGGAGGCCTCCGAGGTGTCGGCGCCGAGCCCGCTCGCTTCGGCGAGCTGGCGGTCGGCCGACCCGAGGGCGTCCCTCGCCCGCCGGTGGTTCTCGCGGACCACCACGAGGGCGTCCGAGGCGGCGAGCGCGTGTTCGAGCACCAACGGAAAGTCGCGACTCTGGAACGCCGCCTTCGCGGCGGCGACCTCGGCGGCCGCGGAGGGCGCGAGCACCCCCTCGCTGACGGCCCGATTGAGCGAACGTTCGGCCGCCTGCACGGACCCTTCCGCGACGCGACGCTGGAGGTCGACTCGCTCGAGCTCGGACTCGCTGCGGCCGGCGAGCCGCAATGCCTCGACGGCCTTCCCCTCGTCCAGCGCCATCCGCGCCTGGTGAAGCAGGTTCTCGGCGATCGTGGTGTCCGCGCCTTCGCGGCGGAGCCGGGTCAGCATCGCCTGGAAACTGGCGAGCGTCTTCGAAACGTGCTGGTAGGTGGCCTGCAGGAGCTCGCGTTCGAGCGGTCCTCCGAGCTCGACGACCCGGGCGTACTGGCGCTGGGCGAGCCCGGCCTCCAGCCGCTCCATCGCCGAACGGAGCGACGGCACCTCGACGTGCAACAGGTCGGCCTCGGCGAGCGCCTCCCGAGCCCGCTTCGCTACGCGCTCCGCGTGCTCGACGAAGCCGCGCGTGTCGACGAACTCTGCGCGCGCCTCGTCGAGGAGGGCGGACGCACCGGCGGGGACGGGCAGCGCGATGCGTCGTCGCGCCTCGGAAAGGGGAGAAAGGATCCGGTCGACGTCGACGCCCGCGCCGCGGGCGATGTCGAGGTCGCGTTCGAGGCCCCGCAGGTTCTCCTCAAGCACCGGACGAACGATCGCGATGATCTCTTCGTGAACCAGTCGGGCCTGCGTGCGGGTCGCTTCGGGCGGCGCCGTGGCGATCTCGGTCCGCATCCCCGCGAGCCGCGCGGCGAACGACTCCATCGGGATCCCGAGCCGCCGGCCGTCCTCGGTCAGCCGCTCGATGTCGGCGAGCAGCCGGGTCGTCTCGCTCCGCGCCTCCTCGTCCCGGAGCCCCTTGTCGACCGTCTCGAGAAGGCTGCGCGCCTTGTCAAAATCGAGCGCCTGGAACGCGACCCGCGCCTCACGCAGCGGGTCGTAGAACCGGCTGGTGTCACTTCCCGTCTCGCGGAACCGGCCGAGCGCTTCCTGGGCGCTGTTGAGGGTGGCGACGATCTCCTGCGCGCCGAGCAGCGTCCGCTGGGCATCCTCCTCGAGTCGGCTCGCGACCTTGTACGCCTCGGCGTACTTGGCCGCCCGCGCCGCCGACTGCGCCGTCTCAAGCTGGCCCCGGAACTTGGAGAGGTCGAGACCCATCGTGTCGAGCTCGACGAGCGCCAGCTTCGCGTGCGAGACGGACTCTTCGCTGCGAACGAGCTGCTGTTGCTGCGCGCGCTTGCGGATCTCCTGGGAGGCGCGCGACGCCTGCACGAAGTCGCCCATGTTGAAGATCTGCTGGACCTCGTCGATCTGTCGCTGGATCTCGTCGCCGGCCCCGCCCATCGACTCGAGGATGCGGCCCTCGACCTCCAGCTCTTCGACGAGCGCAGAGGCGTGCGCCGCGAACACCGCGGCGAAATCCCGCTCGGCTCGCCGGAGGCTCTCGATGGAACTGACGAGGTCGTGCTTGATGCGGAGCGTTACGTCGGCATCGGCGAGCAGCCGTCGGGTCGGCGCGGCGAGCGCCTCGTCCGGAATGTCGGTGAATCCCTTCTCCATCTCTTCGATGCGACGCGCGACGAACGGCTCGGCCGCGGAGCGAAGGGCGACCTCGACCCTGGCGAGACCCTCGACGCCCTCGGCGAGGTTTCCCGAGTCGAGCAGGGCGCGCACGTCGGTCATCGCCTGGTCGGTGTCGGGCGGGAGGAATCCTCGCTCCCGGGCGTACGACCGCACGCTGTCGAGGGCGGTCCACCGCTGCAGGAAGTACTGGAGCGCCTCCCGGCCGACCGCGAGCACGGTCTCTTTGAGTGTCTGACGGGCGCCCGAGGCCTCCGCCCGATCGAGTTGACCGCGGACCCGTTGCACCTGGGCATCGAACGTTTCGGTGGCGAAGCCGACGCGACGGAGCCGGTCGAGCATATCGACAACCGCCGAGAGCTCATCCCGCGCCGCATCCAGGTCCTCGGTGAGCCGGCTGACCCGGTCGACCGCCTCTTGGCTGGCCGCGAGGGCCTCGGAGTAGATCTTGAGCCGGAGCGCCTCGCGCGCCCGGTTCATGGCGGCGAAGACGTCACTGGGGTCGCGCCCGAGCCGGCGGGCTTCGGCGACCCGCGGTCGAACCTCATCGAGCAGCCCGGCCACGACCGCGACGATCGGCTCCTCGGCCGCCCGGCGAGCCTCGGCGAGCAGCGGGGGAATCTCGAGCGGCGTTGCAGTGGTGATGCGAGCGGCGGCCTCCTCGACCGCCTGTTGGGCCGACGTCGGGTCGACTCCGTACTCCCGCGTCGCGGCGAGCGCGATACGCAAGGAGTCGAGCGTTTGGACGCCCCGCTCGCGCAGTCCCTCCCCGACTTCGACAAGCGCGTCCTCGATCGCGCGGACCGTCTCGGGCCAACGCTCGGGCCCGGTGTCCGTGTCATCGCGGACCGCCGCCTCCAGCCGATTGGTGGAAGCGCCAAACTCGCGCGCCTCGGCCGCCATGCGCGTGGCGACCTCGCGCACTTCGTCGCGCCGCGCGCGAGCCTCGGGAAGGCCCTCCTGGAGGGACCGGCGGATCTGGTCGATCGCCTCGACGACCCGTCCCTCCTGGGCCGGGGCGGCGGCGGCGTCGAGCATCGTCTCAAACTCCTGACGCCGTGCCTCGGAGAGCTGAGCCCATTGCACGACCGCGAGCGCCCGGCGGCGCGCGGTGGCGACATAGTCGACCTGGGCGGTGACGAGCGATGACTCGACCTTGGCGAGCTGGGCGACGGTATCGGACCACGGAGCGCCCTCGGGGGGGTGCGAGAGCTTTTCGAGCTCGGTCGCGATCTCGGGCGGAACGGCGACCCCGGCGCCGGCCAGCGCGCCCGCCGTCTCCACCGTACGACGGCGGCGCGACTCGATGGAGGCCGGAACGGTCCGTGCAAGATACTCGGAGAGCGCCTTCGCTTGGAGCTCGACGCCGTCCCAATCGGAGCGACGGGCGAGCTCGTGCAATTGGCTCAATCGCTCGGGAGCTTCGGCGGGCGAGATCCCCAGGGTCTCCAGCAGGCCGACCTGGTCCTCCGCCTCCTTCTGCGCGGCTTCGGCCGACTGGCGCTTCTTCTTCAGCGCCTCGGCCTTCTCTTGAAGGATCCGGGTGAGCCGGGAGGAGCCCACCCCGCCCATGTTCCCGGACCCCGACGTAGTGTGCTCCCCCTAGATCCCCAGAACCAGCGAACGAGGATCGGGCATCCGGGACGGTCGATTCATGCGCCGACCCCCTTATAAATCAAGCGCGAGAATCGGCGGTAGTCGGGTAGGCCCAGCGCCGGCGGGCGCGGGGCGGCTCACTTCTTCATGATGCGCCGCTTGCCCATCGCGTCGATGTACTGCACTTCGCCGCCCGGGGTCAGCGTGCCCCGGACGTCCGGCTCGAGCGCGAGGAAGAACGTCTCGTACGTTTCCAGGTCCATCAACTGAACCTCGGCGTCGGTCTGCGACAGCACCTGCGCCGACCTCTTCCCGATGAGGGGCACTTGCACCTTGTGCGTTACCGGGAACACGACGCTGCGCTTGCGCTCGTCGAAGACCCCGACGGCGTCGATCCGGGCCTTCGCTTCACCGTGCTTCCCCGGTTTCGACGTCTGGATGCTGAGGATGCGGCACGGTTCGTCGTCGATGATCATGTACCGCCCCTCCTTCAGCTCGCGGATCTCCTGCTGGGTCCACGCCATCGAATTTCCTCGGGGAGCGGGGATATTCACGGCGGGATAACCCTTGCCGTGAAGCCGCGCGGCCCGGGCACGTTCGAGCCTATGATTTATTCCCGACCGACCCCTAGGTCCTCTGTCCGTCGGTAACCACCCCCTCATGGCAAATCTCCCGGAGCGACTCGATCCGAAGTCGGTTGAGCAGGAGGCGCGGGCTTTGTGGGCGGCGCAGCGCCTGCCCCCGGCCACCGGCCTCGTCGGACCGGCGGAGGGGCCGGTCGTGCACCAGTTCGAGGGTGCGTTCGCCCCCCTCGAGGCGGGTATGCTGGCCGTGCAGCGGGCGGTGGCCGCGGACGTCGACGCGCGCGCCATGATCCTCACAGGTCGACGGGCGAGCGGTCTCCTGCGACAGGAGGCGAGCACGTCTGCCACTCCGACTCCGAAGCTCGGCGAACTCCTCGTCTCGCTCGGGGTGTGGGTCGGAGGTCCCGAGGGACGCGGTTGGGACGACGACCCCCGACGCCCGGAGGTCCAGCGGATCGCGGGTCGCCTCGCCCACATGGGCGCGATCGCGGTGCGCGACGTTTCGTTGCGGATCTGCCCCGCCTGCGCGATGGCCCGCTCCCCGGAGATGCTCGTGTATCGTGAGGAGGACGGACAGACGCTGCTCGTTCGATTTCCGTTCTCGACCGGGGATCGCCCGGTCTCCGCGCTGGTCTGGACCGACGCCGCCTGGCGTCTCCTCGGCACGAGCGTGTTGATGGTCCACCCGGACCTTCCGTATGTGATCGCACGGTACCAGCGACGCGGGTCGGAGGAGTTCGTCTTCACGTCGAAGTCCTCCCTCGCCCGCATTCGCGAATGGCTCCCCGGGGCCGATTTCGAGGTGGTCGAGGAACATCCGGGGCGACACTGGGAGGGGCAGGCGTACCTGCACCCGCTCCGCCACGAGTTTCCCATGGGCGGGAGCATGGACCCACCGGCCGGCACGATCGTCGCCGTGGCGGACGTCAGCGACTCGGGCACCGGCGTGGTACCCCTCGTTCCGGGCCACGGAGGAACGGATACTCAAATCGCCGACCGCCTCGGAGTTCCGGGGTGGCCGCTCGTCACGCCGAAGGGGCGGTTCGACGTGCTGATCGTCCACAAGTACGCCGGGCTCGAGCTCGAGAGCGCCACGGAGTTCGCCGAGCGCGACCTCGCCGAGGGGGGGGCGATCTTCGCGCGGCTCCAAGTCCGCCGGGGAGTCCCCCATTGTGCGCGGTGCGGCACTGCGCTGATCTGGGCGCCCGGTCGCGCATGGTGCCTCGAACCGTCCCGGCTGCCGGCTGACAAGGTGTCGGTCTATCGGTCGCTGCTGCCGAACGACCGACCGATCGAGCAGCTCGAGGCGGTGCCGTGGCCCGTCAGCGAGCCGCAGCGCAGCGAGGACCCGCTCGCGATCGCTCTTCTCGAATGCACGTCGTGCGACCGGCTCGAGGCGCCGGGCCTGGAGAGTCAGCGGTGCACGTGCGGCGGCCGCCGACGGTCCGTGCGGCGACGGCTGCTCCCCGCCTTCGATGCCGCCGTCTCGGCGTGGGGGTCCGCCGACCCGTTCCCGTCCGCCGACTCCGTCCGACTGTACGTCAGCGAGCGACGGCGCGCCCCTGCCCTCGTCCACCACATTGCGGCGATGAGCGGGGTCGTGGGCACCCCGGGCGAGGTCCGTCTCAGCGTCCTGCCGACGGTGCCCGAGGCGGATTTCTCCGCTCTCCTCGCGGCGCACGGCGCCGACGCGGTACGATGCGCCCTCGTCCGCGCGCAGGCGTCGGAAGGCGCGACTGCCACGTTCTCGGAGCGATGCGCGCAGGAGTCCCGCCGGCTCGAGGCGTTCTGGCGAGTCACGAGGGACGTGCTCGCCCGCATCGAGACCGGATCGCTTTCGACCTACCGTCAACCGATCGTCAGTTCGCTCGGCGAGCTCGAGCCGGAGGATCGGGCACTGCTCGCGCGATTTGAACGGATGCGGATCCAGTGCCTAGTGGACTTCGACCGTTCCGCGCCCGGTCTCGTCCACCGCCGCCTGTTGCAATTCGTCGAGAACGACCTTGACCTGTATCGCCGGTGGGTCGCCCCGCGACTCGCCGCCGACGGCCCGGTGGTCTCGAAGCGGGCCGCCCTCCGGACGCTGGTGCACACCGTCCGAGGGGCGACCCTCCTGCTCGGTCCGATCGCCCCGTTCCTCGCTGAGTCCGTGCATCGCGCGCTGAACCGCGGCGGCGCGAGCCTCTTCGAGGAGGCGGCGCTGGGGGTCGACCGGAGCCTCCTCGACGAGAACCGAACGAAGTCGTGGGACCGCTGGGTCGCGATCGTTCGCTCCGTGGAGCGCACGCGCCGTCGGGCGGGGGTGCCGGGCGGCGTCGAGCTCCCCATGATCGTGCTCCAAGTCGATTCCGACGCGGTCGGCGCGGAGCTGCGGGCCGAAGCGCCGACGATCGCTCGGCTCGTCCGTGCCGCCAAGGTCGAGGTCGGCTCCCCGGCCGGCCCCTGGTCCGGGCGGCGCCGGCAATTGCGGCCCCGCGAGTCGGAGATCCAGCGCGTCTACGCGAGTCGCGCGACGCAGATCATCCATCTCCTCAAGCGAATGCCCGAGCGCAAATCCGTCGATCTTGGTTCGCCCCAGGGGTTCACCGTCGTCCTGAACGGCCAGCCGACCCAGATCCTTCCCTCGATGGTGGAATGGGTGGAGACGTTGCCGGAGCGCTTCGTTCCCTCGCC
>Ga0335074_10014147_pt1 | contig 11200 bp, 13 predicted proteins | sample Lox_Sample_23_FD_206715 | JGI IMG/M metagenome (GOLD analysis project Ga0335074, IMG submission 206715) | Soil microbial communities from Loxahatchee National Wildlife Refuge, Florida, United States - Lox_Sample_2.3 | ecosystem: Environmental > Terrestrial > Soil > Wetlands | place: USA...
TTGCTGATTTCCTCTGCAATTTCGATAAAACTCGCTTAGGATCAACTAGCTAGATTCCTGCTTTTGCAAAAGCATTTTCAATGTTCTTTTGCGAAAAAGCTTCTTTGTAGGCGGCTTTAAATAGCGGATAGAATAGTCGTTTAGTCATTGAAACCAAGCTCATACTGTTGTGGATTAGCTTGTCCAATTGGTTTGAGTATGCTGTAGATAATAGACCAAACACTCTAACATCTAATGGCTGTAATTGATGCGTTAAATGCGGCGGTATTACATGCACTATAATGTGATTGCGATCTGCCCAATCTATGAATGCCATATTCATATGACTTAAGTGCCCATCTACGATTAATAATTGTGATTTCAAGCCTGCCTTTTCCTTAGTGTATGGATTGTAGATCTTTTAGAGCTATTGTAGGCTAAGGCTGTTATTTGTCCATCCATTATCTAACGCAGCGAAGTAAACCTTGTTATTCTCATCAACTTCATCCACCTAAGTGTCTTGTAAGTCGTAGGATTTGCCTTGGTATATTAGACCAACTGGGATCTTCGTTCTATTTGCACAAATGCTAGCGATTAACGTTACAAACTCTCAATTGCTGTCAGTTAAAGCATGTGTAACCCGGCTAGAACTTAAAGCTTCAATTGACATTATTTGATGTGTGCGATTTGTAAGCCCTATAAGAAAGCCCTTCTCGTCTATGTTTGTAATTCTATTTGCACTTATATGGTGTTTTTTAATGCTGATAAAGAGCTGTCTAATATTAGCCTAATTCACAATAAAAAGCAAGGATATTTATACTTACCTGCTTATAAAATCGATTAAGGAGTGGTATATTATCCGCTTTGACACGTGCGCTATTAATAGTATCCATATACCTAGCACATAACTCGTCCTTGTGTCGTCAAGTAAATTGAGCAACCTAGTTCTTTGAAACTGTAGCTTTAGACACTTCTTCTGCTACATTCTTCACAATCCGGCTAGTCGGCGGCACATATCGATTGGTAAACTCATTGATGAAGCCAACTACAACAGCTTCTTAGGTAGCAGTCAAGCATTAAATGGATTCGGAGTGGAAATCACGCTGGGAGCGCTGGGTGCCTTTGAAACGCCTACTTAGCGTTGTACGGTTGACATTATACTTCTTTGAGGTGCCCAAAAAATTCGGAATGCTCTGTTTACTTAGATCTGCAAGAGCTAATGCCATACGAGCTTCGGTGGTTGGTTCAGACATGTTTAATGGTGATGGGTTGGATGAGAATTCGCGAAATTAGGGGTGGTCGAGTCACGGGACTGGTCGACTCGCTTGGAATTCGTCTAATTCATGTCTGTGGCCTTTTTGGCAGTGAGCAGGCTCCCATGTAACATCACGAGCTTAGGCCGCTTGAATGTTGCTGAAACAAGGCTGCCACCAACGATCCATGTGCGGCATGGCATGTTGGAGGCGTTACCGACAAGAAGTGGTGAGAACGGATGAAAGTTTCGTGCTCAAATGAGAGAGTGGTGGTTTCGGCCGTTTCTAGTGCGTTTCACTGCATGTCCCAGTTCAATCCTTATTCGTTGCGCGGACTTGCCACGGAGCCGACTCTGAAACAGGAGAAGCCTTTTTCGGGATTAGAGACCTTAGGAACGAAATTTGGGTCGTGATGTTGAACCTCGAACATCTGGATAGAGAATTACATTGAACAGACAAAATAGCGCTGTCACATACAATCATAGAATGGAGAATTCCGCTAACACTTTGCCGACCAGCAACAGAAACCACGATAAGCGTATTCCTAGAGGCTGGCCGTAGCCCACGAAGCGCGGCCATCTCTATGCAAAACGGCACATCATAATCTCAATCGACCGCGTCAAGGGAATTAAGATGCTACTCTTACGGCAGCGGAATCCAGGATCAGCATTTGGGAGTCCGCGACCCAAACTAGGCAGCCGAACACATACGCTAACTCGAATTTTTAGTGCCTGTAAAAATGCCTTAGGGTCTCTGGAATAACAGCAGTAGGTATTTAATGAACTATGTACAGTACTTGCTACCCTTTCTATTTCTTGGAATGCTACTCTTTAAGTAACCGTCGTTTCTGATCTCACTAGGGAGCGGCGATAAGAACTACTATTATATCTTGAGGATGCTGAGCACAAACTCTGCTATTGATGTACAATAGTCGCGGTCATCTTTTGCGGCCATTTGAACGACCTTGTCGAATAACATGCCTTTTGATTGTAGAACACTAGCACTCACATCACTACACCCCGAATGGCAGAACACCGGATGCACTAAATGGAAACTTCCTATACCACTAAGACTTGTCGAGAAGAGTTCTATGTTCCAATCCGTCGCCCCTGGACAGCATTTTAAACGCGGGATATAGTCTGATCCCCTACATGGGACAGAAGTTTAAGCGGTTGTTCTGTTTTAATAATGAAGTACGCAGCGATGTAAGGTACACTTTCTCGACTAAAATGGCGTAATTGTAAATGAAAGCGTGAGAAGCGATGTCAACTTGCTGATTTGCAAAATCAGGCGCCCCTTTCTCTTTTCCCAGTATCTTCTTAAGCAACATTATAACGTTTGAACAAAATATATTCGAACACGCTAGAACAGACTATTTGGTAGCCAAATATGAATGAATTATAGTTACTATTATCATAGATTATATGCTAAATGCATAAATAGGGAAACTGAGTCTTAAAACTAAATTATACATCCAAAAGAACAGGTTGTTATGGGACTGATTATGTTGTATAAATCAATAGAATGTTAATTGTAGCCTTGAATTCATCTGCTGCTACCTAAAGCGTCTTTTATGTAATACTGTCTAACAGATTAGCATGGAATATAATAGCGTAAGACTTGATTTTGAGCTTTGTAAAGCGAACTTTATTTGACTAGTTAGTACATACGTCTTGCAATCTTGATTAAAATTGCTTGTTCTCATTTACACACCGGTACGGTGCACGCAACCATTAATTTAACGATTACCTGTGGTATTGTCGGATGTGTTCTAACTTCTAAGCCAAACCATAGAATTTTGGAGCACACTTGTATTAGAATAATATAAACTTAGCCCAGATTCTTTGCTTCTTTGAACTTATGCTCCTTCACATCTATGTATCAGACTCTGCTTACGAAGAACCGCTACTGAGAATTGTGTGCTGACACATGGAAGAGTCAGTTACGGCCGTTGATGACATACATCAATGTAAATAAAGGTATGGGATACGAAATAAATTAATTTAAAACTCATTTCAGTCTATCAATTATCTATCCGCAGATTTCTCAACTAAATCAAAATTGGAATATTAAAAAGCTTTTAAAACGGCTATCAGCAGATATCCTACTACAATCTTTATAAACAACAGTGGTAGCAATCAAATTGATGAGTCTGTTCCTAAGAACCGCCCAACCTAATTGCACATGCAGTAGTTGCCAGTGTTGCTATTTCCTTAATATCGATCTTTAATATGACGGCTTAGACAATTATAGCAAAAGGACGCCGAACGCAGGCGAAACTCAGTCAATTGGTAACGTAAAACATGAGAATCTAAAGCTAAAGAAGGAAGAAAAGATGTGCAGCTCGAAGAACGGCTTTTAAATAACTGGCTAGTCACATGTACGAGTTTATAGTATTTCCCCAATCCGGGAGATCAAGCCTGCGGGCCATACAACAGGGGTTAGCTACGGGCTGCGTAGCTAGGGCAGTATCAAGAGCAGTGGAGGAGGACAAGAGCGATAGAGGACAAAAGCGAAAGAAAGACGGGAGCGAGGAAAGATAAGAGTAAGAAAAAGACGAGAACGATGGCAGATGAGGAAGACGAGACAATAAGAGAAGACAAGACAATGAGGAAACAAGACAATGAGGAGGCAAGACAATGAGGAGTAAGTCGCAAAGTGCTTTACATACGTACCTCAGCAGAAAAATAGCAGAAAATTTAATACTGTATTGTTAGTACAGCACCAAAAATCAACACCTAATGTCAACGTAGACGCAAATCAATTAGTAACATTATTCTACCTAGTAGTGACGAGCTTATATATACAACGTTTATATAGTCGTATTTTAGTAGGAGCGACGGCGTGGCCATAAGTTGCTGGCGGGTGAGCAAACGACTACGGCTTCCTAATCGGGACCTATCTTAGTAAGCGCTAAAAATCGACACCCCAGTGTCAACGAAGACGCACCCTAAGGCATACCTGGGGTTCTCAACCTCGCGCTGGATCCGGCAGCCGAAAAACCACAACATGCTGTTATTTTTGTAATCATTCCATTCCCTTGTTTGAAGACCGCTAATACTTGCAGTACTTCCGTCCCACCCCTGTCAGCCACCCGACAATCCCACATAACTTTCCCTCCTTCGCACTCCAATTCCCCACCAACCAATCACCAACCAATCGCAACATGTGCAACCTCGAGATCAATCTAATAAACATCTCAATACTCTCACTCACAATCCTCATCCCCTACCTCTTCCTCCGCCACATCCACCAAGCGCGAGTTACGTAGTCCCGCCCCAAATCCGGCCCATCGGCTCCCCTCCCACTCCGTCAGCCCAGAGGTCCAAAAGCTAACACTTCAAAACAGGAAGATGCCCAATTTGCAGCTAAACATCACTGCCTGCCACCCCGCAAGCTGATTACAAGGTACCCACTCGGCCTCGACCACCTGTCCAGCACCATCGCCGCCGCGCGTAGCAAGCGCGTACTTCGCTTCTTCATTGGTGTCGTTGAGCGCTGGGGATGCACCTTCGAGCAGAAACTGTTGGGCGAGAGGGGCTTTGGGACCACGGAGCCGAGGAATTTGGAGGCGTTGTTGAGTGGGAAGTTTACTAGTAAGCTTGACTTGTGTTCATTAGATTTGTGTTTTCGGGGGGACCTTGCAAGGCTGGTGGGGCTTGTGGGGCTGGCAGTTGTTGGAAGTGGGAGAGCAACTAATAGTTCTACGAATATAGGTTTCGGACTCGGTGCTCGCTTGGATGTTTTGGGGCCGTTACTCGGCGATGGCATTTTCACCCAGGATGGGGAGAGTTGGAAACATTCACGGGAGATGTTAAGGCCGCTGTTTAGCAGCAATCGCGTTGATAATTTTCTACAGATACAGGAGCATGTGGAAGCACTCATATCCTGCATACCTGAGGGCCAGGTTGTGGATTTCCAGCCGTTGTTCTTTCGCTTTACACTTGATACTACGACTTACCTACTATTTGGCCGCAATATCAATACTCTTGGTACGCCAACTCCACTTTCAGAAGCATTCGCCGAGTCATTCCGAGTTGCGCAGGACTTCCTTGCAAAACGCGGACGCCTAGGAGCTTTTTATTGGACCATTGGGGGCAAGAAGTTCCGGCATGCTTGCGCAACTGTGCATGAGTTCATTGATACCACTATTCAAGATGCGCTCGCAGAACATAACTCGAACTCAGTGTCGACCTTGAGATCAAGACCGAATTACGGCTTCTTAGGTACCCTCCTACAGGAAACGCAGGATCCGAAGGCACTACGTGACCAGCTTTTGAACTTGTTACTTGCAGGTAGAGATACAACCGCGTGCTGTCTGACGTGGACAATGTGAGTGGCTTCCTCTCTAGAGTGATCTCCAACTTATCTAAGGGAAGGCGACTTCTTGTGAAACATCAGAATGTTCTTTCAAAGCTCCGTAAGGAGATTGAAGCTGTAGTTGGCGTTGGACCTGAAGCTCGGCACCCCGACAGAACAGACTTGAAGAAGATGATGTACCTCACATATGTTGTAAAAGAAGGTTGGTCATCTTGCCAGAGATCAATCACCGATATATTAGCTGACAGCTGGTGGAATACAGTCCTCCGACTCTATCCCTCCGTTCCCTTCAATTCTCGAATGGCTGTAGAAAGGACAACTCTACCAACCGGAGGAGGAACAGATGGTACTGCGCCAATCATGGTAAGGAAGGGTGAGTCCGTAGGATATTCTGTCTATGTGATACATCGCCGGAAGGAACTCTACGGGAGCGATGCAGACATGTTTCGCCCGGAAAGGTGGGACCCGAACGAAGATAATGAGGTGAACTTGAAAAGCATTGGCTATGGATACCTGCCGTTCAACGGCGGGCCAAGAGTCTGTTTAGGGCGTAAGCATTCTAGTTCCTTGTTGCCATTTCTTACTGAATTATAAGACAGAAGAATTTGCGTTAGTGGAGGCCTCCTACACCATCGTCAGATTGCTGCAGACATTCAAGGATTTCGAATATGACCCAGATCAAGAGATGGCTGACGTTGGAGAAGAGCTCCAAGACGTGACATTAGTACTTGCTCCTGCGGACGGATGCCGTATCCAGACAAGATCTTACGGCGTATCACTTTGAGCAAGATATCCATAGTCGGCGGGGTTTCTAGATTCAGTATAAGCGATAAAGGAGATATATCCAAGAAATATAGGCACGGATTCTTCGATACTGCATACCAGTAGTCGATAGCCTGTCGGCTTGCAATTAGGATAGATTAACTATTGACTAACATGCCTGTATCCTGGTGCGAATAATCTGGACGCAATCTTTTCAGTATGGTTGAATTTTAGCAAGTGCACAATCTCTTAGGTTCCCGCAGAAGTCGGCAATGCCATCGATTGTTGTTCCGGAAACACCCATTGTGCCCAGAATGGTACCACATCTTGTTGCAGAACGCGGCCAGGCGGAGTCCTCAATATCTACGCGCCTCAACCGTATGCTCGATAGTTGCATGAATGATTCTTCCACCCATATCGGTGACCGTTGAACATCTGTAGACCTTGGGCCATACCACCTCGTAGCTGCACAGCATTACTATTTGGGGAGGGTCAATGTAGCGCCTTTTGTTCGCCAACCGGACTCTCGTTGCCACATGTACCAATTAAGGGAGAAATTCCTGCAATGATTTAGCCTAGATTGGGGGAGAGCGGTTATGGTTTCGGAGCATTGTGAGGGCTGTATGACAGATCTGTTGCAACTCGTTAGCAAATCCTGTCATGGCCTCACTACACAGCAGATCCAACAGGATAAGAGAGAGAAGCACTGCGAAATAGGCTTGGAAGACTCAATAGCACGGATGGGAAGGGGAAGTGCTACTGTTGTCATCGGCGTGGATTCAATTGAGGCTGTTCGAAGCACGCCTCCTGCCAAACAATACCAACCGCACTACAGCGCGTTAAGCGTAATATAAATGAAGGGCATTTCGAGAAATGCCAGTCCGCCGGGTTGAATTACATCGTAACCAGAGTTGGGATAGCTTTGTGAGCTTTGTGAGCTTCAGATAAAGTCCGATTGATGTTTGTCGATTGGGAGGACAAGATATTCCGCAGCGTTGCAGCAGCTCTGCCTGGCGTAAAGTCATTGGCAAGGCCACACACCGCCTTTTCCTTTTCCCGTAATCTCAGTTGTGGCTGTCGCAGTACAGTTCGATATTCGATATTCGATATCTTCGAGTCCATAGTCATTCGTTTTATTTCTCCTTCTCCTTCTTCCTAAAGGGCGCTGCGACTGCGAAGCATTCCTATTGTTTGCTGTCGCGCGCATTGCCTCGTGCCATGGCCGCTCATGAACCCCCGGGTGGAGCTTTGACGGCTGAGAAGACGGTGCACCTTTCACTTCCCCAACGCCGAAAAGCTTCAAGATCCAATTATTTGGATTGGATCCTCCACCATCAGATTGGTATATCGCCTCCTACAAGTCTGACCGGACTGCAAACTCAAACTGACTTTTTGTAGAGCTCGCTTCATCTCTTGTCCTTGGCGTGGTCTCCCTCGACATTCTCTATCCTCGATCACGAACCTTCACGCGAAAATTCCTACAACTCTCCTACCCGACACAAACCGATAACACATATCGGCAAGGCCCTGATGATCTGTACTTTGTAATAGCATGGGTGGTCAACTTCACTGCTCTTCGAGCCGTTTCAATTGAGTGGATATTGCAACCGCTAGCCAAATCCATCGGCGTCGCCCAAAAGAACCGCCTGCGCCTTGCTGAACAAGGATGGCTCGTCCTGTACTATGTCATACTCTGGGGGCTAGGCATGGTATTTCATCCTCACTGAACAGCACATGGACAAGACGATCACTGACACGCCGAAATCGCAGTACCTCTGGGTCAACTCGCCGTACTGGCTCAACAACCAAGCAATATGGAGGACGTGGCCTGCGAGAGAGATGTCAGGGCCTTTCAAATGGTACCATCTCGTGCAATTGGCCTTTTGGTTTCAGCAAATTCTCGTTATCCACCTCGAAAAACGCCGCAAGGACCATAACCAGATGCTCACCCACCACATCATCACCTGTATCACCATAACGGTTGCTTACGTGTACCGCTACACCAATGTTGCCAACGTCGTTCTTTGCCTCATGGATATTGTGGATCTCCTACTACCCGTAAGTCTATACCAGCCTCTGCGGACACAGCCACATGCTCATTTAGCTACGCATTATTTCAGATTGCGAAAATCTTCCGCTACCTTGGCCAAGAAACTGCCTGCAACATTACCTTTGGCGTCTTTGTCGTGACATGGTTCATTGCCCGTCATATAATGTACCTCCAGCTATGCTACGACATCTATAGGGACGTTCCTGGGCCCGACACCATGCTCTACGGATGTTATTCTGGGACAACGAACGAGTTGCTTACGGGCATTCCCGCTCATCCTGACAACTTCTTTCATTTATTCTGGCCGTTTCAGGATTTGGACGGTGTTATATGTCTGAATGCGGAAGTGAAATGGCTCTTCCTTGGAATGTTGGGGTTCTTACAATTGTTGAGCATGATCTGGTTCGGAATGATTATCAAGGTTATTGCGGGAATATTGATGGGGGGAAATGCTGAAGACACCCGGAGCGACGACGAGGACGAGGAAGTCGATGCAGCTATTGAGCCGGAGGTGGGGAGGAAGCAAAGGCCCATGGATGTGACAGATTTGGACGTTTGTGTGGGCGGAAGTAGTACCAGCGAGATGGACAAGGCATCGGTGGTGTTGAGTCCCAGACCAAAGCCGACGAGCACGAGGAGGAGGCTGATAGCTGCGGAGAATAGAAAGGAGCTTTTGGGAAGGATCGGGTGCGAGAAGCCGTAGAAGGGCTATGAGGGTGCTATTTTATTTTCCTAATCATACCCATGGGTTATCGGACGTGACGATCTACATAGAGAATTCAATCAGTTATCGGCTGGGATATATGCTCTTTATACAGGTCCGTGAATAATCATGTGACTAATTGCAAAGCTTGTAACTTGGCTTTGAATCCATAATGCAGTCTCGGATTCAGCGGCTTCGATGAGGCACCCCTCGCACCTCGCCTGCGACTACGAACCACCCATTTCTACGCTTTCTATTCCATTTCCTTTTCTTTGAAATAGTCCTAACCCCGCGCTTTGATCTGACCATCTCTGCTAGTCATGCCGTCCCTTATAAATTCTCCATGACGATGTTTCTGGCCGTTATCAAGAATGTTCTCGTGGTTACGGGTGGCATCCGCTATGTTTCTGAAATTTTGTTATCAAGATGAAGTACTGCTCACAGGACAAAGAATCGGGCTCGTGAGGGTTCCACGACACATATATCCTTTATAAGGCGACTCTATACTCAAAGATGAGAAGCTGTGCTTGACAGGATGCCGAGACGGACCTTTACAGCGTGTGATGAAATTGAATATCAACGATCCAGAGACTACGTTCTATGATATATATTCTATCTGCTTTTCTGTATTTCAATTCAATCTCTTTCATTTTCACTTCAAATCTAAACATAAAATCACTCATGCCATTCCAACACAGCTCATTCTTGGCCCTCCCCTAACCCGCCGTCACAATCCACCATCCCTTTCGTCCCTTCCAAACGCTACGCCTCCCCCACAATGCTCGCACTATCATTGAAGAAAAACACCTCTCCCTCTTCCGCCCCTCATTATCCCCAAGCTCACTCCTTTCCCCTCCCCCACCACCAGCTCGACAAACCTACAACCCCTATGGTTCCCCAAAAAAGTGCATAAATACCCCCTCAAAATCACAAATATAACCGTCTCACATCACCCTCCTCATAGCGAGCGACGCCTCGGCCGCATGATAAAACGGGATTTTCGAGCAATGATAATACAGCACATGGGTATTAGTAGCGCCGTGAAACAGATGTTTGCCGATGAGCCCAAAATTGCGGTCACCGGTGGACGCAGCGCCGCGGCGGAAAGTGAAGCTTTTGGCGGGATAGAACGGGAGAGCAAAGTCAGTGTGGTGGAGGTACGTTATTGTTACTGTTGGGGGATGGGAGATGTCAGCTGCCTGCCTAATCTTGTCTATCCAAAGGGACTAGACTAGGGAGAATCTCGTAACAAGGTGCAACAGGAGATTCTATGGGAGGTGGAAGACGAAATGGAGATCGAAAAATCCAAACTCACAAATCCAATGATTAGTCCACAAGTACGGCACCCTATAATAGCACAACACACTCCCCCCAGCCCCACTCCCTCCCCGCCATCCACAACCCCCAAACTATGACCGCGATTCCCAGGTCCGAAACGGCAATCTCCCTAAAGTGTCCCGGCCGAGTTTTCGGCCCGTCACCGCCAAAGTAGAAATGACTCCTTTTCCACCACGCCACGGCACGCATCCTCTGGAGCCCGAAGTTGTTCGATGCGAGATAGATCAGAAAGGCAATCAGCCAGTGGAAGAAGAGCATGATCAAGGTGAACGAACTGGCGTGTCTTCGGCCAGTTCCCAGAACGGCAGCGCGGAAAAGGGTGTTGTTCGCCCTGGCAACAAGATGCTGCTCTCTCGTGTCCCGCACGAAAGCGATGTCTTTTCCGAGATGGTCGGTGTATTTGTGGTGGGGTTTGGTGCGTGAAGCGCCAGGAGTGGTAGGGCGTGAAGAGGCATGAATGCAGTGCCAGGGCGATGGTGTGGTTGAACTATCTGTGTTTGCTTAGGGCACCGTGGCCACACTCGTGGCGAGTGCACAGATGCCGGTGAAAACGAGGCCTTGCCAGAAGCTGTAGGTTGCCCAGGCGAGGACGCGGATATGGGGGCTTTGGAGACGGCAAATTCGGGAGGCGAGGACGGCGAGGGTGAGGGCAAAGGCGAGGTCGCGAAATACGTAGGCTATAGAAATCAGGATTTTTGGAACCCTAAGTAATGGGGTGGTATGGCAGCGTAGATTTCTTTCATGGTGTATTGTGGTGGGTGGAATGTGGACGGGGCGGATATCTCTGGACTCACA
>Ga0335074_10014148_pt1 | contig 11200 bp, 11 predicted proteins | sample Lox_Sample_23_FD_206715 | JGI IMG/M metagenome (GOLD analysis project Ga0335074, IMG submission 206715) | Soil microbial communities from Loxahatchee National Wildlife Refuge, Florida, United States - Lox_Sample_2.3 | ecosystem: Environmental > Terrestrial > Soil > Wetlands | place: USA...
GCCCGGCTCGCCGGATCGCACGCCATCACCAGCGCTGCGGCGGTTGCCGACTGGACCTACAAGGCGGCCGGCGTCGATGCGATCTTCCCGGGCAGCCCGTTCGAGCGCCGCTTTCGCGACATCCATACCGTTACCCAGCAGATTCAGTCGCGCGACGCTCATTACGAAACCGTCGGCCAGGTTCTGCTCGGCCAACCGCCCGAGGTGTTTTTCTAGGAGCAGGATCGCATGAAATGGAAACAGAGCTTCCATTTCTTGCGCGAATCCCGCTCTCGATTCCAAGAGTGAGACCATGACTCACGGATCGGAGGGCCAAGCCGCTTCGATCCGATATGATCATGGTCGAGAGTCGGGGCTAGATAGATGATCGCTGCCTGCTTGCTTTTTCTCGTCGCTCCCGCGACCGCGGGGCCAAGGGCCAAAGGCGAAGAGGTCGGTGGCCCTCGGCATCCCGCTCCCGGTTCAAGTCGTCAATAGACGGCACCGCGGGCGGTGATCGGCCACAGCGTTTCGACGCGGTTGTTGCGGACCCCGACATACCAGTCGTAAAGGTTGACCGTCGGGTCGCAATGGCCCGGGACGAGGCGGATCTTGTCGCCGATATAGAGCCGGTTGGTGGTGGCGGCGGTCACGGCGAGGCGGCCGTGCTCGTCGGAGGCGCGTTCGTAGGTTGCGGCGGGCTCGTCCCACACCAGCGGCGGCCCGGAATCAAACGCCAGCGCCTTGAGCCCGGCATCAACGATTGCGCGCTCCTCGGCGGGGCGGCTCATGACCGTCGCCCAGACAAAGAGGCTCGGCTCGAACGCCTTGGTCGGTGCGCCGTCGGGATCGAGATTGCGGCCATAATCGGCGTCCATAAAGATGTATGATCCGCATTGCAGTTCGGTATAGACGCCGCTACCGGTCTCGAACTCGAAGGTTCCGGTGCCGGCGCCCGTCACCACCGGGCACGGCAGGGCATTGCGTTCGAGGAGGTCGCGGGTGTTCGCCGCTCTCTCGGCGGCCTGGGCAATCGCCGCGCGCCGCGCCGCCCAGTCGCGCAGATGCTGGGCCGAGCCGTGATAGGCCTGCAAGCCGGCAAACCTCAGATGCGGTTTGTCCGCGATCCAGCCGGCGAGATCGAGCGCCGGCTCGCCGGGTTCGACGCCGCAGCGATTGCCGCCCATATTGACCTCGACATAGACCGGCATCGTAACTCCGGCCTCGGCCGCGGCGTCTTCGAGCGCATCGACCTGGCCGGCATCGTCGGCGCAGACCCCGACCCGGGCAATGTGCGCGAGCGCCATCAGCCGCCGAAGTTTCTGCCGGCCGACGATCTCGTTGGTGACGAGCACGTCCTGGACGCCGCCATGGACCATCGCCTCGGCCTCGCCGACCTTTTGCACGCACACGCCGACAGCACCACGCGCCACCTGCTGCAGTGCGATCACCGGTGATTTATGGGTCTTGGCGTGTGGCCGCAGGCGGACGCCGCTGCCGCTGATGCGCTGCGGCAGGCGCGCCAGATTGCGCTCGAAGGCGTCGAGGTCGATGATCAATGCGGGAGTGTCAACCTCATCGAGCGTCATGCCGATCTCGGCGGGCGGGCGGGTTGTCATCCGGCGAGTCTCCATTGCGGTTGTTTAGGAGGTGGGCAGCGGCGCCAGACTGGTCGCCTGGCGCCTCGATATTGCGGTGATATTGCGTTTCGTCCCGCCGTTAAAGTGGCGCGGGGTTAAGGTTGGGCGAGCCTTCTCATCAGCGAGCGCGCGTCGGCCGGAGCCTGGGCTTTGGCGTCGTTGTCGAAATAGACAAAAACGTCGCGCGCGCTCGTTCGGACCGGCGGATCGTCGGGTGCGATCAGCCGCGCGTCGCCGGGCTCTTCGCCCCGGGCCCAAACATTGATCCGCGCCGCCCACCAATCGAGTTCCCGGTCCGAGTAACCGCTCGCATAGAGTTCTTTGGAGCCATGCAGACGCAGATAAATAAAATCCGCGGTGATGTCTTCGGCATACGGCCACTCGACCGAATCGGCAAAGACCAGCGCTACACCATGCTGGCGCAGCAATGCCACGAATTTCGGGTCGAGAAAGCTTTTATGGCGGATCTCGATCGCATGTCGCAGCGGCCGGCGGCTCACCGCACCGGTCCAGGCGCGGCCGGCGAGACGGTGGTCATGATGCGCCGCGAGTGCCGCCGCGGCGTTGGCGTCGCGCGGCAGCAAGCTGAGAAATCGATCGAGACGATCGGGCTCAAAGCGGAATCGCGGCCCAAACTGCCACAAAAACGGTCCCAGTTTGGTATCGAGCCGCAGCGCTCCCGAGGCAAAGAAATTGGCGAGCGGTGTTGCGACGTCGTGCAATTGCTTCAGATGGGTGATGAAGCGACTGCCCTTGACGGCAAAGACAAAGCCGTGCGGGGTTTCATCGTGCCAGCGGGCAAAGGATTCGGGGCGCTGCAATGAATAATGGGTTCCGTTGATTTCGATTGTGCTCATTTGCCGGCTGGCAAAGGCCAGTTCGGCGGCGTGGCGCAACCCTTTAGGATAAAAGCTGCCGCGCCAGCCGGGATAGGTCCAGCCCGAGATGCCGACGCGGACGGTCCCGCCGCTGCTCGGGTCGGCGATGCGATTGCCGCCGGGTCGCACGGTCTCAATAGGGTCGCCGGCAGGGATCGCGGCTATAAGCCTCGCGCTGGCCTCCGCCTTGCCGGCACTGCTCAACTCGGCCAGACCCCGCTGCGAACTCGCCCGCCGCCCGAGATCATTTGGCTGAGGCTGGGTCGTCTCGCTTGCCGGTAACATCGGCACTTGACCAGGACATGCACCTCGGTCTCGCTGATAAGGTCGCTGCCAGTCGCGAACCTCGAATTCTTCGACCTGCCCAAGACTTCCCGATCAACATTAAAATATCGGAACCGCTGGAATTTTACGAAGCAATAATATAGGCCGTAAACGTGGGCTTCTTCCCATCCGTTCCCGCCACCACAACCGAGCGGAGAGAATGGGTGGGGCCTTTAGGCTGGCGCCGTAGCCGATGGCGCCAGGTGTGGACGCAGCGGCAGCACAGGTATTGCAGGCCAGAGGAATGCCCGAGACGGCACTCTACCCGACCGTGAAGCGATTTTTCGAAGCGGCGGGCTTTGAGGTAAAGGGGGAGGTCTGCGGCTGCGATATCGTCGCGGTGCGCGGCGGGGAACCGTTGCGGCTGGCAATTGTCGAGATGAAGCTCGGCTTTAGCCTCGATCTTCTATTGCAGGCTGTCGATCGTATGCGGGTAGCGGATGAAACATGGCTCGCGGTCCCGGTGACGCGGCGCGGGCGTGACCGCGACCCGCGAGTGCGGCGGCTGTGCCGGCTGCTCGGTCTTGGCATGATGGCCGTCGACGTTTCGAGCGATCGGATCGAGGTACTGGCCGAACCTGGTCCCTATCGCCCGCGATCGGACCAGCGCCGCCGCGTGCGGCTGATCGGCGAACACATGCGTCGCCGGGGCGACCCATCTCCGGGCGGCACGACCCGGCTGCCGGTCATGACGGCCTATCGGCAACGCGCTTTGGCCTGTGCGGCGATGCTGCGTGCCGGGCCGCGCCGCCCTCGGGATTTGCGAACTGTGGCCGCCGATGCCGGTCGAATTCTGCGGCACAATGTCTATGGCTGGTTTGAACGGCCATTGCCCGGACTGTACCAGTTGAGCGGGCTTGGCGAGGCCGCACTGCAGCGCTGGGCCGACACGGTGGACTTGATCGAACCGGCAACAACCGCCGTCTGACTCCTCGAGATGCGCTATTGTGGGCCGAGATGCGATGTTGCGGCGATCTCGTCGCGGGGTTGCATCGCGGTCTTGGCGCCGTGATCTCGCCCAAGCTCGAAACGCGGCCGGGCTCGCCACTATCGATCGGCCGATGATCCAACTCGAGTGCGCCGTCGTGTGTGCCAAATGCCCGCGGACGACTTCGCCGCCTGGTATCGGGACCGCGCCGGGGTGATCCCTGATTACCCAGCGTGATGCTGAATTGGAGCGTCCCGCCAAGTTTTCGCTGACCCCGCGGTTAACCATTTTTTTGCCGGTGTGAACCAGATCACACTCGCTTCCGTCGATGTCGTGGCTAAACTTTTGCACTTTTGTGGCGGTCAGCCGCGAACCACGGGAGGGTTTACAATGGCTCCTGTCTTTGAAGGGCTTTCGCAGAAGTTCTGCATTCTCGAACGTACCATGAACCTGCAGGACCCAGCCTTCGGCTGTTCCGGGCAGCGGACATCGTTAAATTGCCCGGCAGCGCGATAGGGGTCTACCCGAACCTCCAGCCGTCAATTTCGTGAAAAAATGACACTCCCTCTCCGCTATGGTGCGGGCGGCAGAGGTTAATTACGTGCTGCCAATGATGATCAGCCATCGCAATCTCTCCTTTAACGACGTGCTAACGCGGCGTAAACGGGACGATGTTGATGCACGGATAACGATATGTTAACTACCTGAGATAATCATTAACCACGACGCCGCTCTGTGCGGTTGCCGCCTGACCCCCCGGAGGCTCTGATGCGTGTGCTTCTAGTCGAGGATGATACAGCTACGTCCGCCAGCATCAAGATGTTGCTGAAAAAGGAGAATTTTATCTGCGACACGACCGACCTCGGTGAAGACGGGTTAGAGATCGGTAAGCTCTATGACTACGATATCATTCTGCTCGATCTGGTGCTTCCGGACATCGATGGATATGAGGTGTTGCGGCGGTTGCGAGCGGCGCGGGTACGGACGCCGATCTTGATCCTTTCGGGTCTCGCCGAACTCGACCACAAGCTAAAGGGTTTAGGCTTCGGCGCCGACGACTTTCTGACAAAACCGTTTGATCGCCGCGAATTGGTGGCGCGCATCCATGCGATCATCCGCCGTTCCAAAGGACACGCCGAGTCCGTGATCCGCACCGGCAAACTCGTCGTCAATCTCGACGCCCGCGTCGTCGAGGTCGATGGCCGAGCGCTGCATCTGACCGGAAAGGAATACGGCATTCTCGAGCTGTTGAGCTTGCGCAAAGGCACCACCCTGACCAAGGAGATGTTTCTCAACCATCTCTACGGCGGCATGGACGAACCGGAACTGAAGATCATCGACGTCTTTGTCTGCAAGCTGCGCAAAAAACTTGCTCATGCGACAGGCGGCAAGCACTACATCGAGACGGTATGGGGGCGCGGTTACGTCCTGCGCGATCCGCCCGAGCCATCGGTCGCCGCAGTAGCAGCCGTCACCCCCGACGACCACGAACCGCAACACGGCGCCGCTGCTGTCTAGCGCGCGGCGCCGATCGCCTCGATGCACAACCGGCCGGGCATCAGTTCGTCGACGAGCCGCCATCCTTCAGCCCGAGCGAGGCGACCGGTGAAATACCCGTGCACCGTCCGCGCGGTCAGATCCGCTACCGGCGTTGCCAGCCTAAGCGCTTGCCACTGTTCGCGAGGGAGTGCGACCCCCTCGCCGGCGGCTTCGACGCGAAATCCGCGGGTGGCAGCATCGACCGAGACATGCCCGCCATGGATCAGCGTCTCCGCGCCAAAAACGAGCAGATTGCAAGCGAGCTTCTGGTCAGCTAACGGCAAGGCTCGGACTGTCTCGCCGTAGCGGCAGACGACGCGCGTGGTTTCGAAATATCGGGCGGCCAGTTCCCCGGGCTGTGGTCCCGCCGCGTGGGTGGCGCCAAAACCGTACGAAAACCGATAGAGTTGCAGCCGGCTGGCGATGCGACGCGCGCTGTCGCTGATCAGAGCCAAAGCCTCCCGATCGACTTCGAGACCGTCTTCGCTGAGAAGCTCGGCCCCATTCGCGACCGCGGTAACCGGTCCGACTAGCTCATGACAAAGCCGCGCTGTCAACAGCTCCGCTATGCGCAGCTCGGGGTCGATCGTCATGGTTAATTTATGCATGGAACGCGCCATGCCGGAACCAAAACTTTCTCGAGCCGGGTCGCAAGCGGCGCAACCCGGTGCTGATCAGGAAAGGAGGTGGCCTGCGGCAGACAGGACGGGCGCGAGCAAAGCCAGCCCCCCGGCGCGGCTGCCGGGGTGGTGGCAAACCACCGCCTCGCAAACTCAATATCTCCGCAGCTTAAAATCCTCTGGCGCGGCTGCCGGTGTAGTAGCAAAACACCCCTTATCCTCGCACAATCGGCTGATCAACTGGTCTCGGCCACGGCCAGCAACGCGGCTGCGGCGACAAGATCAGCCGGCCGGTTGGCATTGAAAAACGGGTCCACCGGGTGATCGGAAAACGGCACAGTGACGATTTTGTGGCGGCTTGTCCATTCGTCGACCTTGCGCACCCCCTCGACCACCACCGCCCGGCGCAAATCCTCGCACAACCGGACCGGCCACAGACCGAACACCGGGTGAGCGCGCCCGCCCGAAGCGGCACAGCAGAGATCGGCGCCAGCCTCGCTCAATCCATGCATCAGCCGGGCCACGAGGTCGCGCGGCAGAAACGGCGCGTCGGTCGCCACACTCGCGACAAACTCGCAATCGGGTTGTTGTGCAGCGGCCCAGTCGAGCCCGGCGAGCACGCCGGCCAAAGGCCCGGCGAAATCGGGCACACTGTCGGCCACCACCGGCAGATCGAAACCCGCAAACCGCGCCGGATCGCCATTGGCGTTGATCACCAGCGCTCCAACTTGCGGACGCAACCGCGCAATCACACGTTCGAGCAGCGAGACCCCGCCGAGCAAGCGCAGAGCCTTGTCGCCGCCGCCCATTCGCCGCGATTGCCCACCGGCGAGCAACAGGCCAACGACACTCATGCCGCTTCTTCCGCGGCACGGCTCGCCTTGCGCGTCAGACGCGGGTGTTCGTCTTCAGCGGTTTGCAGATCGGCGTCAAAAACGATGCGTTCGGCGCCGGCGAGAGCGATGAACCTCTTGCCTTTGGCGCGCCCGATCAGGGTCAAACCCGCTTCACGCGCCAGATCAACTCCCCAGGCGGTGAACCCCGAGCGCGAAATCAGGATCGGGATCCCCATCTGCACGGTCTTGATGACCATTTCCGAGGTCAGCCGCCCGGTCGTGTAAAAGATCTTTCCGACCGGGGAGACCTGGTTGACATGCATGTAGCCCGCGATCTTGTCGATTGCATTATGCCGGCCGACATCCTCCATGTAGAGCAGCGGGCGATCCTCTTCACACAACACGCAGCCATGGATCGCACCCGCCGCCAGATAGAGGCTCGGCGCCGTATTGATCTTGCGGGTCAGCGCATATAGCCACGAGGTCCGCAACACCGCACCGGGATCGAGCCGAACCTCCTCGAATTTCTCCATCAGATCGCCAAACACCGTGCCCTGGGCGCAGCCGGAGGTCAGCGTCTTCTTGCGCAATTTGTCCTCGAAATCGGTCTCGTGATCGGTCCGCACCACTACGGTCTCGAGTTCGTCGTCATAGTCGATGGCGATGATCCGGTCTTCCGGCCGCAGCATGTTCTGGTTCAGCAGATAACCGACGGCGAGGTAATCCGGGTGATCGCCGATCGTCATCATCGTGACGATCTCGCGCCGGTTCAGAAACAAGGTCAGCGGACGCTCGACCACAACCGAGGTCTCGACTGGCCGCGCTTCCTGGTCGATGCCGGCGACGGTCCGGGTCAGCCGCGGATCGTCGGGATACGGACGGACAGTGAATTCCTGCATGACTGGATGATGGGTCGCCCGCCTTTCCCGCGCAAGCCGGCAATCGCAAAGCCGGGCGGTGCGACCCGCATCGCCAGCGACCGCCATGGCGATTTATCGCCTATCTACCAGGTTTATCCGCCCATTCAGCCGGCGACGCGCTGGCCGCGCCGCCGTCGCAAAAGACCGCGGCTTAGCCGAGGAGCTTGCGAGCCGCTGCCGCCTGCTCGCGCATCGATTGCAGCAGGCGCGCCTCCGGGGTCGGTGCGCAATTGGTGTAGCCGGCGCCAAGTGCCTTCAACTGGGCGGCGTCGCGTGGAAAGGCGGCATGGTTCAACGGCAATGCCAGGCGCGCGCCGCTGCTCCTTTTTGCGGCGTCGCGCACCCGATCGATCGCCGCCACCAGTCGAGGATGGTCGGGTGTGCCGCTGACCCCGAGCGAGCGTGACAAATCGGAAGGGCCGACCGCCAGCAGATCAACGCCTTCGACCGCGGCGATTTCGTCGATGCGCTCGACCGCCGCCATGTCTTCGATCATGCAGGCGAGCAGGATCTCGCGGTTCGACTGCGCCATGTGCTCGACCAGCGGGATCCGCCCAAACTCGGCCGCCCGGCTGCCGGCCGCCATGCCGCGCTCGCCCTGCGGTGGATAGCGCACCGCCCCGACCGCGGCGCGCGCCGTTGGAGCGTCCTGGACATGCGGCACCTGGATGCCCTGTACCCCCATATCGAGGAGCCGCAGGATAAAGGCTGGATCGAACCCCGGCGTGCGTACGATCGGCGTGATGCCGACGCGCTCGGCTGCCATGACCATCGCCTGCACGTCGTGCAGGTCAAAACTGGTATGCTCCATATCGATAAATGCCGCGTCAAAGCCGGCAAGCCCGATGATTTCGACGATCTGCGGGTCGGGGATGCCGCCGACATGGGTCCCGAGTGCCAGACCGCCCTCGCGTAGGATGCGCTTTACCCGATTTTCTCTCATGATGCCCTCTCCCGGCCGCAGGCCCGCCCATCTACCGGCATTTCCTTTCGCCCGCGGCCGGCGGAAGCACGCCCACCATCACCCCTGCCAGCCTCGATACGTGCGCCCGCAGCCTACCTCCTGCAAGCCCGCGATGTCAGGTGGCGCGTGCCGCCGATCCCCGCCGCAGACAATCGAGGATCATATCGGTGTCCATGACGTCGCCGAAGATGTTGTAAAAGGCGGCGAGCGAGGTGTCGTGTTCCTGCTGGGTGGCGGCGGCGTTACCATCGCTGACCATGATCGTGCGGAAATTAGTCATATTGGCGTCGCGAGCCGAGCTTTCGCAGCAGACATTGGTGACAGTGCCGGTGATTAGCACGGTGTCAAAGCCGCGCGCCCGCAACCGGTCGGGCAATTCCGAAGTCCCCGGCATAAACGCGCTGTAGCGGTATTTGGTGACGATCTCGTCTTCCGGCCGAACCTCGAGATCTGGCCACAGCTGGTGGCCAAGCGTGCCCTCCGACAGCGCGGCGATCCGTTTTTCGCGCGCTTCGGGCGCCGCCATTTCGTGTACGACCGACCATTCGTCGAGGCAGCGCGCGTCGTGGGTCATCTGGATCCAGAAGACGCCGCCGCCGGTCTCGCGAACCGCCGCGGCAAGGCGGTTGACCGTTGGGACGATGTCGCGCGCCGCCGGGCAGACTGCGTGCCCGACCGCGTCGTTCAAAAACGCATGCTGCAGATCGATCACGACAAGTGCGGTGCGCGTCGGATCGAGATCGGCATAGCAATGCTCGCACCCGCGCCGGGCGATGACGCGCTCGACGATAGCATCGGGAATGGTGGCGCCGTTGAGTCGCATGACCGGCCTCCCTGCTGGCTCCAAGAGAGTATCGCGTTGCCGCTTCGAAGATTAATTAGCATCGCCGGCGAGCCGGCTGCGAACAAAAGTGCGGGCACATGATCCTGGTCTTTGGTTCGATCAATGTCGATCTGGTGGTGCCGGTGCCTCGTCTGCCGCGCCCCGGAGAAACCGTGCTCGGCGGCGATTATTTGCTGTTGCCGGGCGGAAAGGGCGCCAATCAGGCGCTCGCGGCACGCCGCGCTGGAGCCGTTGTCGTGATCGCAGGTGCGGTTGGCGAGGACGGCTTTGCCGCGACGACGCTCGATCCGTTACGGCGGGCCGGGATCGATACCGGCCTGGTGCGCGCCGTTGCAGCCCCCACCGGCTGTGCCGCGATCATGGTGTCGGAGGGTGGAGAGAACATTATCGCGGTCGCTTCCGGCGCCAATCTCATGGTGCGCAGCGACCAGGTACCGGATGCGCTGCTCGGACCCCGGATAGTGCTGGTCGCTCAGATGGAGGTGCCGTCGGCCGAAACCGGAGCGATGATCCGCCGGGTGCGGGCGGCCGGAGGATACGTGCTGCTCAACCTGGCACCAGCCGGGGCACTCGACGACAGCCTGTTGCGCGACATCGATCTGGTCGTCGCCAACGAGCAGGAAGCGGCGACTCTCGGCGCCGATCCGGCACGGATCGCAGCAACCCTGCGCCATGGGTTGATCGTGACCCGCGGCGCCGCCGGTGCCGACGCCTATCTTCGTAACGGCGCGACATTATCGGTGCCGGCGTTGCCGGTCGCGGCGATCGACACGACCGGTGCTGGCGATACCTTTGTCGGCGTGCTTGCGGCAGCGCTCGCGCAGGGCCAACCCATTGAGACCGGATTGCGACGGGCGAGTGCGGCGGCCGGCCTCGCCTGCCTTGCTCGCGGGGCACAGGCGGCAATGCCCGATGCGGCCGCAATCGAGGAAGCGATGGGCCGGCTGCCGCAGCGCTGACCGGTTGGTCAATACGGAAGATGATCCCCGGCTCCGGTCGTTATCTCGGGATTGCGGCGTCGCTAGGTCGCTCGGCCCCACCGTGCACTTGCCAGTGTGCGTCCTCGTCCGTGTGCGTCATTGCGGGCGCAACGACACCCATCTGATACGGCAGCGCCGGCGGGTCCGGTTCGTGTCGTTACGCCCGATCCTCTGGAGCCGCGGCGCGACAGGCATGGCAATGCCCGCGGAATTCGTTCAGGACGCGGACGTAGACGTGCCGTTTGAACGCGACGATCAGTCCTGGTAGCTCTTCGGGATCGACCCAGCGAAAGGCATCAAACTCCGGATGTCTCGACCCGAGGTCGATGTCGGCGTTGCAGCCGTTAAACCGCATCAAAAACCATTTCTGCCGCTGGCCGCGAAAACGGCCGCCCCATCGCTGGCCCGCAAGTTCCGCCGGGAAATCATAGGTCAACCAATCGCGGCACTCGGCGACGATCTCGACCTTGGCGGTGCCAATTTCCTCCTCAAGTTCGCGCATCGCTGCCTGGCGCGGCGTTTCCCCCCAATCGATCCCGCCCTGCGGCATCTGCCACGCCGGCGTCGACGGCATATCGGCCCGACGCGCGACAAGAACATGACCGCGCCAGTTGATCAGCATAATGCCGACACATTCGCGATAGCGCGTCCTCTCGCTGTCCGCCGGCATCAGAACTCCTTATCCGATCGATCAGTTAAGCAGTCGCGCGTTGTACATGGCCATACCGCGCAGCATGTCGACCGCGCG
>Ga0335074_10014150_pt1 | contig 11198 bp, 8 predicted proteins | sample Lox_Sample_23_FD_206715 | JGI IMG/M metagenome (GOLD analysis project Ga0335074, IMG submission 206715) | Soil microbial communities from Loxahatchee National Wildlife Refuge, Florida, United States - Lox_Sample_2.3 | ecosystem: Environmental > Terrestrial > Soil > Wetlands | place: USA: Florida...
GGCGTGACGTAGTTAGACCTAGGCCTCGGTCCAGAATTGTTTCAGGGAGAACACTCCGGAGATAACCACCAAGGCGGAGCTACGCTGCGCAGCACGTAGCCATCCCAAAGGGAGGACAGTCCACCGCGTCAACTTCTCATCGTGCTACAAACTGGTATACACTATTAGGCCGGACATTCGCCTGACGCGTGGTCTTTCAAGTCCGGTATGGAGCTTATTGCAGTTCAAGCTTGCTTTCAGAAACTATATCGTCTCTCACGTAGGCCAGCATAGCGGCAGCCGCTGGGTCAATCTTTCCAGTAAACTTCGCGCATAGATTGACAAATTCGGTGCACATGACTAACAGAAGACGAATATCCTGCTTTGACAGCTGCGACTTTTCGGCATTGATTTCTGACTTTTCGCCCACACTCGTCGCCATTTCTCCCTCCGCTCCGATTTCGATGACAACCTTTGATTATTAGCAGGACGTTTGACTCCTGTCTAGTGTAATTTTTGCCACCCTTCAGGCGAAGATTCAGTTCACCATTTGACAAATACACTTGCTTGCGCGAAGTACCACTACTTTTACCACTGCTTGGTTGCATCAAAGGCGACATGCACGTCAAGCAAAGTCTCAGGTCATCGGTTGGTAAGGTTTCCTGGGAGCAGGCAGCTGGCTTTGGGGTGTTCACATACCGCAACAAAAAGCCCCGCGCGGGAGGTTCCGCACGGGCAGAGAAGCGTGCCTGTGGGAGGACTCAAGGTGGCAACGCTCGCTCACGTCGCATCGTAAAGTTGTTCGCAATTAGGCATAAATGTGGAGAAATTGTCGCCAAAAAATGAAGCCCAGCCCGGCTGAAGACATGTCGCCTCAAAGCCCGCGCTGTCAATGGAGCCGGTTGGAACCCCTTACCGGGAAAAAGGGGCTTGTCGATGGCCGCTGCGTCTGAGGATGCAAGGCGCGCTGTTCCCCGATTCGTCGCACCAGCCACCCACATCGAGCGGCGAGTTTGGCTGCCTCGCCCCGATCTGCCGATTCCGATGAAGCCGCCCGTCTAAAACGGGATGATTGCGCCCAGGGATTCCTGGATGATGCCGCCCCCCTGTAACGAGATGATCCCGCCCGGGGCGCCGCGCATGTTGGCGGACTAAGTTTTTCCCCTTACCGGGTTTCGGGTCAAGCCGGTTTGTTCTGTTTGCCTCGGGTGCGGCGCAGGCTCTCGCCGGTCAGCTCGATACGATGGGCGTTGTGGGCTAGGCGGTCCAGGATGGCGTCGGCGTAGGTGGGATCGCCAATGACCTGGTGCCAGGCGGACAGAGGGAGTTGGGAGGTGACGATCGTCGATCGGCGGCCATAACGCTCTTCGAGGATTTCGAGCAGATCGTGACGGGCGCCGGCGTCGAGGGGCTCAAGGCCGAAGTCGTCGAGAATGAGCAAATCGGCGCGGCCGAGGGCCTTGATCAGGCGCGGATGGCGACCGTCGCCTCGCGCGAGCGCCATGTCCTGGCAGAGCTTCGGCCAGCGGTGATAGAGCACGGACCGATTGTCGCGGCAGGCTTTATGGCCGATGGCGCAAGCCAGCCAGCTTTTGCCGACGCCGGCTGGGCCGACCAGGGCCAGATTGTCGTGGGCGTCGATCCAGTCTCCCTCGGAGAGCCTTTGGAACAAGGCGCGATCGAGACCTCGGGCGGCGCGGTAGTCGACGTCCTCGACGCTTGCCTGATGGCGGAGCTTTGCGGCGCGCAGCCGCGTCGTCAGGCGCTTGTCCCTGCGCCATGATGTCTCCCTGTCGAGGAGCAGGGCGAGCCAGTCAGCGTGGGCGAGGTCGTTGGGCTCGTCGGCGTCGGCGAGGTCGGCGAAGGCCTTGGCCATTCCGTGGAGGCCGAGGGCATAGAGCTGATCGAGGGTGGGATGTCTGAGCACGTCGGCGTTCTCCTCAATGGTAGTAGCGCGGCCCGCGGATGTTAGGATGGCGGATCGGAGCCGTGTCCGCGGGGCGCCTGGGCGCCGGCCTCCGATCGAGCTTGTTGTCGAGGATGGATTTGACGGAGCCGTAGGTCCTGGCGCCGATTTCGATGGCGTGTTCGGCGGCGGCCTCGACGCGCGCGGCGCCGTAGGAGCCGACGAGACGGACGACGCCGAGGCAGGCGCGATAGCCCTGCTCGGGATGGGGCCGGGCCTCGAGGATCTGCTCGCACAAAGCGACGGTCGCTGGGCCGATCTTGCGGGCGTCTTCCCGAATGCGCTCGATCGTCCAGCCGGCGTAACGCCGGTGGCTGGAGGGCATGTGCTCAGGAACGGTCGTGTGTTTCCGGTTGCCGCTCGAGCGCAGATGGACCGCGATACGTTCGCCCTTGTGGAAGATCTCGACGCCGCGGGCGGTCAGGCGCGCGTCGACCTCGGCGCGGGCGAAACGGTAGGGGACGGAGTAATAGTGGGCGTCGATGTCGACGTGATAGTCGACGCCGACCCGGCGCACCCGCCACTCGCTGTATTCGTAGGGCTCGCTCGGCAGGTCCTTCAGCGCCGGGCGATCGACCTCCTCGAGCAACTGGCGGCGGGTGACGCCGAGCTTGCGAAGGCCCTGCTTGTCATTGAGCTGCGCCATGAGCTCCGCGAGCGCGGCGTCGACGTCAGCGAGGCTGGTGAAGATCCGGCGCCTGAGCCGGCCGAGCAACCATCGCTCGACGATCAGCACCGCCTGCTCGACTTTCGCCTTGTCGCGCGGCTTTCTCGGCCTCGCCGGCAGAATGGCGGTTCGGTAATGGGCCGCCATGTCGGCGTAGGTCCGATTGACCTCAGGCTCGTAGAAGCTGGCCTTGACGATGGCGGTTTTGGCGTTGTCTGGCACGACAAGTTCCGGAACGCCGCCGATCGCCTCGAAGGCGCGCACGTGGGCGTCGATCCAGTCGGGCAGCGCCTGCGTCCATGTCGCCTTGGCGAAGGTGAAGCTCGAGGCCCCCAGCACGGCGACGAAGATCTGCGCCATGCGGATCTCGCCGGTGAGCCGGTCGATGACCACCGGGACGCCGTCGCCGGCGTAATCGACGAACAGCCGCTCGCCGGCGGCGTGCGCCTGCCGCATCGTCACCGACAGCGTCTTCTCGAAGGATCGATAGAGCTCGCAGAACCGCGAGTAGCTGTAGCCGCCCGGGTTCGCGGCGATATATTCGTCCCACAGGATCAGCAGCGTGACGTGCTTGCGCTTCAGTTCGCGATGCACGCCGGCCCAATCCGGCTCGGCGATCCGCCGATGGCCGCGTTTGCTGCGCCGGTTGGCGTAGAGCGCCGCCTCCAGCGCCTCGTCGTTCATGTCTTCCGGCAAGGGCCAGGACAGGCCCGCGCCTTCCGCTCGCTTCAACGTCTCCCGCACCGTCGAGCGCGCCAGGCCAAGCCGGCGGGCGATCTCGTGCGTCGAAACGCAAGAAGACTTCAGCCGAATAATCTCGCGCGCATCGCGCATCCCGATCCGCTCCGCTGGCATCGATCCTCCTTTGGGCTTGCCAAAGGGGCGACCTGATCAGGCCAACGGCGGCGCCCGCCAATCCACGAAAGACCCCGGGCGGGATCATTCCGTTATGGGGGGCGCGATCATCTCGGAATCGGGGGCGGCATCATTCCGTTACAGGGGGGCGGCTTTATCCAGGAATTAGGGGGCGGCTTCCTCCGGAATCAGCAATGCCTCGATGACGTCGCGATCGAAAGCCGTTTCGTCGCCGGCCCAGGATTTGAAGGCCGCCCTCATGCCATGCGTCGTCATCGCGCCCTCGGCGATTAGGCCGTCGTTGATCATGCGGTCGCGAACGCGCAGCATGGCGCCATTGCTCAGCGGCGCGCCCTTTCGGTCGCCGACGAAGACGATTCCGCTTCCGTCGTCGGGATGCTCGCCCCTGACGCGCTCAAGCAGCGCGACGGCCGCGCCGCTGAGCGGCACGCGATGCTCGACGTTGGTTTTAGTTTTTGGGACGGTCCACAGCAGTTTCTCAAGATCGACGTGTTCCCAGCGCATCGGCGGGCGCTCCTCGCGACCGGAACCGATGAGGTCGCCGGTGCGCGTCGCGGTTAAGACCGCGAGCTCGAGACAGCGCGCGGCGGCACCCTCACGAGTCCGGAGCGCAGCCAAGAACGCAGGAACGGCTTCGTAAGGGAGGGCGGCATGGTGTCTGACTTCGCGCACTTCGCCCTTGGCGGGGAGCGCGTGCTCGAGCCGGCCTTTCCATGCGGCCGGGTTTTGATGGTTGCCGCCCACGTCGCCGACAAGCCCGTGCACGGTCGCGAAGTCAACCACCTTCTCGATTCGGCCGCGCAATCGCGAGGCGGTTTCAGGCTTGGTCTTCCAGATCGGCGTTAGGACGTCGTGGACGGCCGCGGTGTCGATATCGGCGATTGGCAGATCATGAATCGAGGCGCAATAGTTGAATTCGGTCGGTTGGCCGTTCGCCTGCACGCCCAGCAATGTCATGAGCCAGGCGCGCAGGCTCTTGGGGTCTTTCCGTCTGGATTCGGTTTCAGTGATGTAGCGGCGCGCGGCGGCTTTGAACGTGAGGGCTGAGGCACGCTTTGCGCGGCGAGTGGTACGGCGCGCGAGCGGATCTTTGCCCTCGAAGCGTAGAAGCTTGTGCGCGGCGTTGCGTTTCTCGCGGGCCTCAGCGAGGGTGACAAGCCGGACAGGACCCAGGCCCATTTTGCGCCGCTTGCCTGCGCGGCGGTACACGACGACCCAGGAGGCCGAGCCGCGCGGCGCAATCTGCAAGTACAAGCCCTCGCCGTCCGGAAACATGCCTGGCCTGCGGGCTGGCGATGGACGTGACGCTTTTTGCTGTCAGGCGGTCAACGAGGCGGGGATTGTTACGCATCCTTTGATGCGGCCGGAAGCGACTGCTTCACCCATGCGCATGCTTGCTCATGGATGATCAATGGATAGATGAAAAGCAGGTATTATCAAGAGGATGCGCCGGCAATTTTGTGCATGGGTGACGATCAATGACTATTCCACAGATGAATTCTGGCGGAGGGGGCGGGATTCGAACCCGCGATACGGTTTCCCGTATACACACTTTCCAGGCGTGCGCCTTCGACCGCTCGGCCACCCCTCCAACACGCGCGGCGCCTCAGCAGCGCCAGGCGAGGGCGATTAGCACCGCGCGCGGCGTGGGCGCAAGCAGCGGCTTTGCGATCGGCTTAAGTCTTCGCAAACCCCGCGCGCGGCCGAGAATGGCGAACGCCGCCGTCTGAACGTCACCCCGGTCGTCTGCCGAACAGGCCGATGCGGATCGCCTTCTCGAGCTCCAGGATCAGGATGAGACCGATCGCGGCGAGCGCCGCCACGCCCATGTCCGGCCAGTCGATCGGCCTCGTGTCGTAGAGGGTTTCGAGCGGTGGCAGGTAGGTGAACAGGATCTGCAGCGCCATCACCGCCGCAACCCCGATCATGAGCGCGCGGGTGAGGCGGAAGGCGCGGAAGTCGAACGGCGCGCTATGCCGGAGGCGGACGCTGACGAGATAGGCGATCTCGAGTCCGACCATCGCATTGACCGCGAAGGTCCGCGCATGCTCGATCTCCTCGCCGCGCCGGACCGCCCAGAAGAAGACCGCAAATACCACCACGCAGAACAAGGCCGACACCAGCGCGGTGCGCCACGCCAGCAAGCCGGACAGGATCGGCGCGCGCGGATCGCGCGGGGGCCGCTGCATGAGTCCGGGCTCGGCCGGATCGAAGGCGAACACGAGGCCCAGCGTCACGCCGGTCACCATGTTGACCCACAGGATCTGCGCCGGCGTCATCGGCAGGGTGACGCCGAGGAGGACCGCGGCCACGATCGCCATCGCCTGGCCGCCATTGGTCGGCAGGGACCAGCCGATGACCTTGACCAGATTGTCATAGACGATGCGGCCCTCGCGCACGGCGGCGGCGATGGTGGCGAAATTGTCGTCGGCCAGCACCATTTCGGCTGCTTCCTTCGCTGCCTCCGTGCCCTTGCGGCCCATTGCGACGCCGACGTCCGCGCGTTTCAGCGCCGGGGCGTCGTTGACCCCGTCGCCGGTCATCGACACGACCGCGCCGCCAGCCTGCGAAGCTTCGACGATTCTAAGCTTATGCTCCGGGCTCGTGCGCGCGAACACCGCCGTCGTCGGCAGCGCGCCGCGAAGCGCTGCGTCGTCCATGGCGTCGATGGCCCGACCGGTCAGCGCGTCGACCGCGCGTGTCCCCAAGCCCAACTCGCGCGCAATCGCGGCCGCGGTCGAAGCGTGATCGCCGGTGATCATCTTGACGTCGATCCCCGCCGCCTTGCACTCGGCGATCGCCTGAATCGCTTCCGGGCGCGGCGGGTCAATGAGACCGACGAGGCCCAGGAGCGTGAGGCCGCCCTCTTCGACGTCGGCGAATTCGAGGCGGTTCTCATCGCGCGCGCGCTTGGACGCGAAGGCGATGACGCGCTGCCCTCGCGCCGCGAGCCGGTCGATTTCTCCCCGCCACGCCTGCGCGGCCAGAGGTTCGTCGCCCGTCGCGGTGCGTTGCCGCTCGCAGAGCTCGAGCACGCGCTCCGGCGCGCCCTTGACGGTGACGAGGCTCGCCGCGCCCACGCGATTGAGGGTCGCCATGAAGCGATAGCGGGCGTCGAAGGGAATCTCCTTAAGCCGCGGGAACGCACGTCTCGCCGTCTCCGCATCCGCGCCAGCCTTGCGCGCGAACACGATCAGCGCGCCCTCCATCGGATCGCCGTCGACGACCCACTCGCTCCCCGCAAGCCGCAGCGCGGCTTCGTTGCAGAGCAGAGCGGCTCGGGCGATTGCGCCGAGCTCGGGATAAAGAGCAGGATCGACTGCAACGCCTTCGCGAACGAGGGCGCCGCAGAGGTCGTATCCGCTTCCGGTGGTCTCGAACGCCCCTGACGCGGTCACCACCGCGCCGACGGTCATCTGGTTCAAGGTGAGCGTGCCGGTCTTGTCCGAGCAGATCGTCGACACCGCGCCCAGCGTCTCGACCGCCGGCAGACGGCGGATGATGGCGTTCAGCTCGGCCATCCGATTGACGCCGATGGCGAGCGTGATGGTCATCACCGCGGGCAGGCCCTCGGGAATGGCGGAGACCGCCACCCCGACCGCGGCCATGAACGCGTGCTCGATCTGATAGCCGCGCATGAACGCCGCGAACACGCCGACGCCGGCGGCGAGCGCGAGAATAACGATCGTCAGCGTCCGCGCGAACGCATCCATCTGCCGCAGGAGCGGCGTGGTCAGCGTTTCGACGCGCCCGACCATGGCGCTGATGCGCCCGAGCTCGGTCGCGGCGCCGGTTGCGACCACCAGTCCCGCGCCCTGGCCGCCCGCGACCAGCGTGCCGGAATAGGCCATCGAGGCGCGGTCGCCGAGCGCCGCGTCCGCAGCGACCCTGGCGACCGACTTCTCGGCCGGCGCGGCTTCGCCCGTCAGCGCCGCTTCCTCGATCACGAGATTCGAGGCGCGCGTGAGCCTGAGGTCGGCGGGAACGCGGTCGCCCGCTTCGATCAGAACGACATCGCCGAGAACCAGGCTTTCGGCCGGAACGGTGAGCCGCCGCCCGTCGCGCAGGACCGAGGCCTCGCGGGTCAGCATGGCGTGAATGGCGTCGAGCGCCTTTTGCGCCCGGCCTTCCTGGATGAAGCCTACGCCTGCGTTGATGACGACGACGGCGAGGATGACCACCGCGTCAAGCGCGTGGCGCAAGAGGATGGTGATCAGCGCCGAAGCCAGCAGCACATAGATCAGCAGGTTGTTGAACTGGGCGAACACGCGCGCGATGAGCGAGCGCGGCTTCGGCGCCGGCAGGCGGTTCGGTCCGTCCGATTCGAGGCGCCTTGCGGCCTCGCTTGCGGTCAACCCTTCCGGCGAGGATCGGCAGAGCTTAAGCGCCGACTCGACGGTTTCCGCGTGCCAGTGACGTTCAGCCGTGGTGGCCAGATCCTGCATTCCGCGATGGAGCTCCGTTGGCGTTTTTTCCCTGCCGCCGCGCCGCGCGCGGCGGATCACCGTCAACCCCGCTGCGCCTCGAGCCGGGTGAGCTTGTCCTTGCCCGCCGTCCAGGTCTCGCTGAACAGGCAGGCGCCGCGCAGGTCGACATAGTCGAGCCTGAGCTTGTCGTCGCGCAAGGTCATTCGGGCGAAGCCGTTGAAACCCACGACGAGATCTTCATCGTTCGGATAGACGCGGTCGTCGACGAATTCGACCTCAAAGTTGTTGCGCGGCGTCTTCGGCGGCAGGTCGACCGGCATGCCACCATGGCCGATGCAGCGTCCGAACGCGGTCACGCCGCCGTCGATCGCAGCCTCGCGATAAATCGCGAGCAGATGCTCGTGCCCCCAGAGCCAGAGAACCGGCTGTCGCGAGAATTCCGCCAGTTGCCGGGCAGGCTCCGGATAGCAATGGTCGAAGCGCGAGACATAAGGGTGATGGCTGAGAATCACGATTCCGCGCGGATCGTCGGACATGGGCTTGACCACATCGCGCAGCCAATCGACGAGCTCGCGCGGCGGCGCGCAGTCCGGAGGGAAGAGCCGCTCGATGAGCGGCGCTCCGAGGCAATCGTAGGCGGTGTCGAGTCCGATGATCCGCCAGTGGTCGTTCTCGAGGCAGAAATAGCTCGCTCTCTGCCCGCGCGGAGCGCCGCGAAGGCCGAGCTTGGGCGGGAGATGGTCGAAATAGCCGTAGCCCAGCGCATACATCTCATGATTGCCGTTGAGCGCGAACGAGCCCTCAGATCCCAGGGGCCACTTGCATGGCGCGAACTGATCGCCGGGATTGGCGAGGCCGAGGAAATTCGCGCCCACTTCCGCCGGGTCCCCGACGTAATAGAGATCGCCGAGATGGATCGAATAGTGAGGCCGCCAAGCCTCGATCAGCGCGGCGACCTCGGCTGCTTCATCCGTGCCGGTTCCCCAGTCGCCCGCGAGCGCGATGCCGATCTCGCTCCCGCCGCCGCGAAGCGCATAGACGCCGTTGTCGCCGTCCCCGCCGTCATAGGTCTGGAACGGATGGCGCCGGCCGATCCGGAATCGCCAATATTCGCTCATCCATTTCCAGAACCGCCGCGGAGCGAAAGCGGCGAGGGCCGGATAGGCGCCGCGCCGAACCGCTTCCGCTCGCGAACGCGGGCCATGTGGCTGCGCGTGCTTCTTCCGGTAGGAGTGAAGGGCCGAGCGCGGCAGATGGCGAAGATCCTGAAGGTCCTTGCGCGGCGCATGCGGACCTCGCTCGCCCTTTCGGCGCGGCGGCGAGTCCGCTTCGCTCCCGCGCATGCCTTGAGGTCCCGCCGTCAGCCGGCGACCGCGGCGATGTCCTTGGCGCCGAGGCCCCTGGCTTCCGCGCGCGCGAACGCCTTAACGGCGCCTGAGACCATATCGGCCGGCGCGCCCAGAGCCTCGGCAAGCGCGGTCGCATAGCGCGCGTCCTTCAGCATGAGATGAACCGCGAAATCCGCCGGCTCGAAATCGTGCTCAAGCATGCGCGGCAGCTTTGTCTTGACAATTGGGCTCGCCGGAGCGCCGCCCAGGATGAGCTCGGAGATTTGCTCCTTCTTAAAGCCGGCCTTTTTGGCGACTTCGAGCGCCTCGGCAAGCGCGGCGACCTGAGTGGCTGCAAGCTGGTTGTTGATGAGCTTCCAGGTCGCCCCCGCGCCGACAGGTCCGAGCAAGTCCATCCTGCTTCCGACCGCCTGAAGCGCGGGGCGCGCCGCCTGGAAGGTCGCGGGCTCGCCGCCGACGAAGAACCTGAGGGCGCCCGATTCCGCCGCCTGCCGGCTGCCGCCGACCGGGGCGTCGAGGAAGCCGCACCCCTTGGCGCCCGCCTGACCGCCAAGCTCCCGCACCCAGCCAGGGGTGAGCGTGCTCGATTCGACAAGGATGGCGCCCGGCTTCGCACCCGCGAGCGCGCCTTCGGCGCCGAGCCAGACGGAGCGTGACGCCGCGTCGTCCGCAACCATGGCGAAGACGAAGTCGGCGCCGGCGGCGGCCTCGCGCGGCGTCGCGGCGACCTTCGCCCCCTTTGCCCCGAGCGCCTGAGCCTTGGCGGACGTGCGGTTCCAGACAGCGACCTCGAAACCTTTGGCGAGCCAGTTCGAGGCCATGCCGGCCCCCATAATGCCAAGACCAAGAAGCCCGACGCGTTGCATGAGCATGCCTCCTTTAGGGTTGAATCTATCCAAGCCGACTGAGGCCAATTCGAAGGCGCGCCCCCGAGGACGCGCCTTAAAGCACGTGCGAGCCGTCGCCGGCGCGCTTGGCGGCCTTCTGGAATTTCTTGATCACCCGGTCGCGCTTGAGCTTGGAGATATAGTCGATGAACAGAACGCCGTTCAGATGATCGATCTCGTGCTGGAGAACGGTGGCGAGCAGGCCCTCGGCCAGGACTTCGCGCATCTTCCCCTCGCGATCGAGGGCGCGCGCGCGCACCGAGGCGGGGCGCTCGACCTCGGCGTAATATTCCGGAATGGAAAGGCAGCCCTCCTCATAGGTCGAGCGCTCCTCCGACGACCAGACGATCTCGGGATTGATGAACGTCTGCGGGTCGGGGGTCTCTTCCTTCTTGGCGGTGTCGACCACGAGAACGCGGATCGGCTCGCCGACCTGGATTCCCGCAAGCCCGACGCCGGGCGCGTCGTGCATGGTCTCGATCATGTCATCGATCAGGCGGCGCAGGTCGTCGTCGACGCGCTCGATCTTCCGGCTCACGAGACGCAGCTTGGGGTCGGGCAGAATGATGATGGGTTTGAGGGCCATGCGAGGCTTTTTGCGGGAGAACGCCGGGACAGATAATCGGCTGGACAGGCGCGGTCAAACGTGTTCTTATTTTGTTCCGATCCTTTTGCGCTGGCCCGCCTAATTTGATGATTCCTTCCGCCCCGATCGCCGTCCTCGACGGCATGCCCATTTCGCTCGCCGAAGCGCTCGGCGCGGCTTTGGCGGTGATGGCGGCCCTGAGCCTCATCGCGCTTTGGCGCGCCGGCGCCGCCCGGCGGCGCGAGCAAAGAATGGCCGACGAGCGGCAGGAGGCGATCGAGGCGCGCTTCGCCGCGCTGGCGCAGTCGAGCGCGGAGCTCTCCGGTCGCATCGGGGGCATGTCGGAGTGGCTCGGCTCGCGGCAGACGGATCTTGCCCGCCTAGTCGCCGACCGGCTCGATTCGGTCGGCGCGAGGCTCGGCCAGGGGCTCGAGAGCCAGGCGCAGACAACGGGCGAAAAC
>Ga0335074_10014153_pt1 | contig 11197 bp, 13 predicted proteins | sample Lox_Sample_23_FD_206715 | JGI IMG/M metagenome (GOLD analysis project Ga0335074, IMG submission 206715) | Soil microbial communities from Loxahatchee National Wildlife Refuge, Florida, United States - Lox_Sample_2.3 | ecosystem: Environmental > Terrestrial > Soil > Wetlands | place: USA...
CGCCTCGGCGATCGGGCTCGTCGTGTTGATGTTGATCGTCGAGTAGTAGAAGTGGTAGCTCTTCTCCGGCTGCTTGCGGCCCTCGCGCGCGACCCAGCGGGTGTCGATCAGGCGCAGCTTCTCGAATGTCGCCAGCGCGGCGACCCCCTCCTTCCCGAACTCGCGCTCGACGTCCTCGTTGGTGAGCCAGTTCTCGCCGAGCCGCTGGACGAGCTTCAGCTTCACCGGCGAGTCGACCGCCCGGAGGATCGAGACGAGGTCACTGACGTCGTTCACGACCTTGATGCGGTGCATTGCCGCGGACATGCTCATGACTCGGAAGTCCCGGGGTTCGACCGAGTGGCATCGGTCAGCATGCGCCGGTACTTCCCGTACCGGTCGCCCGGGCTGAACCGCGCCGGGTGGGGGGTGCGCGTGGTCCCCCCGCAGGCCGGACACGTGGCGCGGAGGGTGTAGCGGCCGCAACCGCGGCAGACGTGGAGGAGGGACTCGGTCATGCGCGGGCGAACGAGCCCTCCCCGCCGGACGCGTGGATCGCCTGGAGGGCGGCCTCGGTGGCCCGCTTGAGCGTCTCCTCGGCCTGCTTGTACTGGCTCGCGACGACCCGGAGCCGGTACTTCGGCGCCCCGACGTACTGGACCTCGACGGCCGCCGGGTCGACCTTCTCGGCCGCCGTGAGCGCCGCCCGCACTCCCTCGACGCCGGCGGGACCGGGGTCGGTGATCTCGAGAGTACCGAGGATGGTGACCTGCGGTGGCACGATCGACTCGCGGGCGACCTTGAGGAACGCGGTGACCCACGGGGCCTTCTCGTTCTCCTTCTGGAACCGCTTCGGGTCGGCGGAGGCGATCTCGAAGGCGCCGAACAGGGAGCCGTACTTCTCGAGCAGCGTGGAACCGAACAGGTCGGCCGCCTGGTCCGGGGTGATCTTCAGCGCCTGGGCGACCTGGTCCACGAGCCGCAGCGCACGCCCCTCGTTCTTCCACTGCTGCGTCTTCTCGCGGCGCTGGTGGTCGTTGATGCGCTTGAGGGAGAGGTCGATCTGGTTCTTGCTCGGGTCGACGCGCAGCACCCGGGCGACGATCTTCTGGCCCTCGCGAATGTGGTCGCGGATGTACTTGACCCACCCGGTCGCGACCTCCGAGAGGTGGATGAACGCCTCCCGGTTCGCGTACTCATCGAGCGTGACGAACGCGCCGAAGTTGCGGATCGACGTGACCGTGCCGATGACGAGGTCCCCTTCTTCGGGGTATTCTGCCCTGAGCGGCATCCGAGTGCGGGACCCCACCTAGGCGGTGACCGTCCGCACGAGCTCGCCGCGGAGCTTGGCGCGGCCTCCCGTCGGCGTCGCGAGCGTGGCGCCGCAGACCCCGCAGTTGACGACGGTCGCGGGGCGGCTGAAGACGGTCTGCTCGGTCGAGCAATCCGGGCACTTGACGACCCAGAACGGTGACGGTCCGCGCATGGGGGGCCCCGCTAGTGGTGCTCCACGAGCTCGAGGGTCGTCGCCCGCCAGCTCGCGGGCTGGACGGTGTACTTGCACTTCTTGCATCGGAACTTGAGGTAGACGCGGCGGACCGCCTTCGCCCGGCCCTCGGGCTTCGGCCGGGGGAAGCCGCCGTACCCGCCGGTGGCGCGACGGAAACGCCGCTGCCCCCACTTCAGTTCGGAGGCCGGGCGCTTCTTCCCCTTCTCGACTTCGTGATCCGTGTGCGTCTTGCACTTCGGGCAATACGTGGACACGACCTTTGGATAGTGCATCGGCGCGCGGCGAGGCGGGCCACATATATAGGCTTGGGGGCGCGCTCTGACGGAGCAGGTCGGACGGGACGCTCCGCCGCACGCGAATCCCGACGTATTAATCGCGGTGTCGGGTCGGTCCGCTCGTGGCCGCCGGATCGCTGCGCTGTCGACTCGCGGCACCCGACGACGTGCCAATCGCGGCCGACATCCTCGAGGAGGCGACCCGATGGCTCCGTTCGCGGGACCTCCCGACCGGCTGGCCGATCCCGTACCCGAGAGAGATCCTCGTCGAGCATGTGGCGAACTCGGAACTGTACCTCGTCGAGCGCGAACCCGAGGGGGCCGTCGCGACCGTGACCTTGCAGTGGGAGGACGTGCGATTCTGGGGAGAACGTCCGCCGGACGCGTGCTACCTCCACCACTTCGCGGTCCGTCGGAGCGTCGCCGGCGAGGGCGTGGGGGGTCGGGTCCTCCGCTGGGTCGAGGGCCTCGCTCGCGCCCGAGGGCGATCGTTCGTCCGACTCGACTGCGTGGCGAACGATGCTCGACTGATCGGGTACTACACGTCCCGGGGCTTCGAACGTCGGGGCGAGAGGTTCGTCGGGGGCCTCTGGGTCGCGCTGCTCGAACAGCCGCTCGGCCCGGTCTGACCGCAGTGCGGCGCACCGGCGGCGTTCTCGAGGGCGGAGCGCCCGAACGCTTATGTAGGAAGGCCTGCTCGGCCGCCGCGCCCACGGGGGTATCATGGCCGATCGTCCGTCGCTCGAGGTCGTCACCGAAGTGCTCGGGAAGTCCCCCGAGCGCAAGTTCGGTCAGACCGTCGAACTGTCGATCAACCTCAAGGACCTCGACCTGACGGTCCCGAAGAACCGCCTCGAGGACGAGGTCCAGCTCCCGAACGGCCGTGGCAAGCCCGTGAAGGTCGCGGTGTTCGGTTCGCCCGAGCTGTGCCAGAAGATCCGCGGGGTGGCGGACCTGGTCGTGCCGACCAACGAGCTCGGCGATTTCGCGAAGGACAAGAAGGCCGCGAAGAAGGCCGTCAACTCGATCGACTTCTTCCTCGCCGAGGCACCGCTGATGCCGGCGATCGGTAAGCAGCTGGGGGTCGTCCTCGGCCCCCGCGGCAAGATGCCCCGGCCGGTGCCGCCGGGCAGCGACCCGACGAACCTGGTCAACGCGCTGAAGCGATCGATCCGCGTCCGCTCCAAGGGGAACCGCACCTTTCACGCGCCGGTCGGCACGCAGGCGATGCAGCCCGAGCAGATCGCACAGAACGTCGACGCGGTCCTCACGCGGATCGTGGGAAAGCTCGAGCGCGGCCGAACGAACATCGAGTCGGTCTATCTGAAGACCTCGATGGGACCGGCCGTTCGGCTCTGGTGAGGGGACGATGCCGGGCCGAGGATCCGTACCTCCGGCGCGCCTCGCCGCCGTCGCCGATCTCGAGGAGGTCCTCGTGGGACGCTCGATGACCGCGGTCGTCGGGATCCGGGGGGTTCCGGCCGCAGCGCTGCAGAACATGCGCCGGGAACTGCGCGAACGGGGCCACCCGATCCGCGTCGCGACCAACAGCTCGATCCGGCACGCGATCGAGAACGCCACCAAGCGTCGCGCCTCGTTGCAACCGTTGCTCGCCCAGGTCGAAGACCAGACCGCGATCCTCTCCGCGGAGGGGAATCCGTTCGCCCTCTACCAGGAACTTCTGCGGACCCGCTCGCCGACCCCCGCCCGCGGAGGCGAGGTCGCGCCGAACGATATCGTCGTGCCCGCCGGGACGACCAGCTTCAAGCCCGGGCCGATCGTCGGCGAGCTTCAGCACGCCGGTTTCCCCGCCGCGATCGAGAAGGGAAAGGTCATCCTGAAGAAGGACACGCTGATCGTGAAGGCGGGGGACCACATCTCCCGCGAGGTTGCGGGGATGCTCACCCGCCTCGAGATCTTCCCGCTCGAGGTCGGCCTCGCGCTCCGCGCGGTCGTCGACGGCGACACGTTCTACGCGCCGGACGTACTCGCGATCGACCTTGACGGGCAGCGCGCGGCCCTCGCGCGAGCCGCCCGTGCCGCCCTCGGCCTCGCGGTCGAGGTCGGCTACGCGACGCCCCAGACGGTCCCGCTCCTCGTGACGAAGGCCCATCGTCGCGCGCTCGGTCTCGCGCTCGCGGCCGGCTTCGCCACCCCCGAGACGATCGAACCGCTCTTCGCGAAAGCGATGCGCGAGGCGGCCGCGGTCGCCAAGCTTACAGGCACTTGAGGTTCCCCCGAAAGTCCACGGAGTGAGGAAAATGGAGTACGTCTATGGTGCGCTGCTGCTCAACGCCGCCGGAAAGCCGATCGACGAGAAGGGTCTCACGGGCGTGCTGACCGCGGCCGGGTTCTCCCCGGACGCGGCCCGCGTCAAGGGACTGCTCGCCTCGCTGGACGGCGTCAACCTGACCGAGGTCCTGGCGAAGGCCGAGAGCTTCGCCGCGCCCGCCCCCGCCGCCGCGCCCGCCGACAAGAAGGACGAGAAGGGCGCGAAGAAGGAAGAGGAGAAGAAGGAAGAGAAGGGCGTCTCCGAGGAAGAGGCGGCCGAGGGTCTCTCCGCCCTCTTCGGGTAACTCGGGCGCTATCGCGGGCACACCGCTTAAGAAGCGCATTCGAGTGAGCCGGGCCGGAGGGCACCGCTCCCCCAGGTTCCTCGGATGCCGGCTCGGGATGCCTGCGGGGTCGTCGGGGTCTCGCTCCAAGGAAAGGGCGCGGCCCCGTACCTCTTCCGGGGGCTTCGGGCGCTCCAGCATCGCGGGCAGGAGTCCGCCGGGATCGCGACCACCAGCCACGGCACGCTGCACCACCGCAAGGGGATGGGGCTCGTCCACGAGATCTTCACCCAGGAGATGCTCGATGCGCTGCGCGGCCCGTCGGGGATCGGTCACGTCCGGTATCCGACGACCGGCGACTCGGACCTCGAGAACGCGCAGCCGATCGTCTTCAAGCTCCGCGACGAGGACGCGGCGCTGGGCGCGAACGGCGACCTCGTGAACTACGAGCGGATCCGCCGGCGGATCCAGATCCAGGGGATCGAGCTGCTCGGCAACGCCGACACCGAGTCGATGGCCCAGGCGATCGCGATCGAGCACTCGCACACGCGCGACCTCGACGCGGCGATCCGGCGGGCCTGCGCGGAGCTCGTCGGCGGCTACGCGGTGGTGCTGCTGGTCGGGAACCGGGTCTACGCGTTCCGCGACCCGCTCGGGATCCGCCCGCTGGTCTTCGGCACGGTCGAGGGCGGGGTCGCGGTCGCGAGCGAGTCGGTCGCCCTCGAGCTGATGGGCGGCAAGCTCGTCCGGGACGTGCTCCCCGGCGAGGTCCTGGTCCTCGAGCGGGGCCAGCTCGCGCGCGCCTCGCGCATTCCGAGCTCGGGCGAGCGGGCGCACTGCATGTTCGAATGGGTCTACTTCTCGCGGCCCGACTCGATCGCCGAGAACGTTCCGATCTACGAGGTCCGGCACCGCATCGGCATGCGGCTCGCCCGCGAGAGCCCGGTCGACGCCGACCTGGTCGTCCCCGTCCCGGATTCTGCCCGTCCGCAGGCGCTCGGCTTCTCGGAGCAGTCGAAGATCCCCTACGCCGAGGCGCTGATCAAGAACCGGTTCGTCGAGCGCACCTTCATCCTCCCCGACCAGCGCCGTCGGGAGTTCGAGGTGCGGGTGAAGCTCCACCCGGTCCCCGGCCTCCTCAAGGGGAAGAAGGTCGTCCTAGTCGACGACTCGATCGTCCGCGGCACCACCCTGCGCGAGATCATCCAGATGGTCCGCACGGCGGGCGCGACGCGGGTCGACGTCCGGGTCGGCTGCCCGCCGATCCGCGCGCCGTGCTACTTCGGCATCGACATGAAGGACCGCCGGGACCTGGTCGCGCACGAGCGCGACGAGGCGGACGTCGCGAAGGTCGTGGGGGCCGATTCGGTGCACTACCTGTCGATGGAGGGATTGGTCGAGGCGATCACGATCCCCGCCGAGAACCTCTGCCTGGGGTGCCTCACGGGCCGGTATCCCGTGGAAGTCCCCGAGGAGCACCACCGCTTCCAGAAGCTGCTCGAGGAGTTCTAGGGTGTGGCGACGGCCGTCGTCTTCGACCGTCTCGGCGAGTTCGTCCTGGTAGTGCCGGATCGACCGGCTCGCTCGTTTGCGATCCCCGCTCGTTCCTCGCCGGGAGCGCAGGCCCTCCCCGCGCCGCTGGAGCGCGCGCTCCGGGAGTTGCCGACGGACCTCGCGCTGCGGGCCGGCTCGGGCGAGGACGCGTCGATCGTCGGGGCCGCCGTCGGACGGACCGTCCCGCTCGCGACCGTCGAGGAACTTCGCCGCGCGCGACGAGCCCTTGCACCGCCGGAGCGGGCGCACGAACGACGGTTCCTTCTCGATCTCGCAGCGCACGAGCTCGAGCGCGTGCTGCGGTCGCCCGAGGAGGTGCTGATCTCCTTGTCCCGGGAGGAGGAACGGGTCGAACGGGCGGTCGGCCGGGAGCTCCGGGCCGCCGAGGCATTCCTTGCGCTGGACGGCACGCCGCTCGGCGACTACGCCCGGGCCTGGACGGAGATCCGGTCGACCTTCGAGCGGCATCATCGGGAGCTCGTCCGCCGCACCGAAGAGCAGGCGCGGCGCGTGGTGCCGAACCTTTCGGCGGTCGTCGGCGAACGGATCGCCGCCCGGCTGGTCGCGGCTGCGGGCGGCGTGACGCCGCTCGCCCGAATGCGGGCTCCCCGACTACAGTTGATGGGATCGCGCCGCCGTCCTTCGCCGGAGCGGGGCCCCCGGTACGGACTGCTCTACGGGGCGGACCGGATGGCGGACGTTCCCCCGGACCGCCGCGGAGCATATGCGCGAAGCCTGGGCGCGCTCGCGGCGATCGCGGCTCGGGCGGACGCGATCACGCACGCCGACCTCTCGCGCGACCTGGTGGCCCGCCGGGATCGGCGCATCGACCGACTGCGGAGGGCCTCCCGATGAGGGCGCGTCGTCCGTTCGTGCCCGACCGTCGCTCGCCGCGGCTCGTGCGCGCGACGCTCGGGGATCGGTCAGAGCTGTTCACCGAGGCGGCGGGACCCCCTCCGGCGGTCTACGGGGAACGGTGGGTGCACGACGGTCGACGGTCGTTCCGGTCGTTCGAGCCGGGCCGGAGCAAACTGTCGGCTGGCCTCGTGCGCGAGTGGAGCGGACCGGTCCCGAGGGTCGGCGAGTCGTGGCTGTACCTCGGCGCGGCGACCGGCACGACCGCGTCGCACGTGGCGGACCTGGTGGGTCCGGAGGGGCGCGTCTATGCGGTGGAACGAAGCCCGCGTCCGTTCGCCCGGTTGCTCTCCCTGGCGGAGCGGTGGCCGAACCTGCTCCCGATCCTGGGGGACGCTCGGGAGGTGCGGGAGCTCTCCGCGCTCGTCGCCCCCGTGCACGGAGTGTACGCCGACATCGCCCAGCCCGACCAGGTCGCGATCGTCCGCGCGAACGCCGAGTTGTTCCTCGATGGTCGCGAGGCCGCCGTGGTGCTCGCGCTCAAGACCGCGAGCATGGGTCGGGAGCGGGACCCCGCCGGCCACCTCGCCGCCGCGGAGCACGAGCTCGCGTCCGCCGTCGAGCTCGTCCCCTCGGTCCGACTGGACCCCTTCCACCGGGGACACTTCCTGGTCGGCGGCCGCTACCGGCCGGGTCGACCGGCGGGCCGGACCCCCCTACGGCTCACACGTTCGCGCGGAGCGCGCCCCGCGCGACGATCACCGTGACGATGTCCTCGTCCGCGAGGACGTGCTCGCGGCCGACGGTCTGACCCGGGAAGCGCGCGCTCCGTCCCCAGACGAGCGCCGAGCGGAACGTCCGGTCGAGCTCGCCGGGGAGGCGGCCCAGGAGCGACTGGACGGTGTCCCCCTCGCGCAGGATCACCGGCTCCTCCTTGTCCGGGGGTCGGCCGGGCGGTTTCACGTAGACGCGGATGAAGTGCAGCGCGTGACCGACCCGGTCGACCAGCGCGTCCAGGCCGAGTCGGTCCCGCGCCGACACGAAGATCGGGTCGTACGGTCGCTGCTCGAGCACCATCCGGGCCCGATCGGCCGCGGTGAGGCTCTCGGCCTTGTTGACCGCGAGCAGCGCGGAGACGTACACCCGGTTGCCGGCGAGCACGTCGATCAGCTGGTCGGGGGTCGCGTCCTCGCGGAAGACGATCGAGCCGTTGTGGAATCCGAACTCTCGGGCGATCTGGCTCGCGAGCCCGCCCGCGAGCTGGGTGAGCTTCACCGTGCTCGAGATCGTGAGCCCGCCCCGGTCGGTGTGCGTTACGACGACCTTCGGGGGCCGTGAGTTGATCCGGACACCGGCCCCCTCGAGCTCTGCGACCAGGGCGCGGAGGTTCGTGTGCTCCGGGTCGATCATGAACAGGATCAGATCGACCGACCGGACGACCGACAGGACCTCGCGACCGCGGCCCCGCCCCTTCGCCGCGCCCGGGACGAGACCGGGCATATCGAGGATCTGGATCGATGCGCCGCCCCAGCGGAGCATCCCCGGGATGATCGACACCGTCGTGAAGTCGTAGGCGCCGGTCTCGCTCTCGGCGGCGGTCAGACGATTCAGTAGGGTCGACTTGCCGACCGACGGGTAGCCGACCAGCCCGACCGTCGCATGGCCGCTCTTGCGGACACTGTAGCCGACGCCGCCGCCCTTTCCCTTCGCGCGAACTTCGCGTTCCAGGCGGAGCACGGCGAGCTTTGCCTTGAGGCGGCCGATGTGCCCCGAGGTCGCCTTGTTGTAGGATGTGTTCCGGATCTCGTCCTCGACGGCGGTGATCTGCTCTTCGAGGGACGACATGGTCGGGGGCCGGACCGGTGCCACCCCGGCGGCCACTTGAGGGTGGCGAGGGGGCATCGTTCATCGTCCGGTGCTGGGAGAGGCTCCGAACCCCGTGGCGTCCGAGCCTCCGAAGATGCGCAGGGAGGCCGGCGGCCTCGCGGCGAGCCGGCGACCGGAGTTCGAGTTCCGCTCCTCGCCTCGATCCCGGGACGGGGGGGTGCGGCCGGAGGAGCGGCGAGCTCGCATCGGCGCCGCGATCCGCGCGGCGCACGGTGCGGGGATCACGTTCGAGTGGCGGGTCCGCTCGGGCGGCCACTCGAGCCCACGCCTCTGGTTCCCCGCCGCCGAGGGGACTCGGTGGTGGGTGCGGTCCCTGCTGCCGGCGTACGACGGCGAGGGCTGGGCCACGACGACCGATCCGGATCCCGCGGTCGAGCCGGCTGAGCGCTGGTACGCGACCCGCACTCGGGAGTGGCCGACACCGCTTCGAACCTCAGTCGACCCCGGATCGTGGCTCGATGCCATCTCGGATCAGATGGAGCTCCAGGGAGACGGCTACGAGCTGCGCTGGTCGGCCCGTCCCGCCCCGCTGGTCCGCCCGCCGCGCGCCGGACCCGCGACGGTTCCCATGGTCGGGGCGGCGCGGCCGGAGCGGTCGCTGCCGCCTTCCGCGCGTACCTCCACCGGCACCACGGTCGAATCGGTGGACCTTGCGCCCGCTTGGTGGTGTCGGGTCGTCCTCCGGCACCGAGCGGATGCGTCGAGTCCGTCGCACCCCCAGCGGACGGTTCGGGCCCTTGAGTCCGCTGCGAGGTCCGCGAACGGAAGCGGTCTCCGCTTCCATCGAATGCGATGGCCGTGGCGAACGGAGGCGCCGGAGTTCGCCCTCTCCGAGGTCGACGTCCGGGACGCGTTTCCCCTCCCTGGATCGCCGCGGCAACGAAATGACCCCGCCACCGCGAGCGTGCTCGCCGTCGGCCGACGTACCGACGGCTGGCCCGTAGGACCCTCGGTCGAGCCGGATCAGGGACGGCACCTCGCGGTGCTCGGCGAGACGGGCATGGGCAAGAGCTCGCTGCTGACCGCGGTGTGTCTTCAGGCCGCTCGGGACGACGGCGTCGTGCTGTTCGACCCGTTCGGCGACACCGCACGCGCGGTGCGTGCCGGCCTTGCGGGGGTCGCCGGCGAGCGGATCCGATGGATCGCCCCGGGCACGGGAAGCGGCGTCAACGCCCTGAGGGCGGTCGGCGCCGAGCCCGGCGGGGGCGCGGGGTCGGAGCGTCGGCTCAACGACCTGGTCCATGCGCTCCGCCGAGTGCGTCAGGGGAAGTTCGCCGACGGAGCGTTCTGGGGTCCGCGATTGGAAGAGATGCTCGGACGCGCGCTCCGAGCCGCCGCTGCGCTCCCCGGAGGAACGCTGGTGGAAGCCCACGCGCTGCTGGCGGCGGAGGGTCGGGGATTTCGGCAGGTCCCGCCGGAGTCGATGGACGCGGTCCGCGAGCTGGCGGACCGGATACGGGCGCGACCCGAGGACGCCGACGGGGCCCGTCGCCTCCTGTTCGAGGTCGTCCGCGACGCCGACCTGGTGCGGCTGCTGTGCGCGCGGGACGAGCGATTCACGGCGAGCGACCTGGTACGCCCCGGGAGCATCGTGCTGCTGGCCGGGGACGCGCCGCTCGTCGGTGAAACGACCGCACGCTACCTGCTCTCGGTGTTCCTTGCGCTGCTCTGGGCGGAGCTGGTCGCCCGTCCGACCCCGGCGAAGACCTGGGTGGTGCTGGACGAATCGCAATGGTTCGCTCACGAGGCGCTCGCTGAGATGCTGCGCATGGCGCGCCGTTGCAACGTGCACGTAGTGCTTGCGACCCAGGCCGTCGGCTCCCTGCCGGAACCGATCGGTGAGGCGGTTTGGACGAACGTCTCGGACTTCGTGATCTTTCGTGGTTCCCCCGCGGACGCGCGAGAGCTGGCGCGCTCGGTCCGGGGAGTTACCGTGGAGTCCATCCTCTCCCTGCCGCGCGGCCACGCGTTCGTGCTGCTCGGGAAGGGCAACGTGGTGGAGCGGGTGCGGACGGTCCGGCCGCCCACGTCGGTCCGACCCGAGCCGAACCGTGCTTGCGCCCCTCGGGCCACCGTTGCTTCCACCGGGGCGGCCGAGCCCCCGAAACCCCGAGACGCCGGCTCGGAGCAGGAGTTGAGCCTCGTTCTTGCCGCGCTCGAACACTGTGTGCGCGACGCCGGCGGAACCGGTCCGGTGCGCATCTCCCTTCGGGACCTTCGACGGCGGTCCGACCCGACGGGCCGGTGGGTTCGGGAGATGGGAGCCCGACTCGCGCGGTCGGGAGCGCTGCGGGCGAGTGGCCACGATGAGGATGGTACCTATTGGTGGATCGATCCGAACCGCCTCCCCGGTCGTCGCCCAGATGCCCCGGACCACCAGGAAGTAGGGCCTCGGTAGCCCGTTCCTCGAAACCTCCGGTCTCCCTCAATGCAAGGCTTTATCCCCAGAACGGCCGAGATGAATGGTCGTGGGAGCCCCAGCCTCAGCGCCGCCACCGGGCGGCACGTGGACCCCTGCGCCGAACGTTCAACCGTACGCGGCGCAACCCGCCGCGAGCGCGGAAAAACCGACCGCCGCGATC